>WNGL01006282.1_pt1 | contig 14421 bp, 14 predicted proteins | sample 5400591 | NCBI WGS metagenome assembly WNGL01 (sample SAMN13153377, study PRJNA577476) | soil metagenome | isolation source: 80 cm soil or saprolite under Garry oak tree replicate 1 | place: USA:California | collected 2016-06-15
GTGGTCGCGTCGGTGCTCGGCAAGATCCCGCCCGACTCGCACGTCTGGGTCCTCACCGGCGAAGCGCCCGCCTTCGTGAAGGCGGAGCTGCAGCTCTTCCCCGACGGTCCGACGTGGCGGTTGGAGCTATTGAGCCCGGCCTGGCCCTCCGCCTCTCCGGCGGCGAAGGAGTCGAACGGAACCGAGGAGTCCAAGGACAGCAAGCACTGACGCCCGTGAGCGCGGCGCCTCCACGGCAGGGGACGACGGCATGTCCGCCTTCGAGCACGTGGAGGATCTCGTCCACGACGCGGCGGCTGGCCGTCAGGTCCGACGGAAGCGTTCGGGCGGGACATCCCCTCTCCTTAACCGCACGCTTCAGCAACGCTCGGATGCATGCTACTCGGCGGCGACGCCCTCGCGCCGGACTTCGAGGAAGTCCTTGGCCATGTCGTACGCAGTCCTGGCCGCCGCCTTGGACTCCACGGCAGGGTCGCGCCCGTTCGCGTAGCGCCCCGTGATGATCGCGGCCATGAAGATCGCGGCCATGAACGTGGTCGCCAGCTCGTCGCGGATGTCCCAGTCGCCCTTCGCGTCGTCAGACATGGAGATGCCTCCCCGTGGACATAGCCTCTGCGGTTCACCTCGGGGAGATCTAGCAGCCGCGCGAACGCCGTGCCCTCCTCTTCGGTTCGTCACGTCGTCAACACGACCTCACGCCGCGCCGGCCCCCTGGTCAGGCTTGCGGTGCAGGAGCGCCCACCACCTCTTGATAGAGCCGGCGGCGCGCCTCGTGGCGCTCGGGCGCGCGAGTGATGTAGGGCCCGCTGTGGCGGCTGGAGTTGCTGAGCCCGGTCTGGCCCTCGCGCGCGGCGTCCCCGGCAGCGAAGGACGCGCCCGAGGCCAAGCGGGACGGCGAGCGCTGAAGATGGCCCCCTCAGAACAAGTCCGCGCCTCGTTCCCCGGGGTTTCTCGCTTGCGCGAAAGACCTCACGAACTCCTCTTGCACGTCGCTCTGGACGGCGCCGTCGCGGGTCGCGCGGACGAGCGCGAGCGCCAGCGCGGGTGAAGCGCCGCGCGCCACGAGGCAGCAGGCCGCGATCGTGCCGGCCCGCCCGAGCCCGCCCCAGCAGTGGATGACGACGACGTGACCGGCTTCGAGCGCACGGAGGATCGCGTCCACGAGCTGGCGGGTGGCCGAGAGATCGGCCGGGATGCCCATGTCCTCGATCGGGAACGGGAGCCACGTCAGCCCGGCGCGGCGCACGGCGGCCCTCAGGTCACCCAGCTCGGTGATCTCGCGCTGCTCGAGCAGCGTGACGAGCACCGTCGCGCCGTGGACGCGGGCGAGCGCGTCCAGGTCCTCGCGGAGCCAGGAGCGAGATTCGGGGTTTCGCCCCGGGGCCCAGCGGCCCGGGGCGCGGGTCAGGCCGAGCTTGCCCGGGAGCGGGAGGGCCGACGGGGCGAGGAAGTCGATCTGCATCACATAGGAGAGGTCGGGAGCGTTTCGGCGCGGCATACCCTCTCCTTAGGCCGTCATGCTCTCCGCGCCAGGCTTGCGGTGCAGGAGCGCCACCACCTCTTGATAGAGCCGGCGGCGCGCCTCGTGGCGCTCGGGCGCGCGAGTGATGTAGCGGACGTGGATCTCGACCCCCGCGGCGGTGGGGACGACGGTGAAGCCCGGGACGGCCGAGAACGTCTTCACGCGATACCCGGAGCTCGTCCGCCACTCCTGCTCGGCCAGCCTGCCGTTGACGGTGGTCTCGCGCTCGACCAGCTTCTGGACGCTGTCGAGGATGGGGTAGGGGTCCTGGCCCGCGGGGACGACCAGCCGGAGGTCGTCCCACATCCACTGGCCGGAGGTGGAAAAATTGAAGTAGTGGCCTTCGATCGCGAAGCTGTTGACGAACGAGACCCGCCGGCCGGTCGGGTGGCCGGCGTCGATCCAGGCGCCCGTCTCCAGCAGCACTGTGTGGAAGAGGCCGATCTCGGCGACCTCGCCGCCGACGCCCTTGATCTCCACCCAGTCGCCGACGCGGATGCCGTGCTTGCTCATCAGGACGAACCATCCGAAGAAGGCGACGATGAAGTCCTTCATCGCCACCGTGAGGCCGGCGCCGGCGAGGCCGAGGATGGTGGTGGCCTGGCCGGGGACGCCGATGACGATGAAGAGGATCACGAGCCCGCCCAGCACCTGCACCGCGAACTTCACCACCGTCCGCAGCGTCCCCGTCCGCTCCTGTTCACGCGCCGCCCCCTCGTAGAGGCGGTCGACGAGGCGGATCGCCAGGAACGTCGCGAGCAAGACCAGCGCGATGGACAGGAGCCCTCCCAGCAGCCGGTGGAGCGCCGCGCGCGCGTAGCCGTCGACGAGCGCGCCCCAGCCCGCGTACACCTGTGACAGCGCTTCCTGGTCCTGGATTCGCCTGCCGATGGTGGTCATGCGCCGCTCGTCGTCCGTGAACTGCCTCAAAGCCTGGACCGTGGACGAGGCCTCCTGCTTCGAGGCATCGCCGCTCCCGGCACCGGTCGCGCCCTGCGCGAACCCCGCCGCCGACCGCTTGGCCGCTTCGCGCGCCTGTTCGGCTTCCTGGAGGTGCTGCGCGAGCACCGCGCGCCGCTTGGTCTGGCGCTGCACCCGGTCCTTCGCGTCCTGCTCCGCCTCTGCGAGCTGCGCGCGCTTCCCGCGCAAGGCATTCCAGTTGCGCAGGAGCGCCGCCACGCTCTCGCCCGACGTGGCCGCGCCGGCCGCTTCCGCCGCAGGTGCACGGGCGGGGCGGGGGTCTTCCTGGGCCGCGTCGTGGATCGCCTTCAGCCGCTTGATCTGCGCCTGCGGGTCGCCGCCCGCCCGCTCCAGCGCCTCGGCGGCCATGTCCTGCTCGTCGCGGTCGAGCTCCTGCTGCGCCCGCGCCACCTCGAGCTGATCCTGGAGCCGCGCCTGCGCGTCGCCGCTCGTGCGGGCCAGCTGCTCGCCGAGCTTCTTGATGCGCGCCTCGTCCGCCGCCACTGCGGCCTGAGCCTTCGCCTTCGTCCCGGCGAGCGCCTTCAGCTCGGGGGTCTGCTCGGGGGTCTCGTCCGCGGCCTGGCGCAGGGCGTCCGCGAACGCCAGGTCCACCGCGTGGTCCGCGAGGCTCTCCGCGTGGTGCGCCAGCTCCTGCTCCTCGGGCGTGACGGCCAGGGCCGCCAGCCGGCGGGCGGTGAGCAGCGGCCCTGTATCGACCCGCCGCCAGCGACGTGGGACGGCGGCTCCGGCTCGAGCGCCCGGAGCAGCTTGACCGGCTGACGCAGCGTCCGCGGGGGGTGGCGGCCGGTCGCGCGTGCTGACGAGCCCCACGGCAGCCGCCAGCACGAGCGTCGAGAACAGCAGCCCCGGAAGCCATCGGCGGAGTCTCATCGCCACAGCACACCACGAAACCGGGTCTGCTCCCAGGCTCTCAGCCCGGACTGGAGGACGCCGGCGGCGCGAGGAGGGCCGCGATGAGTCGCTCCATCCTCTGGTGGTGCGAACCTGCCCAGTACACGCGTCCGCACGAGGGGCAGCGCCGGAACGCGTCATGGCGCTCGCGGACCCCCGGCGGCAGCTCGCGGGCGACGTCCTCCTTCCGGACCGTCTGGAGCAGCTCGTTGCAGCAGAGGCAGCGCCGGAATGGCGCGACGGAGCGGAAGAGGTCGAGGCGACGGAGGACCTCGGCGAGCTGGCGCTGCGGGTCGACCTCCCGGACGCGATAGCCGTGGGTCACGATCCGGCGCCGGAGCAGGCCCGAGTCGCGGGTGAGGAGGATCCGGTGTTCGGCGGCAGAGCAGCGGGCGAGCTCCTCGTCCTCCGCGTCGCTCCGCCAGCGGGCGTCGAAGCCGAGCATCCTGAGGTAACGCGCGAGCCGGCCGAGGTGCCCATCGAGGACGAACCGGCTCTCGCGCAGGGGAGCGGGGCGGACGCGCGTGACCGGCGTGATGTCGATCGACTCGAAGACGGGATAGACGCTCACCCGCACCGCGTCCCGCAGGTTCCACGAGAAATCGACCGACTCGCCATCCGCGAGGATGAGGTCCACCTCGGTGTGGGGGACGCCAAGCGCTTCGATGACGTCCTTCACGGACGGTCGGCCCTGGAAGTCATGCGGGAACGCGACGCTTCGCCGGGCCGGCGGGAGGAAGTCGTTGAGCTCGGCGTAGAAACGGAAGTGCGCGCGCTTCATCGCGGCGCCCTGTCAGGAGCGGGGCACGCCGAGAGCCTCCAGTCGCTCCCGGATTGCCGAGAGGCGGCGATCGTCGCTCGCTCCCCCTGCCCGGTGCTCACCCGGCTCACGCTGGATGCGCACCGTGAGCGCCACCTCGTCCGCCCCGTGAACCACGGTCGACTGGCGCAGCGCTCCGGGCTCGGGCACGATCTGCGTCCAGCTCGCGGTGTCGTCCGACGCGACGAGCTGCTCCGCGAACGACCGAAGCCCGGAGAGCGCCTCGAGACAGCGCGGGCATGCCGGCGCCTCCAGCTTCGGCTCCTCGTGCGTGGCGAGGAGCCGGACGCCGAAGCCGACCACCTCGGTCCCTTCGCCGTGGACGGCCGTCTCGGGCTCCACCTCGTAGTGGACGTGGTGCTCCCGCACGAACCGCCGCAGCCCCTCGCGATCGGGGATCTCCATGATGACCTCCTCCAAAAGGGTGCGCACCGCGCGCGACGGCGGCAGTGTCCCGATGGGGCATCCGCAACTGATGGGTTGCGGTTATGGGCGCCCTGGTTAACATGCAACCAGGAGGTTGTACATGACCATGGATCGCATCGAGAAGAAGATCCTCCTGCGCGCGCCGCGCTCGCGGGTGTGGCGGGCCATCGCTCGGGCGGAGGAGTTTGGCGCGTGGTTCGGCGTGAAGCTCGACGGCGCCAGCTTCGCGCCCGCCGCGCTCGTGCAGGGGCAGATCGCGATACCCGGTTACGAGCACTGGAAGTTCGAGGCCACCATCGAGCGGATGGAGCCCGAGCACCTGTTCTCGTACCGCTGGCACCCGTACCCGGAGCCCGGCGTCGATCACTCGAGAGAGCCCACCACCCTCGTCGAGTTCCGGCTCGAGGACGCGGCTGGCGGCACGCTGCTCACGGTGGTCGAGTCGGGGTTCGACCGCATCCCGCTGGCTCGGCGCGAGCAGGCGTTCCGCATGAACGAGCACGGGTGGAGCGAGCAGCTCAAGAACGTCGAGCGGCATGTCTCGGCGTAGCGCGAGAGCGCCCGGAGTCGCCGAGGCCGCGCCGGTCTTCGCTGCGCTCGGCGACCAGACGCGGCTCGTGCTGGTGTCCCGGCTCTGCGAGGGCGGCCCGTGGTCGATCGCGCGGCTCACCGATGGTTTCCCGGTGACGCGCCAGGCCGTGACCAAGCACCTTCACGTCCTGGCCGGCGCCGGGCTCGTCCGCGGCGTCCGGCGCGGGCGGGAACGGATCTGGGAGCTCGAGCCGGACAAGCTCGCCGAGGCGCGCCGCACCCTCGACGAGCTCTCGAAGAGGTGGGACGCGGCGCTCGATCGCCTGAAGGCGTACGTCGAGGAGTGAACACGGGAGCTCTCAGGGCGCGAGCGGGAGCTGACGCCCGAGCTCGTCCCGCAGCTCCAGCCAGGCGCGCCTCGCCTCCTCGACCGACCCTTCGTCCTCGATCGTCGTCACGTCGCCGGGGTCACGGTCGAGGATGACGGCCTTGAACACGCGCCGCATGATCTTCCCGCTGCGCGTCTTCGGGAGAATGTGGACGAAGTTCACCTCGCCTACCACCGCCACGGGCCCGAGCTCCCGCGCGATGGTCGCGACGAGCTCCCCGCGCAGCTCGGGCGACGGCTGGTGACCGACCTTCAGCGCGATGAACGCGGAGAGGACCTCGCCGCGCAATGGGTCGGGCCGCCCGCACACGCCCGCCTCCGCGACGGCCGGGTGCGTGAGCAGCGCGGTCTCCACCTCGATCGGGCCGATGCGGTGGCCCGAGATCTTGATGATCTCGTCGGCGCGCCCGGCGAACCAGACGTATCCGTCTTCGTCGACCTGGGCGGCGTCGCCCGTGTAGTAGACCTCCCCGGGGATCTTCCGCCAGTAGTCCTGGCCGTAGCGGCCGGGCTCGCCCCAGAGCGCCGGCGTGAGCCCCGGAAACGGCCGGGTGAGGACCATCACGCCCTTCTCCCCCGGCCCGCACGGCGTACCGTCGGCGGGGTTCACCACCTGCGCCTCGATGCCGGCGAGCGGGATGGTCGCGGATCCGGGCTTGATGGGCAGCATCGCCACGCCGTACGGGTTCCCGAACACCGGGCCGCCGGTCTCGGTCTGCCACATGTGATCGATGACCGGTACGCGATCGCGGAGGACCTTGCGTTGCAGCCACTCCCAGGCAGGCGCGTTGAGGACCTCGCCCGCGCAGAGGACGCGCTCGAGCGTGTCCAGCCGGGACTGTCTGGCTGGGGCCTCGCCGTAGCGCATGAGCAGCCGGACCGCGGTCGGGGAGGTGAACAGGCCCGTGACGCCGAGCTCCTCGATGAGCTTCCAAGGCGTCTCCGGGCCGGGATGGTCGAGCGCGCCCTCGTAGGCGACGGTGGTACAACCCATCACCAGCGGTGCATAGACGATGTAGCTGTGGCCCACCACCCAGCCGATGTCCGAGGTGGACCACCAGACGTCATCCGGACGCAGCGCGAAGCACCAGCGGCCCATGGCGTGGACGTGAACCTGGTATCCGCCGTGGACGTGCACTGCCAGCTTGGGCTTCCCCGTCGTCCCCGAGGTGGCGAGGATGAAGAGCGGCTCGTTGGCCTCCATCTCCACGTGATCGCCGCTGCGCCCCACACCGTTCGCGAGGAACTCGCCCCAGTCGACGTGCCGCGGCCCCATCCGCGGCGGCTCGTCCCCGCGCCGCAGCACGACGACGTGCTCGACCTCGGTGACGTCCTGCTCGTCGAGCGCCGCGTCCACGATCTCCTCGAGCCGCACCTCCTTCCCCTTGCGCCAGGTGACGTCGGCGGTGACGACGAGCTTCGACCCGCTCGCCGCGATGCGATCGCCGAGCGCCCTCGCGCCGAAGCCGGCGAACACCGCCGAGTGGATGGCGCCGATGCGTGCGCAAGCGAGCATGGTCACGATCGCCTCGGGGCAGGTGGGCATGTAGATCGTGACGCGGTCCCCCTTCTCGATGCCGAGACCCCGGAGCGCGGCGGCCGCGCGACGCACCTCGTGGAGCATCTGCCCATACGTGAGGACGCGACGCTCGCCCCGCTCGTTCGCGTACACGAGCGCGGCGTGGCCGCCGCGGCCGGCGGCGACGTGTCGATCGAGGGCGTTGTGGCAGGCGTTCGTGCTCGCGCCGGTGAACCACCGGAACTGCGGGAAGCGCCACTCGAACACCCGTTCCCAGCTTCGGAACCAGGGAAGCTCGGCTGCGGCGCGCGCCCAGAATCCTTCGGGGTCCTCCCGGGCCTCTGCGAGCCAGCGGCTGACGATGGGATTGACGAGGTCCATGCGACACCTCACCCTCGGACGTCCCCCAGATCTGCTGTCGCGTGCCGCGCGGCCGCCAGCCCCCCGCTCGCGGCTCGCATGGCAGGTGAGCGGGCGTCCGATCGCTCCTGTGCAGCCGGGTCGGCCTAGCTGCGCAGGGAGTGTTCACGGTCCGTCGCGGGAGCGACCCAAGCGTCCGGCACGGAGCGGGGGCACGCTGCGAGAGCACTCATTACGCCTGTCGGTGCGGAAGTCGGCCCCGCACAAGGAGGATAGTGATGAGAAAGCTCCGGCTAGATTCCGTTCTCGGGCTGGCGATGACTCTCGCAATGGGCCTCGCTCCGTCCGCGCATGCGCAGGACAAGACAATCAAGATAGCCACGCAGACCCCGCTGTCGGGTGGGCAGGCAGCACTGGGGGAGGGCATCAAGCTCGGTACCCAGCTCGCCCTCGACAAGTTCAAGGGGAACCTCGAGAAGCAGCACTTCAAGGTCGTGCTCGTGCCCTACGACGACCAGGCGAAGCCAGACGTCGGCGTGTCCAACGCCCAGAACATCATCGCCGACCAGCAGATCCTGGGCGTCATCGGCCACCTCAACTCCGGCGTCGCGATCCCGTCCTCGGAGGTCTACAAGACCGTCAACCTGGCGATGATCTCGCCGGCCAATACCAACCCGACCGTGACCGACCGCGGCTACAAGGACGTGTTCCGGGTCTGCGGCCGCGACGACGTGCAAGGCGTGGTGGGCTCCGAGTTCGCCCACGACGCGCTCAAGGCGAAGTCGGTCTACATCATCCACGACAAGACGACGTACGGGCAGGGGGTGGCCGAGTTCTTCATGGCCGACGCCAAGAAGAAGGGGATCAAGGTCCTCGCCTTCGAGGGCACGGAGGAGAAGTCGAACTTCGACCCGATCATCACTCCGATCAGGGCGAAGAACCCCGACCTCATTTACTTCGGCGGCCTCTACGAGCAGGCGGCGCCCTTCTTCAAGCAGGCCCGCGAGAAGGGCGTGAAGTCGAAGTTCCTCGGCCCGGACGGCCTCGACTCCTCCGACCTGACCAAGATCGCCGGCAAGGCCGTGAAGGGCATGTACTACACGTCCGTCGCCGGACCGGTGACGGTGTACCCAGCCGCGAAGCAGTTCGCCGACGAGTACAAGAAGAACTATGGGAAGAACCCCGAGCCCTTCTCGGCCCAGGCCTACGACGCGACAGCCATCCTCCTCAAGGCCATCGAAGCGGCCGCCCAGGGTGGCCAGGTCCCCACGCGCGACGCCGTGACCGCCGCCATCCGCAACGTGAAGTACACGGGGTTGACCGGAGCGATCGAGTTCGACGCGAAGGGCGATCCGAAGAAGGCCCTCTACTTCGTGCTGCAGGTCGCCAGCGAAGATCCGCAGAAGTGGGGCGAGAACAAGGAAGTGAAGCGGCTCATCATCGCCCCGCCGACCCCAGGTGCATGATCGGGAGCGCGGCGGCCACCCAAGGAGCGGGCCCCCTCGGCGAGGCGCCCGCTCCCGCGAGTCGCGGCTGAGTCCATGGACGTCGAGCTCCTCATCGGCATCCTTCCTCAGGTACTCCTCGACGGCATCATCCTGGGGTTCATGTATGCGCTGATCGCGCTCGGCTACACGATGGTCTATGGCGTGCTCGAGTTCATCAACTTCGCGCACTCCGAGATCTTCATCACCGGCGCCTTCGTCGGCGTCGAGATCCTGCTCGGTCTGCAGGCGACGGGTCTGCTCGAACGCATCCCCTGGCCGATCGTCCTCGTCCTCGTGCTCGTGGCCGGCATGGCCGTGAGCGGCGTGCTGGCCGTCACCGTGGAGCGGGTGGCCTACCGCCCGCTGCGGCACGCGCCGCGCCTCATCCCCCTCATCTCGGCGATCGGCGTGTCCTTCTTCCTGCAGGACTTCATCCGGCTCGTCGAGTCCATCTGGCGGAACGTGTTCAACCTCGTCTATCCCTCGATGGACGCGCTCAACCAGCGGTTCGACCTGACGGCCAGCGTCGACGTCTCCGTCAAGTCTTTGGTCGTCATCGTCGCCGCGCTGGCGATGCTGCTGGTCCTCCACCTCCTCGTGAATCACACGAAGATGGGCACCGCGATCCGCGCCGTGGCCGAGGACCAGGCCGCGGCCAGCCTCATGGGCGTCAACGTGAACAACATCATCTCGCTCACGTTCCTCATCGGGGGCGCCATGGGGGGCGCGGCCGGCGTGCTCTTCGGCGTGCAGTACGGTCTCATCAACCCCTACTCGGGGTTCATCCCCGGCCTCAAGGCCTTCACGGCGGCGGTGCTGGGGGGCATCGGCAACATCCCTGGGGCGATGGTCGGTGGGCTCGTCCTGGGGCTCCTCGAGGCGTTCGCCGCCGCGTACCTGTCCCTCCTGACCGGAGGCGCCTTCGGCGCCGAGTACAAGGACATCTTCGCGTTCGCGGTGCTGATCCTGATCCTCATCTTCCGTCCCAGGGGCCTCCTGGGCGAGGTCGTCCGGGAGCGGGCATGATCGCGCGCTCCATCCTGACGACGGCTTTTCTCGCCGCCTGCGGCCTCGCGGTGGCGATCTTCCCGCGCTCGCTGCTTGCCTTCCTGCTCTTCCAGTCGTCGCTGCTCGTCATCTACCTCGCCCGCATCCCGAACCGGGTGAAGTTGGCGCTCCTGGGCGTGGCGCTGCTCGTGATGATGCCGATCATCGGCGCGCACAACGGCTACTACCTGGAGGTCGCGACGCAGGTCGGCATCTTCGTGGCGCTCGCGCTCGGCCTCAACATCGTGGTGGGGCTGGCCGGGCTCCTCGATCTCGGGTACGTGGCCTTCTTCGCCGTGGGCGCCTACTGCTGGGCCATCTTCGGATCTCCCCAGGCGAACGCGTTCCTCGGGAGCGGGTTCCCGCTCGCGCCGTGGTGGTTCTACGTCTTCCTGTTCGTCGGGCTGGGACTGGCCGCGCTCACCGGCGTGATCCTGGGACTCCCCGTCCTGCGCATCCGCGGCGACTACCTGGCCATCGTGACGCTGGGCTTCGGAGAGGTCATCCGCGTGCTCGCGAACAACCTCGACAAGCCCATCAACTTCACGAACGGCCCGCGGGGCATCACGCCCATCGGCCGCCCCCCGTCGCCGCTCGGCCTCTCCTCCGGCGAGTTCTTCTACCTGCTCGTGCTGCTCATCGTCCTCGTCGTCATCATCGTCAACCGCCGGCTGGAGAGGTCGCACATCGGACGCGCGTGGGAGGCGATCCGCGAGGACGAGCTGGCGGCGCAGGCGATGGGCGTGCCGCTCGTGCGCACGAAGCTCCTCGCCTTCGCCTGCGGCGCGTCCTTCGCCGGCGTCATGGGCGTCGTCTTCTCGGCCAAGCAGATCTTCATCAACCCCGAGTCCTTCACCTTCCTCGAGTCGATCGGCGTTCTCTCCATGGTCATCCTGGGAGGCATGGGCTCCATCCCCGGCGCCGTGCTGGGCGCATCGGTGGTGACGATCCTGAACCTCCAGGTGCTGAAGGGGCTCTCGCTCTGGTTGAACGAGCTCAAGAATGCCGGGGTCTCCGTGTTCGGCTACAGCCTGGCGAACCTGCCGACCCAGCTCGAGCCGGCCAAGTACGAGCGGATGATCTTCGGGATCATCCTCGTCCTCATGATGATCTTCCGGCCGCAGGGCATGCTGCCCGCGCGCCGGCGGCAGCGGGAGCTGGCCGCGCCGCACGCGCCGGAGGCCGCCGGGTCGGCCGCCGGGCCAGCCCCATGAGCGCAGTTCTGGTGGCGCGCGGCGTGACGAAGCGCTTCGGCGGGCTCACCGCCGTGAGCAAGGTGGACTTTGCGCTGGAGTCGGGGATCGCGTCGATCATCGGCCCGAACGGCGCCGGCAAGACCACGTTCTTCAACGTGCTCACCGGGCTCTACGCTCCCGACGAGGGAGAGGTCACGTTCCGTGGACACTCGCTGGTGGGGTTGCGCCCGGACCAGATCACGGCGCTCGGCATCTGCCGCACGTTCCAGAACATCCGGCTCTTCGCGAACATGACCGCGGCGGAGAACGTCCTCGTCGGCATGCACCGGCGCATCGGCCTCGGGCTCAAGGACGTGCTCTTCGGCGGGCTCCGCGTCGCTCGCGAGGAGTCGCGGCTCTGGCATCGCGCCCTGGAGCTCCTCGATCGCGTCGGCCTCCGTGCCGGCGCCAACGAGGTCGCCCGCAATCTCCCCTACGGCGACCAGCGGCGGCTCGAGATCGCGCGCGCGCTCGGCTCCGAGCCGATGCTCCTGCTCCTCGACGAGCCCACCGCCGGCATGACGCAGGGCGAGGCGGCGACGCTCATGTCGCTCCTGCGCCGCCTCATCGCCGAGCTCTCGATCACCATCCTCCTCATCGAGCACAACATGCGGGTCGTGATGGGCGTCTCCGACCGCGTGACCGTGCTCGACCACGGCGAGAAGATCTCGGAGGGCCAGCCGCAGGTGGTACAGGCCGACGCGAAGGTGATCGAGGCCTACCTCGGCCGCGGCTCATGGGATCGCAAGAGGCACCATGCTGAAGATTGAGGATCTCCACGTCTATTACGGAAAGATCCACGCGCTGAAGGGCGTCGCCTTCGAGGTGCGCCGCGGCGAGATCGTCACCCTCCTCGGCAACAACGGCGCTGGCAAGACCACCACGCTGAAGAGCATCTCGGGGCTGCTCGCGCCGCGGCGCGGCCGTATCATGCTGGAGGACCGGCCGCTGTCCGGGGTGCCCGCCCACGAGGTGGTGATGCGTGGCATCGCGCACGTGCCGGAGGGGCGCCGGATCTTCAACCGGCTCACCGTGCGTGAGAACTTGATGATGGGCGCCTACCGCCGGAACGACCACGACGTCGGCGCCGACCTGGAGCGGGTGCTCGCGCTCTTCCCGGTGTTGCGGGAGCGCAGCGCGCAGGTGGGCGGCACGCTGTCCGGCGGCGAGCAGCAGATGCTGGCCATCGGGCGCGCTCTCATGGCACGGCCGCGCCTGCTCCTGCTCGACGAGCCGAGCATGGGGCTGTCGCCCGTCATCGTGGAGAAGATCTTCGAGACCGTCGTCGACATCAACCGGCAAGGGACGACCGTCCTGCTCGTCGAGCAGAACGCGGCGATGGCGCTGGCGGTCGCCCACCGCGGCTACGTCCTCGAGACCGGGACGATCGCGCTGACCGGGACGGCGGCCGAGCTGGCCGAGAATCCCGCCGTGCGGCGCGCGTACCTCGGGGAGTAGGGCCACTAAGCGGGCGCGGGCGCGTCTGTGAACATGCGCTCTTCGTGGATCTTCACGTGCCTGGTCTCGTGGACGAACAGCATTCCGATGACGAACGTCAACACCGAGACGACGATCGGATACCAGAGGCCGTAGTAGATGTCTCCGGCCTTGGCCACCATGGCAGTCGCGAGCAGCGGCAGCATGCCCCCGAACCACCCGTTTCCGATGTGGTACGGCAGGGACATCGAGGTGTACCGGATCTTCGCCGGAAACAGCTCGACCAAGAAGGCTGCGATCGGGCCGTACACCATCGTCACGTAGATGACCATGAGGACCAGGATCAGCTCGGCCATCACCCAGTTGACCTGGGCGAGGTTCGCCTTCGGTGGATAGCCCGTCGTCGCGAGTGCCTGCTTGTACTTCGCCTCGTCCCAGCCCCGGAGCTCCATGTCTCCGATCCTCGTCACCACCGCCTCGCCCTGAACCGCTGGCAGTGAAGTGAACGTGAGCCCGGCCTTTCCGAGAAAGTCCTTGGCCCGGTCGCATGGCGACTGACGGGACCATGGCCCGATGAAGATGTGGAAGCTGCAGTCGCTCGCGGCCACCGAGATCGGCGTGCTCTCCTGGTACTTCTCGAGCCCCGGGTTCACATAATGTGTGAGGCCTTTGAACAGAGGGAAGTAGGTGACAGCGGCGATGAGGCAGCCCGCCATGATGATCGCCTTGCGGCCGATGCGGTCGGAGAGCGCGCCGAAGACGAGGAAGAACGGCGTTCCGATCGCGAGCGAGAGACCGATCAGAGCGTACGTGGGAATGAAATCGAGCTTCAAGTAGATGAGGAGGAAGAACAGCGCGTAGAACTGCCCCGTGTACCACACGACGCCCTGGCCGGCCGTGGCTCCGAAGAGCGCCAGCGCCACGTACTTGACGTTGGGGTACTTCAAGAAGCTCTCGGTGAGCGGTGCCTTCGAGCGCTTGCCCTCCGCCTTCATACGCTGGAAGATCGGCGACTCATTCAGCTTGAGCCGGATGTAGATCGAGATCGCCAGCAGCGGGATCGAGACCCAGAAGGCGATGCGCCAACCCCAGGAGCCGAAGGTGGCCGCGCTCATGCTGGAGCGGGTCACGCCTATGACGATGAGGGCCATGAACATGCCGAGCGTGGCCGTCGTCTGGATCCAGCTCGTGGCGTAGCCGCGCTTGGAGTCCGCCGCGTGCTCCGCGACGTACGTCGCGGCCCCACCGTACTCGCCGCCGAGCGCCAGGCCCTGCGCCAGCCGCAGCACCACCAGTATCACGGGCGCGACGAATCCGATCCTCCCGTACGTGGGCATGAACCCGACGAGTACCGTGGACGTGCCCATCACCACGATGGTGACGAGGAAGGTGTACTTCCGTCCAACCAGGTCGCCGATCCGTCCGAAGATGAGCGCTCCGAACGGCCGCACCAGGAAGCCGGCCGCGTAGGCGCCGAACGCGCCGAGGAGGGCGGCCGTTTGATTACCGGGAGGAAAGAACAAACCCGCGAAGAACGGCGCGAGGATGGCGTACAGGTAAAAGTCGTACCATTCGAAGACCGTGCCGACCGACGACGCGAGGATGACCCTGCGCTCCTCAGCCCTGCTGATGATTCGTTCGCCCGGCGCAACGTGCCCTACATCGGTAGCCATCGCGTCCTCCGCGGGATTACGCACATGTCAATGTTCGAAATTATTTGCCTCATCCCACGGAGGGGCGACGCCCCGGTTGGCTTCTCGGGACATCGACCGGCTCG
>WNGL01005983.1_pt1 | contig 14418 bp, 18 predicted proteins | sample 5400591 | NCBI WGS metagenome assembly WNGL01 (sample SAMN13153377, study PRJNA577476) | soil metagenome | isolation source: 80 cm soil or saprolite under Garry oak tree replicate 1 | place: USA:California | collected 2016-06-15
TTTTCCAGGACCGCGTTCGCCTTCGCTGCCAATGCATCACCATCATGAGCGCTCTGATAAACGTTGATCGTGATCATGTCCGCCCACTTGTCGAGGTTCTCCTGACCTTGCGGCGTAAATTCATGTTGATCATTCTGCGACCAGCGATGGAAATAATCGATTCCTCCGAAGACAAATGCCGGCTTCGTTGCCGTAGCGGCGGTCTGTGACTGCCGATCTTCCGCAGGCGCGGCGGTGCGCGTCTGTTGCGCATGGAGTGACATGCACGCCAGAGCTATTGTCACAAGAAACTGAACAACGTGGATTCTCACAGGCGATGCGTCATGCTGTCGCCGCCGGCGGCGGAATCGGAGTAGGAGCTCCGGCAGCGAATCGTTTTTGCCAGCTAGCACGATGGAGAATCAGAAAGATGAGCCAGCCGACGAATGCGAACAGGCCCGCGGGAAGAGTAAGCAGCATGAACCAACCCATCACACCGAGCGAATAAAGAAGCTCGCCATAATTGTGCCCGTTGATGATGCACGGATGCACCGAACCTTCGTCCACTTTGCATCCGTACGCATTGGCGATCGCTGCGCACAACATCACTGATCCAATCGGCGCAAACGCGAACAAAACAATGAGGACGAGGGCAACCCCATAAAGAATCCAGGGGAACCGTTTCCTGACCGGTACAGGTGGCGGATTCATTGCGCGGCTCACTGGCGCTGCGTCTTCTTGAACCCCTCCTGATAACCGTTTTCAAAAGCCAGGTCCCAATTCCCCTTATTGCCGGATCCCTGCTGCTCGAAATATTTCTGAGCCATCATGTTCAACTCGGCGGGCGTCGGCAATCTTGCGTCGTGCGGCGCTTGCTCTCCGGCTTTCTCTCCGATCCAATAAGCCGCCCGCTCTTCCGCAGTTCTGCCGTGGGCTGCGCGATGAGTATAGAATGCGGTCACACCACAGACCATGAACGCCGCGACCGCCATCATCACAAAGAAACGCAACGGTTTAAATTCTCGCGCCACGACTCGGCTAGACAATCATCCGCAGTTCTCGGTAACAAGGTTTAATCGTGAATCTCGTTTGGTCTCTGCGATGATGCGTTCGTGGGCGAAGTTTGCCTCGCTCTTTTGATCTCTGGACCTACTGAGCTTGTTGGACGATCCCGTGTTTCTCAGCCCAGTCCCAAAGCGCGGTGAACTCTGCCGGCGGCGGTTTGTGCGTTCCTTGGAAATGCGACTGGTGATCCTTTAGCATCTTTTCAAAGGTCATTCCCTCAGCGGCGACGCGGTTCGGATCGGCGCCGCGTTCGAGCAGATACAGCGCATCCGCGTAGCCGAATCTATCTTTAAGCCCTGAACTTGTGCGGCAGAGCAGCAAGGTAAGGCCGGCGCAGTTCCATGAGTCCTTGGGCATCATGGAATTGATGTCGGCCCCGTGGTCCAGGAGCAGGTCGAGCCGTGCACGCTCATTGCTTTTGTAGTAACCCAGATCCCAGATCGTGAGGATGATCGGCCGACCGTGCTCGTCGCGGGTGGTCGGATTTCCACCGGCTTCCAGCATCGCGCGGAGAACGGAAGCCGATGCATGCACCGCCTTGGCCATCGCGAAGGATTCCCACTTACCGTTGGTGTAGTTCGGGTCCGCGCCGAGCGAAAGTAAAGTTCTCACCGCATCGACCGATTCCGGACGTTGCCAGGATTGCATGACAGCGAAGTTGAGCAGTGTCTCGCCGTCCCGTCCGGGTGCCTGTAAATCCGGGACGCCCTTTGCTGCCGCGCGGATCGCGTCAGGATCATTCTTCACGATAGCTTGGGCGACAGCGAATAGCGCCGGCTGATCGCCAAAGTCATATCTTCCCGACTCCTGCTCCGCCTGCAATTGGCGGCGATGTACGTCACCTTTCTCCATTTCAATGAAAAACGCTCCGAAGAACGCAACAGGCAGCCCAAGAAAAAGAATCAGAGGCGCGACGATCAACCAACCTCGCCATTTGTTGCCCAGCAAGGTCACGATTGCCGCCATAGCGCCTATGATCAGGATCATGGAGCCGAACACAGCGTAGAAAATGCGCAACGAATTCGCTTCGCGGGCGCTGGGCAGCATGCCTGTGATGGCGAGAACACCGACAACCACGTACGCGGTGGCAGCGAGCCACAGAAGGATTCGGAAGATTTTCAAGATCACGGTCGCCGTTTTATCACTCCCGCGACGATTTACACAAGGAAGATGCGGCTACCCGACACGTCGTGTTGCCTGTCACGGCGCCCGCTCGCGAAACATTGTGGTGAAAAGAAGGTGGCTTGGCAGATAAACAATAAGCGGGAATAGCAGCATTAAAAGAATCATAAACAGCGGCGCGGGCAGCATCTTCTGCGGATTTTGGCCGAACCCATAGACCCAATTCACGTTCTCCTGTGGGTTGCTCAGCAGATAAGAGAGCGGCAGCACCACCAGCGCGACAACTGTCTGGAAGACAAAAGCGCGGTGATCGTACCCAAGGCGGTGAAGCGTCCAGAGAAGTAACAGCGGCAGGATGATGTGGAAACACGACAAGCTGCGGATGAACAAGGCGATCTTGGGATCGAACATGTAAGCGCTCAAACCAATCAATGACTTGCCGGTCGCGAGATGGTAAAAGAAATCGAGATTCCAAAGCGCTTCAAAGAAGACGACTGAGATTGCCATCATGCTGACGAGCAGCGCGTTCTCCAGCCAAAGCGCGGGCACGAGCGCGAGCAAAGCGATATCTGAGAACCAAAGGAAATTGGCTGGCCCGTACTGTCGCCAATAGATCGGCACCAACGCACAAACGAACACGGTATAGATAATTTTCAGACTGAGAGGGATCACGCTTCAACAAGTACCGAGAATCCTGTACGCGCAACGCGCCGAGATTCCTCTCGGCGCGAGACATTCGCCTGACTTTCGATCAGCAATGTAATGATGTAACCATTTACCGGTTGTCTCAGGTCTGGGTCTTATCTTTGTCGCTGTTCTTGCATTGGGCTTCGAACTTCGCGTACTGCTCAGGCGTCAGGATTGATTTTGCCGCTTCCATGTATTTGGCTTCGCTGGTCTCGGTGCAGCCGGCCTTATGATGCTCCTCAATGGCCGCGTCCATCTTTGTCTTCTGATCGGGCGTCAGATTGAGGCTCGCCAATGAAATTGTACACGCCATCTTCGGTTGATTTCCAACTTGCTTTGTGCAGTCGCCATGCTCGCCCGCGAACATCGTCGCTGCCGCAAAGAGTCCCGCCGTTACTACCGCAATGAGTTTGGTCATAGTGGGAACCTAGACATTTCCGCAGAGATCATCGTTCAAAATGCCTGGCAAGTGCAAGGAGGTTCCAGGGATTCGACAAAATGGTTGGCTGCTTCGCCTCTGGGCCTACGGCCACAAATGGGATGTGCTCCGAAGCTTGTTCGGTAATGTCTGAGCTGCTAAAGCAACAAATGCAAGATTAGCACAGCTGTTATGAGCTACAGACCGCCGATACTGAAGTTGCCAATTCCTGCTGAAAAGATCGACGGACATACAGTGACGTTCAGGCCGGTGCGAGACGGGATAAACTCGGAAGTATCCGGCGTAATCCAGGTGGTCGAACGGGCAAACGGATTTAACGTCAATGCTTCGTACGTCGTCGGTCAGGATCCGCCGCGGTCTCAGGTTTATTGGTTCGATCAATCTGAGATCGACGCCATCGCCAGATCGCTGGCCAAAGAGAAGCGACGCATCCTGATAGTTGATGACGACGCGGACAGCACGCATCTTGTCAAAATCCTTCTCGAAAAAACCGGCGGCTATGTCGTGCTCGAAGAAAACGACTCTGCCGTGGCCCATCAAAGTGCCAGGACCTTTAGGCCGGACGTGATCTTGCTGGACATCATGATGCCCAAAACGGATGGCGCCGAACTCGCAGCACAGATCGAGGCCGATCCCGAATTGCAAGGCACGCCGATTATCTTTCTCACTGCGTTAATCACAAAACCTGAGACAAACACTGGCCTCCGAATTGAAGGCCATCGATCGCTCGCCAAGCCGATCAACATTCCCGAGTTGATCGATCACATCGAAGAGAGCCTGCCCCACGCAATGTGAGCAAGTGCTTCAGGCGTACGCAGCGAGTCTAATCTCCTTACAACGTCGTCGCGCTTGCAGGAACGTTCACCCTCTCCCTTCTCAAAGGGGAGAGCCGGGGAAAACAAACGCCAATCGAAAGGGATTGACCGCGATCCAGCGACTTTGTTAGGCTCGCCGCTATGACCACGAAATTTTTTGCACTTATTGCCATAATCGGATTTGCCGGCCTTAGTGTTGCGCGCGCTCAGTCGCCGACGCCGGGCAAATCACCTTCTCCATCACCAACGCCTGCAAAACATCGCGCGGTGAAAAAAGCCCAAGCAACGGCAGCGGCGCATCCGACGCCGTCACCGTCGCCGGGTAAATTCAATCTGGGCGATTTATTCAAGCCTAGAACATCTGGGTCTACCGGTGCTGCGGCGGCCACGCCTGCGCCTGCAAAAGGTGCCAATGCAGAGGTTGCGAGTAAGTCCCCTGCACCGGGCGGCGGCCACGGTCTCGTTTGGGTCAATACACAGACGCGCGTTTACCACAGGGAAGGATCGCGTTTTTACGGAACGACGCAGAAGGGGAAGTACATGACCGAAGCCGAGGCGATCAAGGAAGGAAATAAAGCCGCGGCCAAGGGCCCATAGCACGTTGGACATCCAACATCAGGCAATGTGCGGGGCCGACGTGTTTACTTCGCTGTGATGCTTTGCAGCGCATCAGCCAGCGTCTCGAACGTCGTGATTTCGATTTCGGGTCCGTAGTGGAATTGCGACAGGATGTTGAGACCGATGTCCTTGTGCGGATCGGGTATCACGCGCGTCACCGAGGCAACACGTTTTTCGGCGAGTACGTCCATTATTTCGGCGATGTGACGCGCCGCTGCCGAATCCATTGATTCCAACCAGCGGAAATCCGCCAGCACTCGGAACCCGGGCACGACATCGTGCACAAGCTCACGCACGCGTTGCGCAGCGAGCTTTGCTTGCTCCGCCGTAACCCGTTGCGTGGCGCTAATCACCAGGAGTCGTTTCGATCGATCGAGCTCAACGGCGTACATACTCGAGATTACACAGCATAGTCATCGCCGGACGTTCGGCTGCGAATTTTCTGAGGAAATACCTATTCTGCGGGAAGAAGGGACCACGATTTTATTCATAGGTAACTGGCACGCGGACCTGTGAGACGCTTCCAGGTTTGAACCGCCACCTTCGAAACGTGTCGGTGGTAACTTTATCGAGGACGCGGTTACCGGTGCTCTGCGTCATCGTTGCGTTGGTAACCTGGCCGCTCACAGTGTCGACAAGCATGACGCAAACCCCGCTTCCAGTAATATTGGCGTGCTTTGCTTGGTATGGGTATTCCGGCAAAGGCGCGCTCACTGCCACGGCTTGGGCAGCGGAGAGCGACAGCTGAGTTGGGGGCGGGATGCTCGCCATCTCACGTTGCACCACAGAAGGCGCGCGCCTTTTGACACGAGCTTTCTTTTCCACAGGTGTAGCCGCTGTTACGGGTTCTTCTGCCTGCGGCGTTTGCTGGCTCGCGGGTGTTGGCGTTTGAGTTGGTGCTCGCGCTGCGACTTCCCTCCGGCGTTCCGCCTTTTTCCTTTTCGATTTCGCCGGTGGGGCAGGCTCGCCGGTCTCTAAATGCTCCGGCAGATTTGTCGAAGTTGCATCCTGAGGCCGCGCCGAGGGGACGTCAGCAAATACAATACCAGCACACAGAATGGCGACCGTGCCTCCGTAGCTAGACATCGGCAAAATCTTATCCCCGCATCAGGAAGGTCAAATTAACGCGCTTGTTGAGTCTTGCGTCAGCTCTGTTCTGCAAGGAGGAAATTTCATTTTGTTGATTGTCGCCGACGGTTTCGCTTCTTTATTTATCTCGTGACCGCGACAGACATTACCGTGTGGATTATCTCTGCGCTTCTTGCGATTGGAATCGGCTCGAGCAAGTATGCGAAATGGAAAACGCGCGACAAATTGGTACGCGAACTGGCAGCGATGGACCCCGAACGCCGGGAAAAAATCCTCAGTCGAATGCAGCCGGAGCATGCCATGGAGGCGCGGCAGGAGTTAATGCGGCGATTCCACATAAGCTGACCCGCCTCATCGATGGAGCTGTCATGTTGAGCGGAGCGAAACATCTCTGGTTTACTTCCGTCGCAAGGACCTATCCAAAATTCATCCGAGATTCTTCTCCCGCGACTGCGGGATCAGAATGACATTGTATTCAACTTGCCTTTAACCTCTCGATGTCCTCCGCGTTTTTCGAGATGACTGTTTTAGTTTTGCCGGGTGACATCGACGAGCAAAATCACGTGAACAACACGGTTTACCTGCGGTGGGTGCAGGATGTTGCCACTGCGCACTGGCGAGCGGTCACCAGTACGAAAGCACAGGAAAATATCGGCTGGTTAGTATTGCGGCACGAGATCGATTACACAGCGCCCGCGGCGCTCGGCGATGAAATTGTGCTGCGCACCTGGGTCGGCAAAGCCAGTCGGCTCACCTTCGAACGGTTCACCGAAATCCGCCGGAACAGCGACGGCCAGATCTTGTCAAAAGCTCGGACCCTCTGGTGCCCGATCAATGCGCAAACCGGGCGGCCGATGCGCGTGCCAGTGGAAGTGCGCGCACAGTTTTCCACCTGAGCTGGGATGGCGAACGTGGAATTCGGTTATAGCGTAGCGGCAGAGGTTACGACACTGATTCGGTATCGTGAAGGCGGCCGTAATCCACGGTGAGCCGACCTCACTCAGGCTCTCATGGCGTAGCGACGGAGACAATTGCCACAACTAGCTATCTTGTACCTCTAAGGACGAGGTGCCGTGGTTGGACGCGGCCTTGGTGTCGGTGCCAGCCTCGGCGTCGGTGTCGGTCTCGGCGTGCCCGTTGGTGTAGGCGTCGGTGTTGGTGTTGCCGTCGGCGTTGCCGACGAAGGAGGCTGAGTCGCAGTAGGCGTTGCGGTTGCGGTTGCGGTTGGAGTCGGGGTTGGCGTCGGTGTCGAACCCGGTGCAGTCGCGCAGTATCTGCCGCCGGTGTTCACATAGCTGCCGTTATATCCGCCCCAGACGATCATTTGGCTGCCAGTCCACACTCCCGTGTCATGGAAGCGACCGACCGGCGCGCCGCTGGTACTGGTGGCTGTCCAATTGTCCGTGCTGGGATCATATCTGCCGCCGGTGTTGAAAGAGCCGCTGTTGCCATATCCGCCCCAGACGATCATTTGACTGCCGGTCCACACTGCCGCGTGAAAGTCTCGGCCAGCGGGCGCGTCGGCGAGGCTGGTGGCCGTCCAACTGTTGGGGCTGGGATTATATCTGCCGCCCGTGTTTAAATAGTTGCTGCCGCCGGACCATCCGCCCCAGACGATCATCTCGCTGCCGGTCCACACTGCCGTGTGATATTCTCGGGCAGCGGGCGCGTTGCTGAGGGTGGTGGCTGTCCAGCTATCGGTGATGGGATCGTACCTGCCGCCGGTGTTCAAATAGCTGAAACCACTATCGGGGCTTCCGCCCCAAACGATCATCTGGCTACCGGTCCACACTGCGGTGTGAACCTGCCGGCCAGCAGGCGCGTTGGTGGTACTGGTGGCTGTCCAACTGTCGGTGATGGGATTGTACCTGCCGCCGGTATTCACATCGCCGCTCACGTCCTGTCCCCCCCAAACAATCATTTCACTGCCTGTCCACACTGCCGTGTGCGCGGATCGGTAAGTGGGCGCGCCGGTGATGGAGGTGGCTATCCACGTGTCCGTGCTGGGATTGTATCTCCCGCCCGTGTTCAAAAGGCCCCCTCCGCCCCAGACAATCATTTCACTGCCGGTCCACACTGCCGTGTGCCCGGATCGGCCGGCTGGCGCGTTAGTAGTGCTAGTGGGCGTCCAACTGTCAGTAACAGGATTGTATTTCCCGCCAGTGTTGAAATTGGTATTAAAATTACCTCCACCCCAGACGATCATTTCGCTGCCAGTCCACACTACTGTGTGATAAATTCGGCCAGCCGGCGCATTGGTGAGGCTGGTTGGAGTCCATGTGTCGTCACTGCAGCCACCCGACGGACTCGCTATGACAGGAAGCGCGTAGCTAGCGCTCACTGCCACCATTGTCACCGGCAGTTGCGTTTCGGCTTTAGCCAGCCATGATCGCAACGGTTCTTTCAGCCACGCAATTGTGGCTAGTTTCAACCGGTCTTTGCCCTTTGTCATCACCGCAACGGCGTAGTAATGCGCGTCGTCCTCTTGTAGCTGGCCCAATACGCCTACCGGCAAAGTTTCATACTCGCTTGCAGCAGCCTTTTTGGAGTGCGCTGACATGTCAGCGCTTTCGAAAGCGGCGGAGTACCGCCGCACTCCAAAGGCAGCGGCTTTCGCAGCGTCAGGTTTGTTGAATGATGCAGCTAGCTTTTGCACGGTTTCGTCCCACTCAGGGCTGTTGATCCTCACGGCGCGTTCAGTGTCGCGCCTTTGGCGATTGGCTTTGCCATCGTCTTCAGGAGAAGCCGATCCACCTGTTTCTTTATCTTGGGCGCTGTCGCTTCGGACCAGTTCTGTCTCGCTGTAGGTCCCGCTGGTTTGCTTCATTTGTTCGACCGAGTTATGCGCCTGCAACTCGGCCGCCGCCCGTTGCTTTAGTTCGCCGTGAAATCTTTGGTCGTGGACGTACAAGTTGTTAACTAGATGCTCAGCTAGCGCTGGCCTCGCCAGGCATTCCGCGATCACAAACCGATCGTTTCCCAGCGCCTCAAACAGTTCGCGCAGCACTCCGGGTTGCTTGGTGTGACTGGCCATGCGCTCCATCTCGGCTTGGAGTTGGTCGGGAGTGATCGGCCTTTGCCAGTAATCCTCCAGCGCCTGCAAGTCGCGCAGATATTCTTCCACCTTTTTCTCGATCTCCGCCTGCGACATCACTTCGTCGAGCCGTGGCTTCGGCCGGGCATTTTCCTTCGGCCAGGTGCGATGTTGCCAATAAACTTCCTCAATCGCCCGCTGATACGCAACGCGATCCGCAAACGTCAGCGTCCGGTTCCGTTGGATCGCAGAGGCGGCGACGGACGAACCGTTCTCTTTTGCATTCACGCCGAAAGCGCTGTCATTCTGCGGAGTTGAAACCTTATGAGAACGGTTAGGTACGTTGATCGCCGTGGTGAAGGCGACGATCACGCACGAAAGAAGCACTGCCACTGCGCTGCAGCGAAGAACGTACGCGCTGATTTCGCTTTTCGTTTTCACAGACTCAGCAAGTCTTCAGATTGAGTCCTGACAAATCGGCGCGATTTTGCCGTCTTTCATCGGGCATTTGCAAGACAAATCTTATTAGAACCGTGAAAAACGGTCTGGTTACTCCCTCGTGCGGCTATTTCGCTGCGTGATCGAGCCACGGCATCCTGAGTTCGAAGAGCAGGCACTCAGGAAAAAATGAGGCAAACTGAGAATGGAATTGCTCGCGAAAGACGCCGCGTTAATCACGCTGCTCACGGCCGCGAATTGAGAAATTACCCTTCCTTAAAGTTGAACATTCGGCATTGAGCGTTGAGCGTTGGGCGTTGCAAGTTCCATCCCCTGAGTCACGACCGGTTATCGCTTGTTATTGCGCGACGTTTCTGAAACCGGAGATGTTGCATATCTACCGGCAAGTCACTGCGCTGAAACAATGCGTTCCAGTGGTGATTGCCCAGAAACGCGAACAGACCGAGCGCTACCCATTTGAGGACGTCCAAATTGTTCCCAAGCCGGCGACGCATTTTCTGCGGCGCTTTTGGTTTCGCCAACTACGCGACATGCCGTGGCAGATTTCGGACACCGAGCTGCGCGCGTTACTGGGGGTTTTGAATAGAATCGACGCGCAGCTTTTGCACATTTACTTCGGCCAAATCGCTGTGCATCTCCTGCCGCTGATTTGCGCGTGGAAAAATCCGTCGATCGTGTCCTTTCATGGCGCGGATGTCACAGTGGACATGAACAAGCCGGCCTATCGACAAGCTACGCGGCAGATGCTCGAAGCAGTGAAGCTGGTTTTGGTTCGCTCCCAATCGCTGCGGCGCGCAGTTGCCGATCTTGGCTGCGACCCGGACAAGATTAAAATCCAGCGCACCGGAATTCCGTTAGAAGAATTTCCTTTCCGTGAACGAAGCTTGCCAAAAAACGACGACTGGCGATTCGTGCAGGCTGGCCGGTTGATCGAAAAGAAAGGTCTGCCGGTTACGCTTCGCGCTTTCGCAGCGTTCCTTGGGAAATATCCAAAAGCAACGCTGACGATTGCCGGAGAAGGACCGATGCTCGGCGAACTTCAGACGCTGGCGCGCGAACTCAACGTTGACGCGCGCGTTTCATTCACGGGTTTCATTTCGCAGGAGCAATTACGCGATATCTATTATCAGTCGGACATTTTCCTGCACCCCAGCCAGACTGGTCGTGACGGAAACCAGGAGGGCATCCCAAATTCGATGCTCGAAGCGATGGCAAGCGGGTTACCGGTCTTCGCAACCCAGCATGGCGGCATTCCCGAAGCGATCGAGAACGGCGTGAGCGGCGTGCTCGTGTCGGAGCGTGATCACGAAGAGTTAGCGCGGGCGTTGCTCAATGCAGCACAAGATCTCGTCTTCCTTTCGCGGATCGCTCACAGCGGCGCCGAAATTGTTCGGAAAAATTTCGATCTGCGCGCGCAAGCACAGCGCCTCGAAGATATTTACCTGCGAACGATTGGTAGGGGCGATTGACCTCGATCGCCAGCGTCTATTTTTTCGTCCACGGCTGCGTCACGTTTTGAATGCGTGGCTTGCAGACGTCACTGACCAACACAAACGTCAAAGTATTTGCGTTTGGCCGGCTAAATTTGTAAACACCAGGGCCTCTGCAAGACTTTGGACTCGCCCCGGCTCGGCGGGTCTCTTGAACTGTGATGCTATCTCCTGCGACCGTATAGGTGCCCCAGATCTCTGCCTTCGGCCTGGTAGCGGTCACGTGAAACGTGCCGTCGACGTTGATGGTCCACACGGTACCGAGCGAATTGGTCCAAGTGCCAGCCAACGCGGCTGGACCAGAAGGTGTCATGGTCGCGCAGGCGCCCATTAGCGCGATCAACGCGCCCGCGAAAATAATTCGGAGAGAGTGTTGTAGTTTCATGGCGGCATCCTGCATGGCGAGAACTGAATGAGTCAAGCTCAGATCGCAGCGAAGAGATCGGTTGCAAAGAGCTTCGCGTTCGAAGTAGAAAAGCTCCGTGGAACAGAATCCGCCGCCAATTTCCCCAACGGCAAAACCAAACTGGTGGAAACGGAACTGGAAATGGTTCGTGCCACTTGGCTGCTTCAGCATAGCGGTATTATTCGTCGTTTTCGTTGGCTCGGTGATGTTGATCGTGTTCACCGCAGTGAAATCGACTGACGTTTACAAAGATGCTTTGGCCAGAGCAAAGGTGCATCCTGCGGTCATCGAAGCCCTTGGTTCTCCTATCACGGAAGGATTTCTTGTTTCCGGAAACACGAACGTTAACGGCGCCTCCGGAGAAGCCAATTTGTCCATTCCAATCGCCGGTCCAAAAGGGAAAGGAACGATTTACGCGGCAGCAAGGAAGTCTCTTGGTCAGTGGAACTATTCGGGTCTCGTCGTCGAGATCGCAAACACGCATCAACGGATCGACCTTCTTCAACGGCCGGCGCCCACGAATTCGCCCTAATCATTCCCATGAAGGCCGCCAATCTCGTTTCTTTGGCGGCAGCGACTACCAAATTCGCTACAAACTGGACTATCAGGATCGATAACCACAGCACGCGGTTTACCTCTTGGGTAGCGCACGTAAGGTTCTAGGATGTCGATCTCAGAGGAGCAGGTGAAGACCGCGTTGAAGTCGGTGAAATATCCGGGCTTCACTCGCGACATCGTTTCATTCGGCTTGGTGAAGTCGATCCAAATCGACAATGGCGAGGTCAAGGTGCAGCTCGCGCTCGCGACAAACGATCCGAATGTTCCGGCGACCATCAAAAATGATGCGGAACGCGCATTGCTGGGGATCGAAGGAATGCGCAGCGCGAAAGTTTTGATCGATATCCACGCACCGCCCGGCGGCGCAGGCGCTGGAATGGGCGCAGCGCGGATTCCCGGAGTCAGGCACGTGATCGCTGTGGCCAGCGGCAAAGGCGGCGTCGGTAAATCGACGGTTGCGGCCAACCTTGCGGTGGCGCTGGAGCAAGCCAGCGCGCGCGTCGGTCTGTGCGATTGCGACATCTACGGCCCGAGCATTTCATTGATGTTTGGCACACGCGAGCGGCCGATGGCGACAGAAGAAAACAAAATCGTTCCGATCGAGCAATACGGGTTGCGGTTGATGTCGATGGGATTTCTGCTCGACGATGCTTCGCCTGCGATTTTACGCGGACCGATGGTAACGCGCTACACGCAACAATTTTTGCGGCAGGTCGAATGGGGCGAACTGTATTATCTGGTGCTCGATCTGCCGCCGGGCACCGGCGATATTCAACTCACCATTGTGCAGACAGTCGCCCTTTCCGGGGCGATCATCGTAACCACGCCCCAGGAAGTTGCCCTCATCGATGCGCGAAAGGCGGCTACCATGTTCGAGAAGGTGAATGTTCAAGTGCTCGGCCTAGTTGAGAACATGAGTTACTTCGTCTCTCCATCCGACGGCAAACGCTACGATATCTTCGGAAGCGGCGGCGGCGAACGCGAAGCGAAACGGTTGCGGGTCCCGCTGCTTGGCCAGATTCCGATCGATATTGCCACGCGCGAGGCAGGCGACCGTGGGATTCCAATCGTAGGCGAAGATAGACAATCGCCCGTGACAGCCGAGTTTAAAAAGATCGCAAAAAATCTGCGTAAGACGTTGGCGTAGTGAGGCGTCCGCAACCGGTTGCGCAAGGGAGAGTTAAATAAATAGCGTGGCCGCCCCGTCGAATTCTGATGCGCGATTTTGTTGACTCAACGCAAGTTTTATGAAAGAAGAGAAACCCCAGATGCCATCTTCGGAAGAAGATCAAGCTCAATTCGTCAAGGATTCGGCACTCTACAAGGAGTTCCTCGCCGAACGCGCGGAGATTTTGAAGCATAAATGGATTGAAAGCGAAAAAGCCGGCAAAGACATCGGCTTTGAGAGAGCCTTGCTTGATTGGATCGTGAAACATCGCTCCAACTGGCGGGAGCGACGAAGAAAGGAGGCGCGCACCGAAAAGTCCGCCTCCTAAATTTTGTAATCCTTTAAAGCGATCCCGCGAGGTCGCCAAGGAACCACATGAAGCAAGAAAAACAGAATTCACCAACCCCCGTCCCCGTCATGGACGCGGAGGCAATTCGCCGCGCGCTTCGACGAATCGCGCACGAGATCATTGAGCGAAATCCTCGGCTTGAACAGGTCGTGCTGGCCGGAATCCCTGCGCGTGGCGTGGAGATCGCTCGGCAGATTGCTGGATTCACTCGTGAGATTGCCAACGCTGAGATTGAGACCGGCGTCATCGACGTAGCGATGCATCGCGACGACGTGGGCACGCGTCCGGAGCTGCCCGTTGTGCGTGCGTCAAAACTTCCCCTGCCACTTGAGGATCGCACGGTCATCATTGTCGATGATGTTCTTTACACTGGCCGCACTGTCCGCGCGGCCATGGACGCGATCAATTCTTTCGGGCGCCCCGCCCGCATTCAACTGGCGGTGCTGATCGATCGCGGTCATCGCGAGCTCCCCATTAGCCCCGATTATGTCGGCAAGAATTTGCCCACCGCGACGCGAGAACAAATTCAGGTTCGCCTCCAGGAAACCGATAACGAGGCCGACGCAGTGTGGCTAGAAAGGAAATCATGAGCACCCGCTGGACGCGAAAAGACCTGCTCGGCCTGCGCGAACTTTCAGCAGACGAAATCAATTTCGTTCTCGAAACTGCGGACGCGTTCAAACAAGTCGGAACCCGCGACATCAAAAAGGTTCCGGCCCTGCGCGGGAAAACGCTCGTGAACTTTTTTGTCGAGCCGAGCACCCGGACGCGCACCTCGTTCGAGTTGGCTGCATTTCGCTTGAGCGCGGACGTGATCAATATCTCGACAACGACTTCCAGCCTGACCAAAGGCGAAACGCTCAAAGACACCGCGCGCAATCTGGAGGCGTTGCACGCCGATATTCTCGTGCTGCGTCACAGCTCCGCTGGCGCGCCGCAGTTTCTGGCGAGTCGGCTGAAAGCGAGCGTGATCAACGCCGGTGACGGCGCACACGAACACCCGACACAGGCGCTTCTCGATCTTTACACCATCCGCGAACGCAGAGGAAAAATCGCCGGGCTGCACGTCGCGATCATCGGCGACATTTTGTTCAGCCGCGTCGCGCGCTCGAACATTTTCGGCCTACTCAAGCTTGGCGC
>WNGL01005984.1_pt1 | contig 14418 bp, 11 predicted proteins | sample 5400591 | NCBI WGS metagenome assembly WNGL01 (sample SAMN13153377, study PRJNA577476) | soil metagenome | isolation source: 80 cm soil or saprolite under Garry oak tree replicate 1 | place: USA:California | collected 2016-06-15
GACGCGAATGCCCCGGCCCGACCGCATGGAGTTCGACCGGAAGGGATAGTGCGCGCTTTTTCGCGCCAGGCATAAGCCGAATCCAGGCCCTTCCGATTTCGCGGGAGGGCTTTTTGATTTCTGAGGGTTCGGCATCCCCCTGCGCGAAAGACCGCCCCCATGACCAGGTTTCTTATTACCAGCGCCCTTCCCTATGTGAACGGCGTCAAACACCTCGGCAATCTCGCCGGCTCTCTGCTTCCGGCCGATGTCCATGCGCGTTTCAGGCGACAAATCGGCGACGATGTGCTTTTTATTTGCGGCACCGATGAACATGGAACGCCCGCCGAGCTCGGCGCAATCCAGGCCGGGCAGGATGCGCGTACCTTCTGCGACCAACAGCACGCGATTCAGGCTGACATTTATCGGCGGTTTGGCCTGTCGTTCGACCATTTCGGGCGATCCTCGTCCCCGCAAAACCACGCGCTGACGCAACACTTCTATCGAAAGCTGGACGCCGCGGGACTGATTGAGGAGCGCGAGCTCGGTCAGATATGGTCGCCGCTGGATCGTCGCTTTCTCCCGGACCGATATGTGCTTGGGACCTGTCCGCACTGCGGCTTTGATTTGGCCAGGGGCGATCAATGCGACGGCTGTGGCAACCTGATCGATCCCACCGAACTGATCCGCCCTCGATCGGCACTGTCGGGCGACACCGCACTGGAAGTCCGGACCAGCCGGCATTTGTTTCTTCGCCAGTCCCTCTTGCTGGATGAATTGAACGAATGGGTCGACGGCAGAAGCGGATGGCCGCCCTTCGTGGTTTCGCTCGCCAAGAGCTGGCTGACCCTGGAACTGAAAGACCGCTGCATCACGCGCGATCTCGCCTGGGGCATCCCGGTGCCGCGCGCAGGATTCGAGCAGAAGGTGTTTTACGTCTGGTTCGATGCGCCGATCGCCTACATCGCGGCGACTCAGGAATGGGCCGAAGCCGGCCAATCCAGTCGCGATTGGCGTCAGTGGTGGCTGGAGGCCGACAACGTCAGATACATCCAGTTCCTCGGCAAGGATAACGTGCCGTTTCACACGTTGGGCTTTCCCGCAACCTTGATCGGGTCCGGCGACCCATGGAAGACCGTCGACGTGATCAAGGGATTTCACTGGTTGACTTATGACGGAGGCAAATTCAGCACGAGCCGAGGGCGCGGAATATTCACCGATCAGGCATTGGAGGAACTGCCGGCGGACCTCTGGCGCTGGTGGCTGATCGCAAACGCTCCCGAGACGTCGGACACCGACTTCAACATCGACAGATTCGTAAGCGACGTGAACAAGGACCTCGCTGACGTGTTCGGCAATCTCGTCAACCGCATCATCAGCTTCGCGCATCAGGCGTTCGAAGGCCGCATTCCGGAGGGCGGCGGGCCCTCCGAGCAGGAAAAAGTGTTGGCTGCCGAGCTCGACCGTCGCCTGGCCTCACTTCGCGTTCATCATGAAGCCTGCGAATTTCGCCGCGCCGCCGCGCAAACGCGGGCCATATGGAGTGCTGCGAACGCTTATCTCCAGCATGCGGCGCCGTGGACCACCATCAAATCCGATTCCGCGCGCGCGGCGGTTGCGACGCGGACAGGATTGAATCTCGTGCGTTTGTCCGCGGTGCTGGCATGGAGCATCGTTCCCACCCTCTCAGAAACCGTGCTTCATGCGTTCGGCGATGACGATGCCGTTCCATCCTGGCCGTCTCTCCCCTGCGGGCCGCTTTTGGATGGCTGTCGGGGAAAGCGGGTATTACGGCTGGGTCCGCTCGTACCAAAAATCACCCGCGAAAACGCCAGCCATCTGGCCGCTCGGTTCGCATAATAGAGCCGGGATGACGAACGACATTCCACTTCGCCTGAAAAGGCGATATGCCATCGATCCATTCAACCGCCCGCAAGGAAAAAACATGGAAAAGCTGCCCGCGCAAATGACCGTGATCGGCATCAGCAGGCCTGGCGGTCCGGAGGTGCTTGTGCCCGAGACCCGCGCGGTGCCGGCGCCCGGGCCGGGCGAAATCCTGGTCAAGGTTGCGGCGGCCGGCGTCAACCGTCCCGACGTCGCGCAGCGATCCGGCGCCTATCCGCCGCCGCCCGGCGCCAGCGATCTGCCCGGCCTTGAAATCGCGGGCGAAGTCGTCGCGGTCGGCGCCGGTGCCGTCAGGCACAAGCTCGGCGACAAGGTGATGTCGCTGGTGGCCGGCGGCGGCTACGCGCAATATTGCATTGCCCAGGATGCCCAGGCGATGGCGGTGCCAGCGACGCTGTCGATGCAGGAAGCCGGCGCCATCCCGGAAACGCTGATGACGGTGTGGCACAATGTGTTCGAGCGCGGCGCGCTGAAATCGGGCGAGACGCTGCTCATCCATGGCGGTTCATCCGGCATCGGCACCATGGCAATACAATTGGCCAAGGCCTTTGGCTCCAAGGTGATCGTCACCGTGGGATCGAAGGAAAAAGCCGACGCCTGCCTCAGGCTCGGCGCCGACCGCGCCATCAATTACAAGACCGAAGATTTCGTCGCCGAAGTAAATACGGCGACCGATGGCGCGGGCGCCAATGTCATTCTCGACATGGTCGGCGGCGACTACATCGAGCGCAATTACGATGCCGCTGCGACCGATGGCCGCGTGGTCCAGATCGCGTTTCTCGGCGGACCCAAGGCAAATGTTAATTTCGCCAAGCTGATGGTCAAAAGACTGCATCACACCGGCTCGACGCTGCGCCCCCGTACCAATACGGACAAGGCGGCGATGGTCGCCGCCATCGAGGCCAAGGTGATGCCGCTGTTGCGCGAGGGACGCGTCAAACCCCTGATGGACAGCACATTCCCGCTGGAAAAGGCCGCCGATGCGCACCGGCGCATGGAGACCAGCGAACATATTGGCAAAATTGTGTTGGCCGTTTAGCGCTCGTGAACGACGACCGGCCGGAAACCGTTTGATTTCCCTCACTTTCATGTCATTTATCAGACAACGCCGAACGCGCTCGCCGCGTTCGGAATGGGTCTCGCACTTTCACTTAGCGTCGAACGCGGAGAACTGACTTGCGCCTGATCAGGTGCCTCGCGCCCTTCGCGCTGGGCCTCATGATTGTTGCCGCCGCGCCGCCGGCGCGCGCCATCGACGCCGTCAGCGTCCGCGGCGACGCGCCTGCGATCGACCTCACCGCGGTGCTCGATCATCAGCGCAGCGACACCGACCGCATCCAGGTTTCCACTGCACCCGGCACCGACGGCATCGTCCGCCGCATCGAAGTCCGCGCCCGCGAAGGCGGCCAGTTCTGGGTGGTGTTCGCGCTCGCCAACAACACCGACGACCAGCTCGATCGTCTGATCGTTGCACCTCATTACCGCATCGTGTCGTCGGGGCTGTTGTGGCCCGACCTTGGATTGTCGCGCATCGCGACCATCACGCCATCGACCGGCGACCGTCCGGATCGCCAGGAAAGCGCCACCGCCGACATCTTCCGCATCACGCTCGATCCCGGCGCCGTCATCACCTTTGTCGCCGAGCTGCGGACCGACAAGCTGCCGCAGCTCTATCTGTGGGAGCCCGACGCCTACAAGGACAAGGTCAACTCGTTCACCTTGTACCAGGGCATCGTGATCGGCATTTCCGGATTGCTGGCGCTGGTGCTGACCATCCTGTTCGTGGTCAAGGGCAGCATCATGTTTCCCGCCGCCGCCGCATTGGCGTGGGCGGTGCTGGTCTATATCGGCGTCGATTTCGGCTTCTGGGGCAAGGTGCTCGACATGTCGAACAATGCCGAGCGGATCTGGCGCGCGGCGGGCGAAGCGATCCTGGCCGCGACGCTGCTGGTGTTCTTGTTTGCCTATCTCAATCTGAGCCGCTGGCACGTGCGTTATTCCCATATCACGGTCGGCTGGGTGGCCTTTCTCGGCTCGCTGGTGGCGCTGGCATTGTTCGATCCCGCGGTCGCCTCGGGCATCGCCAGGATGTCGCTGGTCCTGATCGCGTTCGCGGGCTTCGCGCTGATCGTCTATCTCTCGACCCACGGTTTCGACCGCGCGGTGCTGCTGATCCCGACCTGGTTCCTGCTGGTGGTCTGGGTGATCGCGGCCGGCATGACGGTCGCCGGCAGCGTCACCAACGACATCGTCGGCCCCGCGCTGCTCGGCGGCCTGGTGCTGATCGTGATGCTGATTGGATTTACGGTGATGCAGCACGCCTTCGCAGGTGGCGGCGCCACCACGGGCGTCGTCTCCGACGTCGAGCGCCGGGCGCTGGCGCTGACCGGCTCGGGCGACCTGATCTGGGACTGGGATGTCTCGGCCGACAAGGTCTTCACCAGCCCCGAGACCGAAAGCCTGCTCGGATTGAAACGCGGCACGCTGGAAGGCCCCGCCGCGAAATGGCTGGAAGTGCTGCATCCGCTCGACCAGGACCGTTTCCGCGCCGCCCTCGACAGCGTGCTCGACCAGCGCCGCGGCCGGCTGGTGCAGGATTTCCGGCTCCGCACGCCCGACGGCCACTTCATGTGGTTCGCGCTGAAGGCGCGCCCCGTGGTCGGCTCCGACGGCGAAGTCTCGCGCGTGGTCGGCACGCTCACCGACGTCACCGAAAACAAGAACGCCGAGGAACGCCTGCTGCACGATTCGGTGCATGACAATCTCACCGGTCTGCCGAACCGTAAATTGTTCATCGACCGCCTCGGCGCGGTCGCCAACTTCACCAGGACCATGCCGAACCTGCGGCCGACGCTGATGGTGATCGACCTCGACCGCTTCAAGCAGGTCAACGATTCCGTCGGCATCGCGGTCGGCGATTCGATCCTGCTGACGCTGGCGCGGCGGCTGACCCGCATCCTCAAACCCCAGGACACGCTGGCGCGGCTTTCCGGCGACCAGTTCGGCCTGATCCTGATGTCCGAACAGGACCCGCCGCGCATCACCGCCTTCGCCGAGACCATCCGCAAGACCATCCGCGCCCCGATCGCCTTCAACGACCGCGAGATTTTTCTCACCGCCTCGATCGGCCTCGCGCTGAGCGATCCGCAGACGCAACTCACCGAAGAGATCATCAAGGACGCCGAGCTTGCGATGTACCATTCCAAGCGCATCGGCGGCGACCGCATCGACGTCTACAAGCCGGCGATGCGCGCACGCAAGACCGACCGCCTGACGCTGGAATCAGAACTGCGCCGCGCCATCGAGCGCGGGGAAATCGCCATCCTGTACCAGCCGATCGTGCGGCTGGAAGATCGCTCGATCGCCGGATTCGAGGCGCTGGCGCGCTGGGATCATCCGAAATTGGGGCGGATGTCGCCGGTGGAATTCATCGCGATTGCCGAGGAGATCGGGCTGATCGTCGATCTCGGCATGTTCGTGCTGGACCAGACCGCGCGGCAGCTCTCGATCTGGCAGCGCGCGATGCGTTCGCGCGAACCGATCTTCGCCAGCGTCAACGTCTCCTCCCGGCAATTGCTGCGGCACGATCTGATCCACGACATCCGCACCGTGCTGTCGCGCTCCTCGGTGGCGCGCGGCACGCTGAAGCTTGAACTGACGGAATCGCTTGTGATGGAAAACCCGGAGCATGCGGCGCAGATGCTGACGCGGATCCGCGAACTCGGCACCGGATTGTCGCTGGACGATTTCGGCACCGGCCATTCGTCGCTGGCCTATCTGCAGCGCTTCCCGTTCGACACCATCAAGATCGACCAGTCGTTCGTGCGCACCAGCAGCCGCGGCACGCGGCCGGTGATCCTGAAATCGATCATCGCGATGGCGCACGATCTCGGCATGGACGTGGTGGCCGAAGGCGCCGAAACCGATTCAGACGCGGTGGAGCTTTATCAGTTGGGGTGTGAATACGCCCAGGGCTTCGCGTTCGGCGAACCCATGGACGCCGACGCCGCGATGCGGCTGCTCACCGACGAGCGGCTCGAGGCGGCGAGCTGAGGCGGCGCGTATTGTGGCGCACTGCGCTGCTCCACGAGTTGGCGTCATACTCCGCGAAAGCGGAGTACCCAGTATGCCGCAGCTTTCGATTCCATCACCAGCGCGCTGGAATACAGGATCATCCGCTGGAGCCTGTCATCGGGCGGCGCGCAGCGCCGACCCGGTGGCGGATGATGACGGATAGGCGGATGATGACGGATAGAGTGACCGTGAGGCGCTCCTCGCCTCACTTCATCCGCTTGAACCGCACACTCTTCCCGTCCGCCAGCCGTGTCGCGATATAGCCGCCGGCGAGACAGGCCTCGCGCTGCGGCATCTTTTCCTGCGGGCTGCGCAATGTCTCCCACCATGACGCGCGGTGCGCCGCGCGCGGCAGCGACGCATCGATGATTTCCTCGATCTTGTCGAAGCTCAGCACGAATTCGGGCAGCGTCTGCTGCTTCAGGTAATCGCGCAGCAGGTCGTAGTCGTTCACGGGCAAACTCGGTAAGCCGTCATGCCCGCGAACGCGGGCATCCAGTACGCCGCGCCGCGCGTGATTTATCACTGGCGCCGCGGAATACTGGATCATCCGCGTTCGCGGATAATGACGAATGAGGTTGGATGCGCGCCATCGATCTTACTTCTCTAAATACTTCTGCATCACGGCGCGCAAGTCCTCGCGCAAATCGTCACGCGCCATGCCGAAGGCGATATTGGCGCGGAGGAAGCCGGCCTTGGAGCCGCAATCGTGCCGCTCGCCCTCGAATTCGACGCCATAGAAGCTTTGGGTTTTTTGAAGCCCGATCATCGCATCGGTGAGCTGGATCTCGCCGCCGGCGCCGTGTTCCAGCGTTTCCAGGATCTTGAAGATCTCCGGCTGCAGAATGTAGCGCCCGGTGATCGACAGATTGGATCGCGCGGTGCCCTTGGGCGGCTTCTCCACCATGCCGTCGATCTCGAACATGTTGCCGTGCGCGTGGCGCTTGCCGACACCGCAGATGCCATACTGGTGCGTGAGATGCGCCGGCACTTCTTCCACCGCGATCAGATTGGATTTATCGCCGAGCTTGCTGGCAGCCTCGATCATCTGCTTGAGGCAGCCCGGCGTATTCAGCACCAGCTCGTCCGGCAATATCACCGCGAATGGCTCGTTGCCGACGATGTCGCGGGCGCACCATACCGCATGGCCGAGGCCGAGCGGCGCCTGCTGCCGCGTAAAGCTCATCGCACCCGCCTCGGGCTGGTCGCGCGCCAGGATCTCCATTTCGGCCTTCTTGCCGCGCGCGCTAAGCGTGGCGTCGAGCTCGTACATCCGGTCGAAATGGTCCTCGATCACGCCCTTGTTGCGGCCGGTGACGAAGATGAAATGTTCGATGCCGGCCTCTTTGGCCTCGTCGACCACGTGCTGGATCAGTGGCTTGTCGACGACGGTCAGCATTTCCTTTGGCATCGCCTTGGTGGCGGGCAGGACGCGGGTGCCGAGGCCGGCGACCGGAAAAACGGCTTTGCGGATTTTCATGGGGGTGTCGGGATACCATTAAGAGAGTGCGCGGGATTGCATGTTGGTAGCCGGTTTGCAGCCGCGAACAAAGGCGGATGTGTATGGAGGGCGGCGCTTCGTCACGCGACGGTAAATCGCCACGCGGACGTCTGTTCCCTCCCCTTGTCGGGCAGGGCCAGGGAGGAGGCGGGCTGCGAACGCCGGCGTTTCTTCCTCGCTGGGATTCCCGACAACAAAATCTCGCTTTGTTAAGCTATTGGAAACCGTGACAAGGCCTCCTGCGTGCAGATATCCAGGGCAGTGCAGGTACGACATGACGCGACGGACGGAACCATTGGCGAACAAACGAACCAGCGCAGTTATCATTGCCGCGGCACTGTTGCTTTGCGGCGAGGCACGCGCGCAGTCGTCCAGCGGCGGATTGCAGAATTTCTTCGACAATATCTTCACCGGCTCGATCTCGAAGGGCAACCAAACTGCTCCGTCCGGACAACGGCCCGGCGCCTCGGCGCAGGCGCAAGCCACGCCCGACACCGGCAGCGCGCCACCGCCATGGAGCGGCGAGGACGGCGCCTCCGGCCATCCCCTGATGACCGCGAGCGCGATCCGCGAAGCGGCGGCGAATTTCGATCAGTGCGTCGCCTCGATGTGGCCCGACGCCGCACGGCGCAACATTTCGCAACAGAGCTTCCAGCGCTTCACCGCGGGGCTTGAGCCCGATTTGCGCATCATGGACCTGATGGACTCGCAACCCGAATTCACCAAGGCAATCTGGGATTATCTCGACATCCTCGTGAACGACAATCGCCTCGCCAAGGGCCGCGAGATCCTGGCCAAGTACAAACCGCAGTTCGACGCGGCGGAAAAAACTTATGGCGTCGACCGCTACGCGATCGCGTCGATTTGGGGCATCGAGTCGAATTATTCGACCATGATGGGGGACCGCAATGTGCTGCAGTCCACCGCGACCCTGGCCTGCATCGGCCGCCGCCAGAAATATTTCAAGGATGAGTTCCTCTCGGCGCTGGAAATCCTGCACCACGGCGATCTGCGCCCGGAACAGATGCGCGGCTCCTGGGCCGGCGCGTTTGGCCCCACGCAATTCATGCCGACCGCGTTCAAGCGCTACGCGGTCGATGCCGACGGCGATGGCCGCCGCGACGTGGTCGACAACCCCGCCGACCTGATCGCCTCCACCGCCAACAACCTGAAAAAGGACGGCTGGCAGACCGGCCAGAGCTGGGGCTTTGAGGTCGTGCTGCCGCAGGGCTTCAATTACATGCTGGCCGATCGCGCCAAGGCGATGACGATCGGGCAATGGCAGCAACTCGGCCTTAGGCGCGCCGGCGGCGAACCCTTCCCGCAGCCGGCAGACAAGGCCTACCTGCTCGCGCCCGCCGGCGCCGAGGGGCCGGGCTTCCTGATGCTGCAGAATTTTCGGGTGATCATGAAATACAACCCGGCTGAAGCCTATGCGCTGGCGATCGGCCATTTCGCCGACCGCTTGCGCGGCGGCGCGCCGTTCGTGCAGCCCTGGCCGCGTCAGGAAAGGGTGTTGTCACGCGCCGAGCGGCTGGAATTGCAGCAGCTTCTGGCCCAGCGCGGATTCTATCGTGGCACCCCCGACGGCCAGTTCGGCGGAGAGACGCGGGAGGCTCTGCGCGGCTTTCAAGCCTCGATCGGGGCACCCGCGGACGGATTTGCCTCCTCCGACGTGCTGGAGCGGCTCAGGGGGCGGTAAATACCTGTTTCCAGTCCCGGACGGTTCCGGTTCCAAAAGTAACCTTGTCGACCACATTTTTGCGGCACCCTTGACGGGAGGGGCCGATGCCCGGTTCATGGCGCGAAATCTGCCCGCTTGCGGCCCGATTCCGCTATTATGACTGTCAGAGATTCATTGCGAACCGAGCGCATGGCAAAGCCGAAATCCTTTTTGCGCGTTTTCACCGAGAGCGGCCCGCTGATCGCGCTGGCCGTCGCGGTCGCGCTGCTGGTTGGAATCGTCGGACCGGCATCCGCGCAGTTTTTCAATTTTGGCGGACCGCCGCAGCGGCCACAGCCGCGCAGTAACGGTGGATTCGGTGGCGGTTTCGGCGGCGGCGGTGGCTGGTTCGGTGGCGATCTGTTCGCGCCCTTCCAGCAGCAGGCGCCTAAGCGGGTCCGAGAGGACTTTTCCAAGGCACCCCCGCCGGACAAGCGCGAGACCGTGCCGGAGCGCAACGTGCTGGTGCTCGGCGATGCCATGGCGGACTGGCTCGCCTATGGTCTCGAGGACGCCTACGCCGAACAGCCGGACATGGGCGTGATCCGCAGGCACAAGACCGTCTCCGGGCTCATCAAGTATCAGCCCAAGGGCGATCCGGCCGACTGGGCCGCCGCCGCGAAAGGCATCCTCGCCACCGAGAAGCCGGACGCCATCGTCGTCATGCTCGGGCTCAACGACCGCGTCTCGATGCGCGAGCCGGTGGTCGAGAAATCCGACGCTAAATCGACCGACAAAAAGAGCGACAAGAAGGACGCTCGCACCAAACCGGATGCCAAACCTGCGGACGCGAAACCCGGGGCGAAGCCGGATGGCGCTGCGGACGCCGCCGCCAAGCCTGAGGACAAAGCCGATACCGAATTGTCGCCCGACGACGCCGCCGATAATGGCGACGCGCCGCCGGCCATCGCGCCGGAGAAGAGCACCCGCTCGCCGAACGGCGTCTATGAATTTCGCGAGGAACGCTGGGTCGAACTCTACACCAAGAAAATCGAAGAGATGATCGGCGCGATGAAATCCAAGGGCGTGCCGGTGCTCTGGGTCGGCCTCCCCGCGGTACGCGGCACCAAGGCGACGGCGGATATGCTGTTCCTGGATTCGCTGTATCGCGACGCGGCCGGCAAGGCCGGCATCACCTATGTCGATGTCTGGGACGGGTTTGTCGACGAGGCCGGCCGCTTCCTGCAGAGGGGCCCCGACTTTGAAGGCCAGCCTCGCAAACTGCGTGCCGATGACGGCGTCTTCTTCACCAGGCCCGGCGCACGCAAGCTCGCGCATTATGTCGAGCGCGAGATCACCCGGCTGTTGGCGGCGCGCTCCGCGCCGATCGCGCTGCCGACCGAACCCGCGACGCCCGACGCCAACGCGCTGCCCGGTCAGCCGGCGCCGCGTCCGCTGGCGGGACCGATCCTGCCGCTGGTGGCGTCCTCTGTCGGCACCGACCAATTGCTCGGCGGCCCCGGCTCCCGCCCGGCCGCGGTCGATGCGCTTGCGGCACGAACGCTGGTCAAGGGCGAACCGCTGGCGCCGCCCGCCGGCCGCGCCGACGATTTCGTCTGGCCGCGCCGCGAGGTCGGGCGCGAACAGGCCAAGGGTGAAACACCGGTGGCGTCCACCTCACCGGATGGAACGGTTGCGGCACCTGGCGGCCCCCCGAAGCCGGCGAAAAAGCTTCGCCCTGTCCAATCGGGTAGCCCGGCGTTCCGGGAATTTTTCGGCTTTGGAAACGCACCGCGCCAACCGCCGCCGCTGCGCGCCCCCGGTCCGCCGCGCCCGCCGGGCACGGTCGGACGGTCGGCCTCGGTACCGGACTTTTTTATGCGGTGATGCGCGTCATTGCGCGACACGCATCTTCGCGGGGATCCGGAATTCAAAACTTACAAATACGAAATTCCGGGTTCGCGCTTGCGCGCGCCCCGGAATGACGGGCTAACGCATGATCCGGAAAAGTGGCTACCGGTTTTCCGAAAAGATCATGCGCACAAAAAAGATAGAGCGGGATGACGATTCGAAGAAAAGTCATCCCGATCTAATCGAGATGCTGTCGAAGCTCAGCCGTAATACCGCCAGCGCTGCGGTGGGCGACGCGGCGGACGGGTCATCAGCATCGCCAGCGCAAAGCCGATGCCGCCTGCGATCAACAGCGCACCGAGCGGATTATCCTGTACCTTTTTCGCCACGACTTCCGAACCCTCGCGTAAAGTCTCGCCGCTGTTCTCATAAGCGTCCTTGGCGTAGCCGGCGGCGATGTCGCCGGCGTCGCGCGCGGTATCCTTGGCCTGGCCGTACAGATTCTGCACCGTGCCCGCGGCCTCGCGGACACGGCCCGCGGCCTGGGCTTGAGCGTTGCCTGCCATATCGCCGACAGCGCCTTCGACTTTACCGGCAATATCCTTTACCGAACCGGCAATTTGATCCTTGTCCATGGCGCTCACTCCTTGTTACGCGCTTGCGAAATACGCGCCTTGAGATGATTCTCGGTGAGGTAACCGATAAGGCCCGTCCCGGTTCCGGAAATGCGTCGATACGCCCTGGCCAAAGGCGAATGCGATCTTTCAGAGAATCAAACCGCCGTCGACCACCAGGGTTTGGCCGACGATATAGGCCGCAAGTGGCGACGCCAGAAACAGCGCCGCGCCCGCCATGTCGGCCGGTGTTCCCAGCCGTTTCAGCGGTATCCTTTCGATCGCGGCTTCGAGCCGCTTCGGATTTTCCGTCGTCACCTTGGTCATCTTGGTATCGACGAGGCCGGGCGCGATGCCGTTGACGCGGATGCCATCCTCGGCCCACGCCTCGCCGAGCGTCCGGGTCAGTCCGACGGCGCCGGTCTTCGAGGCGTTGTAGGCCGGATTGCCCTTGGTCGAATGATAGGCGGCGGTCGAACTGACAATGATGAGCGAACCGTTGGCCGCACTGAGCATCTGATAAAATCGGGTCGCGCACGCCATCAGGCTGATCAGATTGACTTCCAGCACATGACGAAATCCCGACATTTCGAATTCGCCGCGCCGGTAGATCACCGCCCCCTGCGCCAGCACCAGCACATCGAGCCGGTCGAACGTTGGCTTAAAATCTTCGATCGCCTTGGTGTCGTTGACGTCAAGCTGAGCGTAATTCAGACCCGCAAGATCCGAACCCTGGCTCACTGAATAGTCGCCCGCGCGGGCGCGGGTGCCGCAGACATGCACGCGCGCGCCCTTGGCCCGGAACGCTTGCGCGATGCCGTTGCCGATGCCGCTGGAGCCACCAACGACAAGAACCTGCTTTGCGCTGAAATCCAGTTCGTTCATCTCCCCGCGATCCTTTTTTGCATTGTTTGACCTCTCTGGAGATCGGTGCCAGCCTTGTCAATCCTGCAGTGCACGACAGCTTCAGCGAGTATTCCATGTCCGATTCTAGACAATTCAGCCGCTCAGTCGCGGGATTGACCGTTCTCGTCACCGGTGCGGCCGGTGGCATGGGCCGCGCCACGGCGCGGGTGTTCGCGGCCGAAGGCGCCAAGGTGGCGGTCACCGATTTTAGTGTGGAAGGCGCGCAAGCGGTTGCTGCCGAGATCGTCGCCAAAGGCGAGATTGCAAAAGCCTGGACGCTCGACGTGGCCAATCGCGATGACGTCAACGCTGTCGTGAACGATATTGCCGCGCATTTCGGCGGGCTCGACATTGTCGTCAATAACGCCGGCATTTCGGTGCGAGTGGCGATCGACGATGATGGCTATGACGAGGCGTGGGCAAAGGGGCTTGCCGTGATGCTGACGGCGCATCCGCGGGTGATCCGCGCCGCGCTGCCATTTTTGCGCAAATCGAAATGCCCTCGGATCGTCAATATCGCCTCCACCGAGGCGCTCGGCGCCACCGCTTTGCACAGCCCGTATTCGGCGGCGAAGGCGGGCGTGGTTGGATTGACGCGTTCGCTCGCGGTGGAACTCGGCCGTGACGGCATAACCGTGAACTGCATCTGCCCCGGCCCGATCTCCACTGGCATGACGGCGCGCATCAGCGACGAACACAAGGCGATCTATGCACGACGCCGAACCGCGCTCGGCCGCTACGGCGACCCCGAGGAGGTCGCCCACATGACGCTGAGCCTCTGCCTGCTCGCGGCTTCATTCCTGACCGGCGCGATCATCCCGGTGGACGGCGGCCTGATGGCGCGGAATGCGTGAGATGGACTTTGCGCCGGTTGACATAACGTGAAACAGAATTTGTTCAGCGACAACCGCTTCAGCCCATGGATGGAAAGCTCTCCGATGCGCTATAGCCGGGTCCATACTCACGCTGGGGTTTCAAATTGAGTGCATTGATTTTCGATTTTGACGGCGTGATTGCTGACAGCGAGGCGCTGGCTAACACCGTCCTGGCGGAATTCATCACCGATCTTGGTCACGCAACAAATCTCGAGGACTCACTTGAACACTACTCCGGGCGAAGATGGGACGATGCCATTGCGGCGATCGAGTCCGCGGTAGGCAAGCCGCTGCCGGGGAGTTTCTCGGACGATCTCAAGCTCGCGATTCTTGATCGGTTTCGTACCGACCTCACGGAGGTAAGCGGGGCCGGCAAGTTCATTCAGACGTTCTCCGACGTACCCCGATGCATCGCGTCTTCCAGTTCGATCGATCGCTTGCAGCTCTGTCTCTCGATCCTCAATCTCACAGACAAATTCGGCGGCAACGTATTCAGCGCGGATATGGTGTCGCGCGGGAAGCCGCATCCAGACATATTTTTGCTCGCAGCCGACAGACTAGGGGTGAACCCCAAATCTTGCCTCGTCATCGAAGACAGCACGAGCGGCATCAAGGCGGCCGTGGCTGCGGGCATGACGGCTGTGGGCCTGTGCGCAGCCTCGCATATTCGCGAGGGCCATCAACTCAAGCTCCGTGAAGCCGGTGCCGTGCACCTGGCCAATTCCTGGGACGAAGTTGCGAAGATAGCGGCGCAGTTTATGGACGGAGCTTCGCGCCAACTGCCGGCATGACCCGCAGAGCCCGTTGACATCGCAGCATCAGGGAGTAGTTTTTTAACCAAACGCAGCGGCGCAATTCGCTCGCCTCGATCAGGAGAAACGCCATGACGGTCTCGATTCGGCAGCTTCACCCGCATTTTTTTGGCGAAGTTTCCGGCGTCGATTTGCGGCAGCCGCTGACGCCGCAGGAGGCCGCCGACATCGAGGCCGGCATGGACAAGTACGCCGTCCTGCTGTTCCGCAATCAGGACATTACCGACGAGCAGCAGAT
>WNGL01009749.1_pt1 | contig 14418 bp, 15 predicted proteins | sample 5400591 | NCBI WGS metagenome assembly WNGL01 (sample SAMN13153377, study PRJNA577476) | soil metagenome | isolation source: 80 cm soil or saprolite under Garry oak tree replicate 1 | place: USA:California | collected 2016-06-15
GTGACCGGTCTCTCGTCGTTGTTTGAGATAGCGTTTGATCGTCGCCACCGAGACCGCAAACGTCTTGGCAATCTCGGCCTGGCTCTGTCCGGCATCGACCGCTCGCACGACTCGCTGCCGTAAATCTTGTGAATAGGCTCATATAATAGTTTGAGTATGATCTCCTCAGGGAAGTTCCCTCTGAGTTAAGGTATACTGGTGTGAGTCGCGGGAGAGCCGGAGTATAGGCTTGAGACCTGTGAATGCATCAACAGTGATCTCCCCATGAAAGACCGCTCCCCGCCCACCAGGGTCTTAAGGGTCTATGAGGCTTGTTGCAACAACTAGCAGTTCAGAACGAGGAGCTGCAGGAAATATGATTGCCTATCCAGTATGAGCTGACGCTCGCCCTGAGTGGTCGGGTTTCTCGCTGACCAAGGCCGAAAAGTTGAACAACGGCGTAGGAGGACGTCGAAGAAGCGGGCAGGGATGACGAAAGAAGCAAAGCAGGTGGGGAATGAGTATGACTCTATCGACTCCCTCATCGGAGGAAGCCAACATCAAGTACGTTTGCGGAATCGATATTGGAAGTCAAACTTGCTCGGGCTGCATCACACGGCCTGACAAAAGCGTGGTGGTCAAGTCAATCACCTTTGCCAATGCCAGAGAAGGCTGGCAAGTCTGGGAAAAGAGACTGAGCCAGTTGGAGGTGGAACCCAGCCAGATCCTCATCGGGATGGAAGCCACGTCCCGCTATGGGGAGAATCTGTATCACGAGTTGCAGAAACAGGGCTATGTGCTGCGTCTGTTGCATCCGCGGCAAACGCATCAGTTTCACGAGCAGCGAGGGCTCCGCGCCAAGACCGATCGACTCGACGCGATGACCATCGCCAGGGCGTTGTTGAGTGGAGAGGCTCGAGCTGGCTATGTACCAAGTGAGCGGGTGGCCACCTACCGGGAACTGGTCCGCCTCCACACCCAGTTGAGTGATGAGGCAGCTGCCTATCAAAACGAGATCCAGGCCCTGGTGGTTGTCCTCTTTCCAGAATTTACCCAGGTCTTTGCCGATCCGTGCCTGCCCAGTGCGTTGGCTGTGCTCAAAAGGTATCCCAGTGCCCAGGATATCGCGATAGCAGGAGTTGAGGCAATTACCCAAGTGCTGCGAGCCCAGATACCAGCGCACTATGGCCGTCCGACAGCAACAAAGCTGGTTGAGTTAGCTCGTTGCACGGGAAGCAGTGGCCGAGCACTGAGTGGACGATCGACCAGCCTGCGTATCCTTTGTGATCAATTGGAACATACACAAGCCAATCTGGCTCGGTTAGAAGCAGAAATCGAGCAACTCCTGATCACTGATCCAGGAGTCAAGGGCTTGCAGCAGATCCCTGAATTTGGCCCCAAGACGGTAGCCGTGTTGCGCGCCGAGTTGGGCGATGTACAGCGCTTCGCGCATGTGGATGAGGTGATTGCCTATGGAGGCATGGATATCGAGATCAAAGAGAGCGGGCTGTGGAAAGGCAAAGCCAAACTTTCCAAACGCGGCAGTGGCTTGCTGCGACGGATGTTGTATCTGGCAGCGCTGCGCAGCATTCATCTGGAGGGCTCGGCTTTCGGGGCCTACTATCAGCCTTTAGTCGCGCGCGGACTCAAGAAAGGTTCGGCCCTGATGGCCGTGATGCGGAAAATGCTGGCGGTGGCGGCCCACTTACTGATGCACGAAGAAGAGAACTATGATCCCAGCAAAGTGAGTGCGGGTGCCGTTGGGTGCTAGGCGAGGCGGTACCCGCACTCACCGGGCTTCAAGCATGTGAGCAGCCTTCAAGGGCTGTTGAGAGGAGAGTATGTGTGTCTGCCGGCTCTGCCTGGTACTCACTTCTTTCATGGCAAAGCTTGACAGATTTTATGGCTTCTTTCATGCCTGCAGTATAGCATAGCTCAACTCTTTTGTACACCGCTCTAGTATTACAACGAGACTTTGTGGTAGACTAAAGGGAAGTCTATTCCTGGAGGTGGAATCCAATGTCTCTTGTGCTCGATGTCACCGCCGACCTGCCGCCTACCACGGGCCGACTGGCTGTGCAGGAATTGGCCCCGGAAGAGGTGGCTTCCCTGGCCGAAGAACTGGTGGCTTACCACCAGCACTTTGCCCCTTTCTTCTACCGACGCGAACAGTGCGAGTGGGCGGCAGTCTACCTGCGCGGGTTGCTTACGGCTGATGTCCCCCGCAAGAATGTCGAAGCGATGGCCCTGCGCCTGTTGGGGGTGGGGCCGCATGCGGAGCGGCAGGTGCGTGCCCTCCAGCAGTTCATCGGCGAAGGTGCCTGGGAGGATGACGCGCTGTTGGCCGAACACCAGCGTTTGGTGAACGAGACGTTGGGCGAAGAAGATGGCGTACTCATCGTCGATGGTTCGGACTTTCCCAAACATGGGCAGCATTCTGCAGGCGTGGCGCCTCAGTGGTGCGGAAACACCGGCAAGAAGGATAATTGCCAGGCGGGGGTCTTCTTGGGCTATGCCAGCCGCAAGGGCGCGACGTTGCTTGACCGGCATCTCTACCTGCCTGAGTCCTGGTTTGGTGAGGATCACCGGACCTTGTGGCAGGACTGTCGGATTCCCGACGAGACTGCCTTTCAGACCAAGCATGAGCTCGCGGCACAGCTCGTCGAGGAGGTCATGGCCTCGGGGCGGCTCCAAGCGCGCTGGGTGGTCTGCGACGAGGGATATGGCGACTCCCCAGCCTTCCTGCAACGGCTGGACGCGACGGGGTTGTGGTATCTGGCAGAGGTGCCGCGAGATACCAAGGTCTGGCCGCTGCTGGAAACCGACGGGCAGACGGAGCGTTCGCGTCCGAGCAGCTGGGTCCCGCCCCAGACCCGTTCGCGCAAAGGACCTGCTCCCCGACGCGAGCGACTGCATCCTTCGAGCCCGGCCAAAGTGGCGGTGGAGGAACTGGCCCAGCAATGGCCCTCTTCCGCCTGGAAGCGTTTTCGTCTGCTGGAGGGGCACAAAGGCCCACTCGTCGCCGATTTTCTGGTGCTGCGCGCGGTATTGCCCCTCGATCGTTTGCCTGGCCCAGAGGTCTGGGTGGTGATCCGGCGGAAAGTCAGCGGCTCAGAGGAAGAGCCGGAATGGAAGTTTTACCTGAGTAACGCGCCGCTCGAAACGCCACTCTCGACCTTCGTGCGCGTGAGTGGGATGCGCTGGCCAATTGAGACGTGTTTTGCCGAGTGCAAGGGGGAACTGGGCATGGACCAGTATGAGCTCCGCTTCTGGCGCGGCTGGCACCATCATATGACCCTGGTCATCCTGGCTCATCACTTCCTCGTGCGGTGGCAGCAGAAGCTGGCGCTGAGAGAGGGGGCTCTTGCGCCCCACGACGACCCGCCCCTTGCCCACACCCGGTGAGGTCCCCAGCCTGGACTCGCACCTCTCTCTACCGCTCAGCGTCGCTCAGGTGCGCTTGCTCTTGCAGGTGCTGCTGCCGCAGCCCGTGCTAGATCTGCCTGCGGTGTTGGATCTGCTCGCTTATCAGCAGCGACACAAGTACGCTGCCTATCGGTCCCATCGCAAGCGGCTCCTTGCCCAGTTGCAGGGACTGCGCTGGTAAAGTCTCGTTGTAATACTAGTGCTTCTCCATGATCCTCTGTTGAACAAAGGAAGCGCCTTTCCAGAAGATGAACGGCGCGAGTTCGGCTTATCAGGACTGTTACCGCCACGTATCGCCTCGATGGGGGAACAGGTAAAGCGCACCTATGGGAACTACCTGCACAAAGATGACGACCTGGAACGCTACATCTTCCTGGCCTCCCTCCAGGACCGGAACGAAGTGCTCTTCTATCGCTTACTGTCTGAACACATCCACGAGATGAGCCCGATTGTCTATACGCCGGTGGTGGGTCTCGCCTGCCAGTACTACAGCCATATTTATCGCCGACCTCGCGGGCTGTATATCTCTTATTCGCAGCGGGATGAGATCGACGCCATCTTGCACAATGCGCCATCGCGGGCTGTGCGTGTGATTGTAGTGACGGATGGCGAGCGCATTCTGGGTTCATCCTCTTTCAGCGACTAGCTGTACGAAGAAGTACCTCTCTCGTCCAGAGACGTGATGACCTGGCGGCTGGGGGTGACCAGAATATGCCCTCTCGTTCAGCAACATGAGGCGAGCACATCCGGGCAGAAGATGGGAGTGGCCAGGCTCTTGAGGCATTTCAGCACTCGTGCCAGCTTGCCGTCTCATCCCGAGCTGCACACGGTCGTATCCGGGCCTGCCAGGCACGAGCGTACCAACTTTGTCAGCTTCCCGCATGGTAGGCCTCTTCATCGTGGATCCAGACACCTGTGACGGTTTGAGTCGAGCGCACTTCCATCACGAAGCCACCGCTTGCCGGAACAGTGGGTACACGGCGCGAAAGAACTTGCCGAGCTCCCGAACCAGGCGAAACAGTGGCAGCTTCCCTTTGACCGGGTCCAGATGCTGGAACAGCATCTCGGTGTAATGCACCCCGACGTGTCCGGCGAGAGCGGAGCGCAGGCGCCTCGACTCGCCAACGGGGATCACCTGATCCCCACGATCGTGCAACAGGACGATGAGCGGGGCATGAAGATCCTTCAGGTAATGCAGCGGAGACAGAGCGGCCAGGCGCTCTTGCATGATGGGAGGCAAGCGATGCAGCGCGGTCTCCGCATCGTCTGCGTCGGGCGCAGTGAGCAGTGCATACACGGCTCGGCCATCCGCTGACAGGCCGCGACTGTCGAGATGTCCACCCTCATTGGCGAACGCGCTTTGAAACTGTTCTGCTTCGCCTGGTTCCAGCCAAGCGGTCAGGGAATGGACGAAGACCTTGCGGGTCAGTGGATCGACCCGCCACGGCTCACGCCCATCTCCGCAGGAGCGGGTGGCACTGGCGATGTCCCGCGCGAACGTCCACATGGAGGAATAGGGAGCGTAGGCCCCAATGAAGCCGACGCGGTCTCGTATGAGGGGACTGGCAGCCGCCATCAGGGCGAAGGCGCCTCCCACACACGTGCCGAGCAGGCCGCTTCTCGCAGGGTCCACAGACGGTTGCTCAATGAACCAGCGATACGCCAGGGCGATATTCTCAATGTCCTCGGGATCGAGCCGGAAGTCCCGCATCGCGGGCGACCAGTAGAGCAGAGCGGCGAAGCCAGCACGAGCCAGCGCTTTCCCCAGGCGCGGCACCTGCGGGTGATCGACGCCGAAAGGAACGACACCGAGGCACACCACGATGCCAGGATGTGGACCGCAGGCCCTCGGCCGGTAGAGATCGCCTTCGGCCTGGCCAAAACGCGTCGGATACCTTACCTTCTCAATCACCGGTGGCTTTGTCACCCAATCAACCGGTCGGGAGGGCAGCATCGGAAAGACTTTGAGGAAGAAGATCGTGGCCTTGGCCACTGTGCGGATCGGCCGCGTCGCACGGGTGAAGACAGGAAGCATGTGTGGCATCCGGTGATCAATCCTGGCGGATGAAACGTTCGGTGAAGATGTAGATGTAGTCATAGGTGACCTCCTTGTTCCTGCGTGGTGGATAGATTCCTCTCGTGAGAGCGTAGCATCGGGCTCTCACATTGCCATCACAATCGTGAGTTCCACCGTCACACATCTATCACAAGTGCTGGAGGACCTCAGTACACCAGGGCGTAGAAAAAGGTCGAAAGTTATGCAGGCGCAACCAGGGTGGCTTGAGTACCTACCTTCGCCATAACCCTGGCTGCGGACTTGCTTGACCAGTTGAACGGGTGTGCTTGCGCATTCCATTCCAAGACAAAGGCCATGATCCGCTGTGCCAGATGATCCAGATCAGAGAAGGAGCTTCTGCGCAAGCGCTTTCTTTGCAAGATGCTGAACCACTGCTCGAGTCTTTTTCATCCGAGGCGGTAATGCGACTTCTCAAGAAGTGGCAGATGAAGCGGGGATGAGTCGCGAACCAGGCTTGAACTTGTTTGCCCTTATGGATGCTGGCGTTACCCGCGCCCGAGAAAGATGCGCTTCCCCCCGGCAGGAGTCTCCTGATCGAGCGAAGGTCTTGCAAGGTGATGAATGCTGCCTGGCGTTTGCGTCGCGCGGTGAGAGCCGTGACCTTCCCCGTCCGCGTATCAAAAGTAGCGAATAGGGGCCTCGCACCAGCGCGCTGGTACTCCTGCTCCACACGTGTCGGCAGCCCTGGCGCGCGAGGGGAGTGTTGGAGCTAAACGAGGCCAGGGCTGCCGATTCGTCTTCTCGTCAAGACAGAGAACGCGCGCGCCTGCTCGAAGCCGGGCGGGTATACAGCTCAACCAGCAGTTGCACCTGCGAGGCCTCCCGCTGATCCTGAGGCACCTTTGGGGAAAGCCACAGGTGAGAACGCCAGGGTGTGAGCTTGTGGGAGTGTAAGATGCGCCGGATCGTTGTTGGAGCAATGCTCTCGACAAGCCCATCTGCTCTCACCTGGCGCGCCAATTCGGCGCAATCCCGACTTCCGAAAGGGAGCGGCCAACCCGATCCGGTCGTTCACACGCAAGTTTCACGACAGGCAAGGCAATCTCTGGAGAGAAAACGGGAAGGCGGCCTGGTCGTAGCTGCTCGAAGAGGCCCGCAGGCCCTTGCCGACTCCACCGCTTCACCTACTTGCGCAGGTTGCGTTCTGTGAGGCCTACCTGCCTGGCTGTAGAGACAGAGGACAGGCCTTGTTCGAGCAGCAACAAAGATCGGGCACACCTGGCTAAGCCCAGCGATGTTTTCTGCTGACGCAACCATCTCTGATGGGTGGCACGAGTGTGTCCATCTATCCGAATGACCCACTTAGCAGAAATGTTCTTTAGAGAAAACGCCGTTGACCCCTCTTCACATGAGGGACGATGGTTGTTGCTGTAATTTGCCCAGTAACCTTGCCACTTCACCATCAATGATGGGATATGGAAGGGGTGGCGAGTGGTCAGTCCGCCTGGCTTTTTTGATCAGATACCGCTATCGGTCCCACATGCATGCTGTGACGGCTTTGTGAGAGGGAAGCCTCCGCATGTGACCTCTCTGTGATGTCCATCCAGTATGCTATGGATAGCGCATTCTAGGAAGACCGATACTCCACGCGAATAGGTCTTCTCCCTCACCCCTCTCGGAATAGTCTGGTGCATTTTTCCCGCTTTCGCCATTCTCCTCGCTGTGTCCTTTCGGAGGGCGGGGGACCCAGTGCGTTCGGCCCAGATGCCTCACAAGAGGTGGGTCATCAGATGGCAAGCTGGGACGACAGACAGCAAGGTGACTGAGTGTGTGCGTGCGGGCCCCTTTGGGGATGGCGATGTGATGTCCATCCAGTCTACTGGTGCGTGGAGGAGTGTATGTAGGAGTTCGTGCCGCTCTCAGGATGGCCAACACCTCCTGTTCAATCGGCGACACAGGTATGAGCACAGGAGGTGTTCTATGTTCGGTATAGGATTAGCAGCCCTTGGAGTCGTTTTGTTGGGAGTGTACCTGCGCTTCATCCGTCCCTGGCAACTGCGGTGGGGGGCGACCGACGAAGAGGTTGGGCGCGCCATGCCCGGCGATGAAGTGGTCAAGCATCCCACGTTTAACGCCACACGGGCTGTCACCATCCAGGCGCGACCGGAGGAGATCTGGCCCTGGCTGGTGCAAATTGGCATCACACGAGCTGGCTGGTACAGCTACGATTGGTTGGATAATCTTGGCAAGCCCAGTGCCCAGCGCATCCTCCCCCAATTCCAGCAGGTGGCAGTCGGCGACGTGGTACCGCTCAGTCCAGATGGAAAACAGGGCATGCGGGTCAAGGCCTTTGAACCGAATCAGTGGATGCTCTGGTGGGATAAGAAAGGTGAGGCTACCTGGTACTGGGGGCTTTACCCACAGGATGACAGCCAGACACGCCTGATTACGCGCGTGCGCATGCATTACCGCTGGCTCAGGCCTTCGATCCTGTTTAGCCTGCTTGTGGAGTTCACCGACATCGCGATGATGCGCAAATGTATGCTGGGCATCAAGCAGCGGGCAGAGCGTGCGAGCAGCCAGACCCCTGAACCCATCGGAGCAACAGGATACCGTCAGCCTCGAGCGGACGAGCCAGGTATCCAGGGCACCCAGGTCGAGATCAAAGCCACACCGTAGCACACGAGAGATCGGAGAACAACCATGACACAAACAGATCCACATACCCCGTCTGCCGGACAGCCACCAGAATATCGCGAAGAATTCCAGGTGATGGGTGAGCAGTTGCTCACGACCGTGGAACAGCTGCTTCACGAAGGCAACGTCCGTCGCATCAGCATCAAACACGAGGGCCACACCGTGCTGGAGATTCCCTTGACTATCGGCGTCGTCGGCGTGCTGGTCGCACCCATGCTGGCGGCGGTCGGTGCGATTGGCGCAGCGGTCACCAACTGCACCATTGAAGTGGTACGGACAGAGCCGCCAGAACAAACCGGCGGGCCGCCCCCTGCGCAAGGGAGAAGCCACCCTCCTTTCGCAGCCTTGAGCGGCCAATCGTACTCGATTGCGCACAGCGGGATGCGGTTGTTTCAACAGGGCGCGATCAAGACACTGATGGGTGGGACGGTGATCGACCTGGTGAGTGCCCCCATCGAGCCAGGAGAGTATCGGCTGGACATCACGGTCACGATGGGCGGCGTCGAGATTTTCCTGCCCCGCTGCGTCCAATTTACCCTGGAGGGAAGCGCCATAGCGGGCGGGAGAAATGTGCATGAGGGGCCTGAGGTCTGGGAGACCATGAAGCAGAAGCTGCGCGACCTCGTCACTCTGCCCGATCAGCCGCCCGATTTCGCGCTCGCCCCATCCAATCCGGAGCGACCGGTTCGCATCCACTTTGTGACGCATATTACGATGGGTGGCATCGACATCTATCGCTTCTGAAACCTCCCCGCGCTAAAGCAGCGGGGGTTCCTGTTGCTCACCCAACGCTTCTTGTTTCTCGGTGAAGAGCGCAAGCTCTTGTTGAGGATAGGCAGGACTTTTAAGCCGACGCGCTCCGGCACGGACAGCTTTGCGAGAAGCCAGCAGGCCCATGCTTCGGGGCAAAGCATGCCCCTCATTCGCACGTTGTTGTAGCCCTTCTATCACGGCTCGCAGGCGCGGCTCCGCACCTTCCCAGACGTGCTGGGTGACAGAGGGGATGGTCTGATGCGGTCCAAGGTGGGCCAGTAGGAAGGCTGAGTACAGATCACGCTGCACTGGCCCACATCCACAGGGGCAGGTATGCCAACGTTGTGACCCGGGCTTCTTCACATACTGCTGGCACTGATGGCAATACTGAGACAGTTTGGTTTGGTAGGCTGAAACTTCGCGTAGGGTGCCGCCAGTTTTCGCAACTATGCGGGTCAAATGCGCTACAAACATCCCTGGTGCGCGAAGTCCGATGCTCTTGCCGTACTGCTTTTGCCATCCTTTGAACGAGGTCTTTTCAATGTTGATCGTGTTGCCCACCTGCACGATGTCATGAGCCAACTTACCATGTAGACCCTTGCGGTGGGCTGCGAGTCGGCGTTCCGTGTTGGCGTGCTGCCGCCTGGTCGCTTTGTACCTCTTGCTCTCTTTCCAGCGCAGGCGTGTTTTGCCGTGCTTCTTGACGCGTCCTTTCTCGTCGTAGTTCTCGGGATTGTTGGCACGACGTTGCCGCTCCATCTTGCGCTGCAAACGTCGTTTTTTCCTGGTATTGGGTGCTAATTCCTCACAGAACGTAACGAGATTGGCTTGGCCCTCCTGTGGGACAATGGCAAGGGTTGATGGGCCAATGTCCAGGCCAATGGTGTCGCTTCCTGCCTCATGTTTAGGCTTCCGATAGGCATGGCCCTCTAAGATGAGTTGCACAAAAAAGCGGTTGCCCTCGCAATCGGCTCCCTGCGCTTGTGGGCTGGTGGCACGGCGTCTGATCAGGCGCACATACTTGATCGGGTGGCGTAACCCATGCTGGACCACCGGATCGCGCCAGTCAATGATGGCCGGGATAACCTGCCTGTTCCAGATCAGAAAGCCGCCATCGCCATCGCCCGGGTCAAGGACAAAACGCAACCCCACATCGTTGCGCTTGCCCTCGACGCTATCGATCCCCCGTCCTTTGCTGCGAAAGCGTACCCGCCTGGCTTTGCCCACACAGACACGATTAACGGCTTGATAGGCCCTGCTCGCCAGGGCTTGAGCCATTGTGCTATCGATATGATCGGCGATCCACGAGCGTCGTGCGCCTTTGGCATACTCATGCAGCTCGTATTCCGAAAAGTGATGCTTTTTGCGCAGGTGAGCATACGCCTGTGCTCGTTCCTGCTTGCGCGTAGCAGGGATAGCTCCTGCAGACGCCCAGGCGGGATCATGGCACATCTGATGGAGGCGCGAGTTCGCTTCTCCAAGCAGAGCATTATACAGACACCGAGCTGTTTCCAGATGAGCACGTAAACGGCTCTGCTGGCTCCAGTCCACGCGCAGTGGCAATTCAATGAGAAAGGTTGGTGTCTTTGCTCGCTTCATTGCTTGCTTTGCCTCTCAATGTACGTTTGAATGGTTTCTGCACTCACAAGGCCCTCCGTACTATAGAACGTTGAGCGTGTCCAGAGGGACGGCATACGCTGCAAGTGGGGAAACTCCTCTCTCAAGATGTGAGAAGAACGTCCCTTGATCGCATGAGCGATATCGGTAGGCATCGTATAGGGATTACTACGCAGAAACAAGTGGACATGATCAGGCTGAATAGCCAACCTGATAACGGTCCAATGGTGCGAACTTGCAACCTCTTCAATAATCTGTTTCAAGCGATCATGCACAAGGCCTACCAATACCTTGCGCCTGCGCTTTGGACACCAGATGATATGATAGACAATCAAGTGTACCGTCTGTTGCTCGTGTTGATAGTCCATGTTGATAGTATACACGAACAATACAAAAATACAAGAGATTGGGCCATTCATCCCCGCTCTAAAGAGACGGGGCTTTCTGGCCCTTTTGTGTAAACTGATATCCACTGGGAACTCGCTGCCATCTTTGCGTCGTCCCACCAGGTCAAGGCCCACCCCCATCGGTCGTCGAAGTGGTGTGGTCACATAGGTGCGTCGATGAGCCACATGCGCCGTGTGGAAACGCTCCGGCAGCAGCACTTCCAACGGTTGGTCCAGATGCGTTCTCGCCTTAGCCATCGTGATGGTGGGAAGGGCCGAGGCTCGTGCCCGTTCGTCCTGGAGCGGTGTCTCCGCTCTCGGAGGCTCGTCCTGGTGGGAGGAGCGGTCGTCTTGCTCGGTGCTCATCGAGATCTCGTCCTTGGTCTCCGGTGAGAGACCCACAAGAGCAGATTCTTTCGTCAGAACCCAGGCGCAGGTCAATCTCCGAAACATCGTTTGGCCTCATCATAGCATATTTGGGTAGTGGCTCACATGAGAAGGGTCGTCACTGCAAACAGTCTGGCAAACACTGCAAGCTTGCAACCTGGCCTCGCCTATGTCCTGGTTCCACCTCATGGCGTTATCCTAGACGTACTCAACGTCTGATACTCTTGGAGGGCAAGGGTACGAGTCAAGCGAATGATCTCTACTCGGCTTTGAGGGTAATCAGAAGAACGCCTCTCTTTGCTATCGTGTGGTAGAGTATCGTGGATGACCTCTGTGACCAGAAGCGCCTGGAACATGAGAACAGAGGAGAGAAGAGTGAGTTTGAAGGAAAACGTGATGCCACAAACACCACACATTGAGCGACATTTCACTGCAGGAGAGACCGTTCGAGACATCGTGATTGGCATGTCAGATGGGTTAACGGTCCCATTTGCTCTGGCGGCTGGCCTTTCAGGTGCAGTAAGTTCGACCACGATTATCATCACCGCAGGACTGGCTGAGATTGCAGCAGGCTCGATAGCGATGGGACTGGGCGGCTATCTGGCTGCTCGCAGCGATGCCGAGCATTATGCGAGTGAGCGTCTGCGCGAACAACAAGAAATTCAAGAGAAGACAGGAGCCGAAAAAGCGGAAGTGATGGATGTTTTCACCTCTTACGGTCTCAGCGAAGCAGAAAGTACTCCCATTGTGGAAGCACTGAGTAGGCGGCCGGATGCCTGGATTGATTTTATGATGCGCTTTGAGCTTGGGCTTGAGAAGCCAGACCCCAAGCGTGCGCTCACCAGTGCCCTTACCATTGCCGCATCCTATGTCGTTGGAGGCTTAATTCCTCTGAGTCCGTACTTCTTCCTCTCACCGGTATCCACCGCCCTACTTTTTTCGGTCATGGCAACCTTACTCGCATTACTTCTCTTCGGCTATGTCAAAGGGCGTTTTACTGGCGCACGCCCTCTGAGAAGTGCTCTTCAAACAGCACTTATTGGTGGACTGGCGGCAGCAGCAGCCTTCTTGATCGCTCGCCTTATTTCAAGGTAGAGCCTCTCATTCCCTTTGAGTAATGATCAAAAAGGGAATGCCGCGGGAGAGTGAGAGCAGAAAACAGGTGAGAGGGAGAGGGTCCGATGGGAACGATCACCATATCCGGCTTCTGTTCGAGAGCGCGGTGCGCCAGGGGTTGATTGCAGGCATCCAGGATGACGTAGGGTTCCATCTCGACGCCGAGTTTCTTGCGCACGTTGATCTCGGTCAGCACGCCGAATCCTTCAGCCTTGAGCGCCTCTTTCACATGCTAGATGGCAGCATCATAGGGAAGCTTCAGGCTTGTGCCGAAGCCGAAGGTTGTCTACCTCACATCTCTATTCTCCAACCTTCATTTAGCTTTCGCTCGTTCCTGACAGCACTGCGGCCAGCATTCCCTGCTGCGTGAGTTGCTGGAGCAAGATCTCACGGGTGATGTGGCAGGCTTCCAGAATACGAGCGTCCGCCAGCGCATAATGCATCTGGTTGCCTACGCGCTCAGCGCGCACCATCCCACGCTGACGCAGCAAGGCGAGATGCTGGCTCACCTTTGCTTGTCGCTGGCCCAGCAGCGCGACCAGGTCTTTGACGGCTTTCGGTCCCTCACCGAGCAGGGAAAGCAATTCCAGCCGCGTCGGGTCGGCTAGCGTCTGGCACAGCTCGGCCTGCATGCGATACAGCAGGTGTTCTCGCTCTCGTTCCATGTGTGGTCCCTCAATACATTCGTTCTATCGAATAGTCGAATGGTACAAAACATACAGGTACATGTCAAGCGTGGCGAACCTGACATCCTCTCATCTCACAAGAGACCTCACCGTTCACTCGAGATGTGATCTTGCTGTGAGAACATACCCCTCTGCTGTGATTGTGCTGTGATACCAGGGCTGTATGCTACTAGCAGAAAGTGATCATTCGCATATGCGAATGAAAAGGAGAAGATTATGGCAGAGGTAATGACGGCGCAAGCCACACTTGAGACAGGAATGCGCTTCGATGCGGAGAGCGGGTCCGGCCATCACGTCACGCTGGATGCCGCCGAGCATGGCGGTGGACAGAATGCGGGCTTTCGCCCGATGGAGCTGCTCTTAATTGGCCTGGCTGGCTGTACCGGGATGGATGTCATCTCGATACTGCGCAAGAAGCGAGAGCCTGTGACCGACTACGAGGTGCATGTCCGGGGCGTGCGCGCCGAAGAACACCCGATGGTGTTTGTTGAGATTACCGTAGAGCACGAGGTCTTCGGCCACCATATTCAGCCTGAAGCGGTGGCACGCGCGATAGAGCTTTCCAAGGAACGCTACTGTGGCGCGGGAGCCATGCTTGGCAAGGTAGCGCACCTCACCCATACCTACCGGATCGTTGAGGCGGTGGAGACATTGGCTGTCGCCACGCCTCTTGTATGATGAGCGTGCTTCATGGCTCGGCCATGGAGCACTGGGAGTGTGACCCTCACTCGTCTTTAGAGAGCGGGGTCAAAAGCAAACAAAGGAGCAAGACCATGGAAGATCGCATGTCGCTTATCGTCTTTTCGGGAACCGTCGATAAACTGATGGCCGCGTCCATCCTCGCCACCGGCGGGGCCGCCATGGGCCTGGAAGTGGAACTCTTCCTGACCACCTGGGGCCTGGAAGCGTTCCGCAAAGGCCACTACAAGACCAACCGGAAGGTGAGTAAGGATTTCGAAGAGTATGGCCCGGTCATGATGGAGCAGATGATGGTGAAGAAGGTCCCCTCCTGGATGGAGAACCTCATGGGTGCCAAAGAGGTCGGGGACGTCAAAATCTATGCGTGCAGCATGACGATGGAACTCTTCGACATGAAACTCTCGGACCTGGAGCCGATCGTTGACGAGGTGACGGGCGTTGCCACCTTCGTCGAGCGCGCCAAAGATGGAAAGATCACGCTGTTCATCTAACCACAACCAGGTGGGTGGTCGCCAGGTCTTCTTGTGGCCACCCCGTTCCCCTACTCTTGAAAGGAGTTGATGACGATGCCAGAACTGACAGAGGTCACGATTGATAAGGAGATTGACGCACGCGGCAGCTTTTGCCCCGGCCCCCTCATGGAGCTGATCCGTGG
>WNGL01005985.1_pt1 | contig 14415 bp, 9 predicted proteins | sample 5400591 | NCBI WGS metagenome assembly WNGL01 (sample SAMN13153377, study PRJNA577476) | soil metagenome | isolation source: 80 cm soil or saprolite under Garry oak tree replicate 1 | place: USA:California | collected 2016-06-15
AGCATGCATCAGCGCTGGGCACTGAACCGGTTGCATTCAAACGCCGTGTCGGCGATTTTTATGCGGCGCTCCACGAGCACGCATCGCGCCACGGCCGAATGAACTGACCTTGGAGCCGGTCTACGACACCATAGAACACGAACTCCTCTCCGTAGACCTCGAACGGTTCATCATCAGCCCGTAAGGAAGACAATGTCTTAGCCACGGCACGGAGACACGGAGAAAGATCTTCTCGGTGTCTCCGTGTCTCTGTGGCTAACAACAATACAAGGGAAGATCTTGACCGCGCCCAAGACGAGAGTAGAATGTCTGTCTGTTATGGGGTATGCAGCACATAGTTTTCAAATCCACAGCCTAATTCGGTTCCAAATCGCCTGGAACGAAACGGGGGAACCAACACGGCGCGCTTGAAAAGATAAAGAGCGGCTGCGGGGCGAATCACACCGGCCAGGAATGCGATGGATCGGTCGTGAAGGGCAGCTTCCGAGCCCCAGCCCGCCAGCTAACCTCGTCGGCTTGAGCGGAAGGTCTGATAAGCGCCTCTCCACTCCAAATCGGCCGAAAGCGTATGACCGCTGTTTTGACCATGCGGCGCACGGTTCTTCGCCATCCGGAGTTTCGGACTCCTCCTTTCATACTTCCGCGGCATCATGTTTGTTCGTAAAGGCGCGCAGAGAGAACCATGCCTGTGAAAACGGAGAAGCGACCGGGAGCCGCCACGAAAGTTGTGGTGGCCACTTCCGTGATGCTTACCTTTATCTCGTTCTGGCGCGCCGCAGCCATCGTCCTGTGCGATCTGGGTTCTTCGGCCTTTTACGTCCCGGGAATAAGCGAGCAGGCCATAGGCAAGGCGGCGCCCTGGTTTGTCCTTGCGGTAATGTGCTTCTCCTACGCGGTGCGGGCTGTCTACATCGAGGCCTGCGTCATGTTTGTGCGCGGGGGTGTCTACAAGGTCGTCAAGACGGCGCTGGGAGACACGCTGGCAAAATTGAGTGTGTCCGCGCTTATGTTCGACTACATCCTGACGGGTCCCATCAGCGGAGTGTCTGCGGGACAATACCTGGTCGGACTGGTCAGTGAGATCTTCGCGCGCGCAGGCATCGGCTGGTCCATTCCAAGGAACACGGGAGCCGCGCTGGTTGCCATTGGAGTAACCGTCTACTTTTGGCGCAAGAACATAAAAGGCATTACGGAAAGCAGCGACAAGGCGCTCCGCATCATGCAGGTCACCACCGTGATGGTGGTTCTCATGATCCTCTGGTGCGGTTGGACGCTCCTCCACCGGGGGGGGGCGTTGCCCCCGACTCCGGCGCCTGAAAACCTGACGTTCTCGCCAGGCGCGCTGGGATGGATGCCCGAGGATTGGGTCAAGAGGATTGGCCTTTTAGGCATCCTGATTGCCTTCGGTCATTCGGTGCTGGCCATGAGCGGGGAGGAATCCCTGGCCCAGGTCAACCGCGAGATTGCTTTTCCGAAAGTAAAGAATTTGAAACGGGCCGGCCTGGTCATATTCATGTACAGTCTGCTGTTCACCTCGCTCGTCGCCTTTTTCGGTGTAATGATCATCCCCGATTCCGTTCGATTGCCGCAATTCAAAGACAACCTGATCAGCGGGCTGGCCATGCACGTGGAGGGCCCCTATTTTCTCCGCCTGGCCTTTCAGATGTTTGTCGTGGTCGTGGGCTTCCTGATGCTCTCCGGCGCCGTCAACACGGCCATAATCGGGTCCAATGGAGTTCTCAACCGGGTTTCAGAGGATGGCGTCCTGTCGAGCTGGTTCCGCAATCCTCATTCGCGGTATGGTACAAGTTATCGAATCATCAATCTCATCGCTGCATTGCAGATCGGAACGATTGTGGCCAGCAGGGGAGATACCTATCTCCTGGGAGAGGCCTACGCCTTCGGGGTCATCTGGAGTTTTGTTTTCAATTCCCTTTCCATGTTTGTCCTGCGGTTCAAGACCCGGGAGTGCCGGGAGTGGAAGGTTCCTCTGAATGTCCGCTGGGGCAGAAACGAGCTTCCCTTGGGGATTTTGCTGGTGCTGCTGGGTCTCCTGGCCACGGCGTTGGTTAACCTGCTCACCAAACAGGTTGCCACAATCAGCGGCATCCTCTTTACGTGCGCTTTTTTCACGCTGTTCACAGTCTCGCAAAGAATCGCCCGCAAGAAGCGAGAGACTGCAGGACTCGATCAGTTCCAACTGATTCAGGAGCAGACGATCAACCTGGATTCTCTTCAAGTAAGGCCCGCCCCCGTATTGGTGACCATTCGCGACTACAAGACGCTTCAACATCTTCGGCTGGCTCTCGAGGAAACGGATACAACGGAGACCGACATTGTGGTAATGACCGCGCGGATCATCCAGGGGACTCGGGCCGGATACCGCGATATTTTCGAAGAACACCTCTTCACCGATTACGAGCAACTCCTTTTCACCAAAGCAGTGGCAGTAGCGGAAAAGATGGGGAAGCCCGTGAAGCTTCTGACCGTCACCTCGAACAATCCCTTCTCGGCGGTCGTGAATGTTGCGGTCCGGCTTGGATGCACTCGGATGTATGTGGGGGCTTCGGAAAAGCTCTCTGTAAACACACAGGCATTCCTGGTCGGAAAAGCCTGGGAAGAAATAGATGATCCGGATAAACCTCAATTCGATCTCATCGTCGTACCTGATAAGGGAACACCGCAGCGATTTCTCATCGGGCCCCATACTCCGGAGCTGGTGCCGGAAGATATCGACCTGATACACAAGTTATGGCTGGAGATTACCGGGCACGTGCCGGAAGCGGTTTTTCATCACCGAGACGTGATATCCCTGGCGCTGCATCGCTTCGCTGACGAATTTTCAGGTCCGGCAAAGGACGAAATCCTTGCCAGCATCAAAAAGCCTGCGAAGAAAGAGCGTAAAAATCTTACACGAACACGGTAAGCAGCCCTTACGAGCGGCCGAGGGGCAAAAGGGACCAAGGGACAAAGCGGTCAAGGGCGTCGATCGGTCCCGGGCCCAACCCTTCGCAAAGTCTTCCCTTTGTCCCTTGATCCCTTTACACCTTTGCCCCTCGGCCCCTCGCTTCGCAATGGCATTGAGGTCAGCATTCGGCTTTGCGACTAACTCTTCTGGGTGATTGACTGCGCACCTGCGGATGTGCTTTAGTTAATATCGTGCAACAAATGGAACGGCGGGGCGCAAAGAGAATGGCCATGAATCTCCCTCTGGTGGTTCATGGAACCGATATGCATGGGAAGGATTTCGAGGAGATGACGACGTCCATCAACATTTCCTCCGTAGGAGTCTTCCTGCTCCTGCATCACAACGTTTCGGAAAGTAGCGAGCTCGTGGTAAGTGTCATTCCCCCTTTGGAAAGCGGCGGACCGCTCCTTGGCCGCTTCACCGCTCGTGGGCGTGTCCTGCGCAGGGAGGCGCTGGGGTCGCCCTCCAAATCTACCTATCTGGCCATCCAGTTTACCGAGAAGCTCCAGCTCAATAGCTGAGTAAGTCCTTTTCCTAAATACGGTAACGTATTGCTTGGAAGGAATTTTGGTCTGCGTACTGCACAAAATGAAACCACGGATAACGCAGATCCGTGTTCATCCCATTGGCGCGCCACGCCCCCAAAACGATTTAACCCCCTGGGCTACCCACTCTGGGTAATTGATCCCCAAGTTGAGAAGGTATACAAATAAGCGTGGGTAAGGCCTCCCACAGTCTAGGGAGGGAGGGCGTGCGTTGACCCAGCCCCAGCGAAGCCAATCAAATGTCCTCCCTCCCACCAACCCTAAACCGGAAAACCAAAACACAGAAGCCCAGAACCGGCACGGGCCTTTTTTGCCCCTCAGTCCAGCCTTCAGGCTGCACTGCGCTCAAGCAGCCTAAAGCCTGAACTCCGAACTCACACCCGGAGACTCAGAGAACCGAGTCTTTTTTGGATCCCTCAGATCCGCCTTCAGGCTGCGCTGAGCAGGCAAAGGCCAAGGCCTGAACTCCGAAAAAAAGCCACCTGCAAGGCAGCGAATTTTTCACACGTCTGAGCTATTACGAGCCTTCGACTTGGACGTTGCGACCTCCAGTCTCTGCGGACGGGGGCTCTACTGCGAGCGCGGCTTCCAGTTCGTCTACCGACGGGAAACGGAGGGAGGCGTCCTTTTGCAGGCAACGCATGACCACGTTGTCGAGATAGGTGGGAAGATTCGGATCGATTTGTCTCGGAGTGGGAGGGAACTCACGCATCTGTTTCAGAGCTATCAGAAACGGAGTGTCGCCGCTGAATGCGACGGTCCCGGTAAAAATCTCATAAAGAATAAGTCCCAGCAGGTAGATGTCGGTGCGAGCATCGACGCTCCTCCCTTCTGCCTGTTCCGGAGCCATATAGGCGGGCGTCCCCAGCACCATGCCCGTGACCGTTACGCTCGCATCGAGCGAGCGCGCGATGCCGAAGTCCATGATTTTGGCATTACCATCGCGGTCGATCATTATGTTAGACGGTTTGAGATCGCGGTGGATGATCCCTTGATGGTGCGCTTCCCGAAGGGCTGCGCAGATCTGCCGCGCGATTGGTACGCCTTCCTTGGCAGTCAGACGCCCGCGCTGGCGCACGAAATCATGCAGGGTGATGCCGTCGATAAGCTCCATCGTGATGAAGGCTGCGCCGCCGGCGCGGTTGAACTCATAAATCCGGCACACGTTCTTGTGAGTCACTCTGCGGGCCAGGCGCAACTCGTTCTTGAACCGCTCCATGCCCGCCGGATCGCCGGCGATGTCCGGTTTTAGCACCTTCACCGCGAGGATCTCGCCCGTTTCGCGGTCGTGCGCTTTATACACCACGCCCATGCCCCCCCTACCCAGTTCCTGGAGAACCTCGTATCTTTGAGGAAGCGTCACCGGCCAGGGAGCCAAGCCCAGATCCAGCGACGCCGTCTCCCTCCCTTCATTGTCGGCTGCTTTAGTTGCCGTGCTTTCAAAAAGATCCGAGACCTCCGCCCCCGGACAGACAAGCTTGCCCTGCGCGAACGATGCAGTGACCTGGGAGCGCAGCTCCCTGTAAGCGGAAGAATCCGTCCAGATGATTTCAAACAGATCCTCCGGTCTGGCGTTGCCTTCCTCCAACAGTTTCCCGATCCAGTTGCTTCGAAGATCTTTGTCCAGAACGGATTCTGCGAGCGTGGAGCTGGAGATCAGGATCTGAGCCGGGCCGCTCCCTTTCGCGATGCGAGCCGCAACTGAAATCGCCGTAGAGACATCGGATCCCGCGCGCCGCGATCCGCCGGCGTGGATGCCGATACGGAGCTCGACGCGCTCCTCCTCGGGCAGGAACTGGCTGATGTGGCTCAAGCGCCGCTGAATTTTGGCAGCCGCGCGGACGGCGAATGCCGTCTCTCTGAATACGGAAATCAGCGCGTCTCCGCTTGTGCGGAGTATCGTTCCTTTACACTCTCCGATGATCTCGGCGCACAGGTTCGCTTGCAGGTCCCCTCCATCCCTTCCCTCCTGGATCCCAGCGAGCTGGAAATAAGGGGCCGGGGCAACACTTTCCATGATAAGCAGGGTAAAGGGAGCGCCCTGTTGAGAGAGCGATTCACTGAGTGGAGCGCTCGGCTTGAGAATCAGGTCAATTCTGCTTTCCTGGCTGCTCATTTAGGGGTGGTACCAGAAATTCTCACGTCCGTTACCGCGGGCGACACCGTGGCCGCCAGCCGCTTGACGATTGTAACCAAACAGGGCCCCTGAACTTAGCCACGGGGCAACAGAGGCACGGAGAAAGCAAGTCCATCGTCTGAACCCCTCTGTGTCTCCTACGAAAATACGAAGCTTCGGGGACCGGTGAGTACGGGAGGGCACGACTTCAGTCGTGCCGTCACGGAGCGTGTCGAGAAAGGGCTTTAGCCCCTGAGGCGCCCTTCTGAACATACCTTAAAGCCGAGAGATATCCCTCAGAGGCTAAAGCCTCTTTGAAGGTGCGTCTATCCTGTGGCACGACTGAAGTCGCGCCCTCCCGTTCCCAGTGATTTTCATTCGCAGTGGTGATCCGCGGGATCATGGAAACTCTGTGGCAACAGGAGCACCGCCACTTGTACGATCAAGAGCGGGCCAGAGCGGGCGCGCCTTTCTTCACCTTTCTCACCGCTTCCGCAATTTGATCCATGCCGGCCCTGGGCCCGAGAAGCATGTTCTGTGTGAACCAGACTGCTTCCTCGCACAGCCGGTCATTTTCGGGGCAGCGGTTGCGCTCCTCAAGCTCGTTAATCTCCTTTTCCGAGTAGATGTAACGAAACGCGCGCGACTGCAGCGTCGCCTTGAGGAAAGGCTCCTTGTCGAGCGGAACATAACCTCCGGAACACGGAACTCCTTCCGCCCGCAGGGCCTGGAGAAACCGCGGCCTGGGAAGGTCTGCGAACTCACGCCCGTCGTAGCGGAACATATACAGATGGTAGGCGTTTCTGGTGCAACCCTCGTACATGCGGGCGGGCTGGATACCCGCAATCTGCCGAAGCTGCCGAGTCAGGTACTCCGCGTTTTGCTCTCTGGTTCGAGATTGCTCCTCGAGTCGCGCCAGCTGTTCCAAGAGCAGTGCGCCCTGGAACTCCGTCAGCCGGCGATTGTCGCCGTTACGCGCATACGCAAAAGCCGAGTCTTTACCGCCCCTGCCCTGGTTGTGGAAGCTCCGGCAGATTTCGATCAACTCGGCGTTGTCGCTCACAATCGCTCCGCCCTCGCCGCAGTTGAGATTCTTCGAAGCCTGGAAGCTGAAGCATCCCATCGCGCCCAGGGTTCCCGCCTTGCGATGACGCCATTCCGCGAGATGCGCCTGGCAGGTATCCTCCAGGACCGGGATCCCGCGTGTCCGCGCCACTTCAAGAATGAGATCCATGTTTGCAACGGAGCCGCCGATGTGAACCGGCAGGATACAGCGCGTCCGTTTTGTGATTGCGGCTTCAATTTTCGTGGCGTCCATCTGCATCGTTTCGCGGTCGCTGTCGACAAAGACCGGGAGGGCGTGCTGAAGCAACACAACATTAATTGTGGCAACGAAAGTGTAAGGAGGGACCAGCACTTCGTCGCCCGGACCGATGCCGAGCGCATTCAGCGCGGTAAAGAGAGCGCTGGTTCCACTGGCCGTGGCAACGCAATGGCCGGCACCCAACTGGGCCGCCCAGCTCTTCTCGAACTGATCGACTCGCGTCCCGCCCAAGCGGTTCCAGCTTCTCGAACGTAGGACGTCCAGCCAGGCCTTCTCGTCGTTGTCTCCTATCACGGGCCACGAAGGAAACGGCTGATTCCGGACAGCCTTGCCTCCCAGCACAGCCAATTTGGGCGACGACTCCCGGGAATACGCCCGCTTCCGCGCAGAGACCCCGGCGCCAACGCAGGCAGCGGCAAGAAATCTGCGACGCGATACCTTGTGCCTCATGTTTTGATCCCCTTTTTCTTTGCGCCCTTCGTGTTGTGCGGCAAGAAGAAAAACGCGTGTATGACCTCCACGATTATAGTACCGACATTCATTTTTTAAACCTCGAAAGGAGAGTCCGTCGATTTTTCACGCTCTAACGGGTTGCCGCTTTCAGGTGATTCTTTGCGTCTTACCGTCTTTGTGGTGAGATCCTGCGTCAGATGACGCGGAGAGCTTTGCCGACCCGGACGAACTTGTCGATGCCGAAGTCGAGGTCTGTTTCCGAGTGGGTCGCCGATATCATCACTCGAATTCGCGCCTTTTCCAACGGCACCGTCGGATAGCCGATAGCCATTGCAAACACGCCTTCTTCGAACAGGCGGCGGCTGAACTCCTGCGCGACCTTCGCGTCGCCCAGCATTACAGGAGTGATAGGTGTCTGGCTGGCCCCGGTGTTGAAGCCTGCGGCGGCCACCTTTTCCTTGAAATAGCGCGTGTTGCTCCACAACTTGCGCACCGGGTCGTCGGACAACTCGAGAATGTCGACCGCGGCGCTGCAAGCCGCGGTATCGGGCGGGGTCAGCGCTCTCGAGAACAGAAACGGGCGCCCTTTCTGCCGCAGATGGTCCACGATAATCCTTCTGCCGGCTACGAACCCGCCTACGACCCCGAATGCCTTCGAAAGCGTTCCCACCTCCACATCGACGCGTCCGTGGAGGTGAAAATGATCGACCACCCCTCGTCCACCATCGCCAAGGACGCCTTCGCCGTGGGCATCATCCACCATGATCATGGCGTTGGAGCGCTCTACGACTTCCGTCAACTCCGGCAGGGGCGCGATGTCGCCATCCATGGAGAAGACGCCGTCCGTGACCACGAGCGCGCGCCGGGTGGAGCCCGCAGGAAAATGCTCTTTCAGTTTTTCCTCGAGCGAGCTTGGACTGCAGTGCTGAAAGCGGACGCTTGTGGCGCCGGAGAGACGGCAGCCGTCTATGATCGAGGCGTGATTGAGCTCATCCGAAAAGACGACGTCGTCTCGGCCCACCAGAGCCGGAATGACCGCCAGATTCGCGTTAAAGCCGGATTGATAGGCGATCGCGGCCTCGACCCTCTTGAAGCGCGCGAGCTTTTCCTCCAGTTGGTTGTGCAACACCATGTTTCCCGCAATAGTGCGGACCGCGGCCGGCCCGACACCGAATTCGTCGATCGCCTTCCTCGCGGCTTCCTTCAATTGAACGTGATTGGCAAAACCCAGGTAGTTGTTGGAGCAGAGGTTCAGTACTCTCTTTCCATCCACCGAGATCCATGCGCCCTGGGGAGACTCGATCGTGCGGACGCGGATCAGCAGCCCTTCCCTTTCGAGACGTCCTCTTTCATCCAGGATAAACTGCAACTTATTGATGCTTGAAGTCGGTTGGCTCATCCCCTAATTTTGCCACGGAGACACGGAGACACAGAGAAAAACTTTTTCTCTGTGTCTCCGTGTCTCGGTGGCGAATTTACAATTGCGCGCGTATAGTGTCTCGATGCGAAGGGCGAAGATCGTTGCGACTATAGGGCCTGCTTCAGATTCCGAGGAGAAGCTGCGCGATCTGCTGCAGGCGGGCGTGAACGTGGCCCGGATCAATATGTCCCACGGCGCGCGTGAGCGGCACGGCGAAGTCGTCACGCGCCTGAGGCGGATCGCGGCCGAGTCGGCCCAACCGATGGGGATTCTCTTGGACCTGGCCGGACCCAAGATTCGCACCGGTCGATTACGCGGCGGCGTAGCCATCCTCAAGGACGGCGCCGAGGTTCGCATTACAGGGGAAGACATCGAAGGGGACGCGCGCCGGTTCTCTGCCAGTTATCCCCGGCTGGCGCAAGAGGTCCATCCGGGAGACCGCATCCTCATCGACGACGGCGAAATTGTGCTCGAAGTCGTGGACACCAGGCTCGGCGACGTCATCGCGCGCATTATTCACGGCGCTCCGCTGGGAGAGCGTAAGGGAATCAACTTGCCCGGCTCCCACATCTCCGTCCCGTCGGTTACGGAAAGGGACATTGCCGACCTGCAATTTGGCGTCGAGCGCAGCGTGGACCTGGTGGCGCTGTCCTTCGTCCGCAGCGCCGCCGACTGCGCTCAAGCGCGAGATCTGATCCGGAAATTTGGAAGCAGGGCGCTCCTGATTGCAAAGATAGAAAAGCCCGAGGCCGTGGATGATCTCAGCAACATCCTCGATACCTCCGATGGAGTTATGGTGGCGCGCGGAGATCTTGCGGTCGAAACGGCGCCCGAGATCGTGCCCGTCCTGCAGAAGAGGATCATCTTCGAGGCAATGAGCGCCGAGAAAATCGTGATAACGGCGACCCAGATGCTTCAATCCATGATCCTGAATCCCCAGCCCACCCGGGCCGAGGCTTCGGACGTGGCCAATGCCGTTCTGGATGGTTCGGATGCCGTCATGCTTTCCGGAGAAACGGCCGTCGGCCGGTTCCCGGTGGAGGCCGTTCAGATGATGGACCGGATCATCCGTTCTGCCGAAGAGATGGGGCTCCCGCCTTCCCAGCTCAGCGAAGGGGGCGAGATCGGAGGTTTCCACAGCGGCCCCGGGATGATTCACCAACTCATGACGCGGCACTCCGGATCTCAGGGGCGCGCCATCGCGGAGGCGGCTACTTTCGCCGCGGCGGAGGTGGATTCCCGCCTGATCGTGGTTTTCTCGAAGAGCGGCATCATGGCGCGCCACATTGCGGCGCTCCGCCCTCCCCAACGCATCATCGCCCTCACATCCTCCGAGCGGACGTACCGGCAGCTGACGCTCGCCTGGGGGCTCGAACCTTACATGCTCGAAGAACTGCCCCCGGACTCGGATGCCATCCTTGCCTCGGGAGACCGTACTCTCTTGCGCCACAACCTGGCCGACGCTGGAGAGCTTGTCGTCCTGATGACGGGACAGTTGGTGGACGCAGCCATTTCCAGCTCGATGAAACTCCATCGGGTGGGCGATGCCGCAAAAGGGCGGCCGGCGCCTGGCGACTGAACTACACTGACACGAGCCCTTAGCCCCTTCGCGGTAAAACTGACTCAGAATTTAACCGCGAAGACGCGAAGAGCGCAAAGGATCGTGCGTCTGCGTCTGTCCGTGCCCTCTAAGGCAGTTCTCAGGGATTCTCACGACGTCCCGGTCTGCCGAAAATACTGAGGCGCATTCCCAGGCTTCCATTTGATGTTGCAGCCGATGCTCGGTCTCTGATCCTGAGGGACGGGCCGGCCGGCAAGGAGAGCGTCTATTGCTGTCCGGAGGTCCCGTCCTGTAACGGGAATGCTGTTACCCGGGCGGCTGTCATCCATCTGTCCCCGGTATGAGAGCTTGCGCTGTTTATCAAAAAGGAAGAAATCGGGTGTGCAAGCCGCGGAAAAAGCTTTGGCGACATCCTGGGTTTCGTCGTAGCACACGGGAAAAAGGAAGCGCAGTTCCTGCGCCATTTCTTTCAGCCTGTCCGGGTGGTCGTCCGGGTAATTCACAACATCATTAGAGCTTATGGCCACGATACCGAGGTCCTTGTCCGAGTAATCCTTTCCCACCCGGGCGATCTCCGACTTCACGTGTTGCACGTAAGGACAGTGCCGGCTGATGAACATCACCAGCAAAGCCGATTTGCCGGCAAATGTGTCCAGTGAAATCTCCTTTCCGGTGACCACGTCCCGAAGCTTGAATCGCGGTGCTGTTGTGCCGAGCGCCAGCATCGTGGACAGAGTTTCTGCCATGCTTCGTTCCTCCTTCCATCAGTCCATTCTGGTTTCTCCGAAAAAATCCAAAACGCCCATCCGCTTGCATGCCGCTCCGGATGCGCTGCCCGTATAGTATCGCAAAAGCCGCGGCCATCGGCAAACGTGTATCAGGGAAAGCGGAAGCCCAGGCTGTCTGCCAGACTTCGGCACTGAATCCAGACTTCTTCCCGCCCGATCCCCAAGACCCTGCCTTCAATTTCCTTACCTGTCGGCATAGCTAGTAATACTCTTGTGTCCAAATCCAAGTCTTTTGTCATCCGAACGGATGCACCGTTCTTGGCTAACATCACGATGTTTGTCGGCTCGAAAAAACTCTCGCCATCCTTTGCCGTCCCTTTCAGTGTCACCGGTATGGCAACCAGGACGCGTTTGACGTTTCCCCCGCCGCTATATCCTCGCAGAGATGAGAGCTTGACGATCTCCTCGATCTTCTTTCTGTCTTCCGGTTTCAAATCCACAAACTCAAGGCCGGTCCCTATTCGCTCTTGAACGTAAACAACCTTTGCGCTTGCTACAATAGGATCCGTAGAATTGGGAAGGTGAAATCTCGTTTTTACCGCGGCGCCCAGGGCGAACCTGTTCAGGGTATCGACGAACATCCCTCCCACACTTATATCAGCCAATCGCTTCGAGAACTTTCCTGCTTCTCCCTCGCACTCAATCTCCTGAATCAGAGTCACGCGCCTTTCGTTACGCTTGTCTTTCACGCGCTCCACGACTCGGTATTTCTGCACTACGATCATCTGTTCTACTCCTTTGCCGGAATCGTCAATGTACGGCCCCTCTTCCCCCGCACTGCGCAGCCCCAGGAAGCTTGCAGAGATAGCGAAGGCCTGTCGTTCGTTTGTGGACCAAATGAAGTTCCCGTCTCTCGGGGACTCTCTCGTTCGAGGGGAATTGCCCAACTGGGAGGTCGCGAGCAGCAGGATTTCTGCCTGTCCACCTACTGTATCGGCCCCGGTGCCTCATTCTAAGTGGAGCGAAAGTTCAGGTAGATAGAACGAAAGTTCCGTTTTGACGTAAGTGGCGGAAGAAGATACGTTTGGGGATCCTTTGCGCTTCGCGTCTTCGCGGTTAAATTTCCGGGTCAGGTTTACCGCGAAGGCCAAGGGCGCAAAGGAATCGCGAAGGTGCCGCGTGGGAATACTTCAGAGTATTTTATGAAGGCGAATCTGCCGGGCCAGAGCCAGCCGGAACCTCGCGCACCGCGGGAGGTATTGCCCGCGAACCATTTTGATCATCGGACCGCGGAAGTTGGGTTAGAATCCGATCGTTTGAGGCATCCTATGCGCCTTCGTCTCGTCCCTCTTCTATTATTCACCCTGCCCGCATGGGCGGATACCTACAGGCGCCAGCCTGAGGTAGACGTGGTCCATTACGAGATCGCATTGCAGTTCACCGAGGGGAGCGAAATGATAGCTGGGGTGACTCGCGTTCACGTGATGATGCGGCAGGCCGGTGTGTCGCAAATGCGGCTGGATTTTGAAAACATGACGGTGGAGGCATTGAAAGTTGACGGGAAGGAGCGCCCGTTCACGCACCGGAACGGGCAGATCTCCGTCAGGCTCGGTCGTTCTTACAATGAACATGAGATTGCCGTTGTGGAAGTACGTTACCGCGGCAGGCCGGACGGAAAGGGTCTGCTGATCGGAAAGAACAACTACAACCGGAACGTTTACTTTGCCGAGAACTGGCCCGACCGGGCGCATCACTGGTTCCCTTCCATAGATCACCCGTATGACAAGGCCACGGTCGAGTTTTCCATCACTGCCCCGGAAAAGTACGATGTGGTCGCAAACGGCCGCCTGGTCGAAACCCGTTCCCTCCTGGAGGGACGAAAGCTCACCCGCTGGAGCGAGAGCGTCCCGATTCCCACCTACTGCATGGTGATCGGCGCCGCGGAGTTTTCCGTGACGCACGCCGCGGGCACGGGGATTCCACTTTCCTTTTACGCCTACCCCCAAGATGCTGCCGCGGCGGCCAGCCGCTTTGCCCGCACGTCTTCGGTTCTGGAATATCTCATACATAGGATAGGTCCGTATCCTTACGAAAAACTGGCGCAGGTGCAGTCGACCACGAAGATTGGAGGGATGGAGAACTCCAGCGCCATTTTTTATGCGGAGCAGGGGTTCCAGCAACCCAAGGTGAGTGAGGATCCGGTGCCGCACGAAATCGCGCATCAATGGTTCGGCGATTCCGTCACCGAAACCGACTGGGACCACCTCTGGATCAGCGAAGGTTTCGCCACTTACTTCAGCGCCCTCTTTTACGAGTACCTTGGCGGCGCCGAATCGATGAAACGCATAATGGCGGGCGCTGCGGAAGCTGTTCAGCAGTATCACAAAAAGCACCCCGCAGCGCTCATCGATTCAGGGCAGACCGATCTGATGAAAAAGCTCAATCCTTTCAACTATCAGAAAGGGGCATGGGTCCTTCATATGCTGCGCAAGGTCCTTGGCGACGAAGTGTTCTTTGCGGGAATCCGTCGCTATTACAGCCTCTATGCGGGCGGGAATGCTTCGACGGAGGATTTCCAGAAGGTGATGGAGTCTGTTTCAGGAACTTTACTCGCCACCTTTTTCCGGCAGTGGTTTTACCAACCGGGGTGGCCCGACTACAGGGTGTCTTGGCGCTGGGACGGCGCAGCGCGTACGGCGGAGCTCAGGTTTCACCAGGCCCAGACCACGGGCCTCTTCGACATGCCGCTGGAAATCGCGCTCTCGGCTGCCAACGGCCGGGAAGTGAGAACCGTGCGTGTCCACGAGCAGGATCAGGTCGTTCGAATCCCCTCGGGCCAGCCTCCCTCCTCCGTCGAAATTGATCCGGACGGCTGGGTCTTGAAGTCTCTCCAAGTGAGCGCCGAGAAGCCGTGATCCTTCAAGACACCTTCCAAAAGCATACGGTGGAGGCCATCGAGATTCGTCCACAGCAGCTCACCTCGGCGAACGCGTCCCATGATGGGCTGGCATCCGGCTCGCCAGACTTCCGCAAACTTCGCCCAATCGACGTTCACGCCTTTGGATTTCCAGTAGGTCTTTCCTTCTTCGATAATGCTGCTTCGCCAATCAACAACTCTACCGAATACAAGTCTCCATTCAGTCTCCCCTATGAGCGGCATAATCCGGCATTCGGCCACAAGCGGCGCGAAGGTCATTTCAATCTGCAAACAACCACGGGGCGCTGATTGTTCGGCTGCACACGATCTTGGCCCGCATTGCAGTCCAAGACCGCCGTCGCTTCGATCTCTATCAGAAAATC
>WNGL01007417.1_pt1 | contig 14415 bp, 26 predicted proteins | sample 5400591 | NCBI WGS metagenome assembly WNGL01 (sample SAMN13153377, study PRJNA577476) | soil metagenome | isolation source: 80 cm soil or saprolite under Garry oak tree replicate 1 | place: USA:California | collected 2016-06-15
CCCTGGCGCTGTTTATGGCGCGGGTTCTTGCAGATCACGCGCACCACGTTCTTGCGCTTCACGATCTTGCAACTCGCACAAAGTCTTTTTACTGATGGTCGTACTTTCATAATCCGCGAAACGGGAAACGTGGAGGGTCCTCCGCGTTGTCACTTATGGCGATAGGTAATTCGCCCTTTCGACAAATCGTAGGGTGAAATCTCTAGCATAACTTTGTCTCCTGGCAAGATCCGAATGAAGTGCAGCCTCATTTTCCCGGAAATATGCGCAAGCACGCGATGGCCATTGGCCAGCTCAACCCGAAACATCGTATTGGGCAACAACTCGACGACTGTGCCCTCTACTTCAATTGCGTCTTTGCGCGCCATGTCAGGATTTCTGGCTCATCCTTCGTAATCAAAACCGTGTGCTCAAAATGCGCCGAAGGCAGCCCATCGGCCGTGACCACCGTCCAGCCATCGTCGAGCAATCGCACGGCAGCCGTGCCCAAATTAATCATTGGCTCGATGGCAAGCGTCATTCCCGCCTTGAGACGCGGACCACTGCCCCGTTTGCCGTAATTGGGGATTTGAGGTTCCTCATGCAGCTTGCGGCCGACGCCATGGCCGACAAACTCGCGCACAACGGAGAAGCGGTTGCGCCGGGCTTCATCTTCGATCTCTGCACAGATGTCGCCGAGGCGAGTGCCTTCGCGTGCGATTCGGATTGCGCGCTCCAGCGCATTCTCCGTCACCCGCATGAGTAGATCGACACGTTCGTCCACCATTCCAACCGCTACCGTCGCCGCAGTGTCCCCCACCCAACCGTCTTCGATCACCCCGATATCCAGCTTTACAATATCGCCGTATTGAACCCGGCGTTGGCTCGCTATGCCATGCACCACTTCGTCATTGAGCGAAATGCAAATACAGCCCGGAAACACACGGTGACCGAGCCGATACCCGAGAAAGGCGCTCTTGACGCGCGCCTCCTGCATGAAAACGGCGGCCGCTTCATCGATTTCTTTGGTTGAGATTCCTGGTCGAACAAGGTCGCTTACACGATCGAGAATGTCGCTCGCGGTGCGGCAGGCTTGCCGCATTTTTTCGACTTCTCTGGCGCTTTTGATCGGAATCATGCCGAGTTTTTGTTCTCGATCAGCCGGGAGATATCGGCAAACACCGTCTCGCGATCGCGGTTGCCGTCGATCCGGTACAAGATTGACATCTTACCATAAAAGGATGCGAGCGGTTCGGTCTTGGTGTGGAACTCCTGCAACCGGGTTTGCAACACGTCCAGATCATCGTCGTTGCGGCGCGCCAGCGGTCCGTCGCAATAAGGACATACGGGCCGGTTCGCAAACTGCGCGCTCGATGAGCTGGTGGTAAATCCGCAGGCACTGCATTGAAGCCGGCCTGAAATACGATCGCGCACAGTTTGCTCGGAGACTTCGAGCCAGATCGCCAGATCGAGCGCAGTCCGCAGCCGGGTCAAGATCGCCATCAAGCTCTCGGCTTGTGGCAGCGTCCGAGGAAAACCGTCAAAAACAAATCCGTGGCCACCGTGCAATCGTAGCCAATAATTTCATCTGAGACGAGGCTGCCGTGCTGGATCGCATCGGCGGTCTGCTGCCCCAGAGGCGTCCCAAGATCTTTTTCCCGGCGCAAAATCGCGCCTGGCGAAGTGACGGGAATCCCGAAGTGGCGCGTAATCATTTCCGCCTGGGTCCCTTTTCCGGAACCAGGTGCGCCAAGAAGAACAAGCCGCCTTTTCACTCAAGGAGTCTATCGCCCATAAAGGAAAATGGCGACCCCGGCAATCACGAGCACGGCGATCCCTACATAGAACCACATCAGCGTGCTGCTGGCCGCCGCTTCGCCGCGACTATAGGAGGCGCGATCAAATGATCGCCCGCGGATACGGCCCTTGCGCAAGAACCCGTCGTAATGCCGTTGAATTAAATGTGTCTCCACCTGGCGCATGGTATCGAGTATCACGCCGACAATGATCAACAAGCTGGTGCCGCCGAAAAATTGCGCTGTGATGACCGGAACGTTCAGTCCCTGGCTGAGCAGACTTGGCAAGACCGCTATTAAAGTAAGAAAGAACGCGCCGGCGAACGTGAGCCGCGTCATGGTGAAATCAAGAAAGTCGGCAGTCGGTTTCCCCGGCCGGACACCGGGGATATAGCCACCATATTTTTTCAGGTCGTCCGCGATCTGAGCGGGTTGAAACTGCGTCGCGACCCAGAAATAACTGAAGAAGAAAATCATTGCCGCGAGAGCGACGTAGTGCGGCCAGCCGTTGGAAAGCTCGGCGGCGATCTTCGCGGCTATGGGGCTGTTTCTAAATCCGTACTGGACAATCGTCGCCGGAAAGAGAAGCAGAGCCCAGGCGAAGATGATTGGCATCACGCCGGCGTAGTTCACTTTCAAAGGCATGTACTGCGTTTGGCCGCCGTACATTTTGCGCCCGACCACGCGCTTGGCGTACTGCACAGTAATCTTTCGCACGCCTTGTGTGATCGTGATCACCCCAGCGATGACAATGAACAGGAACGCTACCATGAGCACAAGAACGGCCGGGTTGACCTGGCTAGTTCCTGTTTGCGCTGAGGGCACAAAGGTCTTCCAGGCCTGTGCCAGGGCTGCGGGCAAACGCGCAACAATGCCAATAGTGATGATCAGCGAAATTCCATTGCCAATTCCGCGCTCGGTAATTTGATCACCTAACCACATCAAAAAGAGCGTACCAGTGCTCAACGAAACCACGGTGACGATTCGAAATTTCCAGCCAAGATCATCCACTAGCGGAATTCCGAGGTTTCTGATAGTGTCCGTGATTCCCGGCAGCATCGTATGATACGATTCCGGGTGCTGAAATGATAACGCGAGCAGATACCCCTGGAAAACGCACAGGACAAGCGTCGCGTAGCGCGTTAATTGCATGATCTTTTGCCGCCCGCCATCTTCGCGCTGCAACCTGCCAAGCCGTGGAATCACCGCAGTCAGCAACTGCATCATGATCGATGCGCTGATGTAAGGCATAATGCCCAGGGAGAAGATGGCGCAATTTTCAAGCGCGCCGCCGCTGAACAAGTTGAAGAGCGCCGCGAGACCCCCTCCGGTCCGGCTGGACGCGGTCCGAAACCATTCCTGCAAGACGGCCTGGTTGACTCCAGGAGTAGTGATCGCCGCGCCCAAGCGCACAAGCACAATCACCGCCAGCGTAAACAAGATGCGCCGGCGCAATTCCGGTATCTTAACGCTATTTAAAAACGCCGAAACCATCCGCTAAATTTGGAACATCGCGCGTCGAGAAGCCTAGCGCTCCCGGGCTGTTTTCTCTTTTGCCTGCGATTGCGCTTTGGGCAGCTTTTTTCTTGTCGATCGCTTACGCGCGGCCGGCTTTCGGGGCATTTTCTTCGTTGTAAGATCGACATCCTCTTGTGAGACGGTTGCCTTTGATGCCCGGCTATTAAGCAATGAGATGGTTCCCCCAGCCTTCTCGATTTTTTCCCGGGCTGCCGCGCTGACTTTATCGGCTTCGACCGTCAGGCCGTGTTTCAGCTCGCCGCCGCCAAGAATTTTGATCCCAAGGAAATGACCGCGCACCAGGTTCGATTCGCGCAACAATTGCTCGTTTACCGTTGCTCCCGCCTTGAACTCATTGAGGTCGTCAAGATTCACAATTGCATAGTGCTTGCGAAAAGCGGCATTGTTAAATCCCCGTTTCGGCAATCGCCGAATCAGCGGCATCTGGCCGCCTTCGAACCCGAGCCGAATACTACCGCCGGAGCGCGCTTTTTGTCCTTTGTGACCTTTGCCGCTTGTTTTTCCGTGCCCGGAACTTTCACCGCAGCCAAGGCGTTTGACGCGGTGTCGCGAACCGGGACGCGGCCGTAAATTATGAAGCCGCATCATGATTGTTCGCCTTTCCATCGGCCGACTGAATTCCGCGCAATTTGAAAATTTCGTCACGCCGCCGCAGCGACCGCAGAGCGGCAATCGTTGCCTTCACGACGTTCGCGTGATTGCTTGAGCCTAACGACTTGGCCAGCACGTCGCGAATGCCGGCCGCTTCGGCCACCGCACGCACACCGCCACCGGCGATGACGCCTGTTCCGGGCGACGCCGGGCGCAGAAGCACGCGTGCTCCATCGTATTCGCCGATCACTTCGTGCGGGATCGTGTTTTCGCGCAGCGAAACCTTCTCCATCGATTTGCGCGCCGCCTCGGACGCTTTTCGGATCGCTTCCGAGACCTCGTTCGCTTTGCCAAATCCGCAGCCGACTTTCCCATCGTGATCTCCGGCCACGATCAATGCGCTGAAGCTAAAGCGCCGCCCACCCTTTACTACTTTCGCGCAGCGGTTGATGAAAACGACCTTCTCGGTCGTATCACCCCGTGCCGCGGGCGTCCTGTCCGGGTTGCGCGAATCTGGTCGCCTGCCTGAAGTTTGTGCCATGAGTTAAAATTTTAAGCCGCCCGCGCGGGCTGCGTCTGCCAGAGCTTTCACTTTCCCGTGGTAAAAGAAACCGCCGCGATCAAAAACGACGCGATCGAGTTTCTTCGCAAGCAAACGTTCCGCGATCGTTTTGCCTATCTGTTCGGCCGCTGCGCGGTTGGCGGCGGCTTTACTTTTACCGGGCGACGAACGCTCCATTGTTGATGCGGCGGCTAGTGTACGTCCGGCGCCATCATCGATGACTTGCGCGTAAACGTGTTTCCCGGAAAAATGGACGGCCAGCCGCGGCCGTTCCGCCGTGCCCGCGACTTTTTTCCTGATCCGTTGATGAACGCGCTGCCGCGCCGCTTTACGAGTCGTCGCCATATTTATTGGACTGTCTTGCCTTCCTTGCGACGAATCTGTTCGCCGGCATATCGCACACCCTTGCCCTTGTACGGTTCCGGCGGGTAAAAACCGCGAATGTCTGCTGCCACCTGGCCCACTAGTTTTTTGTCCACGCCTTCGATGTTAATCTTGGTGGCATCAGTGACAGTGATCTTGATGTCCTTTGGAATCTGAAAGTGAACAGGGTGAGAAAAACCGAGGCTCAAATTGAGTGTCGGGCCTTGCACCGCGGCCTTGAAACCGACGCCCTCGATCTCGAGCTGCTTGGCAAAGCCCTGGCTGACGCCCTGCACCATGTTGTGAACCAGGCTGCGCGAGAGTCCGTGCAGCGCCTTCACGCTGCGCGTTTCCGCTTCGCGCATAACCGACACTCGGTTGTCCTTCACCGTTGCCCTAATGTCGCGCGGCAGCTTCCAGTTGAGCTTTCCCCTGGGTCCTTCTGCCAATACCACCCCGTCATTGTCGATGCTGACTCTAACTTTGTCGGGAATCTCGATCTCTTTATTTCCGATTCGTGACATAAAATTTACCAAACGTAGGCCAACAGTTCGCCGCCAACTTTTTGCTTTCTCGCCTCGCGCCCCGATAAAACACCGCGCGAGGTGGAAAGAATCGCCACGCCCATTCCACCAAGAACTCGCGGGATTTCATCCGCGCCCACGTAACGGCGCAATCCCGGCCGGCTTACCCGTCGCAAATTCGCAATCGCACTGGAGCGATTCACGATTTTATTTGTGATCTTGATGCGCGGATGCGCGGCGCACGTGTCGATCGAGTAATCGGAGATATAGCCTTCCTCCTTCAAGATGCGGGCAATCTCTGCCTTGATCTTCGAGTATGGAACCAACACCTCGGGCTTTTGCGCACGCGTGCCGTTGCGGACACGCGCCAAAAGATCGGCAATGGGATCAGTAACAGTACTCATGAAAATCAGGCGGGTTGCGCGGCGGGCCTTGCCCGGTCGCTGAACGGCATTCCCATTTCGCTCAAGAGCGATTTGGCTTCCTCGTCCGTTCGTGCCGTGGTGACGATAGTAACATCAAATCCGATGTTGCGCTTGATTTTATCGAGCTCGACCTCGGGAAAAATCGATTGGTCCGAAATTCCCAGCGTGTAGTTGCCGTGATCATCAAAACAGCGCGGCGACACCCCGCGGAAATCGCGAATGCGAGGGAGCGCTGCTTTGATGAAGCGCTCGAGAAATTCGTACATACGCTCACCGCGCAAGGTCACCTTCGCGCCGATCGCCTGGTCCTTTCGTAATTTGAAATTGGAAATGCTTTTCTTAGCCAGCGTTTCCACCGGGCGTTGGCCCGTGATCAAGGCAAGCTCCGCTTTTGCCTCCTCCAGCGCCTGCTTCACGTCCGATTGCGAGCCGACCGAGGTGTTAATCACTACTTTCTCGACCTTTGGAACCTGATGAACGTTCTTGTAGCCGTGCAGCTTTTGCAGCGCCGGCATTACCCGTTCTTTATAATCGCGATAAAATTCGTTTTCCATTTCTCAACAAAGCTGTCCTAGCTCTTCTTTTTCTCTCGTTTCGCTTTCGGTTCCTTGCTTTTCACCGGCTTTCCGTCGCGTTCGATCAATTTCACATTGGAAATATGAATCGGGCCTTCGCGTTCCGCGATCTTGCCGCTGGGATTGTCCTGCGATTTCCGGAGATGCTTCTTAATAATCCGCACGCCCTCGACCAAAACGCGCCGCTTATGGGGAAACACCGCCAGAATTTTCCCCGAAGAACCGCGAAAATTCCCCGAGACGACCTCGACATGGTCGCCTTTTTTAACGTGGCACTTAATGCGGTTCATAAAACTTCCGGAGCGAGCGAGACAATTTTCATGAAATTCCGCTCGCGCAATTCGCGGGCTACCGGTCCAAAAATGCGCGTGCCACGGGGATTCAAATCTTTATCGATAATCACGATCGCATTGTTATCGAAACGCAGCAGAGAGCCATCTTCGCGCCGGATCGGCTGTTTCGTGCGAACGAGTACTGCACGCACGACTTCGCCTTTTTTTACCGTTCCGGTCGCGCTGGCTTCCTTCACGTTCGCCGTGATCACATCGCCGATTCCGGCATAAAGCGTCGACTTACCGATCACGCTGATCATCGTCGCCATGCGCGCCCCGCTGTTGTCCGCCACATCAAGTCTGGATCGAAGTTGCACCATAAAAATCTTCCTCTCCCTCTTCCTCTTCTCGCTACTTTTGGATAACCTCCACCAAACGCCAGCGCTTTAGCTTGCTCAGCGGCCGTGTCTCCATGATCCGAACCGTGTCGCCCGTTTTCGCCTTGTTCTGTTCGTCGTGCGCGTAAAACTTTCTCATCTGTTTAACGATTTTGCCGAACTTGGGATGCGGCACGCGCGTGACCGTCTGCACCACAATCGTCTTGTTCATGCTGCTGGAAATCACTTCGCCGGTCCGCGTCTTGCGCGAGCCGCGGGTGAAGGATACAGGCAGCGGGGGCGGTTGTTGATCTTGCTCAGCCATAAATTTACTTTTTCTCAGTCTCTCTCGCTCGCTGTGAGAGCACTGTTTCAATGCGGGCAACATCTCGCCGCAGCAAGCGTAACCGGCTTGGCTGCTCGAGCTGGCCGCTCTGCTGTTGCAAGCGCAGATGCAACCTCTCCTGCCGCAAGTCACGTCTCTTGGTCAGCAGCTCATCCGTACTCGATTCGATGATTTCTTTCGTTTTCATGGTTCGCTAGGCAGCGGCGACGTGGTGCCGGCTCAGAAATTTCGTTCGCACGGGCAACTTGTCCGCTGCCAGCCGAAGAGATTCACGCGCGACCGATTCGGGCACACCATCCAGTTCGAACAAGATGTTGCCGGGCCGCACGGTCGCCACCCAGAACTCAGGCTGGCCTTTGCCCTTGCCCATGCGGGTTTCCGGCGGACGCCCCGTGACCGATTTGTCGGGAAAAATGCGGATCCAGAGTTTGCCTTTGCGTTTCATATTGCGCGTAAGGGCAACTCGCGCGGCTTCCAGTTGAGTGTTGGTGATCCAGGCGCGTTCGAGAGTTTGCAAACCAAACTCGCCAAAGTCGATTCTGAGATTACGCGATGCAGTTCCCTTACGACTTCCTCGCTGGGACTTCCGATACTTCACCCGTTTTGGCATTAATGGCATGACGATTTTCCTTAAACTGCCTCGGGGACCAGCGGTGGTGGGACTGATGGCGGCGGTGGCGGCGTAGCAGATTGAGCCGGCGCTTCTTCCTTTTTACAGATCCAACATTTTACCCCAATCTTACCGTAAACCGTATTGGCTTCGGCGAACCCGTAGTCGACGGCTGTCCGCAGCGTATGAAGAGGAACTTTACCTTCCCGATACCATTCCGACCGCGATATCTCCGCGCCATTGAGACGGCCCGAACAACGCAACCGAATCCCCTCCGCGCCAAAATCCATCGCGGTCTGTACCGCCTTTTTCATCGCGCGGCGATAAGCAATGCGCCGCTCAATTTGCAACGAGACGTTCTCGGCGACCAGCTGCGCATCAAGCTCGGGCGATTTGATTTCCTGGATGTCGATTTTGACCTGCTTTCCCTGCGCCATTTTCGAGATCTCCTCAGTCATCTTTTCGATCTCCGCTCCTTTGCGCCCAATTACGATTCCCGGACGCGCGGTGAAAATTGTTACCCGAATACTGTTCCACGCCCGCTCGAGCACAATTTTAGAGACAGCGGCGAACTGCAGCTTCTTCTTCACATAATTCCGAATCTCCAAATCGCTGTGCAAGAATGCGGGCAGTTCCTGCGGCGAGGCATACCAGCGCGAGCGCCAGTCGCAATTTACCCCCAGGCGAAACCCAATTGGATTAACTTTTTGTCCCATAACGTTCCTGATGTGGAGTTACTTCTTTGCCTTTGCGGCCGCGGTTTTCGTTCTCGGCTTCTTTTCGGCCGCCGTTGTCGGACTTTGACTCGCCTCGCCCGTCGTTTGCTTCTTTGTCTTTTTTCCCTGTTCGCGTTTCGCTTTTTTGGTTTCGCGCGTCTCAATTGGAATTTCATCGGAGAGCACGATCCGAATATGGCTGGTTCGCTTTAGAATGGTGCTGCCACTGCCACGGGCGCGCGCCATCATCCGCTTCAGTGTTGGGCCCTCGCCGACAATCGCTTCCTTTACGACCAAACCGTCAGGTTTGAGGTTGGCGTTGTTCTCCGCGTTAGCGATTGCACTCTTAAGCGTCTTGCCGATCAGAAAGGATGCTTTTTTAGGAGTGAAAGCGAGAAGATCGAGTGCGGCCGAAACCGGCAGACCCTGGATCTCACGCGTGACTTCGCGCACCTTGAATGGCGAAATCCGCGCATACTTATATATCGATCTCACTTCCATCGCTTCGCGACTTATAAGGTTACAACGTTACAACAGTTACATGGGTTACATCGGAAAGGCGTCCCCTCCTTTGTAACTCTTGTAACTTTTTTAAGCCTTTTGACGTTCATTACTTCAAACTCACATCGGACTGGGCATCCACCTGAAGCCGGTCGCCTACTTTTATTTTTTCCTTCTCCAAATCCATTTCTTGAATCACGGCGCCGCAAATTTTCTGCCTCACATCTACCACTCGCAGTGTTGCGATCTTTCGGTCGTCGCGCATTACGCGCATCGGCATGCCAATTTTGACACCTTGCTTTTCACCCAAGTTGCCGACCACAAACGACCATTCTTCCTTCACGCTGATGACGCTCCCGTCCATCAGACCGGGCTCCTGAGAATCCGGCGCGTTATTCGATCTTGCGACAAGGTCATTCGTGCTGCGCAGTTGCGTTTCCACGTCCATCCGCGCTTGCGCATCGCTACTCTGCGACGTTTTCAAATACCGCAACATCGCCTCGTTCAGGCGCAACATCTGGTCGCGATAATCATCGCGTTCCTTTTGCGCGAGTTGAAGATCGCTCACCGCCGCCAGCAAACGCTGTTCCAGCTTCGCCCGATCCTTGTTCGCCGCCGCCAGACCCAGCGCCTCCATCCGCAATTCCAAGTCGGAATACTTGCGGCGAAACAATTCCGCCGCCGCGTTGGATTCCGCCAGGCTGCTCGTCAATACCTTGAGCGATTCCTGGTCGATGGACAGTTGCCTGCGCAATTGTTCGTTTTGCGTGAGCAATGTCTCGGCCGTCCCTGCGCCGTCCGCATTTTCAATTTTGGATTCTGACAAAGAACTATTTCCCTCTGCCGCCAGCCTTCCGACGGGCAACAGGCCCACAAACATGATCATCGACCCACGAGTCATTGCCCATTTGGGCAATCGACAATCGGAAATCGAAAATCGAAAATTCACATTACTTGGTCACCTTCGCCGTATGGGAGCCGTGTTTCTTGAACACCCGCGTCGGCGAAAACTCACCGAGCTTGTGACCAACCATGTTCTCGGTGATGAAGACGGAGTTAAAGGTCTTTCCGTTGTGCACCAAAAACGTGTGGCCGACAAAATCCGGCGTCACCATCGAACGCCGTGACCATGTTTTGATCGGTCTTTTTGCGCCCGAACTATTCATCTTGTCGATCTTCTCCAGAAGATGCGACTCGACGAAGGGTCCTTTCTTCAACGATCTAGCCATAAATTGCAAGTGGATTTGTGAAGGGTCGCGCTCTGCAAGACCGGAGTCGCAGGCGCTTCGCCCTCCAAAACATCACGTTTTTTTCTTTGATTTTCTCCGTTCCAAAATAAACCGACCGCTCGGCTTGTGTTTGCTCCGTGTTTTAAATCCTTTGGCGAGTTGCCCCCAGGGACTCACGGGGTGATGCCGGCCACCGCCCCCTTTTGATTTCCCCTGCCCACCGCCCATCGGATGATCGATCGGATTCATGGCCATGCCCCGCACATGCGGACGGCGTCCCTGCCACCGCGTCCGTCCCGCTTTCCCGCTCGACACATTCATGTGATCGACGTTTCCCACCTGGCCGATCGTCGCGAAGCAGTTTTCGTGGATGCGACGGATTTCGCCGGAGGGCATTTTCACCAGCGCGTAGCCTCCTTCAAGGTTGCTTAACGTGGCCTGCTGCCCAGCGCTGCGCGCAACCTGACCGCCGCGTCCCGGCGCCAACTCGATATTGTGAATGTTAGCGCCAAGCGGAATCGCGCGAAGCGGCAGCGCATTTCCCAGATCCGGCGCCGCATCTTCTCCGGCGGCGACTGTCGATCCGGCACGGAGACCGTTCGGGGCAAGAATATAACTTAGCTCGCCATCCGCGTATTTGATAAGGGCAATGCGCGCAGAACGGTTCGGATCGTACTCGATCCCGACAACCTCCGCGAGAACACCGCGCTTATGTCGCTTAAAGTCGACTTTGCGGTATTTCTGTTTGTGACCGCCGCCGATGTGTCGCGACGTCAGCCGGCCATAATTATTGCGACCGCCGGATTTTTTCTTCGACTCAACCAAACCCTTGGCCGGCCGCCACTTCGTGATTTCATCGAAGCGCGGCAGCGATTTGAAGCGCAACGTCGACGTAAGCGGGCGATAGTTCTTGAGAGCCATAATCAAAATGACGAATGACGAATGACGAATGACGAACGAAATCCGAAGCTCAAATGACGAAGCAGGGCAATCGCGCTCGGCAACATTTGGTTTTCGTGCTTCGTCATTGTTTCGGGCTTCGTCATTCGTGCTTCGTCATTCCACTTCATACCAAATCGATCTTTTCGCCTTTTTTCAAGGTCACGATGGCTTTCTTCCAGTGCGGCCGCCGTCCCAATGGCCCCCGGACGCGTTTCTTTTTGCCGGCGTAATTGCAGGTGTTCACATCGACCACCTTCTTTTGAAACAACCGTTCAATTGCGTTCTTGATCTGGATTTTGCTCGCGCGCGGGCTCACGCGGAAAACATATTTGTTCAGCTTTTCACTCATCAACGTCGACTTCTCAGTCAACGATGCAGTTTTAATGATCTCGTGCGGCTCGTTCATTTTTATTGCGCCGTAGTCACGCGACTGCGAGACGCAGGCGGGTTGGTTCTTTCCGCGAGCTGTTCCAGCGCTTTGTGCGTGACGAGAATTTTCTCGAACGCGAGCAACTGCTCGGTGTTGACATCGGAAGCGGTCGCAAGCCGCACTGGTTTCACGTTGCGCGCCGATTTAAAGGTAGTTTGATCGAACGCATCCGAGATCAGTAAAACTTTTCGCGCATCGGTCTGTTTTTTCAGCAACGACAAGAACGCTTTTGTCTTTAGTTCTGGCACCTCGAATTTGTCGATCGTCAAGATATCCCCGGCGTTGATTCGGTCGCTGAGCGCCTTTCGAAAAGCGAGATGCCGCACCGACTTCGAAATCTTTTTTGAATAATCACGCGGCTTTGGCCCGAAAACCACGCCACCGCCACGCCAGATCGGCGACGATTTATAGCCGGCCCGAGCGCGACCTGTTCCCTTTTGCCGCCACGGTTTTGCGCCAGAAAGGTTCACTTCAGCCTTTGTTTTGGTATTAGCCGAACCAGAACGCCGCGCTGCGCGCATGGCCACAATGGTCTCATGGACGGCCTGCGTACCGCGTCCGTCTTCGATCAGCTCGATTTTCGCTTCTTTGGCCGCTGCTTTGGTTAACACCTTCGCGCTCATTTTTTGGCGGCTCCTTGTTGGGGCGAGGGGGTCGCGGCTCCGGTCGTGGCAGCACCTTTGCCGCCGGCCTTTTTCAATGCCGGACGCACGACAACGTAACTTCCATTGGCTCCCGGAACTGCGCCGCTGATCAGAAGCATTTTTTCTGCCTCCCGCACCTGCATGACCTGAAGATTTTGCACGGTCACGCGTTCATCCCCCAGATGACCAGGCATCCCCATATTTTTCCAAATTCGTCCGGGAGTAGATCGATTGCCGATTGCGCCAGGGCGCCGGTGTGTTTTCGAGCCGTGCGACGCGCCTTGTCCATGAAAGTTGTGCTTCTTCATCACACCTTGAAATCCTTTGCCTTTCGAACGGCCAATCACATCGACATAATCGCCCGGCTCAAATTGCGTAACGCTTAAATTGATCTCGCCTTCGGAAACATCACTCGGCAGACGAAATTCGCGCACCAATCTCTTCGGCTCGACCCCGGCTTTTTTGAATTCGCCCGACAGCGGCTTGGTGACGCGTGATTCCTTTTGCGCGCCAAACCCAACTTGCACGGCTGAATAGCCCTCGTTTTTCGCCGCCAGGCAACGTAACAAAACGTTATCCCCTGCCGCAATCACGGTCACCGGACACAACCGGCCCCTGGCGTCGTAAACGCTGGTCATGCCGATTTTCTGTCCAAGAAGTCCGATGCTCATGATCGTGGGTTTGCAAATCTTTCAGAAGCCCCTCCGCTTAAATCTTAATCGTAATATCGACGCCCGCGGGCAAATTTAATTTCTTCAGTTCATCCACCGTTTTCGCGGTCGGTTCAATGATGTCGAGCAACCGTTTGTGGGTGCGAATTTCAAATTGCTCCATCGACTTTTTATCGACATGCGGGGAACGATTCACGGTGAATTTCTCGATCAATGTCGGCAGTGGAATCGGCCCGGCTACCCGTGCACCAGTGCGCTTGGCCGTCTCGACAATCTCGACCGCGGATTGGTCGAGCATGCGATGGTCGAACGCTTTCAAGCGAATCCGAATGCGCTGCCCATTGCTCATTTGGTCTCCTTCTGGTCGAGAATCGCGGGGACCAGGTTCGCTGGCACTGGTTCGAAATGCGACGGCTCCATCGAATAACTGGAACGGCCCTTCGAGAGTGAACGAATTGCGGTTGCGTAACCAAACAGTTCGGCAAGCGGAACCTCCGCGTGGATGATTGTCAGATTACCGCGTGTCTCGATGCTGCTAATGCTGCCGCGCCGCCGGCTCAAATCTCCGCAAATGTCGCCCTGAAATTCCTCCGGGGTGATGTTTTCCACCTTCATGATCGGCTCAAGCAGAATCGGCTTGCCTTGCTTGAAGCCATCTTTCATGGCGAAGATCGCTGCCAGCTTAAACGCGAGCTCGTTGGAATCGACTTCGTGAAAGCTTCCGTAAACAATGTCCACCTCAACATCGACAACAGGGTAACCGCCCAGCACGCCGTTAAGCACCGCTTCGTCGATGCCCTTTTTTACCGCGGGAATGTACTCGCGAGGAATAATGCCGCCGACGATTTTGTTTTCGACGACCAGGCCGCTGCTTCGCGAGCCGGGACGCACATCTACTTCGACGTGGCCGTACTGACCGCGACCACCGGATTGTTTGATCAGCTTGCCGACGCCGTGCGCACTCGTGGTAATAGTCTCGCGATACGCGATCTGCGGTTTGCCCGCGTTTGCGTCGACCTTGAACTCGCGGAACATCCGGTCGCGAATGATTTCCAGATGTAATTCGCCCATCCCGGCAATGATCGTCTGGCCAGTGTCTTCGTGCGTGTAAACACGGAACGTCGGATCTTCTTCGGCAAGACGTTGCAGCGCGATGCCCATCTTTTCCTGATCCAATTTTGTCTTTGGCTCGATGGCCATTGATATGACAGGATCAGGAAACGTCGGCGGCTCGAGCAGGATCGGATGATCTTCGTCGCACAGAGTGTCCCCCGTGGTGATATTTTTAATGCCGACGATTGCGGCAATATCGCCCGAGTAGCA
>WNGL01005987.1_pt1 | contig 14414 bp, 14 predicted proteins | sample 5400591 | NCBI WGS metagenome assembly WNGL01 (sample SAMN13153377, study PRJNA577476) | soil metagenome | isolation source: 80 cm soil or saprolite under Garry oak tree replicate 1 | place: USA:California | collected 2016-06-15
GCCGGACGGCTCCAGGACCCTGACCGTGGCGCTGCGCCGCCTGGAGGCCGCCGGCATCACGCCGGAGGACGCGGCGCTGCGCAAACCGACCCTCGACGAGGTCTTTCTTGCGCTGACCGGCCACCACGCCACCCCCGACGGCGGCAACGGCCGTGCCCGACCCGTGGAGGCAGCTCGATGAGCACCATCACCACCACCCGCCCGCTGGGCTTGGGGCGCACCGCCAGCGACATCGCCGTCATCGCGTGGCGCGACCTGGTCCGCAGCCTGCGGCTGCCCGACGTCCTGGTGACCTCCAGCGTCATGCCGGTCATCTTCATCCTGATGTTCACCTACGTGTTCGGCGGCGCCATCCAAGGCGCGCTGCCCCCGGCCGCTGCCGGCAGGTACGTCAACTGGCTCATCCCCGGCCTGCTGGCCCAGTTCGCCCTGTTCGGCAGCCAGGGCGCCGCCTTCCGGATGGCCGAGGACCTCGCCAAGGGCGTCATCGACCGGTTCCGCTCGCTGCCCATGGCCCGCTCGGCGGTGCCCGCCGGCCGCACCCTCGCCGACCTTGTCGGCACGACCCGCACCATGGTCCTGCTGCTGGCCGTCGGGCTGGCCATTGGCTTTCGCTGGCAGACCAGCCCCTGGCGCCTGCTGGCCGGCGTCGCGATCGCGCTGGGGTTCGGCTACGCCTGGTCGTGGGCCATGGCAGCCCTCGGACTGGTGGTGCGCACCCCCGAGGCAGTCCAGGCGGCCAGCTTCATGGGCGCGTTCCCGCTGGCGTTCACCAGCTCGGTGTTCGTCCCCACCCAGACCATGCCGGGATGGCTGCAGGCGTTTGCCGCCCACCAGCCCGTCACCGTGACCACCAACGCCCTGCGCGGCCTGATGCTCGGCCAGGGCGCCCTGCCGCCAGGCCAGACCGTCAGCGGCCAGGTTGCGCTGGCCCTGGCCTGGTCGGCCGCGATCACTGCGGTCTTCGCCCCGCTGGCGGTCCGCCTGTACCGCCGCACGGTCAGCTGACACCCATCATCCAGCAGGTCGGAGATATGCCCATGCCCACATGCCAGCCCAGACCGGTCCACCATCCCATCTTCGCCCGCTTCTACGCGCGGGTCGGCCACCTCATGGACGCCGAGGTCGCCGACCACCGTAGGAAGCTACTGGCCGGCTCGGCCGGCCGGGTCATCGAGGTCGGCGCCGGCAACGGCCTGAACTTCCCGCACTACCCGGCCACCGTCGCCGAGGTCCTGGCCGTGGAGCCAGAACCCTACCTTCGCCGCCTCGCGCTCACCACAGCCAGGGAGGCGCCAGCGCCGATCCGGGTGGTGGCAGGCACCGCCGAGGCCCTGCCCGCCGAGGACGCCACCGTCGACACGGCGGTCGCAAGCCTGGTGCTGTGCACCGTCGCCGATCTGGTCCGGGCGCTGGCAGAGATACGTCGGGTGCTGCGCCCCGGTGGGATGCTGCGCTTCTACGAGCACGTCCGGGCCGACGCCCCCCGGTTGGCCCGCTGGCAGGACCGGCTCCAGCGCCCATGGGGCTGGCTGGCCGGAGGCTGCCACCCCAACCGCGACACGGTGGCGGCTATCACCACCGCAGGGCTGCAGGTGGTGGAACTGGACCGGTTCGACCTCCAGGCCATGCCCCCGCTGGCCCGCCCGCACGTCCTCGGGGTCGCGCAGCAGCCACGGTAGGGCGCCGGGTCCGCACAGCGAGGACCGGCGCGTTGAGGCGCCTGGTCTACCTGGCACGAGAGTTCGCCGTCAGGCGCCGGGCAACCACCGCCAGCGAGCCTGGGGCGCGTCAAAGCGCATGGTCATCGTCGCCATCCCACGAGTCCGACTCCTCGAAGCCGGCGCAGGATTGCCCGACCCGCAGGCCAGGGCAGCGACACGACACCGCGGCCAGACAGCCAGCCGATGCCCATCAGCGCAAGCCCGCCCACCACTCCGCCCGCCAACGGCCCAGCCGGCTGCAGCGCCACGGCCACGACTGTCCCCAGCTCTGCGACCAGCAGCCAAGTGGCTGCGACCGCGAGCCCGCGCCGGTCCTCGCAGGGCCGGTCACCTGTCAGCCGATCCAGCCGGTACGACAGCTCACCATCCCCGCCGAACGCTAGCACCGGCACCGGCCCGATGGTCGCCAGCGCTGCCTTGGCGAGCGCGCGGGCGACCACCCGGCGATCACCGACCGCCCGTGCGGCCGCCTCGTCGGCGATCACCTCCAGCTCTCGCGCCAACGACCCCGCCGCCTGGCAGACCGCTGGTACCGCTGCCCCGAAGGTGGTGCGGATCACCAGCGCGAACAACAGCAGCCGGTGGTGGCCAAGGCGCAGGTGCGCGAGCTCGTGGGCCAGCACGGCGTCGCGCTCGTCGTCGTCGAGCACCGCCAGCAGCCCGCGCGACATGACCACGCCGCCGGCCCGACCGCCAAGCGCGTAGGCGACCGGTTGCGGCACCGGCAGCACGTAGCCGGACCTGGCTGGGGCCCCGGCGATCGTAAGCCGCTCGGCCGCGCGTAGCGCCTCGGCCAGCCGCGGCCTCGCCCGCGCGGTGGATACCGCCACCCACCCTAGACGCAGCAGGTAGACCACAGTCAGCCCGTGGCTGGCCGCCTGCGCGACCCGGATCAGGCTCGGACTGGCCAGCGCCGCAAGGTCGCTAGGACGCACCACGGCAAAACAGGGCAGGACCACCAGCGGCAGCGTTGCCATGCCGGCCAGCGCCAGCAGCAGGAGCTGGGCCCAATGACGCACGCTTCGGGTCGGATCGTGGCGACCGACCTGACCAAGACCTTCGGGCACATCCAAGCGGAGGACCACCTGAGCTTCACCGTCCAGCCAGGCGTGGTCACCGGGCTCCCCCGGCCCCAACGGCGCCGGCTACAGCCCTGCCCTCGCCGTTGCCGGCATCGCGGCCACAGCCCGGCGGGACCTCACATGAGCAGCGGCTACCGTCAACAGCTCGCCACCCTCATTGTCTGGCCGGCTCGCCGCTGGCTCGCCGCCGCCAGCGGCGCGGCCGTGTTCGCCATCGCCGCCGGCGCGCCGACCGACGTCATCCCCAACCCGCTGTTCGACCGGATGACCCCGGTGCAGTGGTGGAGCTACCCCATTCTGGCCGCCACCGCGCTGCTCGGCGGCCTGGTCATGGCGACCTACGTGCGCTCACCCGCCCAGCCCAGCAGCCTGACCGAGACCGCCGGCGGCGGAGTGTTGTCCGCCCTGGCGATCGGCTGCCCGGTCTGCAACAAACTCGTCGTCCTGCTGCTCGGCGCCGCCGTGGAGGGCGCGTGGCTCGACGAAGGCCAGCGCGACCCCAAGGACGGTGACGACGACCCCGGCGAGCTGGCGGCCGGCCAGGCGCTCACCGGCGACGCCGCGGGCCAGCCACACGCTCCACAGCGGCATGGTCGCCAGCATCAGCGCCCCACGGGAGGCCTCGGTCCAGCGCAGGCCGGCGTTGAACGTGACCGGGAACAGGGTAAACAGCACCGCGCCGAGCAGAACCAGCAGCGGTAGCCTGCCGCGCTGGACCCGCAGGCGCGCCGGCGCGGCCAGCAGCAAGGCGCCGACCAGCAGCTGGGCGGCCTGGCCAAAGCGCACCACGGCCAGGCTGAGTGGGGGGATCTCTTGGACCGCGACCCGCACCGCCACCACCGAGGCGCCGAACAACACCGCCGCCGTGGCCGCGCCGGCGTTGGCGGCCAGCCCTGGACGGGCCGTGGCCCGGCGCAGCCGGACCGGGTCGGCCGGGAGGCTCACCGCTCGGTTCGCTCGTTGCGGACCGCCCACGGCTTGAGGATCGCATAGATCGCCTGCGACGTCGGCACGGGCACCCCGTGCTCGGCAGCCCGCCGCACCACGAAGCCGTGCAGGGCCTCCAGCTCCATGCGCCGCCCGGCCACCAGATCGTCGTGCAGAGAGGAGAAGCTGCCCGGCTCCACGCCCTGCGCCAGGGTCAGGGCCCGCTCCAGGGCGGCCGGCGGCACCGGGGTGCCGTCCGCCTCGGCCACCGCAGCGACCTCCGCGACCAGGCGCTGGAACGCCGCCCAGGCGGCATCCACCGTGCGGATTTCCCCGATCGGCAGCCGCACCGCCGCGGTCATGCCGGCCTGCGCGCAAATGAAGGCGAGCTTGGCCCACAGCACCGTCTTGATGGCCGGTGACAGTTCGGCGGCGACGCCGGCCTGCTGGTAGCAGGCGAGCAGCCGTTGTGCCCGCTCGGTGCGCCGGCCGTCCAGCTCCCCGAAGGTGATGGTGGTCGGCCCGCCGGTGTGCACGATCACGCCCGGCTCGCTGATCCCGGCGAAGATGAACGCGGCCCCGCCCATCACGTGGGCCGGGCCGACGACGCGGGCGAGCTTCTCCTCGTTGTCGACCCCGTTTTGCAGCGACACCACCGCGGTGTCCTCGCCCAGCAGCGGCCCCAGCCGGACCGCGGCCGGCTCGGTGTCGAATGCCTTGACGCAAAACAACACGTAGTCGCACGGGCCGACGTCGGCCGGGTCGTCGGTGGCCGGCAGCCGCACCGCGAAGTCGCCCTTGACGCTGCGCACCCGCAGGCCGTGGGTGCGCAGCACCTGCAGGTGGGCGCCGCGGGCGATGAGGTGGACGTCGGCGCCGGCCTGGGCCAGCCGTCCCCCGAAATAGCCGCCGACCCCGCCGGCGCCGTAGACCGCGATCCGCATGGCCCCACCCTCCCCGGCGGCCGCTGCCGCTGCCGGCCGCTCCTCGCTGCCGGTTGCATGCTGCACCACCACACCCAGACGGACAAGACAAGCACGGCAGCAGCCCGAGCCGCTCTTGCCGCATCGCACACCGACCACCGTCGCGCTCGGGCACGCACGATCATGAGCGCGGTGGCGGCATCGGCAGGCGACGGAAGAGCAACCGGGAGCAGGGCCCAAGCAAGGGCACCCAGCTGGCCCGTCGTCTGGGATCCGCCAGGCGACCACCGCGCCGGAGTAGGCTGCCGGCATCAGCAGCACCGGCAGGACGGGACCGCCGATCGGGGGGATGTCTGTGTCCGCGATCCAGTCCGGTCGCTGGCGCGTCGGGTTTGAGGCATCGGGTGCAGGCGAGCCGGTCATCCTGGTGCATAGCTCGGTCAGCGGCAGGCAGCAGTGGCGTTCCCTGACCGGGGAGCTGGCGTCCCGCTTCCAGGTCGTGGCCGTCGACCTGTTCGGGTACGGGGAGAGCTCAAGCTGGCCGCCCAGGCGACCGCAGACCCTGACCGACCAGGCCGAGCTGGTGCTCGGACTCTTCCAGCACCTTGGTCGTCGTCCCCTGGCCCTGGTGGGCCACTCCTTTGGCGGCGCGGTCGCGATGAAGGCCGCCCTGCGCCTGGGGACAGACCTTGCCGGGTTGGTGCTACTTGACCCCAACCCCTTCTACCTGCTTGCCATGTATGGCCGGGCCGCGGCCTACGCCGAGGCGGCCGGGTTACGAGACCACGTCAAGCGGTACGGAGCCGAAGGTCGCTGGGAGGTCGTCGCCGAACGCTTCGCCGACTACTGGAACGGGGCCGGGACGTGGGCGGCCATGCCCGAGTCCCGCCGCGCCGCGTTCCTGGCGGCGCTGCCACCCAACGTTCACGAGTGGGATGGGGTCATGAACGACACGACGCCACTGGAGGTATGGCGCGAGATCCGCGCACAGACGCTGCTGCTGCGGGCGGCGCACACGCGCCGTCCCATCCGCGAGCTCAGTGAGCTGCTGCTCAACGCGGCGCCTGGCTGGCGGCTGGTCGAGATCCCCGAGGCTGGTCACATGGCGCCGATGACCCGACCGGACCTAGTCAACCCGATCATCGTGGACTTCCTTGAGGGCCTTGGTCCCGGGCGCACGGGCGACCAAGGCGCTCGCTGAGACGACCGCCAGCGCCAGCCCGGTCTCGAGTCGGCCAACGGCGGCAGTCCCGTTGCCGCCAGCTTGTACCGGAGCCCTGTGGGGAGCCGTTGAAGGCCGCGTCCGTCACGGCGTCCAGGTGATTGAACTCCCCACAGGTGACCTGATCGTCCACAGGGATCGGCAAACCAGCGCGCAGGTTGGCTCTACGGTGTTGACGAGATCCCCAGCAGCGCAAGCGCACGGGTGGTGTCCCGGCCGACCCAACGCAGCGCCGCGGCGATATTGGCATGGCCGGCGCGCCGTAGTAGACCGACGGCAAGGTCGACCTGGCCGTGGAGGCCTACACCTATGGCCACTTCCCGCTCGTGGCTGGCATCGTGCTGGCCGCCCTGGGTGTCGAGGGCGTGCTGGCGCACGCCGGTGAGCGCGAGCCGTTGGGCGCCTTCTACGCGCTCCCGCTCTTCGGCGGCGTCGCGCTGTACCTGGTCGGGCAGTTGCTGTTCAAGCGCCGCATGCATAGCGCGCTGAGCCTCCCACGGCTGGTGACGGCCGGCGTGCTCTTGGCCGCCCTGCCAGCCACCGCCGTCCTCCCACCGCTTGCTGGGCTGGCCGGCTTGGTGGTCATCCTGGCCGCCCTGATCGTCGTCGAGACCACTCAGTATGCGCAGGTCCGACGCAACCTCCGCGGCGCATAGTCGCCAGCCAGCAGTTGACGCGAAATAGAAAGCATCAGCCGGCCTCGAACGCGAGCAGCTCAGCGTCCCGAGGGAGCGTCTGGAGTGCTGTCAGCATGTCTCGTACTGTCATGCGCTCAGCGTAGCGGCCACACCGCACAGCGTGTGCTCTCGATGTCCTGCTCGCCTTGCCATCGTCACCGGATGGACTATCTGGTACTGGCTGGACTCGACCCCTGACCTAAGCTGCACAAACAGCACTCAGGATCACGCCATGGACGCTGAGCACCAGCCTACGGATCTGGCGGTCAGGCGGGGTGCTGGCCGGTGCCGCACATGGCGGTCCCTTCCGGTCGGACATGGCTGCGGTACTGGACGGTTCTGCTGCCGACTGTCCAGCGTGGACGCTGCCGCAGGTTCGCATAACCCTGCCGCGGTCGCAGGGGTCCGCAGTGCCAGGGCGTGCGGGCTCCCGGGTGTCCGGCAGGCCGCGTCCGGTGTCCGCGCGCGTCCGGACAGCCGGTATCCGCCGGCTGCATCCACCTGGACCACTTGACCAGCGCAGACGAGCAAGTCCAACGTCCGCGGCGCTGCCGTCGCGCCGGAACGGCGGCCGCGGGTCCGCTGCAGTCCTGCCGCCACGGGCCGGGCAGCCGGACACCGCGCGGCCGGTGTCCGGGGTGGCTGCGGAACCGGACATCGCGGACGTCGTGGCTGTCCGGCTGCTGCGTCCGGAACCGCGGTCGGTGTCCGCAGGGTCGATGTCCGGACGGTTGGTGTCCGCCGCGGACACGTCCGCAGCAGCCTGCGATGTCCGCCGCTAGAGGAACCGGTCGCCTGGCCGGCGGCCGCTGGACGGGTACCGCCACCGCCGGTAGGCGCGGGCGAGCTGGCGCTGGAGCCGGTCGCCGAGCTGGGCGCGCACGTAGGTCATGGCCGGCCGCTCCAAGGCCAGCGCCTCCTCGGCGGTCAGGCCGCCCAGCCGCAGGCCCAGCAGGTCGCCGCGCTGCCAGCCAGCCACCACCGCGTGGGCGGCCGCCTGCGGGTCGATCCCGACCTTGCTCCAGGTGTCAGTCGGCCAAGCGCGCAGCTCCACGGTCAGGTCGGGCAGGAACACCAGCTCGTGGGGCGCCCGGTCGGGGTGGCCGGTCACAAGCTCATACAGCACGGTGCCGTCCGGCTGCGGGACGCAGGGGTGCAGCAGTGCGACCGGCGCGACCACCAGCACCCGGCCGGCGTGCGTGTCGCGGGGTTGGTCCAGGCGCAGGCCGAGGTAGCAGCCCGGCACCTGGCCGGGCTCCAGGACCTCGCCATGGGCGTTGCTGCGTGTGATCACCTGACTTGGCCCCGGTTAGCCGCGTTGTCTTCACGAATTTCGGCTCCACCTGGGTGGTGATCGCGCTGGCGGTGGGTGCAGCGTGTCGTCACGAATATTGGCCCCACCCCGGTTGCGATCTTCACGTCGATGTCGCTGGCGTGGAGGTCGGGAATGGCGCGGTCGAGAGTGGAACTGTTCGAGCAGATCAGGCGGGACCGGAGGGTCGAGGAGCTGTCGATCCGGGAGTTGGCGGATCGGCATCGGGTGCACCGGCGCACGGTGCGGCAAGCGTTGGCCAGTGCGGCCCCGCCCCCGCGCAAGGCGTATCCACCGCGGGCGCGTCCCGCGATCGACCCGTATGTCGAGATCGTCGACGGCTGGCTGCTCTCCGATCGGGACGTGCCCAGGAAGCAGCGGCATACCGCGCGGCGGGTCTGGCAGCGGCTCGTCGCGGAGCACGGCGCGACGATCGCCGAGGTGACCGTGTCGCGCTATGTCGCCCGTCGCAGGGTGGAGCTGGGTCTGGACCGGGTCGAGGTGGCGGTGCCGCAGACGCATCCGCCGGGGGCGGAGGCCGAGGTCGACTTCGGCGAGTTCTACGCGACGATCGCCGGGACCTGGATGAAGTTGTGGATGTTCGTGATGCGGCTCTCGCACTCCGGGCGGGCCTTCCACGTCGCGTTCGCCACCCAGGCCCAAGAGGCGTTCCTGGAAGGGCACGTGCTGGCGTTCGCGCACTTCGGGGCGGTGCCGGCACGGATCCGCTACGACAACCTCAAGCCCGCCGTGGTGCGGGTGCTGCGCGGACGGGACCGCACCGAGTCCGAGCGGTTCATCGCGTTGCGCAGCCACTACGGGTTCGACTCGTTCTTCTGCCGTCCGGGCAAGGACGGCGCACACGAGAAGGGCGGGGTCGAGAGCGAGATCGGCCGGTTCCGCCGCCACCACCTGGTGCCGGTGCCGCGTGGAGTCGCTGGCCGAGCTGAACACGCTGATCGCCGCGGGTGACGTGCTCGATGACACTCGGGTGATCACCGGACGACCCATGACGGTCGCGGCGGCGTTTGCCGCCGAACTGCCTGCGTTGCTGCCGCTGACCGGCGAGCCATTCGACCCGGCCCGGCTGCTGGAGGCCCGGGTGGACAACCGGGCCCGGGTCGCGGTGCGGCAGTGCTACTACTCCGTCCCGGCCCGCTACGCCGGACGCCGCCTCGCGGTCCGCCTCTCGGCCACCACCGTGGAGGTCCTGGACGCGAACAGGATCGTCGCCCAGCATGAGCGGGCCGCCGGCCGCTACGTCGAAGTCCTCACCCTCGACCACTACCTCGAGGTGCTCAAGACCAAGCCCGGCGCACTGCCCGGCGCGACCGCGCTGGCCCAGGCCAAGGCATGCGGGGCGTTCACCGCGACGCACCAGGCCTACTGGGACGCCGCCCGCAACGCACGTGGCGATGCCGCCGGCACCCGGGCGCTGATCGAGGTGCTGCTGGCCCACCGCACCCTGCCCGCCGACGCGCTGACCACCGCGATGCGCAAGGCCGTCGAGGTCTGAGTGCTCGACCCGCAGGTGGTGCTCATCGACGCCCGCCGCGAGGCGAACGGGCACGTCGCCCCGATCCTCCCGATTGGCGCGCTCGCACGCTACGACCGTCCAGTGCCGACCCTGACCGGCTACGACGACCTGCTCACCGGGACCGGCACATGAGCACCCGCAGCGACGACGCCGCGCAGGCCGCAATCGGCGCGGCCGCCCGGGAACTGCACCTGCCCACCGTCCGCACCGAAGCCGCCCGCCTGGCCGAGATCGCCGTGCGCGAACGCCAAACCCACCTCGCGTTCCTGGCCGAGGTCCTCGCCGCCGAGGTCGACGACCGCTCCGAACGGCGCCGCACCCGCCGCATCGCCGAGGCCAAGTTCCCCCGCCTGAAGCGACTCAGCGAGTTCAACCTCGACGCCGTGCCCAGCATCCAGCCGGCCACCATCGCCGCACTGGCCACCGGCGCCTACATGGACGCTGGCGAGCCCATCGTGCTGCTCGGCGACTCCGGCACCGGCAAGTCCCACCTGCTCATCGCCTTCGGCCTGGCCGCCTGCGAACAAGGCCGCCGCGTCCGCTACGTCACCACAGCCCAGCTCGTGAACGAGCTCGTCGAGGCCGCCGACGACCGGATCCTCTCCCGCGTGGTCGGCCGCTACGGACGGCTCGACCTCCTGCTACTCGATGAGCTTGGCTACGTCCAGGTCGACCCGCGCGGCGCCGAACTGCTGTTCCAGATCATCACCGAACGCGAAGAACGCGCCTCGGTCGCGATCGCCACCAACCTCCCCTTCAGCGAATGGGGAACCGTCTTCCCCGACCCCCGGCTCGTCGCCGCGATCGTGGACCGGGTCACCTTCAACGCCCACATTCTCGAGACCGGCACCCAGTCCTACCGGCTCCGCACCAGCAAGACCACCGCCCGCAAGACCCGGCGAACCCGGACCAAGCAGGACTCGCACTGAGGGAAGGAGCCCGGAGAAGAACCGCAACTGTCGACGAGGATCATCAGTAGACGACGCGGTCGGCCGGCTCAGGTTCGAGGACGACCGCTCCGTCGATCGGGTACAGGTGCATGCTGGTGTCGATCGGCGGTCAGGCCGACTGGTGCGCTGGCGTGAAGAACTCGATGAGTGCCTGGGCGAGCGCCTCGGGATGGGTCAGAGGCGCGGCGTGCCCGGCGCCAGGGATCTCGTGCACCCGTGCGTTGGGGACATGCTCGGCCACGTACCGCGCGCTGGCGATGAAGAAGGGCTTGGTGTCCGATCCGAGCAGCACCATCACCGGAGCCGAGATGGTTCCGAGCACCGCCGGATCCTCAACGGCGGCGGCATCGCCGTCCTCCATCCCCTGCTGGAGCAGGTTGAGCAGATTCGGGACGTAACGGGCGGCCGCCTCGATGTAGCCGGCGTCTGCGGCCACGGCGATCTCCTGGTCGTTGAAGGGAAAGCCGAGGAACGCGCGAGTCGCGGCCGCCAGGTTGCCTTCTGCTGCGAGCTCGGCTGTACGGGTGACAGCGGCGCCGACGACCGCCTTCTCCGCCTCGTCCATCAGGCTCAGAATCCCCGGCTCCCATGGGGCCACCGCGGCCACGGCCTCCGGTCGTGACGCTGCCACGCCGAGCGCGAAGTAGCCGCCGCCGGACCAGCCCACCAGTCCGACGGGCTCGCCGATGCTGTCGGTGTACGTGGCGAAGTCCTCGACGATCCGACTGGGGCTGAGGTCGGGGTGGTCACCGCTGAGCCCGCGGCCGCGGAGGCTCGGCAGATGGCAGGTGTACTGGTCGGTCAGGTGCGCCAGCACTCGCTGCCAGTCGAGGTCGCCATCGCCAACGGCCCCCTGCAGGAACACGAGCGCCGGTCCCTGGCCATGCACTGTCCCACCGATGGTGACGCCGTCGGTGGTGGTCACGTAGTGGGTGCGTTGGTTGCTCATTGCTGCCTCCCTGCGTTTCGTGCGGTCATGCCTGCAACGATGACGCAGAAGACGTCGGAGAATGTCACCCGACCGGCTACGTTTCGGCGGTCAGGGGTAGGTACTACAGGTCGCGACGAGCGACCTGTGCGGCGAGTTCCGCGCGTCCGTCGACGTCCACCTTGGCGTAGACGCGGGACAGGTACTTCTTGACCGTGTTGACGGAGATGAACAGGCGTTGACCGATCTCGGCGTTGGTGTGGCCTTCGGCGACCAGCCGCACGACGTCGCGTTCGACGGGAGTCAGTGATGCCCAGCCGATCTGCGGGCGTTGGCGCTCGCCGCGCCTGCGGCGGGCATAAGCGACCGCGTCGGCCAGCGACAGCTCGCTGCCCGCGTCCCAGCATGCGGTCGCATTGGTGGGGTCCAGTGCGGCTTGTGCGGTGTCGCGGGCACGATCGAAGCGGTCGGCCTGAATGAGGAAGCGGGCGATGCCGGTGTCGGCGTGGAACCGTTGCGACGCGGCGAGCAGGCGAAGCGCCCGCTCGGGCTCGCCGAGGGCCACGGCCAGGTCCGCGATCGCCTCCAGCGCCGCAGCGGCGCCGACCCGGTCGCCGTAGTCCTCCAGGACCCCCAGGCTGTCGTGGGCCAGCTCCCACGCCTCGTCGAGGTCCCCGTCCTCCCTGGCCAGCTCCGCGAGGCCGAGCAACGAGCGACCCAGCGTATGGGGGAGCCTTGGGTCGGTCGACAGTGCGCGGCTGGCCTGAAGATGTGCTCGCGCGTCGCCGTAGCGCCCCTGATCGTGTGCGAGCACGCCCAGCAGGCACTCGCCGATGGACTCGTCCCAGCGGCTGCCGCCACCACGGCCGATCCGCACGATCTCCGAAGCCGTGGCCCGAGCAGTTTCCAGATCGCCGGATGCGTAGGCGGACAGGGCCAGCCAGTGACGTACCCACATCCCGTATAGAGATCCCTCCAGGGCTCGTGGCCGCAACACCGCCTGTGCCTCGGACAGCCACTCCTGCGCTCGGCCGTGATCGCCTTGTAGGAGGGCAGCCGCTGCAAGCCCGGCGAGCCCGACCGCCTCCCACGCCGGACGTCCAACCTGCCGACTGAGCTCGATGGCACGTCGAGCGTGCCCACGTGACCGGTCAAGCTTCCCGGACCCCACCGACCACACCGCAGGGCTCGCGTGGGCGGCCGGCAACTGGAAGGCGAGGGCGTTGGCCTCGCACACCTCCACGGCCTGCTCGAACAGGCGGTACCCGGCGTCGATCGAGCGGCTGTGAAACAGCGCCCCTCCAGCGAACGCCAGGACGTAGGCGTGGGTCGACGGATCCCCGCACCGCTGGGCGCGTTGGACCGCCTGCTCGACGTCAGCGTCCACCTGCTCGCTGGTCGACAACCCCGACAGCACCCCCGACAAGGCTCGTTGGCCCAACCCGACCGCGAGCGCACCGCCCACATCAGCGGCGCGTGCCACGTCGACCGCCTGGCTCGCCGACCGATAGGCGCTGGCCGGCTCGCAGCTGGCAAGGGCCAGGGCCGCCGCGGTCATCAACCCCCGCACGCGCTCCTCATCGGGGACACCCGGGGCATCGGCCGCGTCGTGCAGCCGCCGGTGCACCTCCCCGGACAGGCCGCAGTCGAACCAGAAGCGGACGATCGGCTCGATGATGTCCACGAGCGCCCGCAGATCGCTCGCCTGCACCGCCCAGTCCATCGCGGCACGCAGATCATCCAGATCGGCCGCGAGCCTCGCCACCCAGGGCTCAGGCTGTCCACCAGTGAGACCCCCCTGCGCACGCCCCGCCAGCCCGACATGAAACTCCAGATGGCGGCCACGCACCCGATCGGGATCGTCCAGCTCGGACACTCGCTGCCGGGCATACACCCGGATCGTCTCCAACAGCCGGTAGCGGGCCCTGCCCTGACGCTGGGCGACCTGCACCAACGACTGCTCGACCAGCCCAGCGACCAGGCCAAGCACGCCGTCGCCGTCGATCCCCTCCCCGCCCACCACCGCCTCGGCAGCATCCAGCTCGAACGACCCGGCAAACACCGACAGCCTCGCCAACGCCAACCGCTGCACGTCGTCGAGCAGGTCGTAGCTCCAGTCCAGCGACGCCTCCAGCCTTCGCTGACGTGCCGGCGCCCCCCGCACCCCGCCGGTCAACAACCCGAACCGGTCCGACAACCCGGCCGCGACCTGGCCCGGCGCCAGCACCCGCACCCGCGCCGCCGCCAGCTCGATCGCCAACGGGATCCCATCCAGACGCCGGCAGATCTCGGCCACCGCCGAAGCGTTGTCGTCACCGATCCGAAAGTCCACAGCCACCTGCCGGGCCCGCACCTCGAACAGCCGCGCCGCGTCCGCTGCCGCGACCATGCTGGCGGAGGAAGCATCGGGGCGCGGCACCGGCAACCCGGCGACCTCGAATGTCGCCTCACCCTCGACCACCAGCGGCACGCGGCTGGTGGCCAGCACGTGCAGCTGCGGACACGCCGACGACAACGCGCCGACCAGCTCCGCGCACGCCTCCACCAGATGCTCGCAATTGTCGAGCACGACCAGCAGATGCCGTCCATGAAGCTGCTCGGCGAGCGTGTCGGTCAGCGCCTGTCCGGGCCGCTCGTGGACGCCCACCGCCCCGCCAAGGGCCGGTGCGACGAGCCCGGGGTTGCTCACCCCTTGCAGGTCCACCCAACAGGCCCCGTCGGAGAACCCCGACGCCACGTCCCCGGCGACCTCCACCGCCAGCCGCGTCTTGCCGCAGCCACCCGAACCGGTCAACGTCACCACCCGGGCGTCCGTGACCAGGTCGGCCACCTTCGCACGTTCATGCTCGCGGCCGATGAACGCTGCGACCCCAACGGGCAGCCCGCTCTGCATCTCCATAGACTCCACCCTGCCCCGATCGTACGAGGACGCCATCACCTGCGCTCCTGCACTCCCGCGGGCGCGCACACAGCAGAGAACCAGGTTGGGCCAAGAGGGACTGTAAATACAACGGTGTAACTCCATGACAGAGTGTGCCGACGGCACACCGGAGGAGACACCACATGACGGAGACGACGATCCAGACCCCGCAGCCCCAGGACTCGGCGGGAGCGCAGGCGGATGCGGTCGAC
>WNGL01001342.1_pt1 | contig 14408 bp, 9 predicted proteins | sample 5400591 | NCBI WGS metagenome assembly WNGL01 (sample SAMN13153377, study PRJNA577476) | soil metagenome | isolation source: 80 cm soil or saprolite under Garry oak tree replicate 1 | place: USA:California | collected 2016-06-15
TCGGACATCGCACAACAGACATTCGACATTTGACAAATTGTGAAGGCAATTTTTTCACAGTCTCCATAGACCGCCCCTCCATAGACCGCCCCTACAGTTTTCCAGGTCCATTCTGTTTTCCATAACGTAGTCGACACCTCTCCACATTCGTGCCCCGGCACTGATGAGCCGCCGGACGGCCACTTCCGTTCGATTGCCGGCTGCGGATACGTGCTCTAGAGTCAGGCACCAGGGTCACGTAATTAAAACTCGAGGGCAGCATGAATCTAGGGTGCAAGCACAGCTTACGCATTTCCGTTCGAATCCTGAGTACGATTCTTACTTTGATGCTGGCGGCGCCAGGGCTTTTCGCGCAGAACAACCCGCCGGCGGCGCGTCTCAGGAGTCTCAATAATCAATTGCTGGGAATTTATGGTCAGCTCCTCTCTTCGCCGGCCGGGGAAGCTATCGCGCTGCGCAGCCAGGCTGCGCAGTTGATTCAAGAACGCGCGGCGCTGCTCGGCGAGATGATCGAGACCGACACCGCTCAGGCATTGGGTCTCGCATTCTCGCAAGACTTGCTCGCGCGTCTGGCGGCGGCATTTCCCGATTCGGCCTCGCGGTTGGAATCCACGGGAACATGGGAAGGTCAATTGGACTGGGTGGTCGCCATGAAGCCGGACCTGGTCAACTACCGCGACATCCGCCGATTGACGGCCGGCAGCGAACGTTACGACATCTACTTTTCGCGAAGCGAACCGGTCGGAATGCAGTGTAGAGATGTTTTGAGAGTAAGCGGCATCCGCGTGGACAAGCGTATCGCCGCCGCGGACGCCAACATTCAGAGCGTCGCGGCGGCTGGGGGTTGTAGCTCCATCGGCGATCAGAAGACGGTCGTTCTTCTTGTGACGTTTCCGGGGACGCCGGCCCCTAGTATCGATCCAGCCAGTGTCTACAACATCTTTTTCGGATCTGCCGGGCATTCCGTCAGCGAGTACTGGCGGGAAGCATCCTACGGCGTGACTTCAGCCAGCGGCGCCGTTTTCGGCTGGTACACGCTCGACGCCGTCTATACCTGCGACCAATACTCGTCAATAAAGACCGCCGCGATAAAGGCAGCGGATGCGGACGTCAACTTCACGCAATACAGCCGGCTTGCGATCATCTTTCCGAGCAGCAGTTGCAGCTGGGCAGGTCTTGCGGAGGTCGGCTGCGGCACGATCAGTTCGGCCGACGGTTCCGTCACCGGTTCTACCGCGTGGATGCTCTCCACGTACTTTACCAGCACGGACAACGGCGTGAAGCTGGCCAACCACGAACTTGGCCATAATCTGGGCCTGCATCACAGCAGTTCGCGCGATTTCGGCACTGAAGCGCTAGGCGCTCCGGGAACCGCGGGAACATTGAGCGAATACGGCGATGTCTTTTCCTCGATGGGGTCGTGGAACCTCGGCCACTATCCGGCTCCGCACAAGAAGATGCTCAAGTGGATGACGGAAGGAGCGACCATCCGCACCGTTACCAGTAACGGATCGTTTTCCGTACAGCCATTTGAGCTGAGTGCCGGAACGCTGCAGGCTCTGAAGATTCAGCGCGGCGCGGGCAGCAGCAACTGGGTCTGGCTCGAGTACCGGCAACTTGTCGGCAACTACGATTCTACGCTCGGTTTGCAGATTTCTTCCGGCGCGACCATACATTACGAAGACTCGACAACCGGAATTCACAGTCACCTGCTCGACTACACCCCGGAAACCAGCTCGTGGTCTGATCCGGCGCTCGCATCCACAAAGTCGTGGACGGATCCTTACACGAATCTTTCGATTTCCATAACGGGCGCGACATCGTCCTCGCTCAACGTGGACGTGACGTACGGTCCCATACCCTGTGTGACGGCTGCTCCAGCCGTTACGATTTCTCCTTCGAATCCCAGTGTGTATGCCGGCAACAACGTGATCTATACCGTATCCATCACCAATAACGACAGCGCGGGATGCACGGCTCGATCCTTTGACCTGTTGTCATCGTTGCCAAGTTCGTGGCCGACCAGCCTCTCACAGAGCCTGCTAACGCTCTCGCCTTCCTCATCCGCATCCGTGTCGATGACGAAGCCGGTGCCGGCGGGAACCGCGCCGGCGACGTATTCGGTGGATGCGTCTGCTCAGAACGCCGGCGATATTGGGACCGGTTTTGCCAATGTCACTGTTGTGCCTGCGCCTCCGTCAATAACGATCACCTTGTCCGTTCCGAACCCAACGTACCCGCAAAATTCGACAGTGCCGATTCCAGCAACAGTCCTTCAGAATACCAGCCCCGTTTCGGGAGCGTCCGTGACGTTCACGCTCACTCGCCCGGACAAGAGCACCGCGACGAAGACGATCGTCACCGGTTCCAACGGTCAAGCGACGTGGAGCTATAAGATCAATCCGAAAGCAATAAAAGGAGCCTACACCGTGACGGCTCAAACAACTTACAGTTCGCAGTCGGCCACGGCTTCGGCGATCACCTTCATGGTGCAATAGACAACATTCCCCGGTGAATCAACGTGGATCACCCGGAGTTTTGCCGGGGAAAGTCGATCAGTTGCGTTCGGGTACAGGCTCCAGTTCCAACTCCGCTCTGGTCTTCATGTCCGCCGTCACCTCGACGGGCACGCCGAACGTCATATAGCGGCTTTGCCAGACGAAGAGCTTATACGTACCTTTCGCCACCAGGACCTCCGCTACGCCATGCTCGTCGGTGATAGCTTTGTAGGGGTGCATGACGACTCGAGCGCCGCTGAGAGGCGTTTGACTATCTTTGTCGACAGCCTCGACGGTTACCCGCCATTCGGGATGGCTGACGACCTGGACGCCGAAACTGATGGAGCCTTCAGTGTGCGGGATCCCGGCATCCGATCCCGCGCTCCTGACGCTCCACGTGTAGAGGCCCTCCCGCGCCGGGGCTTGAAGTTCGACTTCCGCAACATATAGGCCGGTCGTGCCGGGCCAGCGGTCTCCGGAGAGCGCCGACCTGCCGACTTGTGCGCCCGTGTGGTCGTAGATTCCAAACTCCCGGTTGGTGAAATCGCACTGATTGGAGCACTTGATTCCGACCTTTAACCTGAAACGTTCGCCAATTACAACCGCCGATGGGGTATCCCACGTGACGACGAACGTAGTGTGAGGCTTGACCGTGAATGAAATCGGCGCAGAGGCTTGAATGTAGGAAACGCCTTCCTTCACAACCGCCGGCGACACGGCCAACCACGCATATTCTCCCGGCTTCACCGGCGCTTTCATGACGAACTCACCGGTTCGGTTTGTCACGCCGTCGAATTCGGTGAGTTCAACGCGGCGTGGGTCGGCGCCGGCGTGGTGTTTAACCAGCAGGGCATGCCGACGCAGGTCGCATGGCGGGGAGCACGATACCTTCGCCTCGAGCGTCATGTCCGCCCCAGCATCGACAACCTCTGGAGAGACGTCGACCGCGCACATCGTGTGACCGCGCATCTTCTCGGTTTGCGAAGTCATGTGAGCCCAACTGTAGGGGCGGTCATAGGAGACAGCTGTGAAAAAAATGAACGGAGTCCACAACTTGTCAAATGTCGAATGTCTGTTGTGCGATGTCCAATGAACTTGTCCAAGAACCCATTGACCCCATGACCATATGACGAAGTCATTCTCCCACTGAGGAAGGGTCGTCTGGTCAGTAGGTCATTTGGTGCTTTGACAACTACACTACACATCGCACAACAGACATTCGACATTTGACAAGTTGTGGCTTTCATCGAATTGTTCACAGCTCCATAGACCGCCCCTACAACTAATTTCCAAGTTCCTTGGCTGCGTTCGTGCCTGCGATATAGCCATGGACGAGGGCTCTTCCCAGGCCATGTTGATTGCCGCCACCACTGGACTCTCCACCGGCATAGAGGCCGGGTATGGGATCGCCCTGCATGTCGATGACCTGGGCTCGCCCGTTGATCCGGAGACCACCGTACGAATCGTGCCAGACGGCATAGAGCGTCGCCGCGTAGAATGGCGGTTTTTCGATCTTGTACATGGGCGCATCCGGCCCCCGCGCGAACTCCGGATCGCTACCCTTGTCCACGTACGAGTTCCACTTCGCCACCGTTTCCACCAGGTAAGTGAGCGGAACTCTCTGGAACTCATGACCGCGGTGGATCTTCTCGGCCAGCTCCTGGATCGTATCGGCGCTGAAGAAGAACCCGTTAGTCGGCGATGTGAACGGCGGGTCGATGTTCCATTTGTCACGCTCGACCGCAGCACGGTCGAAGATCGTCCAGATTGGTCCGGAGAAGAAGTCTGGAGCTTTCGAACCCTCGTTCATCGCTAACGCGGCATGAATGCTATTGGGCTCTCGGTAGGTCGCCTTGATGTTTGCCACGCTCGCATTGCGCCAATCCATCTGCACGTGGTCCAGCCCCGGTTTGGGTTGGCCCTTGCGTGGGTCGGCCGGGAAGGCGGCGCCACCCTGCCGTGTTGTGATGAGCATTTCGTTGAAGAATCTCTTCCCCACCTGGTTGACAACGATCAAGTGTTGGAAGGAAGCGTCGGGAAGGTTGATGCCCGTGGATCCCCGGAAAGAGAACGTCGGATGGCCTGGAAGCATATCCGTATAGGGATCCCGAGTGGCCAGGTTTCCCGGGATATGAAACGTGTTGTTGTACGACAGGTTCTGCTGCATCCCCGCGAGGTTCGCCCCGATCCTCATTCCGGCGATGATCCCGCTGGCGTCCTGACCCCGCGGTCCCAGCAGGGCCCAGCCGCTGGACACGAAAGCAGGCTCTCTGAATGCCGGGTAGAACATGCTGCGGAACTGCGGATTGGCGCCATGACCTCCGGCGCCGATGATGATCGCCTTGCGAGCCCTGATGTATATCGTCTCGGTACGATCGTCGACGTTGCCGTCCTGCCAGAGGCTCTCCAAACGTCTTCCGGTCTCCGGATCGAACCTCGGCGAATAGCTGGCCCGGATACCCACAACGCGGCCCGAAAACTGCTGCTCGCGGATAATCTCGTCCATGTGGCGGTTGAGTATGAACCGCACACCTTTTTCACGAGCGGCAAACTCCAAGCACCTCGACAGTGCCGCGCCGTTCGCGCGCGCGCCTTTGCTGGCGACGAAGGATCCGTCCTCCATCACACGTGGCGCGAAGTGACTCGAGCTTACCTTAGGGATTCCGGCATCCTTTTTCGAGACCGTTCCCTTCTTGATGTCCGTAGTGGCGCCTTCCATCAGGAAGGTCACAGCCCGCCTCGCGCGCGACATTCCGCCATTGCCGTGGGTTCCGAATATCCGGCCAAAGCGGACGTAATTGGCCATGAGGAATTCTCGAGTGGCGGAGCAGTTGTCGGCGTAGGCCCGATGGAGGTCGCGTTCGTTGTATCGGTAGGGTGCCTGGGCCGCAGCATCCATAACCGACCAATCGGTATGGTCTCTGAACAGGAAGTCCGGATCCTCAGTCAGTTCCTCCACCGATTGCCGCCGTGGCGCTGTGACGAATCCCTCCCGGTCATTCTCGCCGGCAATGTCCCTCAACTGAAGGGGATCCCCACCGCCAAAAGAAACCTGCCCGCCGCTGTGCAGCATCTTGCCGCCCAGGTCGAAGTTCTGGTCGACGATGATCACGGACGCGCCAAGGTCCCGCGCACGAATGGCGGCGGGCAACCCGGTGCACCCTCCTCCGATGATGACGATATCGGCCTCGTAGTTCCATTGAATAGCGTTGACAGGCGAAACTTGCGCTAACGCTGTTCCCGACGTCGAGAGAACGGCCGCACTGACGCCGGCAGCTCCCTTCTTGACGAAATCTCGTCTGCTGACGGCCTTCTCGCCTTGAAGCTTTCGATCTTTAGCATCACTGTCCCGTTTCTTGGCCATGTGTTTACCTCCCCTTGAAGCGCCACCGGGTAAACTGCCACCCCGCCCTTAACTCTGCCTAACGAGCAAAGGGCGGAATTTCCAATAAAGGGCGGAATTTCCAATATGGGCTCCTGAGTGTGCGAATGTACACCCGGTGGCCGGGGTCGGAACACATTTTTATTTAGGATCGGGCCCACCGGCCAAGCCACGGCCGGTACTGCCTTCTTGACGGCTATTTGGCCGGTCCCCCCATCCTGCTATTTTTGCCGTCCGGTTTCCGGCCGTCATTAGCGGTTTGGAGGGAGCCGCGGGAGCCGGCATCCCTGGAAACTTTCCATGATCTATCGACTCGGTCGCCGGTCTCCAAATAGCCTTTCTTGTTGTAGATAAGCGGTCTTCAGCGGGGGAAGACCACATGCTCGGGTCAGGAGTTCCACACCATGTGGAAATCCTAAACCGTGGCCTCTGGCATACGTCTAAGGCGAATAGGAGGCTTGGAGGGCATATGCAAAACGAGTTCAGTATGATCAATCCGTCACCAGTTGAAGAACGTAAGGTGGACACAGGGCCGATCATTGACGAGATTAATCGAGTGCGCGAAACCGTTGAACAAACGCGGAATGATATCAAACGGACGCGCCGGGACCTCGATGAGCACGTTGAGAAATATCAGTCGCGTTTTCGGCGCATTCTGGTATTTGGGACAATCGTCGTTCTGCTCGTCGCAGGTTTGATTGGCTTCTCATGGTATGGCTACTCCTCCCTGAAGGATTACGGTCCGTTGCTGACCCAGGTGCCCGGTCTACAAAAATTGGCCGGTGCCATGAATGACCGCTTGACCTCCATGGAAGGAAAGGTGAGCGACTGGGTCAACGATCAGACATCCCTGACGGAGCGCATGGCCAAGATCGAGACGACCGTGGGCTCCAATCTGAGGACGGCACGGAGCCAGGCGGAATCGCTTGCGAATCAGGTTGGGCAACGCATCCGTGAAGAGGTAGGTCAAAATCTGGAGCGGCTACAGTCTCGCGTCCTGAACATGGAGTCCTCTCAACGCGAGAATCTGGATCACGTCTCCCAGCTCCAATCCGAAATCGGAAACCTGCACCAGGAGATCGCCAGCCTGCAGCAGCAGAACGCCGAGCGGCTAAGTGATCTCCGGCAAGCGACCCAATCGGACGTTGATGCGATAAGTAGCCGGATGACCACGATGAACAATCAGGTGACCACGATGAATAATCAGGTGATCGCCCATGCCAACAGGCTCGTTGCGGTGAGCAACCAGATCGACCGCGAACGCGTTGTGTTTGAGGTTTCCATAGATAAGACCCAGCTAGTCGCACCAGGAATCTACGTGACACTCAAACATACGGACGTGGCGTTCCAAAAGGTTGATGGATGGATGCAACTTGCCGATGAAGGCCGGATCTTGTGGATTCGCGGACTCGGGCTACAACAAGCGTTGACATTCGTCACGCGTGCCGACGACAGAACCCACGAACTCGTGTTCACACGTGTCGATCCAACTGGCGCAACCGGCTATGTGCTCCTCCCGATGACTCCATCGCCGACTGCATCAAACTAGCCAACGGCTGCGCCCTTGATATTCCTGAGATTAATGGATACGGCTGCGCAGCCCTTGAGTTCTGAGTTTTGAGTAAGAGGGTCGGAGTTTACTCAAGACTCAGAACTCACAACTCCGCGACATTCGACAACGTACTTCCAGACCGCGGTTGCTAGCGACGAACTCTCCGCAGCGGCCGAGCGCGACGGGTTTTTGAGGCCATCGACAAAAACCTCTAGCGTCCCATTTATGTCCGCCTGCACGGATTTTTTCCTGCCGTAGCTCTCTTGTCCGGCTCGTCATGTGGAACAAATCATTCATTCTAGGAACCGCATTGGAATGGTAGAAGTCGTGCCAACTCAAGCCGGCACAGCGGGTGTACGGATGTGTGTGACAGTGCACAAGGGAATTGATCGATCCGAAACGGCGAGGAAATATGAGAACTTTCGGCAAGCCGCAATGTTCGGACTGTCCAGCGGTGAAGGGCATCATCCCGATGACCGGGATTAGGCCTTTAGTGGGGCTTCTAGCTTTATGCACGATGTCATGGGCGGCGGCGCAAGATGTCTTGACGTATCACAATGACAATGCCCGCACCGGCCAAAGCCTTAATGAGACAATCTTGAACACCAGCAACGTCAACGTGAATACGTTTGGAAAACTCTTCGTCCTTCCGGCGGATGGAAAGGTGGATGCGGAGCCGCTTTACGTGTCGAATCTCACCATGGGCGCTGGGACGCACAACGTCGTATTTGTCGCCACCGAACACGATACCGTTTACGCCTACGATGCCGACACGGGCGCGCTTCTTTGGAAGGTCGGCATACTCCAGGCGGGCGAGACGCCTTCTGACGATCGTAACTGCAGCCATGTCACGCCCGAGATCGGTGTCACCGCCACGCCCGTCATCGATCGTTTAAGCGGACCGCGCGGCACGATTTACGTGGTCGCAATGAGCAAAGATTCGTCTGGCAATTATCATCAACGATTGCACGCTCTGGACATTAGCACTGGAGCCGAAGAGTTCGGCGGGCCCGTGGAAATCCAGGCGACCTACCCGGGTACCGGCGACGAAGGGAATGGCACGACCCTTGCCTTTGACCCGAAGCAGCACAAGCTACGGGCATCCCTTCTTTTGCTGGACAACATCGTTTACATGGCCTGGTCTTCCCACTGCGATCACTACCCCTACACCGGCTGGATCATGGGTTACGACGAAAGAACTTTGGCCCAGACTCGCCTGCTGAACATTACCCCCAATGGCGATTTCGGTTCCATCTGGCAGAGTGGTGCCGGGCCGGCAGCCGATACGAGCGGCAACATCTACTTCCTCGCCGCCAACGGGACGGCCGAGACAACGGTCAACGCGCAGGGCTTTCCGAGCTTGGGGAATTACGGAAACGCCTTCATGAAACTCTCCACCAGTAACGGCAGGTTGGTGGTGGCGGATTACTTCAACATGTTCAATACCGTTTCCGAATCAGACGCTGACGAGGATCTCGGTTCCGGTGGGGCTTTGGTCCTGCCGGATATGACGGATTCGAACAACACAACTTGGCAGCTCGCCGTAGGAGCGGGCAAGGACCGGAACATTTATCTCGTTAACCGGGACAACATGGGTAAGTTTAATTCCACAACGAACCGTATCTATCAACAACTCGCTACGCCCCTGAAGGGCAGTGAGTTTGGCATGGCGGCCTATTTCAACAACGCGATTTATTATGGATCGGAAGGCGATAACTTGAAGATGTTTCGCTTTCTCAACGCCAAGCTGACCAGCCCCTCCTCACAGACCAGTATTACCTTTAATTATCCCGGCACGACTCCGAGCGTCTCGGCCAACGGCATCGCCAATGGCATCGTTTGGGCTACGGAAAACACCGACCCGGCAGTCCTCCATGCTTACGATGCCACGAATCTCGCCCGCGAGCTTTACAACAGCAATCAGGCGGCGAACAGCCGCGACCATTTCGGGGCCGGCAACAAGTTCATTACTCCCATGATTGCGAACGGTAAAGTCTACGTGGGCACGACAACCGGCGTAGGAGTTTTTGGTTTAATAGCCGCTGCGTCGGCCCAGTTGGCGCCAACCAGCCTCAACTTCGGCAGCCAATCGGTAGGAACAACGAGTAGTTCCCAGCCCATCGTTCTGACGAACCTGACGTCCACTCCCTTAACCGTCAGCGGCGCCACCGTCAGTGGTGACTTCGCCGAGACCGACAATTGCGGGTCGGGCCTTGCGGGCAATGCGAGCTGCACTATTAACGTGACCTTTACGCCAACAGCGTCAGGGATCCGCACCGGTACATTAACCGTCAGCGATAGTGCGGACAACAGTCCCCAGACCGCCAGCCTGACGGGGACGGGCGCGGCGTTTGCTCCGGCTGTAAGCCTTCTGCCCGCCAGCCTGTCTTTTGGGGGACAGGTGGTGAACACCACGAGTTCACCGCAGTCGGTGACGTTGATCAATACGGGAACTGCATCGCTCACGATTTCCAATATCGCCGTTACGGGCAACTTTGCCGTGGTAGGCGTCAACCCGTGCGGTTCCAGCTTGGCAGCGGGATCAAGTTGCCTCATCTATCTGACCTTCACTCCCACGGCCAGCGGGCCGCAAAGCGGAACGCTATCGATCCAGGACAGTGCCAGTGACAGCCCACAGTTCGTCCTTCTTTCGGGAACGGGTTCAACTCCGGCGATCTTATATTTCCCACAGATTGCAGACGGCATGCAGGCTGGGGGCGGCATTGCTTGGACGACATCGATCGTGATCACGAACCCAGGTTCGGCGGGTACTGCAAACGGCACGATCACGTTTACGCGGGACAACGGCACGGCATTAAATGTTCCTTTCACCGATCAACAAGGACGGCCGGTGGGCGGCGGAAATACAATTCCTTTCCAGTTGGCAGGCGGACAGACAGATTTTTTTACTTCGACCGCCGCGGGGCCACTAACTGTGGGTTTTGCCACGGTTACGTCGAACCTTATTCGCCATTGAAACGACGAAGGCCGATACTGGAATCGCAATCGCAAATCCCGGTACAACCACAGCCTACATTACGCTTCAACTTCTGGATACGAATGGCGTGGCGGCTTTCGCAGCCGTCAGTACCACACTTCCCGCAAACAACCATACGGCAAAATTTGTCAGTCAGCTTTTTCCGGCTGCAGCTTCTTCGTTCTACGGAACGCTGCAGATCATTAGTTCAACGCCGCTGGTGACCACGGCTCTGCTTTTCCAATCTGATGGGACCTTTGCGACCCTTCCCGTGATTTCGCTTGCGTTTTAGCCCTCGTTGATGGTCAGGAGCGCTCACAATTACACTGTTTCCTGAAGCTGACGCGAGGAGAAACGATCATGTCCTGTGATATCAACGCCCTCAAACAAGTCCCATTCTTTGGCCTGCTCGATGATGAGGAACTGGCGGTTTTGGCGTCGCAAGTCGAACAGAAGACGTTCGGCGCGCGGCAACGTATATACAAGATCGGCGACACCTCGCTTCGTGCCTATATCATTGTTTCCGGCACTGTCTGTGTGACGACTATTGATGAGGATAATCAGGAAGTGGTCGTCGATCAGCCGGGTGCAGGCGAGTTTTTCGGCTTCGCTTCGATGCTCGCGCAGACACCGCATCAGACGCAAGCCTTCACGACTGAGGAAACGACCTGCATTGAAGTGGATCGCCATGATATCGGTGTGCTGTTGCAACGCAAGCCCGACGCCGGACTCGACATAATGGCCGTTCTTGGAAGGCAATTCCAAAGTTCTCAACATCTGGTACGCATTCGTGCCAATAGGAATCCAAACGAAATGATCGAAGAGGAAGCAACGTTTGGTGAGCGCGTCGCGGACGGCGTTGCGGCGTTTGGTGGTTCGTGGACGTTTATCACAGTGTTCGCGATGGCGCTGGTGATTTATGCTTCCGTCAATATCCGCCTGGGTTCCGGCGCGTGGGATCCATACCCGTTCATCTTGCTCAATCTCTTTCTCTCAATGCTGGCAGCTACACAGGCTCCCGTGATCATGATGAGTCAGAACCGGCAGGACAAGAAGGACCGGCTTCGCAGTGAGCTGGACTTCGATGTCAACCGTCGCGCCCATGGCGAAATTCAGGGCCTCGCCAACAAATTGAATCTTCTCGGAGACAGAATCAGCGACATCGAAGACATGCTGCGGAGTAAGTTGCTATAGCGCGATTGAATGCTGTAGGGGCGGTCTGTGACCGCCCGCGATCTCTCGGTTTCGACATTGCGGGCGGTCACAGACCGCCCCTACAGTCGGATCTGACGTCTAGCGCTACTTCACGGTGACGGTCACGTCGTGGAAGGTTTCAAGGGAACCATCGCTGGCAATAGCGCGCAATACGTAAACGCCCGGCGACTTGAAGCGCACGGTGGTGGCCGCCTCGACTGGTTTTTGGTAACCGGCGGCGGCCGTTCCCGGACTGAAAGTTACTCCTGCAGGTCCGCGATAGTGGATCCACCGAACGGACAAACCTTGACCACCGATACTATTTCCTTCGGGGTCTACAGCGACTCTCTTCGGGTTTGGGTGCCCGTCGTCCTCGGCTACGGCGGTTAATCTGAGGGTGTTTGGCAGGGTGACTGTCTGTGGGCCGGGACCCTCAACGACGGGGGGCTTATTTTGCAAGTCCGCGCCCCCGGCCGAATTCATCATCATGATCTCGTCATTTATTTCCCACTCCGGCTGCAGCCAACCTTTGGCGGCGTTCGTCTTGCCGCGAATCGTCAACGACCAGACCACTTTTCTTTCTAATCCCCAGTCCTTGGGGACAGCCACGGTGAACAGGAACCGGTTTCGGCGCGGATAAAAATGCGTGGGCTGACTGCGATCGCCGCCCGGATCGACATTGTTGTCCGGCCCGATGGGAATATCGAGTTCCTCTTCGTAGTTCCGGTTCATGTACCCGAAGTACATCGTAAACGTTCCGTCCGAGTTGCGCCTCCATCCCTCGTATGCCGGAGTCACATCGCCGCCGCGCGAAACGCGGTCTGCATAAGGAGGCGTCTGTGCTGTGGACCGAACCGGCAGAGCTGCCAGTATTCCCACACCTAACAAAATCGAAATGCAATCGAACCGCATTACTGCGCCAACTTGGACGAAAGGTTCTGTTTGGAAATCGCATTCCGTTCCGCGACGGCTTGCTTGAACTCTTCTTCCGACATGTTGTAATAGGTGACCCACGCGACGCTCATGTCGTCGATTGAACGCTGCCCGTAGCCAATCCAGTTGTCGGGATCGAGGTTCAGCTTGTTGGATGTTGTGTTGTTGTGCCAGCTCGTGAAGTGCAGGACGGAACCTGCGGGCAGCAGTGGTTGTACGTCCGACGCGTACTCATACGACATCATCCAGTTGAAGTTGAAATTGTTCGCGCAACTTAACAGTTCGATCCGGCTCCCATCTCGCTTTTTCGACTTTTCGGGATAGATCACCTCCAGACACATAGCTTTGCCGCGAGTGTGCATATGTGGCGTGAACGTGAGAAGGCGCGTGGGTTTGCTCATGATGAGATAGCTATCGGTACGGATGTTGTCGGTGTTGGGCGGCAGATCGAGTTCGGAATCGTCACCCATCAGCTCCGTTATCGCGACGAATTTCGGAACGTATCCCTTCGGATGAAACTTGAAAGCAATGGCGGCGTTGGTCGCTGTCGGCTGGCCGGTATACGGATGGATGTGTAGTCCGAAATTCACCTTCGATCCCGCCTTCATCAGACGGCCAGAGCCGTCATCGAAAACGTTGCCGTTCTTGGCTTGAATCACAGCTTGTCCGCCGCCGTCGGGATAGACGAGGCTGGTGCCGATATGGTGGATGACTCGGGCGCCCTTGATCGGCTTCACTTCGACGGCTTTGATGTAGCGGTCTTCCCGCAGGCCGCTATCGGCAATGAAGTTTCTCCACTGATCGGGACCCGATCCCGGAATCTCCAGATCTTTCGGCAGCATCTGCACGATCAGATCGGGCTCGCCGATCTTCCATTTACTGTCGTCGAACACCAGCGGGGGCGGCATATCGGCCGGATTTCCTCGAGGCGCGCCGGAGTCGACCCATTTCACGATGGTGGCGATTTCCTCATCCGAGAGTCCGCCCTCGTTTTTGAACTTCCGAATGCCCACGTTGGGGTCGATATACCAGGGTGGCATGACCCGCAGCAAGACCTTCTCTTTGATCGATTTTGCCCAGGGCCTGGCCTGTTCATATGTCAGCAGCGGCATGGGGGCGATGTTATCCGGCCGGTGACAGCTCTGGCAGGCGCGCTGTAAGATCGGCGCTACGTGTTTGGTGAACGTCACTTCTTGCGGTGTTGCTACGGCCGCTTGCGCTGCGAGCGCGCTGTTGCTCACTGTTGCGGCCATCAGGACCAGCGAAGCGATAATAGCCAGATGGAACCCACGTTTCAACACCGCTTTCATATCGATGCTCCTTTGAACTAGTAGTGAAGACAAATACCGGCAATTAGTTAAATTCTGGCCCGCCCCAATGTCAAGGAGTAACGAATCTAGTGGGGGTCGGTTTCAACTGTAGCGGTGGTCTATAACCGCCGGTATTTCGTTGATTCTGTGTAAAACCGGCGCTCATAGAGCGCCGCTACAGTAGGCGGGCCGGGCAGTTTTACAGTTTTTTTACAGCCGGTCATAGTAGTCTAAATTGCGCACACCACCGTCTAATCAGCGGCAGCCGAGGCGGATGTCTAATTCAATGGCCACCGGCGCCCATTAATCCTGAGAGGAGCGATTTCGATGGAGGTCAAACATACATTTCTATTCACATTGGTGCTCGGTCTGACCTGGACCGTCTGTCTGTTCGCGTACTCAACCGGTCCTGACACGGGTCTCAATGGGGTCTTCGGGCCTTCGATAAACTGTACAAGCTGCCACAATTCTTTCGCGCCCAATTCAGGGAATGGAGGCGTGAGTGTGATGGGCCTACCGTCGTCGTGGACACCTGGTCAGACCTATCCCTTAACCGTCGCAG
>WNGL01006263.1_pt1 | contig 14408 bp, 8 predicted proteins | sample 5400591 | NCBI WGS metagenome assembly WNGL01 (sample SAMN13153377, study PRJNA577476) | soil metagenome | isolation source: 80 cm soil or saprolite under Garry oak tree replicate 1 | place: USA:California | collected 2016-06-15
AGCCGGGTGGCGAAGGCTGCGCTGATCAGCGCGGTGCCGCCGCTGATGGTGAAGACGGAGAAAAATCCCGGCGGCCTTCCCAAAGAAGTGTTCGATGGATTGCAGGCGCAGCTCGCGGCTAATCGCTCGCAATTCTATCGCGACCTGCCGGAGGGACCATTCTATGGCTTCAACCGCCATGGCGCGAAAGCCTCGGAGGCGATCATCCAGAACTGGTGGCGCCAGGGCATGATGGGCGGCGCGAAGGCTCATTACGATGGCATCGTCGCCTTCTCACAAACCGATTTCACCGAAGACCTGAAGAAGATCACCGTGCCGGTAGTGGTAATGCATGGCGACGACGATCAGATCGTGCCTTATGCCGATTCGGCACCGCTGTCGGCAAAGTTGCTGAAGAACGGGACGCTGAAGACCTACAAAGGTTTTCCGCATGGCATGCCGACCACGGAAGCGGACACGATCAACGCCGACCTGCTCGCGTTCATCAAAGCATAGCTTAACTATCGATAGCGAATATCGCTTCAATGAGCCGCCAGCGATTAATCAGGATCACAGCCTTTGTCGCTGCGTTGCACATCGTTCTGTTCCTTGCTCTCGGTTGCTCCCGAAAAAAAGCTGAGGTCGCCCCAAACGCGCCGGAGGTACTTGTCACAACTGTCACGCCGCAGGATGTGCCGCGTGTGCTGGAGCGCGTGGCCACACTGGATGGCTTCATCAACGCCAACATCAACGCGCAGGTACAAGGCTACATTGTTTCGCGCGACTACCAGGAGGGCAGCGTAGTAAAGAAAGGCGATCTCCTTTTTCAGATTGACCCGCGGCCGTTCGAAGCCGCATTGGCACAGGCCAAGGGAACGCTGGCAAAAGACAAAGCGACGGAAGTGAAAACAGACGCGGACGAAAAGCGCGCCTTCGATTTGTTTAAGAAGAAAGTGATCAGTGATCAGGAGCGAGATACTGCCATTGCAGCTGCCGGATCGAGCAGAGCAAATGTCGAAGCCGACGAAGCAGCGGTCAAACAGACCGAGTTGAACCTTGGTTACACCAAAGTCACGTCGCCGATCGATGGAGTTGCGGGAATCGCGACCGCCCAGGTTGGAGACTTGGTCGGTCCGAGTACCGGAGTGCTAACAACGGTTTCGCAAATCGATCCTATCAAAGCGATTGTTACCGCCGGCGAAGGACCATTCACGGATTTCGTTTCGCGCCATCCTGATCCGAAGGAGCGCAACGCCTATGTGAAAAGCCTCGAGTTCGATTTGATTCTCGGCAACGGCGATGTGTATCCGCGTAAAGGTAAGTTTTATGCGCTCGATCGCAGCTTGGATCCGAAGACCGGCTCGATCCGATACGAGGTGACGTTTCCAAATCCGGGAGATATTTTGCGGCCCGGACAATTCGGAAAAGTGCGTTTCGTCGCCGATATGAAAAAGGGCGCGATGGTTGTGCCGCAGGAAGCAGTCAACGAATTGCAGGGCAACTACCAGGTGGCAGTTGTCGATCAAAACAACAAGGTCAGCATTCGACCGGTGAAAATGGGCGAACGCATCGGCGCGATGTGGGAAGTGACCGATGGTCTCAAGCCGGGTGACAAAGTGGTCGTCCAAGGGATTCAAAAAGCTCGCGAAGGCGTGCAAGTCACAGTGAAAGACTGGACGCCGCCCCCCGACGCTCTGGTTTCAAAGTCGGATCAGCCAAAGGAGCACTGATCGAATGTCTGAGTTCTTCGTCAGACGTCCGATTGTTGCGATCGTCATCGCAATCTTGATGACGCTGATCGGCGGCGTCTGCATTCTCGCCTTGCCGATTGCGCAATATCCAAAAATCGCGCCACCGGAAGTTCAGGTGCGCACACACTACACCGGCGCGGACGCGTTGACCATCGAGCAATCCGTCGCCGCGCCGATCGAGCAGCAGATGAGTGGCGTCGACAACATGAATTACATGTATTCGATCAACGCCAACACTGGCGACATGCGAATGATCATCAATTTCGATGTCGCGACGGACGCGAATGTCGATCAAATCCTGGCGCAATTGCGGGTCTCGCAAGCTCAATCGCAATTGCCCGCCGACGTGAACAACTACGGCGTCACCGTCCAAAAATCGACAACTGCGCCATTAATGCTGGTCGATCTTTACTCGCCGAATGGAACCTACGACGGAATTTTTCTCGCGAACTACGGCTACATTAATCTAGTCGATCAACTCACGCGTGTTCCTGGAATTTCAAACGTCCAGGTCTTCGGCGCGGGCCAATACGCGATGCGGCTCTGGGTCAAGCCCGATCAGCTCGCGAAGCTTGGGATCACCGTGCCCGACATCATCACCGCGGTGCAGAAGCAGAACAACGTCAATCCCGCCGGTCAGGTCGGAAGCGAACCGATTCCAAGCGGGCAGAAGTTTACCTATACAGTTCGCGCGCAAGGGCGATTACAAACGCCGGAGGAATTTGGGAACATCGTTGTTCGCGCAAATCCGGACGGCTCGTTTGTGCGGGTGAAAGACATCGCGCGGATCGATCTCGGAGCGCAAAGTTACAATCTCAAGGGCCGGCTTAACGGACAACCGGCGGCGGTCCTGGCGTGTTATCAGCTTCCCGGCAGCAACGCGGTGAAAGCGGCGCAAGGCGTCCGCAAGTTAATGGCGGAAGCGAAGCAGCGTTTCCCTGCCGACATGGATTATGCCGTCGGTCTCGATCAAACACTCGCGGTGACCGAGGGGATGCGCGACATCGTAAAGACCTTGTTCGAGGCGCTCGCGCTCGTCGTGCTCGTGGTATTTATCTTTTTGCAAGGCTGGCGCGCCACGCTCATTCCGTTATGCGCCGTCCCTGTATCGCTGATTGGGACATTCGTGCTCTTTCCGTTGTTCGGCTTCTCGATCAACACGCTGTCGCTTTTCGGTCTGGTGCTCGCGATCGGTCTCGTGGTCGATGATGCCATCGTTGTGGTTGAAGCAGTCGAGCGTCACATCGAGGAAGGAATGGCGCCGCGCGAGGCAACCCTCCAGGCAATGCGGGAAGTTTCGGGCCCGGTGATCGGCATCGCGCTTGTGTTGTCGGCCGTGTTTATTCCAACGGCGTTTCTCCCGGGCATCACTGGCAGGTTGTATCAGCAGTTCGCTCTGACAATCGCGATCTCCGTGATCTTCTCCGCGTTCAACGCGCTCTCACTCAGTCCGGCTCTTTCTTCATTGTTGCTGCGGCGGCGAAAAAAAGCGCGCGGACCGCTCGGTTGGTTTTACGATCGATTCAATCGCGCGTTCGGCAGTGCAACGCACGGGTACGTGAATTGGTCGCGGCTCGCCATCCGGAAAACTTTCCTGAGCTTCGCTTTGCTCGTGGTGCTCGCGGTCGGCGCCGGTTTCTTTGGTGCAAGGTTGCCGAGCAGTTTTTTGCCCGAGGAAGATCAGGGTTACGTTTTTCTCGCGCTGCAACTGCCCGATGCTTCATCGCTCGAACGCACCGATCAAGCGTGTCGAAAAATCGAGGACTTTCTGAAGCAGACTCCAGGCGTGCAGTACACCACGAGCGTCATTGGTTTCAGTCTGCTCAGCCTGGCGCAAAACACTTACAGCGCGTTTTTCTTTGTCACGTTCAAGCCCTGGAGCGAGCGAACGAAACCGGAGGAACAGTATGCCGCGATCAAAGCCCGAATAAACAAATATCTCGCTGGTCTTACCGAAGGGCTCGCTTTCGCCTTTCCCCCACCGGCGATTCCGGGCGTCGGCACCTCAGGTGGGTTCACGTTCGTTTTGGAAGACCGTGCCGGCAAAGATGTAGCGTTCCTCTCTCAAAATCTGAAAACCTTTCTCGACGCAGCCCGCAAACGACCGGAGCTCGCCGGCTTGATCACCACATTCTTGCCCAATGTTCCGCAGGTCTTCGTCAATGTCGATCGCGACAAGGTGCTCAAGCAGGGAATCGATCTCGGACAGGTTTATCAGACCTTGCAGACGTTTATGGGAGGATTTTTTGTGAATTACTTCAACCGGTTCGGCCGCACCTGGCAGGTGTATATAGAGGCGGAGGGCGACTATCGGACTGACGCGAAGAACGTCGGGCAATTTTATGTCCGCAATTCCAACAATCAGAGCGTGCCACTCGATGCGGTAACAACTATCAACCGGATCTCCGGCCCCGAATTCACCCTGCGGTATAACGAATACCGTTCCGCGCAGATCAACGGCGCTGCTGCACCGGGCTACAGCTCCAATCAGGCGATGAATGCGCTCGAAGAAACGTTCCGGCAAACGATGCCGAACGAGATGGGCTATGACTATCTCGGAATATCGTTCCAGGAAAAGAAAGCGCAGCAAGGCGTTTCACCTACGGTCGTTTTTGGAATGTCACTCATTTTCGTTTTCCTGATCCTCGCTGCGCTTTACGAGAGCTGGTCGCTGCCGTTCAGCGTTCTACTCGGCACGCCGGTCGCGGTGTTCGGCGCGTTCGCGACGCTTTGGTTGCGCGGCATGCAAAATAACATCTACACGCAAATCGGTTTGATCATGCTCATCGGTTTGGCTGCGAAAAACGCCATTCTCATCGTCGAATTCGCCAAGGCCGAATACGAAAAAGGCAAACCGCTGATCGACGCGGCGCTCGAAGGCGCCCGTTTGCGCCTGCGACCAATCCTCATGACTTCGTTTGCGTTCATTTTCGGATGCTTGCCGTTGTGGTTTGCCACCGGCTCCGGCGCAGTTGCCCGACGTGTGCTCGGCTCCACGGTGATCGGAGGAATGATCGCCGCTTCGGCCATCGCGATCTTTTTCATTCCCGTAACGTTTTACGTAATCGAACGGGTCTTTGCCGGGCGAAAAGAAAAACCGGCGACGGCACAAGTTAGCCAATCACAGCGGGAGCCTGCGCTCGACGTCTAGGCTCCTGTCCTGAAGATAGCCCGGCAGGGGATCTGACAATCATGAGCGAAATTTTTCCCGTAATTTATCTGGCTTGTCACAGCAAGACTGCTTGGAGTGTCACGGGCCGGCATACAGGAGCTATGAAAATGACCTATCCCATCCGGCGGTGCAGTTTTGGAATGATACCCGACCGCGGGCAGATGAATTGGACAACAATTCAAAAATCCTGACAGTGACGAGCAAAATGAGATCAATCGCTCAGAATAAGCTGCGTTTTATCTCGAACGGGAGAGCGCCCACCACTTCGCGAATAGTTTCAGTCACCATCCTTGCATGAAAATCCTCACTATTATTGCCCGCGTCCTTCTTGGATTGATCTTCGTTGTCTTTGGTTCCAACGCTTTCCTTAACTTTCTTCCGATGCCGCCGCTCCCAAAAGGTCTGGCCGGGGAATATCTGCACGCCTTTTTTACCAGCGGCTACGTTTACTTCATCGGCGGACTTCAGGTCGTCGGCGGCTTGCTTCTGTTGATTGGCCGCTTTGTTCCGCTGGGCCTAACAATTCTAGGCGCCATCATAGTAAACATTTGGCTGTTCCACATTTTGATGGCGCCCGAGGGGCTGCCGCCTGCAATCGTCGTCACCGTTCTTGAATTGTTTCTCGTCTGGCGTTACCGCCAAGCATTTGCGGGTATTTTGCGTGCCTGATCCGGATACGGTTGTCGCTACAGTCAGCGTTATCTTTCTTAAGCTATGACTAACCAAAACAGCAGCGGAACAGCAGACATCATTGTGCGCGGTGATGCGCGCAGTTACAGGCAGGAAATTGTCGCAGGTAAACATCACCTTATCGCTGATGAAGCAATGAGTGCAGGTGGCGGGGATGCCGGCCCCGATCCATACGATTATTTGCTGGCGGCGCTGGGCGTTTGCACCTCTATGACGGTTGGCTTCTACGCGCGGCGAAAACAATTCCCTCTCGAGAACATCAAGGTCTCGCTCTGGCATTCGCGTATCCATGCAAGAGATTGCGAGGAGTGCGAGACTAAGGAAGGCATGCTCGACAGAATCGACGTCGAAGTGGAACTGACTGGCTCATTGACTGCAGAACAGCACGCCAAGCTGATGGAAATTGCGGCGAAGTGCCCAGTTCATCGCACCCTCACATCCGAGATCAACATCAGGCTACGAGCTGCTGAGAAATCGCCCACATCGTGAACAAAGAGTAGCACGACCATTTAGGTTGCGAAGCTCGCGAAAGCTCGCCACAGGCGAGTGCGTCCGATGAGCGGACCAGAGGCTCCCCCTCCTCAAGCAATATTTTTCAGAGACGTTCTTCTTCCAGGTCGTACACGTCAAACCAGTGGTGCACCACTCGGTTACGCGGAACGAACTGTTGGATGTAATCCTCCATATACTCCTGGAGTTCCAGAGGCAAATCGCTGAGTCGCAGGTCGCGTTCTTTGTTGTTCCAGGCAATAATCTCGGCACGGGGACGGTTTTTAGCGTGTTCACCGATCCACGCAGCAATCTCGTCGTCGGTCGCTCCGGTGGCGACAAAGGCCCGGAAATCGTCATAATCAATCTCTGTAAATTTCAGCCAGCGTTGATCGAGCGGGCAATTGGAGTGGTATTCGCCTTCCCAACCCACAAGCACCGCGCGGCATTTATCTACAGCACGCGCCGCCAGCACATAGCCAGCCAGCGTTTGGCGCGGGCTTCGCGGGAATTGTTTCCCGTCGCGGAGATCGCGGGCCAGCAACTTCACTTTTTTGAGGTTCTTTTTCACAACATTTTCTCCTTCTGGGTTGTTAGGTTTTGTTCTGCCACCTGCGGGACGATCTTGCCCCGCATGTGGCCGGCTTAATGTTCGGTATTTTCTTCGTTTGTTCCTCGCTCTCACCCTTTCGGCTTTTCCGCCGGTTTAACCTGAACTTGAACGCCCTCGCGCAAGTCATCGGTCGGGTTGATCACGACCTTTGCGTTCTCGGTCAAGCCGTCGAGCACTTCCAATTGCGTGCCGAAATCGCGTCCGACGTGAATGGTTTGCCAGTGAATGCGGTTGCCCTTCACGACTGTCGCAACTTGTGGGCCTTCTGTGCGGAATAGAAACGTATTTGCTGGCACGACGATGGGCGCGTTTTCATCTGCCAAAAGAAATTTCACCTCTCCGTACATTCCGGCATAGAGTTTTCCCTCGTGATTCGGCACTTGCACTTCCACTTGCATGGTGCGTGATGCCGGATCGAGCGCGCCTGCGGTGCGCGTCACCGTGCCCTCAAATTCCTGGCCGGGAAATTCCTGCACGAGAGTTTTCGCGGCCAAGTCTTGACGAATTGAGGGCGCATTTGCTTGCGGCGCATAAACATACACCCGCAATGGATCGCTCTGGACGAGCCGAAAAAGCGGTGTACCGGAGTTGCCGGTGCCGGCTGTAACCAGTGTGCCGACATCAATATTGCGTGCGCTGATTTTTCCGCTAAACGGCGCGAGGATTTGCTTGAAGCCTTGCAATTGTTCCAACTGCTCGAAATTGGCCTGGGCCGTGCGTTTCGCGCTTTCCTTCTCGTCGTAATCTTGTTTTGAAACCACTTTTTTCGCGGCGAGATCACGCCAGCGATCGGCGGTTACGTTCGCCAGATCGTAGGCTGCCTTGGCTTGCGCCAGCTGTTGATCCACTTCCGGAGTTTCGATCTCGGCGAGCAACTGGCTTTTCACCACGTTGTCGCCGATGTCCACCTTCCAGGCTTTCACATAACCATTTGAGCGCGGATAGATCGTCGTCTCCTGGAAGGCTTGGAACGTGCCGGGCAGAATCAATTCCTTCGGTTTCCGATCGCGCTGCGCGTTGACCACGTTGACCGTGAGCTGAGTTGTTTGCTTGGTGAAATTTTCCTGCTCGCTGCGTTGCTGCAGATGACGCCATACGCCGATGATAACGAAAAAACAGAAGACCGAAACGGCGGCAATCGGCCCCCAGACTGCGACGCTGCGCACCGGTGGATGGGTAGGGACGCCGCGCTGCGGCGTTCGCGCAGTACTATGCCGATCCTGTACGACATCATCACCGTGCCCGTTGTGTCTTTGCTTATTCATCCGGCCGCGTCTCTCTCTTCTCCGCGCTCCTGACGCTCAAATTCTTCGTCTTCGTCACAAGTGAATTCTGCTCTACGCAGCATGCTGTAAACCACCGGCACGAAGAACAGCGTCGCAAACGTAGCGACGATCAATCCACCGATAACAGCGCGCCCGAGCGGTGCGTTTTGTTCGCCGCCTTCGCCGAGCCCGAAGGAAAACGGCAACATGCCGATGATCATGGCCAGCGCAGTCATGACAACAGGACGCAGCCGCGTGAAACCCGCAGAAAGCGCGGCATCATGCGCATTTTTTGGATGCGGGCCGCAGCGCTCGTCATTGGCGAAGGTCACAACCAAAATGCTGTTTGCCGTCGCAACGCCGATAGCCATGATCGCGCCCATGAGGGAAGGAACGTTGAGCGTCGTGCCGGTGATAAACAGCATCCAGATGATGCCGCACAATGCGCCGAGAAGGGCCATGATAATGATGAACGGATCGGTCCAGGACTGAAAATTGACCGCCATTAAAAAGTAAACGAGCACCACGGCGAACAGGATGCCGGCGCCAATGCCGGCGAACGATTTGTTCATGCTATCGACCTGGCCACGAACGCTTAGAAACGTGCCACGCGGCAGTTTCGATTTAAACTCGTTGACCACCTTCGTCACTTGATCGGCGACGACGCCGAGGTCGCGCCTTTGCACGTTCGCGAGCACGTCAAAGACCGGCTGCACATCGTAATGATTCACAATGACCGGCGATTCGCGGCGCTCAATGATGGCAAGATTGCCTAACAACTCCGGCCGCGGCAGGTTCTGTGCGACCACGGGCGTGTTTTGCAAATCTTGCAGAGTGTCCATCTTATACTGCGGCGTTTGCACGGCGACTTGATAGTTCACGCCCGTCTGGTAATTGAGCCAAAAATTCGGGGCGGCCTGTCCGCTTGAACTGAGCGAAACCAGCATCGTGCGCGCGACATCGTTTTGGGTGAGTCCGATTTGCTCCGCCCGTGTACGATCCACGTTCACCCGCAGGTCCGGCCCGTGCACAAGCTGATGCACGTGAACGTCCACGGCGCCCGGAATCTGGGCGATGCGCGTTTTGATTTCATTTGCAATCTCGTATCCTTTTGGATCGCGCCCAGTGACTTGGATGTCGATCGGCGCCGGAATTCCAAAGTTCAAAATCTGACTAACAATATCCGGAGCCGAAAAATAAAATTCCATGTCCGGAAAATCGCGATGCAATTTCTCGCGCAGGGTGCGCACGTACTGCGCGGTCGGTTTGTGTTTCGGATTCAGCGCGACCAGAATCTCGCCATCCGCAGAGCTAACCGTCGCGCTGTCGCTGAAAGCGAGATTAATTCCGCTCACGGGCAGCCCGATGTTGTCCAAGACGTTTTGGATCTCGTTTGGCGGAATCACTTCACGTATCGCACGGCCCACTTCGTAAAAACGTTCCTCGGTTGCTTCGAGTCGCGTCCCCGCGGGCGCACGCACGTGCAGGCGAAATTGACCGGAGTCAACAGCTGGAAAAAAATCGCGTCCGAGAAATGGAACCAGGCTGAGCGAAACCAGCACCGCGCCGCCCATCGCTGCGAACACCGCGCCGCGATGATCGAGACACCACCGTAGCGCTTCGACATAACGATCGCGTGTTTTTTCAAAACCGCGATTGAAGCGCTCGTGAATGCTGAAGAGAAACGCGCGAATTTTTCCAGCTACACTTGCTGAAAGCTGCGGCGATCTCGGCGCGACTGCCGGGCGCTCCCTCCCTTCTCCTTTGGAGCGTTCCTCGTCGGTCTCATTTCTGTTTTTTAGATTCTCGTCGAGTTTGCGCGCGAGGCTTGTATCAATTTCATCGGTGTGCCCGCGCATCAGAAATTTCACCATGGTAGGCACAACGGTGCGCGAAAGAAGATAGGAGGCGAGCATGGCGAAAATCACTGCCGTCGCGAGCGGCTGAAAGAGATATCTGGCGGTGCCGCTCAGGAAAAAGATCGGCACAAACACAATGCAGATGCTGAGCGTAGAGACAAACGCGGGCACGGCGATTTGCATGGCGCCGTCAAGAATCGCGCGGATCATCGGTTTCCCCATGGCGAGATTGCGGTGGATATTTTCAAGCTCAACGGTGGCGTCATCGACCAGGATGCCGACGGCGAGTGCGAGACCGCCAAGCGTCATGATGTTCATCGTCTGGCCAAGCGCGCCAAGAACGATAATCGACGACAAGATCGACAACGGAATGGAGGTCGCCACCACGAGGGTGCTGCGCCAGTTGCCCAGAAAAAGCAGAATCATCAACGCCGTGAGACAGGCGGCGATCACTCCTTCACGCAAAACGCCGTTGATCGAGGCACGAACAAAAATCGATTGGTCGAAAAGCTGACTGATTTCCAGTTCCTTCGGAAGCGTGGATTGAATGCGCGGCAGCGCTTCTTTGACGCGTTTGATAATGTCGAGGGTGGATGCGCTAGCGCTTTTGAGGACAGTAAGCAGCGCCGATCGGATACGGTTTTGGGCGACGATGTTGGTTTGTACCGCAAATCCGTCGCGCACTTGGGCGACATCTCGGATGTAAACCATCGCGCCGTTCACCTGCTTGATAGGCAAATCGTTTAACACCTGCAGGACTTCCGGACTGCTGTTGAGGCGCACATTGTATTCGCGGTCGCCGATTTTTTGCGTACCCGCAGGCAAAATAACATTCTGCGCATTGATCGCATTGCTCACGTCGGAGGGCGAAAGCCCCTTCCCAAAAAGCTTTTGCGGGTCGATATCGACCATCACCTGCCGCGATTTCCCGCCATAAGGCAACGGCACTTGTGCGCCCTGAATGGTCGCAAGCTGTGTGCGGATGAAGTTCAGACCGAGATCGTAAAGTTGTTGCTCGGAAAGTGTCTTGCTGCTCAAACCGAGCTGCAGAATCGGGACGTTTGAAGCGCTATATTGAATGATCAGAGGCGGCGTAGTGCCCGGCGGCATGATGCGCAAAAGTGTTTGTGCGATGGAAGTGATCTGTGCAACGCCCGCTTCGACTTTTGCGCCTTCATGGAAGAAAACTTTAATGACTGCGACACCATTGTAAGACTGCGATTCGATATGTTCGATATCGTTGACGGTTGTCGTCATGGCGCGCTCGCAAACCGTGACGAAACGCTTCTCCATTTCCTCGGGAGCAACCCCTGAGTAGCTCCAGATCACGCTTACCACCGGGATGTTGATGTTCGGAAAAATATCCGTGGACATGCGGGTGATCGTGATCACGCCGACCAGCACGATCAGAATGGCCATGACGGTGAAGCTGTATGGACGCCTCAGAGCTAAACGAACAATCCACATACTATGAATACGAATGCGACCCGGCGCGCGGCCTAGGCCGCTACGAGTGCTTTCTCAGTCGGAAAATTTCTCATCCTCGTTCTCAACCAACCGTTTGAAATTGCGCAGATACTCTTCCACTCTTCGCGACAGACTTGGGGAATCGAAAATCGAACGGATCTTCAGCGTTACTTCCGTTTCCTGTTGAGAACGCGGCTCGAAGGAAACCACGCCTGACATGAAACCGTTAGACATGGTGCGCCACGCGATTCGACGACCGGGAATTTGAAGTACGATGTGGAAGATCCCATTCTGGTCCTCGCCATTCGGATGCCACGTGTAAGAAAAATGCGTGTCATCAATTCTTCGTACCGCCCGCAACGGCGTGATGAATTTCGGCAGGTCTTCAAGACGCGACCATTGCTCATAGACCCGGTCAACGGGCGCTTTCACAACAGCGAAATGTCTGGCGGCGTTCATTGCCGCCGAAGCGGGTTCCATCGATTCCATCAAGTTTTCAGACGGTGAAGCGTCCATACTGCTCCCTCGAGAAAGCGCGGCTCCATCCGTCGGTGAAGTTAAAGAGAGCCATGTTCAGCACGAGCATCGGATCGTGACGCCGTCGGGACCGCCGCCGAAAAATCCTCGGCAGCATGGCCCTTGAATTGGTTTGGGTTTGTTTGAGTTTCATTTTCGTTAATTTTTCTTTGCAAACGCTAGACAACCTCGCGTCGCGTCACCACGAAGCAGTCGGAGGATTTTTCGATGCTTCGCAGGGGAGAGTGGATAACACCTCTTTCGAGGGAGGAAACAAAAGTGGCGCGACAGCGCAGGATTGTTAGACTTCTGGCATGCGCACGCGCGCAAAATCCCGCTCGACGGGCCCGGCAGATTGGTTTGCGCCAGCGACCAAAACTGTTATGAAACCCGCAGCCGCGGCAACAGATCCGACCTTATTCGAAACGAAGAGTACAGCGGGCAAACTCAGTCCGCGAGCCGAACGTTGTCTCACGGCCGATCATGGCGAAAGCGCCGCAAAATACCTGTTTAAGTTATCCCATGATGTGATCCTTTCCCTCGATCGCATTGGGAACATCCTCTGCATCAATCAGCGTGGGGTTCAGCTCAGCGGTTACTCGGAATCAGAATTGCACGGAGCGAACATTTTTGAACGCCTACTCGTTCCCGAGGACCGGCAGGTTGCCCGTGAAATGCTCGCGGATGTGCTGGAGGGCAAAGCGCGGCAATATGAAGTCCGTTGGAGAACTAAAGATGGCGCCATTGTCCATTTTGATGGCGCATCTGTTCCACGTTTCTCAGACACTGGAGAATTTTTGTCCACTCTTTGCACACTACGGGATGTGACCGAGCGCAAATGCGCAGAAGAAAAATTGCGCAAGAGCGAAGAGAAATATCGGGATCTGATTGAAATTTCGCCCGACGCAATCTTCGTCGTTGACGCCAATGGCATCTGTGTTTTGGGAAACCGCGCCGGCGCTGAGCTGGCTGGAGTCCCTCAGGACGAGTTGGTTGGCACGCCGGTCACGGACACCTATCTCCCGGAAGAACGCCACCTGTTTCGAGAGCGCCTCGAGAAATTAAAGACGGAACGCACCGTACGGTTCGAGAGAAAATTTGTGCGCAAAAACGCGGAGATCGTTCCCGTGGAAGTCTCGGTGTCCGGGATACGCGGTGGATATTTTCAGGCGATCCTGCGCGACATCAGCGAGCGCAAGCAAAGCGAAGCGTTGCTGGCCGGAGAGAAACGGCTTCTCGAGATGATCGCGACCGGCGTGGCGCTGAAAGAGATCCTGAATGCATTGTGTCTGATCATCGAGGAGCAGCGGACCGGAACGCTCGCTTCGGTCTTGTTGCTGAATCCCGATGGTGTTCATCTGGATTGTGTCGCAGGACCGAGTCTTCCAAAAGAATGGATGCAGCAGATGGAAAATCTGCCGATCGGACCTTGTGCCGGCTCGTGCGGGACCGCGGCATATCGCGGATCGCCCGTCATAGTCTCCGATATCGCGACTGACCCGCTGTGGGACGTACCGGAGCATCGCAGTTCTGCGCTGAAGCACGGGTTGCGAGCCTCCTGGTCGAATCCAGTACTCTCTTCGAAAGGAAAAGTCCTGGGAACCTTCTGCATGTACTATCGGGAAGCGCGAAGTCCGACCTCGCAAGACTTCGAGCTGATCGAGTTAGCGACGCACCTTGTACGGATTGCGATTGAACGCGATCGTGCAGAGGCGGCTCTGCGCGCTTCGGAGCAAGTCGCCCGCGGCCAGGTGGAGGCACTGACCTACACCCTCGATGTTCTCGCGACTGCCCCTGCGCCGGACAAGTTTCTCGGCCAAATGCTGAGCACAATCGGTCGACTTTTAAGTGCGCAGAGTGTGATCCTTTGGTTGCTGGATGAATCGAATGATTTGCTCGTTTTACGTGCATGGGCGGAGGGCACAAATTTTGCCAAGGCCGATCCGGAGCATCCATTCATCAAAAATCCTTCATCGTGGAAGGAGGATCCAGGACTTCGCGAGCTGTTTTTTTCCGGAGCGCCCGTCGCTTGCGAAGATGTGGAACATGATCCGTACACCTCCAATGATCTTCGCGAGTATTTGAAATCTGGCGGAACAAAGAAGTTTCTGAGAATTCCAACTCTGGTAGGCGGTCGTGTGAAAGGATTCATCGGGATTCGTCACGGCGACCGACCGCCCTATCGACCGGAAGAAATCGAACTGGCACAAGCGCTCGCACATCAGGCGATGTTGGCCATTCAGCTCAATGAGTTTGCCACCGGCGTAATTGTGCAATTGGAAGCGCTGGAAGACGCCATCGCGTGTTGCCGTCGTAAGGAAGCCAACGAGCATTTGCAGCGCGCCGGCGAATTGGCGCGACGGAGTTTGAACGAGGCACGCCGATCGGTCCACGCGCTGCGGCCGCAAGCTTTGCAAGGAGGCAATTTTTGGGAGGCGCTAAAAGGAATCATCAAGAACACAACTGCGGGAACTGCGCTTCACACGACTTTCAATCTTCGTGGCAAAATGCGCCATCTGCCGTTGGTTTGGCAGGAAAATCTCCTCCATATCGGACAGGAAGCGTTGACCAACGCTCTCAAATACGCGCACCCACGCAATTTTGAAA
>WNGL01006399.1_pt1 | contig 14407 bp, 8 predicted proteins | sample 5400591 | NCBI WGS metagenome assembly WNGL01 (sample SAMN13153377, study PRJNA577476) | soil metagenome | isolation source: 80 cm soil or saprolite under Garry oak tree replicate 1 | place: USA:California | collected 2016-06-15
TGGAGCGAGGTGCAGGAAGTTCGGCTCGAAAGCGTTCAGGGAGCCGCGACGCAAAAAGGGCGAATCCGTATCGTTACCTACCGCCACGGGCCGGCCCAGGGCGCAAAATCCTCATGAAGCATCGATATTTGTTGCTGGGTATTGCAATTCTCCTGCTCGGGGCGCTCAATCTCTGGCAGTGGAGGTCGCCGGGCGGCCCGGAGCGCCAACGCTCGTCTGCCCCGGCGGGCAGCTTCCGGCCCGACGATTTTCAGCTCAAGGTGGGATTTGCCACCTCGGAATCGGTGCGCGCGGGCCGCAACCTGTTTCAGCCGCGGCTGCCGCCAAAGCCGCCGGTGGTCAGGAAAGTGGAGACGAAGGTCGAGCCGCCGCCGGGGCCCCCGCCCAAGACGCCGGAGCAGCTCGCCGAAGAAGCGGCCCGGGCGGAGCTGGGACAGATCAGGCTCGTCGGCGTCGTGTTCCGCGGCGAAAAGGGGCAGGCCTTCCTGGTCAAGGGCGAGCAGCTTTATATGGTGCACACCGGGGGAAAGGTCGGCGAGCGCTTCCAGGTCGAAGCGATACGCCCGGACGGCATACAATTGAGGGATCCCGCCACCCGTGTCAACGGACAGATTCCGGTCTCCGGAAAATAGGCCGCAACCTGGGCAGTCCGGGCGACATCGAATACCGGTCGCGCCTCAAGCAGACCGAGCTCAAAGCGGCCGATTTTTATTATCAGCGCGGACAGCGGTTCCTCGAGCAGGGCAACCTGGATGAGTCCATCGTGCAGTTCCAGCAGGGATTGGCGTCGATGCCGGACCACCGCAAGCTCCAGCAGGCGATGACCGATGCGATCGCGCGCAAGGAAGCGGAGAATCTCTATCAGGAGGGCTCGTATCTTCGTCAGGCGGGCAGGCTGGACGACGCCCGCCGTCAATTCCAGAAAGCCCTCGAGGCGTATCCGGACCACAAGGAGGCCGCCGCGGCGCTCGCCGAGCTCAAGAAGGAGGATCAGGAGAAGCTGTCCGAGGGATTCGCGCTCACCTCCAAGGCGCCGATCACCCTCAACTTCCGGCAGACCGATCTCAAGCAGGCGTTCGAGTTTCTGGCGAGGTCGTTCGGCGTCAACGTCATCTTCGACGAGGCGGTCAAGAGCGTGCCGCTGACGCTGTTCGCCAAGGATGTGACTTTCGAGCAGGGATTGAGCCTGCTGCTCACCACCTCGAAGACCTTCTACAAGAAAATCGGGGCGAATACGATCCTGGTCTCGCCGGACTCGAAGGAAAAGCGCGGCCAGTACGAGGATCATCTGGTCCGCACCTTCCAGATGAACACGGTCCGGGCGAAGGAGATGGCCGATATCCTGAAAGGGCTGGTCACCATCAAGAAAATCATCGTCAACGAGCAGCTCAACACGATTACCGTCCGGGATACCGAAGACGTCATCAAGCTCGCCGATCGCATCATCGAGAACAACGACCGCAAGCCCGCCGAGATGATACTCGAGGTCGAGATCCTGGAAGTCAATCGCACCAAGAGCGAAAGACTGGGCTTGAACTTCGGCACGTACGCCTTTACCGCGTCGGTTCCGGCGGCGGTGCCGCTCAACCGGCAGATTCGCAGCTCCATCGCGTCCACCGCCACGCTCGCCATTCCGTCGGCGACCTTCAACTTCTTCAAGCAGGACGTGGACGCGAAGATTCTCGCGAATCCCAAGATCCGCGTCATGAACGGCAGGGCCGCGAAGATTCACATCGGCGACCGGGTGCCGCTGCGCGCCGCGACCATCGTGGACGCGACCGGGCAGACCCGCACCACCTTCGACTACAAGGACATCGGCATCCGGCTGAGCGTCGAGCCCACGATCTACCTCGACAATTCGGCCATGGTCAAGCTGGGCCTCGAAGTCAGCTCGCTCGGCGCGAACCTGGGCACGGGCAACGATCAGGCGTTTCTCATCGGCACGCGAAACGCCGAGACCTTCATGCTCCTGCGCGACGGCGAGACCGCGATACTCGGCGGGCTGATCCAGGATGAAGAGCGCAATTCCCGTGTGAGAGTGCCGGGGTTCGGCGACATACCGGCGCTGGGCGCTCTGTTTACCTCGCGCGACAGCTCGGCCAATCGCACCGACGTGCTGCTTACCGTCACGCCGCGGGTGGTACGCGGCTGGGACGTGCCGACGCGCGCGGCGCGCGAGTTCTATTCGGGCTCTGAAAACGTCTATAGCGACAAGCCGCTGTTTGCGAGCCTCGAGACCGCGGCGGGCGCGCAAATTCGCACCGAGCCCCCCAGTGGGGCGGCAGCTGCCGTCGCAGGTGCTGCTCCCGGCCCCGGGATCCAGGCGCCGGGGCCCGTGGCGATCGCACCTCCGGCGGCGGCGCAAGCGCCGGTATCGGCGGCGGCGGGGCCCCCGCCCGCGGGACTGCCCGCGCTGCCGATACTGGCATTTTCGGAACCGGTGTACGAAGTCTCGAGCGGGCAGAATTTCGAGATCAGGGTGATCGGCGCCAACCTTGCGGGCGCGGCGAATGTGCCGCTCGAGATTCTGTACAACCCGCAGCTGTTGAGCTACGTGGGCGGTTCCAGGGGCGACGTCGCCGCGGATTCCTTCGACTCGTCGGCGGATGCTTCGCGGGGGGTGCTCAACGTATCGCTGGGCCTCGCCGGGGGCGCGGCCCCGGCCGGCAACGCGGTGCTCGCGCGCGTGGTCATGCGCGGCGAAAAGCCGGGGATCTCGTATCTCGTTTACCGCGCGCCCGCCATCAAGACCGCGAGCGGAGAGGCACTCAATGCGCAAGTTCGGGCGGCGCGGGTCGTCATCAAGTAGCCGGGGCCTGACGCTCGTCGAGCTGCTGGTCACGCTCGTCATCCTGTCGATCCTCGCCGCGGCGGCGCTGCCCTATGCCGAGGTCACGGTGCGGCGCGAGAAGGAGCTCGAGCTCAGGCGCGCGCTGCGCGACGTGCGGACCGCGATCGATGCGTTCTACGACGACTGGAAGGGAGGCAAGATCTCGAAAGCCGCGGCTGCCGCCAGCGAAGACGGGTATCCGAAGACGCTGCAGGTGCTCGTCGACGGGGCGGACACCGGCGACGCCAAAGGCGGCAGGCGCAAGTATCTGAGACGAGTCCCGCGCGATCCGTTCGCCGATCAGGCACAGCCCCCGCCGGAGCAGTGGGTCCTGCGCAGCTATCAGGACGGGCCCGATTCGATCGCCTGGGGCGGGCGCGACGTCTACGACATCCGCTCGTCTTCGGAAAATACCGCGCTCGACGGCACGCGCTACAAGGACTGGTGAGGTGCGCGGACGCGGGTTTACGCTGATCGAGCTGTTGCTGGTGCTGCTGCTGGTGGCGCTGCTCGCCAGCCTCGTCGCGCCGGTCGTGACCGGCGGCATCCAGCGGGCCCGCGAGTCCACGCTGAAGGAGGATTTGTACGCGCTGCGCAGGGCGATCGACGACTACTACGCCGATACGGGCGCTTATCCCGCGGAGCTCGAGGAGCTCGTCAAGAAGCGCTACCTGCGGCGGATCCCGGCCGATCCGCTCACCGAGAAGCGCGACACGTGGGTATTGGTTCGATCCGACGACGACAAGGCGGAAAAGGGCATTTTGGACGTTCGCAGCGGCTCGCAGGAGCGGGCGAGCGACGGGTCGTATTTCAAGGACTGGTGAGGAATCGGAAAGTGAATAAGCGCGAGCGATCGAACCTCGGTTTCACGTTGATGGAGCTGCTGCTCGTATTGGTAATCATCGGGCTGCTTGCGGCGCTGGTCGGGCCGACGCTTTATCAGCGCATCAAGCCCGCCAGGGAATCCGCGGCGCGCGCGCAAATCGAGAACTTCGCGACGGCCCTCGACGGCTACTACATCGACGTCGGGCGCTATCCGAGCACCCAGGACGGTCTGAAGGCGTTGCGCGTGAAGCCCGAGGGCGTCGAAAAGTGGAACGGCCCCTACCTCAAAAAGGACCTTCCGGCGGACCCGTGGGGTCACGCTTATGTCTATCGCGCACCGGGGCGCAGCGGCGGCTACGAAATCGTCTCCTATGGCGCCGACGGTCGCGAGGGAGGAGAAGGCGAGAATGCGGATATCACGAGCTGGGAAGCCAAATAGCCAGCCGGGATTCAGCTACGCGATGGTGCTCGCGGCGGTCGTGATCGTGGGGATCGTGATCGAAGCGGCGCGGGTGACGACTTGGCGTATCGTCCGTGCCGACCGCGAGGCGGAGCTCCTGTTTCGCGGCCAGGCCTACCGCAACGCCATCGCGAGTTTTTACCAGTCGAACGGCGCCTTCCCGCGTTCTCTCGAGGACTTGCCCATAGACCCGCGTTCGGCGAGCAAAAGGCACATTCGCGCGCTCTATCCCGACCCGATGAGTCAGGGCGAAAAGCGCGAATGGAGGCTCATTCAAGCCGCGGGCGGAGGTATCTCAGGCGTCGCCAGCGCGAGCACGGACGAACCGCTCAAACAGGCGAATTTTCCGAAAGAGTTTGAAAAGTTCACGGGCGCGAAATCCTATTCGGAGTGGGTGTTCGAATACACGCCGGCCCCGGTCTCCAAGCCGCCGAAAGTGGGCGCCCCCGCGGCAAACGCGGGGACAAGTCCGCCGGTGTTGAAAAAGTTCTGATAACCACTTCCCGGATCGGGAGGCTTGATGGCACGCATCGCTCGCGTGGCGCTTGCTGCGCTGATAACGATGGGAAACGCAGTCGCGCTCGGCGCCGATGCGCTTACGACCCTGAGCATCGGCGCCGACTACTCCTCCGGAAATTACGGATTGAGCGACAGCACCCGTGTCTTGTACGTGCCGGTCACCGCGAAGCACGAGACCGGCCGCTGGGTCCTCAAGCTTGTCGTGCCCTATATCAGCATCACCGGTCCGGGCAATGTGGTCGGCGCCCCCGAGAATCAGGTCGTCCTTCCAAACGGGAGCTTCGCCCTGCGCACCGAATCGGGCCTCGGCGACGTGGTCGCGAGTGCGTTCTACAACGTGCTAAACGGACGCAATACGCCGCTCGGACTGGATATCGGGGCGAAAATAAAATTCGGCACGGCGGACGACTCCAGGGGTCTCGGCACGGGCAAGGACGATTTCTCCCTGCAAGCGGATTTTTTCAAGGCGATCGGCACATTCACTCCGTTCGGCACGCTGGGTTATAGACGGTACGGCGATCCCGCGGGAGTCAATCTGCGCAATGTGGCCTACGGCACCATCGGCAGCTCGTATCGGATGTCACAGCTGACGAGCGTCGGGCTCGCCTATGACTGGCGCGATCGAATCGTCGAGGGTGGCGGCCGCGTGAGCGAGCTGACCGCGTACGTCTCGCGCAGGTTTTCGGGCGATTGGAAACTTCAGATCTACGCGGTCAGGGGCTTCACCGACGCAAGCCCCGACTTCGGCGCCGGATCGTCGCTCGCGTACAGCTTCTGACGCCCGGACGCGATGGATTCGGGCTACTGAGAGCGTAACTTTCCGTGATGCCGTGCCAAAAACGAAGTTTTTTCCTTGTTTTTCCGAAGATCGGGCATGAGACTTGCTCGACGGTGCTAGAGACGGTCGTATGGGTTAAATAGCAAAGGGAGATGTCGACCCATCAACGGCGGCGTCGGAATTACGACTAGGGGAGGGGTTCATGAAGAAGCTTGTCGGCGTAGTCGGCACGATGGTCTTGTGCTCTACCACGGCGTTTGCGGATCCGGATCCAACGCGGCAACCGATGGACCGCGCCATCGAACAAATCGGCGAAAACATCGCAGAACACCCGGACAACAGGGGATTGCAAAACGCGCTTGACCATCTGAGAACAAATCGGGAGCGTCAGGCCACAAGGGGCAAGAATCGAGCGCCCGGACAGCAACTCGAATCGGGTAATAGCGAGAACAAGGAGAAAACCTACGCTGGCGTAGAACGTGCGCAGCTTTCCGACCGCGTTGAAAGGGCTGACCGTCCCGACCGCGCCGATCGTCTCGACCGCCCCGACCGTCCCGATCGTCCAGGAAGTTCGAAGCACTAAACCTGTATTTCCCGCACGCCCGAGCTTACTTCGCGGGTTTTAAAGGGGTAGCCCCTTCGGTGAAGGGCCGGGTCGACCTTCGCCGTAGACTCTTTCTCTCTATTGCCCAAGCTGAGCGGGTTTACCTGTACAAGTCGCCGTAAGGGTAAACCCGGCTTTCTTTTTTTTCGGCACTAAGGTCCGCACATCGTAGTTCTATCGGACTGGGGTGCCGCGGTTCTTTTTTAACATTTCCTCTTGCGCGGTTCGATCAGTCGTGATTAGATAGCCGCCCGTCGTCGCGTGAAGTTCTCCGGCAGCTGGACCGGAGGTGCGGCGTGCGGACGTAATAAAACACCGGACGCAATAACCACTAAAAGAAACACGCGCCCGCAGAGGAGGGCAGGGTGGACTTTTGTAGTTTGCTGCGCGCAAGGCGCGGCACATGGGTCGCGCTTGCGGGCGCGCTCGGCGCCGCGGCGGGGCTGGTCCTAGTGGTGTATGCCGCGGTAGTGCCCACGGGGCAGACGTTCCCGGTGGGCACCAAGGTCACCCCGTTTTCCCTCACCGTATTCTCATCGGCCAGTCTGCCGCCCGAAGTGCAGGCGCAGGAAGCGAGCACTGCGCCGCTGCTGTTTGACCGCGACACCACCACCCAGCACGTCGCCTTTGCCGAATCCTCGGTGCAGGCCGTCTTCGAGTCGGCGCAGGAGGTGCGCGCGATCAAGGTGTACGGGGCGGCGCCGTACCTGCTCAGTGTCAAGGCCGATGCCGGGGGCAGCTTCCAGACGATCGCCGGGCTGGAGAATCTGAACCTGACGCTGCTGCCCTCGGGCTGGAGCGCGTTCACGGCGAGCGTGCCGGTGACCACCGGCAAGCTCATGTTCACGCTCACCCCGGCCACCGGGGGCACGGCGAGCGGGCTGCGCGAGTTGGAGGTGTGGACCACGGCGGCGCCGGTGAGCGTGAAGAGCGGGGCGCAGTTGCTCGAGCGGTTGCTCTCGCCCACCCCGCCTGCGCAAGGGCGGCTCTACACCGCGCTCAACCCGACCGCGAATCCAACGGTGGGGGTGATCACGCCCACCGACAGCGGGCCCGACCTCGCCGATAACAAGTTCAGCTTCACCCTGGATCGCGATCCGGCGCATTTCGTGCGCGCCTATCTCACCTACGAGCTCTTGGGGCAGGAGAGCTTCATCGCGGTGCGGCGCAAGATCAACGGTTTTACGGCGACCGCGGGCGGGGCGTTGCTGCTGCCGACGACGACCTGGAGCACCCAGGTCGAGCGCGTCAACCCGGCGTGGCTGAAGCTGGGGACCAACACCATCGAATTCACGGTGTTGTCTTCTTCGTTCAAGGATGCCGGGTACACGGTGCGCAACGTGCGCGTGGTGGGCGAGCTGGACAGCGGGGCCAACGCGATCGAAACGCTGACGGTGAACCAGCCCGACGCGCTGGGCAGCAATCCGATCGAGGCGCTCTACGATGGCGATTTTGCCACCGGCTGGAGACCCTACCCGACCGACCAGCCGATCGAGGCGGTGGCCCCGTCGGTCGAGTTTACGTTGCGCCGGCCCACGCAGATGGAGGCGGTGTCGCTGTATCTTTCGGCGCCGCTGCCAGGCCAAGTGCAGCTCTCGGTCAAGCAGGCCGGGGTGTGGAGCGACTTTCCGGCGGAAGCGGCGAGCGCCTTCGACACCGGCTGGAACACGATCTATGTGCCGGCGACGATCCCGCTCGATCAGCGCGCCTACGAAGGGGTGCGGCTCACCTTCACAGACGGCTCGGGCAGCAGCGCCGAGATCCGCGAGTTCCTGTTCATCGGATCGGGGGTGGGCGGTCGCACCGTGCCGCCGAAGATCTTTACCGTCTATCCGAACGACGGCCAGTTCTACGGGCGGCGCGGCTTCGTGCAGGGGTTTGTCGAGCCCTGGAACAACGGCTCGGGTCTGGCGACGATTACCCTGGGCGGGCTGCTCGTGGGTCATGCCTCCGGGGACATCAGTGTTTCGATCAGCAAGGACCAGGCAGGGCTGACGACGCAGGCCGACGGCGATCCGTGGTCGGTCGAGTTGAAGGTGGTCTATCCGAACGCCGAGACCGTGAGCACGATGGTCGCCTTCACCCAACAGAAGTCGCCCGCCTCCCCGGTGAGCGGCACTCTCGCCGGCAGTCTCTCGGCCACCGTTTCGGCCAAGACCAAGAAGACCATCAGCAACGATGAGTCGACCCTCGCATTCCCCGCCGGGTCGGTCGCCGTCGACACCACTGTCACCATCGCCCCGCTCGCCGAGCAGGACGTGCCGGCGCTCGACGTGGGCATGACCAACGTCACCAAGGGGCCGCGGCGCGGCTACCGCTACTTGCCGCACGGGGCGAAGTTCCTGCAGAACGTCGCCCTCGCCATGCCCTACGACCGCGCGCTCATACCGCCGGGGCACACCGAGGACGACGTCAAGACCTTCTACTTTGACGACCAGGCCGGGCGCTGGATCGAGCTGCCACGGGTCTCCGTCGACAAGACGAACAAGGTGATCAACTCGACCACCGACCACTTCACCGACATGATCAACGCCACGGTGACGGTGCCCGATCACCCGCAGACGGTGAGCTTCAACCCGACCAGCATGAAGGACATCAAGGCGGCCGATCCGGGGGCGCAGGTGAACCTGATCGAGCCGCCGCGCGCGAACAACACCGGCGACGCGCGCGTTTCCTACCCGATCGAAGTGCCTCCGGGGCGCCAGGGACTGCAGCCGCAGCTCGCGGTGAGCTACAGCTCCTCGGGGGGCAACGGCTGGATGGGGATGGGCTGGGACCTCGCGCAACGCGCGATCACGATTGATACTCGTTGGGGCGTGCCGCGCTATTCGACGACGCTCGAAACCGAAACGTACATGCTCGACGGCGAGCAGCTCACGCCGGTCGCGCATCGCGGGGCGCCGCAGCCGCGCACCACGGGCGACAAGGTCTTCCACACCCGCGTCGAGGGGCAATTCCGCAGGATCGTCAGGCACGGGACCGGACCCAGCGACTACTGGTGGGAGGTCACCGACAAGAACGGCATGCGCTATTTCTACGGCGGCACGCCCGAGAACAACGGCCCGCTCGCCGACGGCGTGCTCGCCGACCCAGCGGTACCGAGCCCCGCGATCGGGAACATCTACAAATGGGTGCTCAAGGAGGTCCGCGACGCGAACGGCAACAGCCTGAAGTACCACTGCGAAGTGGTCGAGAACCGCGCCCCCGGCACCGAGCCGTGGCGGCAGATCTATGCGAAGCGCATCACCTACACTGGCAGCGTCGGGGTCGACGGTCCCTACGAGGTCGTGTTCAACCGCGAAAGCGGGCGCACCGACGTGATGGTCGACGGCCGGCCGGGCTTCAAGACCGTCATGGACCAGCGCCTAGCCTCCATCGACGTCAGCCTCACCACCGCCGCCAGTCCGCTGATACGGCGCTACGTGTTCAGTTATCAGACCAGCGTATTCCAGAAGACGCTGCTCGCCAAGGTGACGCAGTACGCGCAGGACGGCGTCACCGAATTCAACCAGCACCGCTTCGAGTATTTCGACGAGGTGAGCACGCCCACGGCGAACCTCCTGAACGCCTTTGGGCCGCCGCAGAGCTTCACGGGCGCGAGCACGGTGCAAGGCGACGGCTTGCTCAGCGGCTTCTCGTCCACCGCTTTCGGCGGCAGCGCCACGACCAACCAGCAGGTGCATTTCTACGGGGGCATCGGCGAAGCCGTAAAAGAGATCTCGGCCGGCTTCAAGGTCGGGGCCGACTCGGGCAGGACCACGACCAAGCTGAGCCTCCTCGATATCGACGGTGACGGCCTGCTCGACCAGGTATATCAGTCCGGCGGCCAATTCGCCTACCGCTCCAATACCGGCGGTCCGCGGAGCAGCGGCATCAACTTCGCGCCCCAGGTCGCCTTCGCTCTTCCGGATCTCGGGCGGGAAAATTCCAACACCACCACCTTCGGCGTGCAGGGCTTCGCCATCGGAATCAACGGGCTCGCCGACTTCTCGCTCACACGCACCCGGGGTGAGGCATACATCAGCGATGTCAACGGCGACGGCTTGCCCGATGTGGTGACGGGCGGCACCGTGTTCTTCAACCGGCTGGTCGGTGGCAAGCCTGCGTTCGACACCACAAGCCCCACGCCGCTCGGCAGCAGCGCCGCCTCCAACACAAGCGGCCTGGTCACCGATCCGAACGAAGCCCGCGCCGACATCGAGGCGGCCAACAGCCTCGCCGACCCGCTGCGCCGCTGGGTGGCGCCCTACACGGGCACGGTCTCGATCGTGGGCGACGTGCGCCTGGTCACCACGCCGGCTGCCGGCTACGCGACCGCCGACGGCGTGCGCGTGGCCGTTCAGCAGAACGCGAGCGAGATCTTCAATCTCGTTCTCGACAACCCGGCCGACACTACGCCAAAGCCGATCTTGGGCCTGACCGTGGTTCCGGTGACCGCGGGCGACCGCATCTACTTCCGCGTCAATTCGCGTAACGACGGCTCGTTCGACCAGGTCGAGTTCAATCCGACCATCACGTACACGGCGTTCGACGCGAACGCGAGAGACGAGAACGCGCTTCCCGTCTACGTGTACAACGCGGCCGCCGATTTCGCTTACGGCGGGACGACGCTGACCATCACGACCCCGGTCAACGGCCTCGCGACGCTCGCCGGCAGCTTCGTCAAGAGCGGAGTCACGAGCGACGACGTCAGCGTGAGGATCTCACAAAACGGGGTCGTGCTCGCGACCTACACGATCGCCGCCGACCAGACCGCGACGGTGCCGATCAGCCAGGCGCTAACGACCGCGACCGGCGACAAGCTGACCGTGCGTATCCACGCCGACAGCCGCGTCGACCTGACCAAGGTGCGCTTCGCACCCAGCCTCACCTACACGCAAGTCGAAGGCAGCCCGGCCCCGGTCGACGACAACGGCAACCCGACGCTCGTGATGTTCCCGCCGGTCACGGCGCAGATCTATCCGCAGCAGTCGATGACGCCGTACGCGCCGGTGATCGCCGCGCAGACCGGCACCCTGCACGTGAACATCAGCGCCGCGCTCGGGCCCACGGTTCCGTCCGGCTACAACGCCGACCTGACCCTAACGGTCAAGCGGCGCAACCAGCGCCTGGCCAAGCAACTCGTCCAGATCCGCAACGGCGCCATCTTCGGCCCCGCGAGCGTCGATGCGGACATCGCCGTGACCGTGGGCGACGCCCTGTTCTTCACCGCCGCGGCGACCACGCACGATATAGCGAACTTCGCGACGGTGAGCGCGAGCTACAGCTTCGGCGGCGCCGATCCGACACCGACCCCGGTCGATCTTCACCTGGCCGCCTTGCCGAGTGAAGCCTTCGGCGGCGGCTACCGGCGCTGGTACTACGGTCAGTACAACGGCAACAACGCGCTCGCCGCGGTGGACGAGAGCGTGCTGCGCCAGCCGACGACCCAGGACGATCAAGTCTTTCGCTCCTTCATCGGCATGGTCCCGTTCCAGAACGAGGACCGCTTCCGCGTTCAGGATCCGGACGCGTGGATCGCCGCCTCGCGCATGAGCGCGACGCGCCTCGGCGTCAAGTTCCTGGACTTCAGCGACGGCGGAAGCTTCGGCGGCGCGCGCGGCATCGTCCGCTTCGGCGGCGCGCGCAACCGCGCCGGCTCGATTTCGGTGCTCGCGTTCGGCGCCGGCCGATCGAGCGGCGACAACTGGTCGGACATCGATTTCCTCGACTTGAACGGGGACCGCTACCCCGACATCGTCGGCGGGGGCTCGGTGCAGCCGACCTTGTCCAACGGCGGGCTCGAGGACGCGCGCTTGGGCGTCGGCGCGTTCGGCCGGGTGCGCGAATCGCAGAGCGAGACTTTCAACGTCACCCTAGGGGCGACCACGCAGGCGCTGCGCAGCTCCTCCACCGGCAAGCTGCTCGGTATCTTCCCTGAGATGAAAGGCTACAACCTGAGCGCCGGGGTGTCCGGCGGGCACGGGGAGTTCACCTCGAAGTGGGACCTCGTCGACATCAACGGCGACGGCTTGCCCGACTACGTGAGACCGAGCAACGGCGGCTTGATCGTGCGCCTGAACCTGGGGTACCAAAACGGAGGCTATCACTTCGGCGTCGAGGAGAACTGGGGCGGCAGCGGCACGCTGCGCTTCGAGAAGAGCGCGAACAAGGGCGTGAACGCCGGATTCACCACGCCCGCCTACAGCTTCGGCGGCGGCATCAGCCACACCATCAGCAAGACCGGCACGCAGCAGGACCTGATCGACATCAACGGCGACGGGCTTCCCGACATCGTCTTCAAGGACGTCAACGACGACGCGGATTCGAGCGCGACCTCGTTCACCGTGCGGCTGAACACCGGTTCGGGCTTCACCGACCCGATGATCTTCGACGGCGCGATGCCGAAGCCGATCCGGCAGAACGCCACGGTGAGCCGCAATCTGGGGTTCCACTTCACGTACAGCATCTGCTGGCCGATCCCGCCGATCTGCATCATCCTGAACCCCGGCTTCTCCACTGGCGACTCGCTCGGCGGATTCGAGGTCCAGGTGGCTGACTTCAACGGCGACGGCTATCCCGACCACATCTACAGCGACACCAACGGCAACGTCGAGGTGAGGCTCAACAATCACGGCCGCACCAACCTGCTGAAGAAGGTCTACCGGCCGCTCGGGGCGACCATCGATCTCGAGTACGAGCGCTCGGGCAACACCCAGGACCAGCCGCAGTCGCGCTGGGTGATGAGCAAGACCACGGTCTTCGACGGTCACGTGGGCGAGGGCGCCGATACCCAGGTCACCACGTTCCAATACGCAAACGGCAGATACGACCGCGCCGAGCGCGACTTCTACGGCTACGCCACGGTCACCGAAGAGCACCGCGACACCCTGAGCCTCAACAACCTTTATCGCAGCCTCACGCGCGAGTACCTGAACGACACGTACTACACCAAGGGTCTCTCGAAGCGCGAGCTGACTTCGGATGCCACCGCGCGGCCCTTCACCGAGACCGAAAACACCTACACCATCGCGCCGGTCGCAGACGGCGCAGCCGTGCCGGGGCTTGCCGACTTCAGCGAGACGCGCTTCCCGCAGCTCATCCGCACGGACAAGCGCTTCTACGAGGGCAACGTCAGCCCGGGCAAGACCACGTTCACCACGAACGAATACGACACGCTCGGCAACATCATCCGCTTCACCGATGCGGGCGATATCGGAGCGGCGGACGACGTTCTGGCGACTATCACCTACACCAACTGCCCGAGCTACGTCATCAAGCCCAACCACATCGAAGTGAAGGGCAACGACACGCCGATGCGGCTGCGCGATTCCAATATCGACTGCACCACGGGCAATGTGACTCAGGTGCGCCAGTCTCTGGCCGATCTTACGACCGCGGTGACCGATCTCGCGTACTTCGCCAACGGCAACCTGCAGACGGTGACCGGCCCGGCGAACAAGGCGGGGCAGCGCTATACGCTGAGCTATACGTACGATCCGACTGTGGCGACGCACGTCGCCTCGATCACCGACAGCTTCGGCCTCACCTCGCACGCCACGTACAACCTCTCCTTCGGGAAGGTGGAGACGACCCTCGACACCAACGGCAACCAGACCACCAACTTCTACGACACGGTGGGCCGCATCGACCATATCGTCGGGCCCTACGAGCAGAGCCAAGCCACTCCGACGCTCGCCTTCGAGTACCACCCGGAGGCGGTCGTGCCCTACGCGATCACGCGCCACGTGGACAAGGGCGCCGACCTCATTGCCAAGCCGGACACGATCGACACGATCCTGTTCACCGACGGCCTGAAGCGGGTCATCCAGACCAAGAAGGACGCGGCGGTCCTCGAGACCGGCGCCACCATGCCGCAGAACAAGATGACGGTCTCCGGGCAGGTCACCTTCGATGCCTTCGGGCGCACGGTGGCGCAGCGCTATCCGACGACCGAACCGAAGGCGACGAACACCAGCTTCAACCCGGTGGCCGACATCGTCGCCGCGACCCTGATGGAGTACGACGTCCTGGATCGCAACACGAGGACCACCATTCCGGACGGGACTTTCACCACCATCGCCTATCGCTTCGGCGCGGGCCGTTTCACTCCCGATATGCAGTTCGAGACCATCGTCACCGACGCCAACGTCAACGGGGGTCTGCGGGGCGCGGTAAAACACACCTTCAGGGACGTGCGTGAGCTGATCACCTCGGTGAAAGAGAGCACGGCGGCGGGCGATATCTGGACCTCTTACAGCTATGACGCCTTGAAGCAGATCACCCAGGTGGTGGACAACCTGTCGAACACCACCAACATCAGCTACGACAACTTCGGCCGGCGCACGGTGATCAACAACCCGGACACCGGGAGAACCGAGACCCAGTACGACCTCGCCTCGAACGTCACCG
>WNGL01011129.1_pt1 | contig 14396 bp, 10 predicted proteins | sample 5400591 | NCBI WGS metagenome assembly WNGL01 (sample SAMN13153377, study PRJNA577476) | soil metagenome | isolation source: 80 cm soil or saprolite under Garry oak tree replicate 1 | place: USA:California | collected 2016-06-15
CCTTCGCCTCTCCGTCGAGTGGAGCCGAATCGAGCCGGACGAAGGCCGATGGGATCCGGCTGCGATTCAGCGGTACCAGGAAATGTTGCAAGCACTCCACGACCGCGGCATTCAGCCGATGATCTGCCTGCATCACTTCCATGCGGGCCACGGTTTTTCCTGACATTTCTGCCGGTATGGCAAGGTTCGCCTCGCCACTGATCACGAGGAGCGGACCGTGGGCCGGCTTCTGACCGGGAGTGTTCCTGCTGAAAAATTCTTTTACGAACCGATTGTTCTCCCAACCCGGTTTGAGCATTTCGTGGGTGAACTCCGGTTCTGTTTCTCCTCCACAGGTCCGCGCGACATGCTGGTACGCAGGAATCGCCCTATCTTTCAGCATATCGCTCTCCTGGAACTCTGGATACAGGGCTTTGACAGTGGATGCCAGCACCAGCAGCATGCGATTGGAAGAACCCTGCTCGAAGTGCTGGTAGGCCTGCTCCGCATCCGCCAGACCTGAAGTGGCGACGCTTCCCAGATAGTTGGGATCGCGTACTTCGCTTTCCGCCACTGCTACGGCGGCCAGACCTCCCTGGAAAGGTCCCAAAGCGATCCATTTAGGCCCGATCTGGGTCACAGCCGCGCGCGCCGCCGGAACCGAATAGATCATGTCAAATGCGTTCGACTGCATGTCCAGCACCGGGTTGCCGGAACCGGCCCCCAAACCGGAATAGTCGGTCGCAACCACCGCATAGCCGAGATTGGCGTACATCGCGAGGAGCGGTCCGACGCCGAGATTTTTCATCATTGTGGGAGCGCACTGTCGCGCCGCTCCTCTGAACTCGTGCGCCCAGGCAATCACCGGCCATCCGCCCGCTGGCGGCTTGCCATCCGGAACCAGCACCACAGCCGAGACGGGCACATCCTCACCCTTCGTGGTCCGGGAGTGATAAAGAATCCGCCATGCGGACAATTCGAACGGAAGGTGGTATTCATCGGTCGGTTCCGAGCGTATGAGTTCGCCTGGCTTGCCGGGAGACAGCGAAGGTGGCGTGTCGTAAAAGCTCGTCCGCGGAAGGGTATAGGGAGGCCGGAATGTTTTGGCTTGAGTTGCGGTCTGAGCGTGAACCAAACCTCGGTTTCCAGTCAGTCCGGCCAAACTCAGACAAACCGCGGTGGCAGCCGCGAGAAACATTCGGGCATTGCGGCTTTCGATGGAAAACGGTGATCTATATAGCAATCTCCATGGAAGAGACATCCGCCCGACTCCATGGCCAATCGCACACGCTAAGGCCACCTTCATTTTCTGTAAACGATCCCACCTTTCATCACAAGTCCAACGTTCTCGACCGCTCCGATGTCCTCGAGCGGATCCCCTGAAACAGCGATGATGTCAGCAAGGTAGCCAGCCTCGAGCGCCCCGATCTGTCCTTCCCAACCCAGCAGTTTCCCTCCGTTCAGCAGGTCGGCCTGCAACACGGCCAGGGGCGACATGCCATATTTCACCATGAGCACGAGCTCCCGGGCTTGCGTGCCGTGAGGAAACGGACCAACATCGGAGCCCACCGCCATCGGGACGCCGGCCGCGACCTGCTTGCGGAATTCCTGCACCTTCAGATCAAGCATCCGATGTTCGCGTGCCGTCTGCGCCGGAGATTCCGCATGTTCGGCAAAATACTCGAAGATCGTGAAGGTGGGAACCGCGAAAATCTGTTTTTCCCGCATGATCCGCATGGTCTCGTCGCCCAGTTGATTGGCATGGTCGATGGATGCCACTCCCGCCCGCGCAGCGTAGAGTGTCCCAGGCTCACCCGTGCCATGTACCGCAACCCGCTTGCCCAAACGCGCCGCCTCCTCGACGGCGGTCCGGAGCTCGGGTTCTGTGTATTGATAAACTGTGGACAATTTGCCATCTTGAACCGAGTCGGGACCGGTCTCATAAATCTTGATGAAATTCGCGCCTTCCTTCAACTGCTGGCGCATCACCGTCACCAACTCGGCCGCATTGTTGGCATAGGTCGCGTTGGGGAGGACGTGCTGTTCCGGGTTGTAATTGATTGCGTCCTCATGTCCGCCGAGAATGTTAATCGCGTTGCCACTGATCCTCAGCCGTGGTCCCGGTATCCTGCCCTCGTCAATCGCGTTGCGTACGGCGGTATCGGCCGAGCCCGCGCCTTCGGTTCCCATGTCACGTTCCGCGGTGAAACCGGCCATCAGGTCGTCGCGGGCCGCCAAGGTGGCTGTAATCGTCCGCTGCGGCACGGACTCTTGAACCGTCTGAAGATCCTCTGCCCCCGGATGCAGGAAGAGATGTATGTGGGCATCGATCAATCCCGGCATCAAGGTGCGATCGCCCAAATCGATCACCTCCACCCCAGCCGGACGCTTCACCCCAGATCCCACTTCTACAATCCGCTCGCCTTCCACCAAAACTTCGCCCGGTTTTACGAGGCGGCCGTTTTTCACGTCCAGCAAGCGCGCCGCATGCAAGACCACGGCATGTCCTGGCGCAGTTCTGGTTTGGCTCCGAGCGTACGGCGTCGAGGTCGAAAACAACATAATGGCAGTGGCTAGCAGACGAAAATTGGCGTCCGTCATAGGAATAGGACGCGATGCTACCACTTTGAAAGCGAGCGTGCCATACGAAGCTGGGCGGAAATGCCACCGGGGAGTTTCCATCATCGCATCTCCGTACCTCCGTAGTAGACTCACTGTTTGGCAGGCGCCGAGGTTGATCGCGCCTGCCAGACAATATCCCCGACTCACAGGATTAAATTCGCATGCCCTCTCAAGAATCCCCTAGTGTCGCCATTTGGCCGGTCATCTCCGAGGCGAAGTTGGGTGTTGTATTTTCAGCTCTCGTCCTCATTATTTTTTTAGCCAGCGCAAATTTGGCGCACGGCCGTTCCTCAAAAGCGGCGCACGGCGCCGTCGAAGAGCAGCCCTTCGGCACGACAAAGGAGGGAAAGAAAATTACTCTCTATACGCTGACCAATTCGCATCACATGGAAGTCCGCGCCATGAACTACGGCGCCATTATTGTTTCGCTGAGAGTTCCCGATCGAAAAGGGCAGGTGGCGGATGTTGTGCTCGGCCACGACACTCTCGAGGGTTACTTCGACAACTCTCCTCACCTAGGCGGTCTGGTCGGACGCTATGCCAACCGCATTGCCAACGGCTCATTCACCCTCGACGGCGTGAAGTATTCGCTGCCGAAGAATAACGGTCCAAATACCCTGCATGGCGGCATCAAGGGATTTGATCAAGCTGTGTGGCAAGGCACTCCACTCAAAGGCAAGACTGGGGTCGCATTCTCCTACCTCAGCAAGGACGGCGAAGAAGGGTTCCCGGGCAATCTGAAAGTCAGAGTCAGTTACTCGCTTAAGAGGCACTCCTCTGGACTTCACGACTCAGACGAAGGTTGGCGCGCGCATCGACGACAACTACGAGCAGCTGGTTTTAGGCAAAGGCTACGACCACAATTTTGTGATCAATGGCAAAGCCGAGGGCTTGGTGTTAGCCGCGCGAGCGTATGAGCCCACGAGTGGCCGCGTCATGGAGATCTCCACCGACCAGCCCGGAGTCCAGTTTTATACCGGAAATTTTCTGGATGGAACCGTCACGGGCAAGCAGGGACATGTGTACAAGCAGCGTTACGGACTATGTTTCGAGACCCAGCATTTTCCCGATTCACCCAACCATGCCGAATTTCCTTCCACGGTTCTGAGACCGGGACTGACGTTCCATTCCCGCACGATTTTGAAATTCTCGGCAAAATAGCGGAGGGGGACCGCGACCATTCGCAGCGGCAAAGCGTTCACTCCCCCTTCAGCTCGTTGAGCAGCGCATTTTCTACTTGTTTCCGGTGCTCCGCCGTGAGCTTTGCCCCTTTCGACGTCAGATAAAAAGCGTCAATCGCCATCTGACCTTCGGTATCAATCAACGCGATCTCGATGTTGCACTTCTGATGGGAAAGACAGGAACTGATGCGGTGCAAAAGCCGCGGCCGGTCCTGAGCTATCACCTCGAGCAGCGTGCTCGCGGAAGAGCAGGCATCATCAAATTCAATCCTTGTCTGTACCTTCACCTTGGCGACCGCATTCTTGTCCGAGCGCTGCCGGTCGCGCAGCATGCGGTCCAAGTCCGCTTTACCCAGCATGACGTCCGTCATGCTGCGCTTGAAGCGCTCCCACTCCGACAGGTTCAATTCCAGAGTGCGAAAGCGGTCCGTAAAGTAAAGCGTGTCCACCACGGTTGCGGCTTCGTTGGAGAAGGCATTTGCTTTCACAATGTTCATGCCCCAGGCCGCCAGTACCCCGGCGAGAGTCGCAAACAAGAATGGCCGATCGGTGGCGACCAGGGTCAATTCATACCAGTGCCGTCCCCGCTTGAGGTCGAGTTGTACGGGCTCATTGCCAAGCTCTTCCGCCATCTCCATGTGTCGCATAATCTCTTCCGCGGAGTGCATACGGAGGTAACGTTGCGGAAATCCCTCCACAAAATCCTTCAACCGATAGCCGGTGACAGGAGCCAGGCTCCTGAGCCGTGCCAGTTTCTCGTCGCCGGCATCCCCGTGCACACGCTGGTCGGCGCTCCGGTTCAAGTAGTTCGCTGCGCCAATGTAGAGTTGCCAGATATTTTCTGCCTTCCACGGCGTTAAAGCCTCGGGGTTCACGGCTTTGATGTCCGCATACGTTAGCAGGCAAAGCATCTTGAGCCGCTCCGGAGTGCCCACCTTGTCGGCAAAAGTGGCTACCGTCTCAGGATTAAAAATATCGCGGCGCAGCGTCGCTGACATCTCCAGGTGATTGCCAATCAGAAAAAGCACGGTCGCGCGCTCGCCCGGATCCACGTCCAACCGGTCCAGGCAGCGGGCAGCGATTTCCAGGCTGGCCTCCACGTGATTGCCACCGGGCACGCCTTTTCCTGTGTCATGCAGCAGGAGGGCAAGGTAGAGCAACTCAGGATCTTCCAGCTCGCTAAGGAGCTCGGCATAGCGCTGATCCCATTCCGATTGCGATCGGGGCAAGCGATGCAGGCTCTCAATTGCGACAAACGAATGCTCGTCCACCGTGAAACGATGATAAAAGTCGCGCACCACCAATGAATCCGTCAGCCGCAGTTCGGGCAACAATACCGTGAGCAGGTGCAGCGAGTGCATCGCCCGTAGCGCTTCGGCGGCGTGTGGCTGCAGCAAAGTTTCCTGCAAGTAGAGCCAGAGTTCGGCGCCGCGCGGCGGAGTCGCCGCCAGCGCCGGCAGAGCCTGTTCAATCCGATACTCGGTGGTCGTGCTCAGCTTCAGCCCATGCAGCGCCATGAAGTGAAACAGACGCAACAGAATTTCCGGGTCCTCGAGCGCCGAAGCCTGTTGCAGGAAGATGAGCCCATCCACAACCGAAAAATCCGGAGTGGAGAGCTGTAAACGCCAGCTCTGAATCTGGCGGTACAATGAAGACCAGGCTTCGGGAATCTCCTCCATGAGCTGCGACATGGAGCGTTGCACGGCTCGCGCGTGTCCGAAATAAATCCGCATCCAATCCGCTGCCGTGAGTTCGGGCGATTCATTGGCCCCAATCTTCTGCGCTGCCGCCTCGTCCTGCGCTTCCCAGCTCAGAGAATTGTCATCCCGGCCATTGCGGAAATGCAGGAAACAACGCGCCGCCATCAGGAAGTCCAGCGCCGATTCCAGTTGCTTGCGCACCGGTGCCCGAACAGCGCTGGCATCGGGCCAGTCGTGCAGCTTGTCCATGGCCGAAATCAGGGCTAGCCAGCAGGCGACGTTGTAGTCGCGCAAGCCGCCGGGGGTCTCCTTCAAATTCGGTTCGAGGTGAAAGACCGTGTCGCCAAACTTGTTATGACGTTCGCGCGTGACTGCGGCCAATCCCTGCAGCAGAGGTTTTGACTCCCGCATGATCAAGTTTGGGATCAGTTTGTCGTGCAATCGGACAAACAAATCCCGGTCCCCGGCCAAGTAGCGGCAATCGAGCAGCGAGATAGTGAACTCAGTGTTACGCGGATCGCAGCGGTCACATTCCGCCAGCGTTCGCGAAGCCGCACTCAGCTTCAGCTTTAGGTCCCACAGTTCGCGCGACAAGCGCCGGATGACATCTTTGTGCGCCTCTTCTTCGTCGTGATCGGCATAGAGGAAGAGCAAATCAATATCGGAATAGGGAAACAGCCAGCCTCGTCCAAATCCTCCGGTTGCTACCAAGGCAAAATTCCGCGGGCCGTGTTCTTCCCGCGAGATCAGATCCTGCCACAGCCATTTCAAAATATTTTCGACCAACCGGGTGCGTTGCGCTACAGCGACGCGACCGTCACCGGTAGCCGTGAAGTCACGCTGGATGCGTGCCGATTCCTCGGCGTAAACCTCGCGCAATTCACTGCTCAGCGAAGGTGCCCTGCTCATGAGGACACTGGCTTTGAACTTTGCCGACCTTTCGTTCGGTGCACCTTACAAATGGGAGCGCCACTCATAAAGCACCTTCCCCGCGGTCTTCATTGCGAATCCGGATGGCATCGTCCACTTTGGAAAGGAAGATCTTGCCGTCGCCGATTTTCCCGGTGCGAGCCGTGCTCAAGATGGCATGCACAGCCTTCTCTACCATGGAATCGGGCAACACCACTTCCACTTTGGTCTTGGGAATCAAGTCGACACTGTATTCGCGTCCGCGATAGAACTCGGTGTGGCCTTTCTGCCGGCCATGGCCGCGTACTTCGATCACCGTCATGCCCTCGACGCCGGCTTCTTGCAATGCGCTCTTTACCGCCTCCAGCTTGGAGTTTTGAATGATTGCTTCGACCTTGGTCATGATCGTCTTCTCGCTGTCGCGTGCAGCTTCAATTCTTTCCCGGGGCTCACTTCGCCGAATGCCACTTCGCCACCATTATGCAGACGCCTCCCAGTAATAGCCTTCTTCACCGTGCTGCGATAGATCCAGGCCCTGAACTTCTTCTTCTTCGTTGACCCGTAGCCCGATGGTGACGTCTACCACCTTCAAGATAATGAGCGTGCCGACAATCGCCAGGCCCCAGGCGATCGCCACTCCCAGCATTTGGTTTAGCAACTGGTGCGGGTTTCCTTCCAGGACTCCGGAAGCTAAAGTGTTTCCCCGGGCGTCCTTGAAAATCGGGTTCACCGCGCTGGAAGCGAATACTCCGGTGAGCAACGCCCCCAGCGTACCACCGGCGCCATGCACGCCGAAAGCATCGAGCGAGTCATCGTACCCGAACTTCGCCTTTACCTTGGCCACCATCCAGTAACAGAAGACGCCGGCAATCAGCCCGATCAGCAGCGCCGGCATCGGGCTCACGAATCCAGCGGCAGGCGTAATCGCAACCAGCCCTGCCACTGCGCCCGAGATCGCGCCCAGAGTGCTAGGTTTGCCGTTGCGCAACCACTCTGCTCCAGCCCACCCTAGAGCCGCGGCCGCTGCCGCAAAGTGGGTAGCGACGAACGCGCTGGTCGCAAGGCTGCCTGCACTCAGCGCGCTACCCGCATTAAATCCAAACCAGCCCACCCACAGCAGACACGCGCCGATAAAGCTGAGCACCACACTATGGGGAGGCATGGGTTCCTTGGGATACCCGACGCGTCGCCCTAGGTACAGCGCGCACACTAACGCTGACACTCCGGAAGTGACGTGCACGACCGTGCCGCCGGCAAAGTCGAGCGTCGGGAAACGCCCGCCCAGAGCCGCATTCAGCAGTCCTCCTTTGCCCCACACCATGTGCGCCATGGGATCGTAGACCAATACCGACCACAGAATCATGAAGACCAGCATGGCGCTGAATTTCATGCGCTCGGCAAACGCTCCCGCAATCAGTCCGGGCGTGATGATGGCAAACATGAGCTGGTACACCATGAACGTCTGCAGCGGAATCGTACCGGAATAATCGGGATCGGGGGTTGCACCTACCCGGTGAAGAAAAACGTTGTGCAATCCTCCAATAAAACTGCTGCCCGAGCCGAACGACAAGCTAAAGCCGAACAATCCCCAAAGCACGGTAACGACCGCCATCAATGCAAAGCTTTGCATCATGGTGCCGAGCACGTTTTTCTTGCGCACCAGGCCGCCATAAAACAATGCCAGACCGGGCCCCGTCATCATGAGGACCAGAGCCGAGCTGGTGAGCATCCAGGCATTGTCAGCAGAGCTTTTGGCATCGGCGGCTTGCTGCTCCAGCCTGGCCAGCCGCACGCTTTGCTCGGAGGCGCTCGAGGTGCTGGATGTGCCCACGGTGGTCTGTGCCGCAGCAGTTTGCCCGAGACAGGGTGTGAGGAACGCGATTACCAGAGCGGCAATCAGCCGTTTTCCCATGAATAAATGCTTCCTCCGGGGAGTGAAATGGCGACAACCCCTGCTATTTTACGACGCGCCTACTCTATCTCCCGCAGCAAGTCCACGGAAATTCAATCTATTTATCGGATCGATCAGGAAATGTTATGGCGGTTGGTTTCAGAGCGATAGATGATGTCTCCTATTTACCCGGTTGCCGGATGAAATACCGCAATTTATCCATGCTGGCAGGCACAGCCACGTCGAAAAATCCAACCATCATCTCGTCCGAAGTCTGGTCTCCCCACTTCACGGTCTTCTCCGGATCAGGGTTGTGCGGATTCCTCCGTGAATTGTCATACCATGCAATCGCCCGCAGTTTGGTTCCCGCCTTCAATATACGGGGCTCAGCTAGCCGATAACTCAACTGCCAGTGAAAGTGATAATTGACTCTCAGCAGCGTTTCCACGCTACCATCGTCGCGCACAATGTCATACTCAAAGCGCTTTCCCCGCAGATGCATATGCGGCATCAGACTCAACAAGGTCGCATCGTTAGGCAGTGTTCCCTGCACCTCCACGCGAAAGTCGTCGGCTCCCGGAGGAATCAGCAGCGCATGGTTGTTCAGCTGCAGCGTGATCACGCGCTGCGGCGGCGGACTCTTGGCGAACCTCAGTGCGATGCTGGTCTGGTCGATCGCCGCGTGGCCATTGGTGGTGTAGTGAATCTGAAAAACCAGGTCTGATCCGGCAGGCACGAATTTCGCCATTCCATCCCGCCATTGCTCGAGCGTACTGCCAGGCGCGTACACCAGAAGAAGGTCGCTGGTAGTCTCGTGGGCCTCGCGCCGTTCCTCCGGATCGGTCAATGTCGAGGCCGTGAACGGCTCTCCCACCGGTGCGTGCCTCAACCACTTCGCGCCCGGAGGACGAATGTAGACCACCGCATGATGCACATGCTGCGCACTCGAAGGACGCACTTCCGCGGCCTGTATCCATTTGTCTTCGGTAAAGTGCGTCGGCACAATTTCATATGTGTATTCCACTTCGCCGCTGGCTGGAATTTCCACCGGCTTCGGCATCTTCGCCACGACGTCAGGATTATGAATGCTCCACCCACTGGTCCACTGGCGTGGCGCGGGAGCATCGTGCGGGTCGCCGGCGGGCGCGCCCGCGGCTGCCCAGGCAGAAATCTCCGCAATCTGCGGCTCGCTGAGTGACGGGTCATTGGAAAAGTGCCCATAGCGAGGATCGGCGAACCACGGCGGCATCATTTTCCTCTGCACCACGTCGGCTATCTTCTGCGCCCAAGGCTTGGTCTGTTCATAGGTAAGCAGGGGCATCGGCGCGGATTCATCGAGGCGGTGGCAGCTCTGGCAATGGTCTTCGAGAATCGGCAGGACATCCTTATAGAAAGTGGGCGGAGTCACCGGTCTCTGCGCTTCCGGAGCGGCGCTGATCTCGAGCCCAATTCCACCTGCAACCGCGACCAAGGCAACCGCTCCGCACCGAAGTAAGACGGCTCTCACGGGCGCGGAACTCCAGCCCTTCGGTAACAAGAGCGTTTTCTGTGGTGTGGCGAATCCATTTCGAGGGCCGAGCTTTGCCGTCCGATTCAGTGTCGCACAAACGATTTCTTAGGACGCGGTACTGGGCATACTGCCTCGTGAAAATGCTACATTGAGCAGTTCATGTCCGCGCCCAATTCCATCTTCGTGCGAGCCTGCAAAGCTGTGCCGGTAGAGCGCACCCCGGTGTGGTTCATGCGTCAGGCAGGACGCTACATGGCTGAATACCGCGCCGTCCGCAAACAGCATTCGCTGCTGGAGATCTGCAAGAATCCTGCGCTGGCGGCCGACGTAACCATCAGCGCTGCCGAAGCCTTGGGGGTGGACGCAGCGATCATCTTCGCCGATCTCCTTCTGCCACTCGAGGTCATGGAACTCCCGTTTCACTTCAGCGCGGGGGAGGGTCCGGTCATCGACAAGCCGCTGAGAACCCAAGAGGACATCTCGCATCTGCGCACTGATCGCGCGTCCGAGCTGGGATATGTCTCTGAAGCGGTACGACTGGTGACCAAGCACTTTGGCGATCGCTTGCCAGTGATTGGATTCTGCGGTGCGCCATTCACGCTTGCCAGCTACATGATCGAAGGCGGCGGATCGCGGAACTATGTCCACACTAAGAAGATGATGTACAACTCAGCCGCCGACTGGAATGAGCTGATGCGAAAGCTGGTCAGCGTAGTCGCCGAATACGCTGCTGAGCAAGTGCGCGCGGGTGCGGACGTGATTCAGATCTTCGATAGTTGGGTCGGCTGCCTGAGCGTGGACGATTACCGCCGCTATGTGCTCGCGCATGTTACCGATCTGGTGAAGCGCTTGCAACGCAGCGGAGCGCCAATCATTTATTTCGGTACGGATAGCGCCACTCTTCTTCCTGCGATGAAAGAAACCGAAGCGGAGGTGATTGGGCTCGACTGGCGCATTCCGCTTGACCAAGGCTGGCGCAGCCTGGAATTTCGCGGCGCCGTGCAAGGCAATCTGGACCCGGTTCTGCTCTTCGCCGGCTGGAAAGAACTGAAGTCGCGCGCGCAAGAAATTTTGCGGCGTGCCGGCGGAAGGCCGGGACACATTTTCAATCTCGGCCATGGCATTCTGCCGGAGACGCCGGTCGAGAACGTGAAGAATCTGGCTCGCTTTGTACAAGAACATTCAGAAAACGCCGCCTGAAGCCTGCATTCATGAAGCGCATTGCTATCATCGGCGGCGGAATTTCGGGGCTGGCAGCGGCTTTTGCTCTCGAAGAACATCGCCGCGCCGGCGCCCCGCTCGAATATGTACTTTACGAATCCTCGCCGCGCCTGGGCGGCGTGCTGCGCACTGAACACGTTGAGGGCTGCGTGATTGAGGCTGGACCCGACTCCTTTCTTACGGAGAAATCGTGGGCGGCGGATCTCTGCCGCACGCTGGGCCTCGGCGATCAGCTCATGAACTCGAATGATGCGGATCGAAAAACCTACATTCTGGTCCATGGCCGGCTCGTGCTCATTCCTGACGGCCTGATGTTCATGGTGCCGACCAAGCTTATGCCCACGATCCTGTCGCCACTGTTCTCGGTAAAGACCAAGCTGCTTATGGCGCGCGAGTGGTTTCATCCACCGCGCGCCGCCGATAGCGACGAAAGCGTCGCATCGTTGGTTGAGCGTCACTACGGCCGCGAGCTGGTCGATCGCCTCGCCGATCCGTTGCTCTCCGGTATATATGGAGGCGAAGCTTCGTCATTGAGCGTGCGCGCCGTTCTGCCTCGTTTTGCCGAGATGGAGCGCACACACGGCAGTTTGGGTCGCGCCGTGCTGGCTGCGCGCAAGCAGATGTCGCAGGCCGCAAGGCAGCCGGCGCGTCCGCTGTTCGCCTCCCTCAAAAACGGCATGCAGCAGTTGGTGGACGCTCTCCTATCCCATCTTTCTCGGTCTGCGCTGCTCATCAACATGCCGATTGACAACGTTCGAGCTGAGGTTCACGGTTGGAGAGTCTCGGCTGGCGCGAAGACCGACTCCTTCGATGGCGTGATTTTTGCCCTGCCTACACATTCCGCCGCCAAGCTGCTTTCCTCTTCGAGCCCGGAGCTGGCGAACGAGCTCGGCGGCATCGGTTATAGCTCGTCCATCACGGTCGGGCTGGGCTACGGCCGCGAGGTGCGTCAATCGCTGCCTCCGGGCTTCGGATTTCTGGTGCCGCGCAGCGAAGGCAGGCTCATGCTGGCCGCAACGTTCGTCCACAATAAGTTTCCTGGTCGTGCTCCGCAAGATCGTGCCTTGCTGCGCTGCTTCATCGGAGGTGCGCACGCTGACCAAGTCTGGCAGCTTTCCGACGGCGAGGTTGTCGGCCTCGTCCGCGAAGACCTGCAAGAAATCCTCCGACTCCGCGCCGAGCCTCTTTGGGCCCGCGTATATAAATGGAAGGCGGCGATGGCCCAGTATGGCGTCGGCCACCTTGACCGCCTGGAGCGCATCGAACATCTTCGCCGTCAGTTGCCGGGGCTGGCGCTGGCGGGCAACGGCTATCGCGGCATCGGCATCCCCGACTGCATCCGCTCCGGTAGCGAAGCTGCTACGCAGGTTCTGACCTCGCTCCATCTGATCTAAGTCGACTCAGGCAATTCACCGTGACTGAGTGTGCTCTTCTCTGGATATTTCACTTGCTTGTAAGTCCGACTGAAGGCGAACCAGAGCAATGCAATTACGACGAAGCACAGGGAGCTGCCTTCGGGACCGACCGAACCCCCGGTGAGCCAGCGGGCTCCGTGCAGCGACGACTTGAGCAGGTGACCGGGGAAAACGATGCCGCTGTCGGGGACTGAATAAAAAAATGTTTCGCCCCAATCCCATGCGGCGTGAAAGCCCACAGCAAACCACAGCGTGCCGGTGCGGCGGAGGGTAAGAGCAAAGAACAGGCCGATGCATGCCACGGCCAGCAGGCCGTTCCACTCTTCTCCGCCATTTCTTATGTGGATGAGGCCGAAGGCGCAGGACAACGATATTGCCGCCCACCAGAACCCCACCGCGCGCGTCAGCGTGAATTGAGCGTAGCCGCGCAACAGAAATTCCTCGAAGCAGCCGACCAGCAAGAACATCACGGCCCAGAACGCGGCATACTTCACGATGCGCGGACCGTGCAGGGCGAGATGTCCGAAGTCGAAAACGTGTATCCGATTGAGCGTCCCTAGAAGCAGAGTGATGCCAGCGAATCCCCAGGTCGCACCCACCCAGAAGAGCTTGCGGAAGGCTTGACGAGGGGGCAGCCCGTAGGTTTCCCAGGGACGCCTCTCAATTTTCGCCAGGACCAGCGATGGGATGACGGCCGCCAGAAGGGCACAGAATTCTTCCAGCATCATCGACCTCAGACTGCCGGCGGGGCCGTAGCGCTCCTCTAGGTCGTTGGCCAGCCAGTACAAGAAATAGGACATGACCACGTAGAATGCGAATCCCCAGCCGGGGCGGAGGCCGTCGGGGCCAAACAAGAGCGTTCGGACATAGGGAGGCTGCGTGGCAGCCGCAAAGTCGGGTGCCGGAGGCTGTGACTCCGGTGGGGAGTCAGGGCCGGGAGTGTTTTCCAAGTCAGTCATTCCCGCTCAAATTCCAGCTCCTCGGAACACTACTTCCGACCGCGCCGGTGTTCCACGGTGACAGAAGATTGCGCGGAGTGGGGCTGCGTCATGGTAAAACACTCGGTCGTCCCATGAACCGATTTTTCACGCGCGAACGCTCAGGCCGACTGGCTGGTGAATCTGCAATTGCGCGGTACGGCAGACGGGGACGCGCAGGAACAGGCCTGGATCAGCGAAGGTTGGAAGCAGTGGCATGGCCACGGAATCGGGGGAGCGCCGTTCTCCGAGGGCCAGCCGGCGATCGCGACAGGATCTCCAGGGAACGGTTTTGATGTTGGTCCTTTCGATGTCGAACACTCACCTCTTCTGTATCTAGTGAGCGCGGCACCGTTGCTGGCATGGCCCGGACCAAGCCTGGAGGCCGACTGGGCAAATTATTGGCGCTGGCTGCCGCATCTGCCGTTTCTGGCATGCGGAATGCTGCTCGGTGCGTCGTTGTGGTACGTGGCGCGGCGGCTCTGCGGGAATCCCGGGGGATATGTGGCGCTTGCCCTTTATTGCTTTTCGCCAGCCCTGATCCAGGCCAGTGCGAGGTGGCATCGGGAGCCGGAGATCGTTGCGGCATGGGGAGCGTTCGGGACGATTTTTACCGCGATTGCGGTCGCTCACACGCTTTATGCGCCGCGCGAGGTGGTGTGGTGGAACTGGCGACGAATTGTGCTGCTCGGCATTTCGCTGGGGCTGGCGGTGGGCTCGCAGTTCTCGATGATTGTGGTGGCGCCGATCGCGCTGGCGCTGATGCTGTACGTAGCTCCCATTCGGCGCCAGGCCACACTGGTCATCTGGGGCGCGGGATGCGTGGTGGGTTTGATGTTGCTGTTCGCGGCGTACTTCTTCCATCCGCGAGCATTCTGGGAAGGGATGCGGCACGCATCTTTTTGGGGAGCGACCTGGCGCGGGTTCGCCGTGCCGGGGGTTTACCGTGAGGTGCTGGCGCAGATCGGACGGGCGTGTCCGGCGCTCGCGT
>WNGL01008677.1_pt1 | contig 14395 bp, 16 predicted proteins | sample 5400591 | NCBI WGS metagenome assembly WNGL01 (sample SAMN13153377, study PRJNA577476) | soil metagenome | isolation source: 80 cm soil or saprolite under Garry oak tree replicate 1 | place: USA:California | collected 2016-06-15
AAGATGCGGAAAAGCGGTTGACCGCGGCGAGCGGGCTGCTGCCCGGCGCGGGCATGAGCAGCGTGTGGGGAGAGTTTCTCCGTTTGCGCGGGCGCGTGCACGCGCAGGCCGGCCGCTCGACCGAGGCGTACCACGATCTCGGCCAGAGCGTCAGCGTGTTCGACCTGCTGGGCGAGCGCTATCAGGCCGGGCTCAGCTATCTCGAGCTCGGCAAGCTCGCGGCGGAGGCTGGCGCGCGCTCCCGCGCAGGGCGGTACCTCGCGGACGCGCTTGCGATTTTCGAGTCGCTCGACGCCCATCCCGAACTGGCCGATACGCGCGCGACGATGGCGGGCGCGCCGGCGGCGACGACCGGCGCATTCCTCGGCGCGCAGGTCGAAGGGGACGCGCCGCTCGTCCGCCGGATGGTCGACGCGGCCGTCACGCCGGCGCTGCTCGCCAAGGAGGGCGCGACGACGCTGCTGGAGGCGTGCGACGCGCAGGCCGCGATCATCTTCAAACAGCCGCGCGCCGGCGAGGTGGATGTCATCGCTCGAGCGGGTGTGGACGCCGATACGGCGCGCGCGATGGCCAGTGCCGCGGCGCGGACGATTTCCGCCACACCGGCCGCGCTTCTGGCTGTCGAAGCCATCGGGCGCGACGGGACGGCTCCGCGGTTTGCAGCGGTCTCGTCGGGCAGGCCGTTCACAGCGCCGACGCTCCAGCGGTTCCGCACGCTGTGTTCGGTGCTGCGTCAGGGCTTCGATCTCTGCTCCGCGCGCGAGCGCCCGGCGGAGCCGGCGGCTGGCACGATCGAACGCTCGCTGGAGCCGCTCATTCCCGGTTTCCTGTGCGCGAGCACCGCGATGCAGCGCGTCATGGATCAAATCCAGCGGCTCCAGAGCAGCGATCTCACGGTCCTCATCACCGGCGAGAGCGGGACGGGCAAGGATCTCGTCGCACGCGCCATGCACGCCGGGTCGCCGCGAGGGTCGGCCACCTATCTGCCCTACAACTGCACCAGTGCGACGCGCGAGCTCGCCGACAGCCAGCTGTTCGGCCACCGCCGCGGCAGCTTCACGGGCGCGTTCGCCGATCAGCCGGGCGTCATTCGCAGCGCCGCCGGCGGAACGATTTTCCTCGATGAAGTCGGCGATCTGCCGATCGACGTGCAGCCGAAACTGCTGCGATTCCTCGAGCAGGGCGAGATCATGCCGGTCGGCGAAACACGGCCGACGCGGGTCGACGTCCGCGTCGTGGCCGCGACGAACGCCGACCTTGAACAGCGCGTGACCGAAGGCCGCTTCAGGGAAGACCTCTTCTATCGTCTCAGCGTCATTCGCATCCACGTGCCGCCGCTGCGCGATCGGCGCGAAGAGATTCCGCATCTGAGCACGTTCTTCGTCCGCGAGGCCGGCGAGCGGCTCGGAAAACCGGGTGTCCGCCTCAGCGCTGACACGCTCGACCTGTTCGACACGTTCGGGTGGCCCGGAAACGTCAGGCAGCTCAGGAATGAAGTGCATCGCGCCGTCGCGATGGCGACGCCGGGCGGCGTGATTACACCGGATCTGCTCTCGCCGGTTTTCGCGGGATCGCCCGAAGACACGTCGTCGCCCCGGCGGGCGCGAAATGTCACCCTGGGGGCCGCGATCGAGCGGCTCGAGCGCGAGATGATTGAAAGCGCGCTGCAGCGGACGTCCGGAAACGTCTCGCAGACCGCTCGCGCACTGGGTTTGACGCGCCGAGGGCTGTATCTCAAGATGGACCGCCTCGGGATTGGGGCTCTCGCCCGATAGTCGTGTCTCTCCCGATCTGGATACCAGATATGCAGCTCAAAGGCTATTTGTATATTTAGTATCCTAAATCTGTAGCGTCACTCGACCCTCCTTTAGAGCTAATAAATTACTCATTTATAAGGACTTGTTACGGATGACTCCGCACGGTGTCTCGCCCGGCCCAGCCCTTGTAATAGCGGGCTGCGGTTTCACTATCCGGAGGAGAGTTCATGGAACAACGCCTTCGACTCGTCCAGGGCGGGCAGCCGAAAAGCGACAAGCGGACGTCGGAACGCCGCAGTCTGAGCGTTCCGGGCCAGATAGTCTGGAAAGACGTCCGCGGCAATACCAAGCTGGCCGCCGTCGTCACCCGCGACGTCAGCGAACATGGCGTGGCCATCGAATGCCTCAATGGCGCCGCCATCCCGCTGTATCGCCTGGTGTACTTCCAGGTCGACCGCGAGGCGCGCCAGAACGTCGAATTGCCTCCGGCGCTCAGGAAATCCAACGTACTCTCGGCCATTTTCCGCGTCGGCGCGGACAATCAGTCAACCGGTGCCCCGACGGAATATGCGTTGCGCCTCCTGGTTGAACCGGCTCGCGCCGCAAAGCCGACGGCGGCGCCGGTGCCGGCCTGGACCGTGCAGGGTTCGCAGCCGCTCACGGCATAACGGGAGGTTCGACAAGACACCATGCTCACCGTTATGCGGATCGACCACTGGGATCCTCGCCGCTGTGGCCCGCTGACGGAGGCGGCCCTTCGCGAGAAAGTCGAATCCTGCGGATACCAGGTATCCACTTTTGCCTGGCCCGCCGGAACCGTCGTCCCGCCGCAGACCCAGGACCGCGAACGGGTCGACGCCGTGGTCACCGGGATCGTGAAGATTACCCTCGACGGCGAGACCGCCATCCTCACCGCCGGTGACATCGTCTATGTGCCGCGCGGTGCCGTCCGCCGCGTGGAAGTCGTCGGCGCCTCTACCGCGCGCTGTTTGAACGCCCTCTACTACCACTGAGGCGCCTGCATCCCGCAGGCGCAGATCTTCCTCCTGATCCGCGTGTCCGACGTGAGGGCGCGAATGATGGATTGCCGCCACGCCTCATGACCGGACTCTATAGAATGCCCACCCATGAAGAGACTGCTGGGTGTTGTCGTGATGCTCGCGTTCACGGCATTGGCGATGATGGCGGCGCTCGTCATTGCAAGCTGGAAGCTCGAGGCCGACTCCGCGCGTCTGATTTACGCGGAGGTCGCGCGCCGGCCGCCGCATCCCTTCCTGCAGGTTCTTCCGGGCGGTCAGGTCGGACACGTCAATGCGGAGGGGTTCCGCGGCGATCCAGTCACAGTCGACAAGGCGCCCGGCACCTTCCGGATCTTCACGCTCGGCGGTTCGACAACACTTGGCGTGGCCAATCCCTACGAGGAAAGCTATCCGTTTCTGCTGCAGGGCATCCTGCGCGATCGTCATCCCGGCCGTCAGATCGAAGTGCAGAATGCCGCGTCCGCCTGGTACACGACGGCGCACAACGTCGTCTCATACGAGCTGCGCGTCCGGCGATTTGATCCGGACTTGATCGTTTTTTATGAGGCGATCAACGACCTCGTGCGGAGCTTCGCGCCGCCGTGGTTCGCGCACGGCGACTTCCAGCACGACTACTCGCATTACCTCGGACCGTACGCACGGTTGGCCGGACCGGACGCCGAAATGGGTGCGCCGCGCTCGTGGCTGGACGGCTGGTTTGCCTGGCGGACACTGACGCGCCGGCTCCAGCACCAGCCTTCGCCATTCAATCAGCGCGATGCAGACAACGTCGCGCGGCTGGCGGCGCAGATGACGCAGACCGGTACGCCTGATTTCCGAAGCCTGGCCAGCTTTCAGGAGTTCTATGCCACGCTGATTCGAGACGTGCGAGCGGACGGGCGGCCGATCATTGTCGCGTCGCAGCCATACCTCTATTCACCCACGCTTCCGGACGCGGGGCGGCGGCTGCTGTATTTTGCGCCGATCTTCTGCGCCGAGCACGGCACCTATCCGTCGATGGCCGCGATGATTAGAGGAATGGACTTGTTCAACGGCACCGCGCGGTCAGTCGCGGACGCGCAGCACGTGCCGTTCGTGGACCTCGTCAGTGTCGTGCCGAAGACCGCCGAATACTTTTCCGATGACGTGCACCTGCGCGGTTCGGGGAATCGAATCGTGGCGACGCGGCTCGCCGATACGATCGACGCCCTGGGGCTGCTCCGACGGTGATGCGGGCGTGAATCCGAAGGCCAAATGCTGAACTGCGGCAGACGCGGGGACGATGCGATAAAATGCATCGTTTCCCTTGCATGCGCCCGTAGCTCAGCAGGATAGAGCATCGGTTTCCTAAACCGGGGGTCGCAGGTTCGAGTCCTGCCGGGCGCGTTTGCCCTGCGCGAGCGGAGAAATAAATGAAACGACTCGAACGTCATAAGCTCAAAGAAAACGACTTCGCGCACACCGTCGCGCGGACGCGCGAGATCATGGCGCAGCGCCAGCGCGAAGTGACGACGGTCAGCGTCGCGATCGTCGCGGCGGTGCTCCTCATCGGTGGATTCTATGGATACCGCGCGTCGCAGAGCGCCAAGGCCACGACCCTCCTGGCGTCCGCGCTTGCGATCGCGGAAGCCCAGGTGGTCACGCCGCCTCCCCCGGCGCCGGGCAGCCCGCCTCCCGTGCAGCCACCGGGCACCTATCGCACGGATCGCGAGCGCCTCGAGGCGGCGGTTCCGCGGCTGCAGCAGACGGCGGATGCGTACCCGGACACCGACGCCGGCATCACCGCGCGGTATCGTCTCGCCGCCGCCCTCGCAGCGGTAGGACGCTACGCGGAGGCCGAGCAGCGATACCAGGAAGTCGTGCAGAAGACCGGGCAGAAGAACATCTATCACTACACTGCGAGGCTCGGCGCCGGCGAGGCGCAGCTCGCGAAGGGCAAGACCGACGCCGCGATGACCACCTTTCGCGATCTGGCAGCCGACAGCAACTCGACGCTGCCGGTCGACGCCGTCCTGATGCAGCTCGGACGCGCGGCGGTCGCCGCGGGGAAGAGAGACGATGCGGCGCGCGCGTTCACCCGTGTGATCGACGAGTTCCCGCAGTCGCTCTACGCATCCGAAGCGAAGGACAAGCTGGCGGAAATCAAGAAAGCCTAGTACTGCAACACCGCGCGGACGTTCTCGCCGGCCAGGCGCTCGCGTCCGTTCAGCGCGAGGAGCTCGATCAGAACTGCGACGCCGTGGACGTCGCCGCCGAGCTGCCGGACGAGATCGACCGTCGCCCGCGCCGTGCCACCGGTCGCGAGCAGATCGTCCACGATCAGGACTTTCTGTCCTTTGTCGATCGCGTCATCGTGCATCTCGAGGCTGTCGCTGCCGTATTCGAGGTCGTAGGTCACGCGGATCGTGGTGTGCGGCAGCTTCCCCACCTTTCGCACGGGCACGAATCCCGCGCGGATCCGATCGGCCACGGCCGCGCCGAGGATGAAGCCACGACTTTCGATGCCGACGACCAGCGAAATCCCGACGTTGCCGTACGGCTCCGACAGCGCGTCGATCGCGAGGCGGAATCCCTCGGCATCGCGCAGCAGCGTCGTGACGTCGTAGAAGAGGATCCCCGCCTTCGGAAAATCCGGTACGTGGCGAATGCGTGCCTTGAGCGCGTTCATGGTCACCTGATTGAGAATCCGGTCATGCGTCCGTGCGGCACGAGGTCCGCGACGTCGACGGCGTCCACCCGCGCGGACGCGGGGCCGCGGCGGAGCGCCGCCTCGACGCGATCGACCGCCTCGCGCTCCCCTTCCGCCTGGACCTCGACGCGGCCGTCCGGCAGGTTGCGCACCCACCCGTTGACGCCCTCGCGCGCAGCCGCCGCTTCGGTGAAGAACCGGAATCCGACGCCCTGCACGCGCCCCCCGATCACATACCGGCGCGCGACCCTCATGCGAAACGCGGATTATAGCAATTGCCGGTAGGATGAGCCATGCCGCACATTCATTCGAGCAGCTACGGCGAATCGCGGCTGCGCATGCTGCGCGTCCTGCGCAAGGGCGATCGGCACGATCCGAAAGACTTGACGGTGGCGCTGCGCTTCGAGGGCGCGGCCGAGACGATGGTGCCCGGCGAGGCGATCAAGAATCTCGCGCATCGCGTCGCGCGAGGCCAGGACTACGCCGCGATCGAATCCCTCGGGCTTGCGATGTGCAGCCGCATCCTGCAGGAGCACGCGTCGATCGGACTCGCGCGCGTCGACATTGTCGAACAGCCGTGGGCGCGGCTCGACGCGGGTGGCAAGGCCCAGGGCCAGGCGTTCACGCCCGGCGGCGTCGAGCGGCGGACGGCGACCGTCAGCAGCAACGGCACGCGCGTCTCGGTCGCGGCGGGCCTCGAGAATCTCGTGCTGCTCAAGACGACGGGCTTCGCGCCGGACGACCGTGGCACCGGCGCGGAAGATGCGGCGGCCGACGGCCTGCAGCGCCTGTTCATCGCGACGCTGTCGGCGCGATGGTCTTACACGTCCGGCGACATCGCCTTCGGGCCGTACCGCCAGGGCGTACGCGCCGCGATCGTCGAGACGTTCGCGTGGCACACGGGACGGTCGGTCCAGGAGACGCTCTCGGCGATTGCCGACGTCGTGCTCGCGAGCTATCAGGAAATCGCGGACGTCACGCTGTCGCTCGAAGAGCGGCCCTACCGGCCTGTCGATCTGCTGGAGCTCTCGCTCGATGGGGACGCGCTGTTCGTCGCTCATGACGAACCGATCGGGGTCGTCGAGATCACGGTTGCGCGAGACGCGAAATAGCGGAGCCACGGACCACGCGGACCACACGGACCACACGGACGAGAGTGACGATGGCTGTGGCACCGTCGGAGGTGGCCGCCCAGGGGCTCGTGATTCGTCACATCAAGACGGCAGCGACCCATGCGGACGACGTGTTCGTGTCGGCCGGCCATGACGAGGGCGCGAGAGATCAGGATCGCGAGCCGACCTGCCTCTTCCATCGCTTCGCGATCCTGATCTCCCGCGCCCTCGTACCGCGCGCAGCGCGGCGACACGAACACGTGCTCGGACGTGGCCCGCTGGCTGCCGCCGCGCGCGCACTCGTCCGTGTGGTCAGTGTCGTCCGTGGCTGTATCTCTGTGCGTCTCCGGGAGCTCTGTGTCTCTGTGCTGTTCGTCTACGTGCCCGTTTGCGCGATCGCGACAGGCAGCAGCTTCTTCTTCGCGAGCTGCTGATTGAACACTCCGAGATCAGCCTTGATCAGGCCGTCCAGTGCCGCGAGCTGCTTGTCCAGCTGCCCAGACAGATCCTTGAATACCGCATACGACTGATCCGTTGGCTTGTAGTCGCCGGCCTCGACGGTCGACTGCAGGGCCGCCAGCTTGTTGTTCAACTTGATCGGGAAGTTGAGCGGATCCTGACCGCTGCGGTTGCGGTACTGGTAGATCTCCCCCTCCACGCCCGTCAGCTTCTCCGTCAGCGCGTCGCCGGCTGCCTTGAGCCTGGCGTCCTTCGCCTTGCCTGTGCGATCGGCAATCTGATCCTTCAGGGCGCGGATCCGCAGGACGGCGTCGTTCGCGGCGCCGACTCTCGCATTGATCTGGGTCGCGAGCGTGAACTGCTCGCGCAAATCGGCGTCGGTGGCGGCGATCTTCGGATTGCGAACGATTGCGAAGGGCTGCGTTTTCGTCACGCCGGCGGCTGTCAGACGGACCTGGTACTGCCCCGGCGGCGCGGCGGGGCCGCGGACGCTGCCCGCCCACATGATCAGCCCCTTGAAGTCCTTCGCATCCGGATAACGCGTGTCCCACACGAACCGGTTGAGGCCCTGCTTCACGGCGACCGGCGGCGGCGTCGGACGGAAGAAATCCTCGGGCGCCGGCGGCGGCGGCGTCGAGGGCGCGGGCGGAGGCGGCGTGCCGGTGAACCTCCGGATCACCTTGCCCTCCGCGTCGAGGAACTCGATCGTGACCGTCTCGACTGGCTGCTTCAGGTAATAGTCGACCGCCACCCCGCGCGACACCGATCGCATCGCATCGCCGGGCTTGAACAGCACGACCGGTTCGCCGGTCGTGTCCCTGCCGATCTGGCGCAGGACGTTGATGTTGTCCATGACGTAAAACGAGCGGCCGTGCGTCGCGATGATCAAATCGTCACCGTGGACGAGCACCCCGTGGACGGGAGTGACCGGCAGGTCGAGGCTGAAGGGTTGCCAGCGATCGCCGTCGTCGAACGACACGTAGATGCCCGTTTCCGTGCCGAGAAACAGCAGTCCCTTCCGCTTGGGATCTTCGTCGATCGATCGCGCGAAATCATCCGGACTGATGCCCGTGACGATCCTGGTCCAGATCCTGCCGTAATCGTGCGTGCGGTACACGTACGGCGCGCGATCGGAATGCTGATATCTGTTCACGGCGACATACGCCGTTGCGGCATCGTGCGGCGATGCCTCGATCAGGCTGATGCGCGCGAACTCGGGGAGATCGGGCGGTGTCACCTTCGTCCAGTTCTTGCCGCCATCCCGCGTGACGTGCACGAACCCGTCGTCCGATCCCGCCCAGATCACCTGTCCGTCGACCGGCGAGGGCGCGAGCGCGAAGATGACCGCATACGTTTCGACGCCCGTCTGATCGAGCGTAATCGGTCCGCCGGAGTCGCCCATCGTCGAGGGATCGTGACGCGTGAGATCCGGGCTGATCTGGTGCCAGCTCTGACCCTCGTTCGTCGACTTCCACACGTATTGCGACGTGACGTAGAGCGTGTGCGGATCCGTGGGGGCGATCACGATCGGGTAGGTCCACTGGAACCGCTGCGGCATGTCACCCGAGTTGTGACCCATCGGATTGTCGGGCCACACATTGATGGCGCGCTGCTCGCCGGTGCGACGGTTGATGCGCGTCAACAGGCCGCCATAACTCCCGGCATAGAACACATCCGTGTCGAGCGGATCGGGCGCGATGTAGCCGCTCTCACCGCCGCCGACGTCGTACATTGCGTCGCCGTTGCCGTTGCTCGGCACACAGACGGTCGAATTGTCCTGTTGCGCGCCGCAGACGTGATACGGGATGTGCGCGGTGGTGAAGACGCCATAGAGCTGCGCGGTCGAGAAATGCTGCGGCGTCCAGCTGTCGCCGCCGTTGGTGGTGACGTTGGCGCCGCCGTCGTTCGTATTGATCATCCGTTTCGGATCGTTCGGCGCGATCCACAGGTCGTGATTGTCGCCGTGCGGGTCGCGGACCGGGCGCAGCGTCTTGCCCGCGTCGGTCGAGCGGTAGACGCTCGTGTTCAGCACGTAGAAGGTGTCTTTCGTCTGCGGGTCGGCGTAGATCCGCGAGTAGTAGAACGCGCGCTGCCGAATCCGGCGGTCGTCGTTGACCAGCTTCCACGTCGCTCCGGCATCGTCGGACATGAAGATGCCACCGTCCTTCGCCTCGACGATCGCGTACAGGCGGTTGCTGTCCGCTCCGGAGACCGAGATCCCGACCTTGCCCCAGATGGGTTTCGGCAGACCGGCGTTCTTCGTCAGCTCCGTCCAGGTCGTCCCGCCGTCCGTACTCTTGAACAGGCCGCTGCCAGGCCCGCCGCTGGACAGCGAATACGGCGTCCTGAAGACTTCCCACAGTCCGGCATACAGGATGTCGGGATTCCTGGGATCCATCACGAGGTCGACCGCGCCGCTCTTGTCGTCGCGGAACAACACGCGTTGCCAGGTCTTGCCACCGTCTTTCGAGCGGAACACGCCGCGATCCGGATTCGGTCCGTACGGATTGCCGAGCGCCGCGACGAACACGATGTCCGGATTGGTCGGATGCACGCGGATGCGCGCAGTCGCCTGCGTCTGCTGAAGGCCCAGCGGCGTCCACGTTTTTCCGGCATCTGTCGTCTTGTAGACGCCGTCGCCCTGGATGATGTTGCCGCGCAGCTCGGTCTCGCCCATCCCGGCGTAGACGATGTCGGGGTTGGAGGGTGCGACCGCAAGCGCGCCGACCGACGCCGTCTTCAGCTGCTTGTCGGAGACGGCGTGCCACGTGAGACCACCGTCGGTGGTCTTCCAGACGCCGCCGCCGGTGGCGCCGAAGTAGTACTCCAGCGGCCTGCTGGCGCTCCCGGCGGCGGTTTGCGATCGGCCGCCGCGATTGGGTCCGATGGCGCGCCAGTGCAGCCCAGCCAGCAGGGACGCGTCCATTTGCGCCGATAAGGATAGGGTGGAGGGGATCAGGGTGAGCGCTGCGATACAGACCAGCCCGAACCGCAACGGGCTGAAAGTATTGAATGCCGCGAACCTCTGCAGTCTCATGCGGCTCATCCTAATCGATTCGAGTGTGTAGCCGGTGACTCAGAAACATACATCGAGGCCCGCTACAGCCGAGGCTGCAAGGCATTTCGAGTCGGTACGCAGTGTGCTCTGACAGAAGGCGAGGAGGGATCGATGCTCTTTACGATCGCGGTGATCTTGCTTGTGCTGTGGCTCCTGGGTCTCGTCAGCGGCTACACACTAGGCAACTTCATCTATGTGCTGCTCGTGATCGCCATCGTGTTGTTCGTTGTGGGGCTGGTCAGCGGACGAAGAACGGTCTGACCGACCACGGTTTCGTGAACGTCGGAGGATCGGCCAAGCTGTTGGCTACCGGCCAATGGCTTGGCTCCATTCCCGCACGCCTTTCCCGGCAAATCTTGAAATTATGGCCTGATTCCCCAGCTGAGCGGCCCGGCATGGCCGTTGCTCAGCTCTGCGGCCGGGAGAGGGAATGCCGAGAGCCCACAGCTCCAATGCGGCCGTGTCTGGGGATCACGCGAACGACCTGCACACCGCCGCGCACCTGCACGGGCGCGCGCTGACCTGCGTGCATTGCACGCACGGCCTCGAGTGTGTCGAGCAGAACCGCCGTTCGGGCACGTGGGTCGGCTCCTTCATCTGTCCCAATTGCCGCAGCGAGTATTTCTATGCGTACCGCTGGGGACGTCTCCTGAAGAAGGGTTAGAGGGCGGGAAGTAGACAGCAGGCGTCAAGCGTGCGATCTGGTCACCTCCGGGCCGGGTCGTTTTTTTCAGCTCGCAGCGCTGGGCTTGACGGATTGGAACCCCTGCTGTCTACTTCCGGCCTTCGACCTCTCATCGCTCATCCCGCCAGATCAGCGCATCCTGCCGGATGTGCCACCGCTCCATCGTTCCATCCTCTAGATGCAGGTCCACAGAGGCTTCGAACAGCGCGTCCGCGGTCACCAGATCGAAACGCGTCAGGCGTTTCCTGCCGTCTTCGGTGAGTCCCAGCTCCGCCAGCGTCGTGCCCCAGCGGCCGTGCGTTTCACGAAACGCGCGCTCCGCGTAATACACCCGATGCAGCCAGAGGCGGGCCGGCCAGGCCGGATCGGTTCTGAGAGCCACGGCGCCGGTTTTGGCGGTCGAGAACTGAACGTAGCCCCACTCCTCCGGACGGTGCATGTCGATCACGTGCTGTGGCGACCAGACCCAGTTATGCTCGTTCTGTCCCGGCACTTTCCGATATACGCCGCCGGCAGTCACAAGCGCCCACTCGACGCGTGAGAAATTCACGCGCCACTGGTCGCCGTCAGCTGGCGGCGCACGGCGACGCGCGAGCTCGCCGAGGGCCGTCCAGGGAACCGCCAGCTCGATCGACCAGCCGGCGTCCGTATCCGACGGATCGTTCAACGTGCCATCCAAGTGAACCGCTGACTCCAGGCCTCGAATCTCCCAGTTGTTGACCGGCTTCCCGCCATCCTTGTATGGCCGCGGCAGCAGCAGATCCCAGGTCGTGCCCAGCGCGTTGATCTCGAACTCGTAGTACTCGTGGTTGTCGCCGTTGGGATCGATGAAGAACTCGAAGTCGTTGTCGTGGAAGATTACCGAGTCGTGTTCCGTGAGGGTTGCCCAGAGGTGTGGTTCGGTCAGCTCGGCGCCAATGTAGAAGTACGAATCGTCCCAGAGCATCTTCGCCCTGGTCCGCAGGGACGGCGCGGGCTTCGCGTCTCCTTCGATGTCGACGAAGTCCTGCGTCCAGGGTGCGCGCTGCCACGCCGCATCGTCCAGCCGTCCGTCGATCACGGGCGGCGATTGGCAAGGAGGCCCGTCGCGACGCGCGCGATCATCGGACCGCGTCCGCGAAGGCGCGCCATTTTTCCGGCGTCATCGCGCCGGCGTCAAAGATCGACACGCCGGACGCGCCGCCCTCCAGCGCCATCTCCGCCGTACGAGCCAGTTCGCGCGGGTCGAGCGGCGGCACGTAGATGCCGCTGTAGACTGGCTGCTTCACGGTTGCGACCGCCTCCTGCGTGTACGTCTTCACGAACGCCGGCGTCGCGTCATAGAACGTGTGGTACAGCATCGGGAAGAACGCGTCCAACGTGAACCGTCCCCAATCCTGTCTGACCATGATGCGCGCGCGGCTCGGTCCTGGAAACACGGCGGCGCTGATCGTCTTGCCGCCGGCATGCGCCGCCGGAACCAGATAGTCGTTCACGAGATCGACGACGCTGTCGAGCCGATACTGCAGCCACGCACGATTGCTCTCGGGATCCTTCAACTCGATCGGATCGATCCCGTGCACCCGCTTGAACGCCTTGCGGCTGTACTCGGTATATCCATAGTCGTACTGCGGATAGACCTTGTCCTGTACGATGCCGTACTTCGACCAGAGTCCCGAGGGCAGGATCGCGTCCGGGTGGCGGACGTAATCAAGGTGGATGCCCTTCAGCCCGCTGACCTGCGCGATCTCCGCCACCGTGTCGCGTACGAACTCGCGGACCTCCGGACGCGCCGGATCGAGGAACCGGTAGTAGTCGACGTAGGCAGGCTTGGTCGCCGCCGACTCCCCTTTTGCGTTGACGTTGTACCAGTCCTGGTGCGCCTGCAGCACGTCCGCAAGCAGGCACGGCATTGTCCACATCCAGGCGTGCACGTCGACCTGTTCACCGGCCGCGATCGGGATGATCGTTTCGAGCACCTCGGCTTTGACCGGGAATCGCCGGCTTCGATAGAACGCTTCGCGGCCGTTGTAAATCTCGACGTTCACGGCGGAGACGCCCGAGGATTTCATCAGCGCGAATTCGCGTTTCCAATCGTCCGTGCTCCGTCCGAGTCGTGGCTGCATCCACGCCCAATGTCTCAAGGGGACGCCGGCCCTTGGATACGCCGTCGCGACGGCGACGCCGCCGGCCGCTCGGAGAAACTCCCGCCTGGTCACCATCTGCATGCGCCCGTGCTATCGTATCGTCACAGGAAAGGAGCCGCCATGGCTCGGACGTTTTCGTTTGTTTGCGCACTACTGTTCGGGGGTGTCCTGATGGCGCCAGCCTTTGCGGATGACCTCAAGGTCGGCGACAAGGCGCCCGACTTCAAGCTCGTCGGGACCGACGGAAAGACGTATTCTCTCTCCGATCTCAAGGGCAAGACGGTCGTCCTCGCGTGGTTTCCCAAAGCTTTCACCGGTGGTTGAACCGCCGAGTGCAACTCGCTCCGTGAGAGCGGGGAACTCATTCGCAAGTACGACGTGGTGTATTTCATGGTCAGCGTCGACACACCGGAAGACAACAAGGCGTTCGCCGAAAAAGAACACGCCGATTTCCCGATGCTGAGCGATCCGACGAAGAAGGTGGCCGAGGCCTACGGTGTGCTGCCGCCGCCCAATCCTGACCGTCCGAACGCGCCCCAGTTCGCACGGCGATGGACGTTCTACATCGGTCCTGACGGCAAGATCCTCGCGATTGAGCGGACCGTGCACCCGCAGCAGGCCGGTGAGGAAGTGGTCGCCAAGCTGAAGGAGCTCGGCATCAAGGAACGCTAGCCCTGGCCAGACATCGATCGCCCGTAGAGGCCGATTGGAATAACCCCGCTCTGGCGGACGTCATCGAGCGGAACATCCAGACGATGCTGGATGTCCGCCGGGCCGAAGAGTCGCGGAAGACGCGGCAGGATCGCCTTGCCGACGCGCTGACGCGATTCTCCGGCAACATGTGGTTCGTCTACATCCACGCCATCTGGTTCGGCTGGTGGATCGCCGATAACAAGGGCTGGATTCCGGGGACGGTGTTCGATCCGTTCCCCTTCGGCCTGCTCACCCTGATCGTGTCGCTCGAAGCGATCTTCCTCGCGACCTTCGTCCTCATCAGTCAGAATCGCGCCGCGGCCGTCGCCGACATGCGATCCGATCTGGATCTCCAGATCGATCTCCTGGCGGAGTACGAGGTCACCCAGCTGCTCCGGATCGTCGCCGCGATCGGCCGCAAGATCGACGTCGACGGATGCGACACGCCGGAACTCGCCGAGCTGACGCGGACCGTCACCGTCCAGGAAGTCATCAACGAGATGCAGCTCCGCGCAGGCGGATAGCTGCACCCTCCTCGGCTACTTCGATCCGATCAGGCTCCCACCCGTCTGCCGGACGAACATCGTCATGGCCGACGGATTGTGGTTGTCATCGGGGTACGGGATGAGCGCCGAGCCGTCCAGGTACGATCCGATCGCGAAGTACTCCGCGAGGTTACGCGTGCCGCTCGGGCACGAGAGGCCTTCGACGCAGATCGGCCCGGCGTGCATCACGGGCGTCGCGGGCGCCTGAGCGAACGCCGGCACGGTCGCGAAGGCATTCAGCGTCTGCGCGAA
>WNGL01006003.1_pt1 | contig 14392 bp, 9 predicted proteins | sample 5400591 | NCBI WGS metagenome assembly WNGL01 (sample SAMN13153377, study PRJNA577476) | soil metagenome | isolation source: 80 cm soil or saprolite under Garry oak tree replicate 1 | place: USA:California | collected 2016-06-15
CTGAAACAATTCCAGCTTTTGGCTGACGTTCATCGGCACCGCCAGCGCCTGGTTGCCATCGCGCAGGTCCACGCTGCACCAAATCGGCGCGCGCGTCAGGACGCGGTCTGGCCATTGACGGTCGGACAAATGGATTGGTGGGTAAGGGCGATACTTGGTCGAGGGCTCTTTATGCATGGTTGGTTCTGGTTGATGGCTCGGGCCGTCCAACGGTTAGGCAAACAAAAACCCCACCGCCGGGTTTGGCAGTGGGGTCCAGTAAATTTTCGGAGACAAACTAGAACCCAACTGCCGCGCGGCTCAGCAGCAGCGCGCTCGATAGCAGCAGGTTCAGATTGCAATTCACAAACGGAGAGTAACAAACGCAGCCCGGCGCGTCAAATGATTTTTTGAAAGATTTAGCTGGTTCCCAGGGCGCGTTCAAGAAACTCCGACCAGTCTCATTATCACCCCGATTCATCCGTGTGTCGGGCGTGGCTGGTGTGTCTTAACCCTTTCCAAGGGTTTCCACCGCACTGCCAACCGGTTTCGAGCGTTCTTGAACTCGTCCTGAGCTGGTTCCCAGATTCGAGTGCAGCTCCTGAAGCGAGCCAAACAGTAAGCACTTCCGCCGGCCAGTGAAGCGCTCTAAGCGCCCCGCCGCCAGCCTCGTTCACACCCAGGCAAGGCCGGGATATTTCTTCTGCAGGGCAGGTTTGATTTTTGGATAGCTGTTCGCTTTGAAGGCGGGCCAGTTGCAAGTCGCTTCCAGCCGTTTGCCGTCGGGCGCGCAGAGCCAAAATCTTATCGGCACCCGGCCTTCGCAAATGCTCGGGTGTTCCCCAAGGCCGAAACATTCATGGAGCTTTGCCTGAAGTTCCGGGCTGTTCGGCCGGCCATCCTTGCCCTGCGCAGCCTCAGCGTAGAGCAGCTTTAGTCTCCGGCCATCCGGCCAGGTGATGCTGGTCGGCGCCAACTCGTCCAGCCAACTCACCTGCTCCGCCGCCAGGTGCTGCACCAGCGCCTCTTGCAGCGGGGTAGCTTGGGCTTCCTTGGCCAGGGTCAATCCCTCGAATGCGCGCGCCAAACAATTTATGATGCTCGGCTCGTCAAACGGCGGGAATTCCAACTCTGGCATTGCTGCGGCGACCAGGTTCACGCGCGCGATGAATTGCTTGAGCGTGTGATTGAGGAGCGGCAGCTCGAAATAGCCTTTGCGCGAGGCTTCAGCCAAGCAGCGGCCCGCCGCTTTCGGGTCCACTTCGCGCTGGTGTTGGTGATGGATGACTAAGTCGCGGAAGCGGACGAGTTTCACGGCGGCGACTCGCTTATGTGTGCGGTCGTAAAGGTGCTCCACCGCCGCGCTGACTTGCTCCGGAAATGTTTCCTCAATCCATTCCCGCTTCACAGCGCTGGCCAGGCCGAGCAGCGTCAGGTTCTCTGACGCACGCCCAGCCACTTCACGAATGGTCGCGGCAACGAACAGCGGCGCGTTTTGGACTACACTCTCACGCATCAAGGCGCCCTGCCGTCCTTCCGTCAGATCGCAATCGAGGGTCCCCCGGTCGCGCCGGAGGCACAACTGATCGATGAATCCCGTCATTATGCAGCGGAGCAGAGGGTCACCAGCGGAGGGTGGTGGAAAGAGGATGGAGGATGGAGCTGGGCCGCTCTCAGAGTGTGTCTGAATAATCCCCTCCCTCTCCTCCTGCCATCTCCCATCTCCCATCTTCCATCTCCTTTCCGGGCCTTCATGCTGACATCGGAGTAGGCCTTGCCTTTCCGCGAGCTGCAAAATCTGCTCGAAGGTCTGCTCCACTTGCCGCGCGGTTTGGGCGTGGATGCCGTATCGGCGACAAGGCTCGATGCTGAAATCATTTTTCTTGGCGAACTGGTAGGCGCGCATTAAAGTGTAGAAGTCCGAGTCCTGACTCGCTTCGAACATTTCACGCGCTTCCTGGATGTGTTTGTCGTCGCGCCCAAGCCGCACCAGCAAATCGCGTCCGCTCGTCAGGACTGCGCACAAGGCCGCCGCCGGCACGCACCCAAACCTGGCCGCCTCAACCAGCATCCGCGAGTAGCGTGGGTGCATCGGCAGCTTGAGCATCTGCCTTCCGGTCGGAGTAAGGTCGCTGGGAGGGGCGGCGAGTGCCGTATGTCGAGCGTCGAGGGTCGAAGGTCGAAGGTCGGAGGTCTGAGGTCTGAGGTCCGAGCTCTGACCTCTGACCTCTGGCGCTCGGACCGGCCCTGGTCCCTCGCCACGCGCCAACGCTCCCAGGGTCTGCAACAACTGTTCCGCCCGCTCAACTGCTTGCGGGTCGGGCTTGTCCAGCCAATCAAACTCCGCGGCCCGTTTGATGCCCAGCGAGTGCAAAAGCAAAACGACCTCCGCCAAATCGCTGCGCTGAATTTCAGGGGTGTTGCGTTCAGGCCGGTCCAACTGGCCGCTCTCTGTCCACAGCCGGTGACAGGTTCCGGGCGCGGTGCGTCCGGCGCGGCCCTTACGCTGCTCGGCCGATGCGCGGCTGATCGGCTCGATAAAGAGCGTGCCGATGCCGCGCTCGGCGTCATAGCGGGCCACCCTGGCCAAGCCGCCGTCCACTACGTGCCGAATGCCATCGATCGTCACCGAGGTTTCGGCGACGTTCGTGGCTACGACTACTTTGCGAAGGGGATTTGGCGAAAAAGCCAGGTCCTGTTGTTCGGCCGGCAAATCGCCGTGCAGCGGGATCAAAGCGAGCCGTTCGCGGGCGTCAACGGCACTCAACGCACTGATGGTCGCGTTGATCTCCCCCATGCCAGGCATGAAAACCAGGATGTCGCCGGCTTCGCCCAAGTTAACGATCTGCTCAACTATATCGGCCGCTTGTTCCGTTATTGGCCGCTCATCGTGTTGGCCCAAATAGCGGACCTCGACCGGAAAACTCTCGCCTTCGGAGTGGAGGACGGGGCAGGCAGGTCGAGGGGCGAGGGGCGAAGGTCGAAGGTCGGATGGCCCGGCGACGATCGGCGCGGGGGACTCGACACCCGACACTCGACACTCGACACTCAGGTACGCCGCCACCGGCTCAGCCTCCATGGTGGCGGACATAACCGTCAATTTCAATTCTTGCCGCTTAGTTTGCTGCAGTCGTTTCACCAACCCCAACGCGACGTCGCTGAGCAGATTGCGTTCGTGAAATTCGTCGAAGACCACAACCCCCACCTCTGAAAGCGTGCGATTGTCCTGCAGCCAGCGCAGCAAAATGCCTTCGGTGACGTAACTGATGCGCGTGCCGAGGCTGGTTTGATCATCAAAACGGATTTGATAACCGACTTCTGTCCCCAGTTTGCAGCCGCGTTCCCAGGCAACGCGCGCGGCGACGGTCCGCGCAGCCACCCGGCGTGGTTGGAGCACGACTATTTTCCTATTCCCAGCCAGTCCGGCGTCCAACAGCATCTGCGGCACCTGTGTGGTCTTGCCCGACCCGGTCGGAGCGACCAGAACCAGCCGATTGCCGGAGCGCAGAGTCTGGACAATCTGTGAATGGATTTGCCAGATGGGAAGGGCAGCTTGAGTCACAAAAACGGGCGGCAAAAACCAAGAGTCTGCGGCGCGTGGAGTTTAGAACCTCACATGCCGCAATGCCAGCGCAGCAATCGTGAGGATCAACATCAAGCCGGCGGGCATAAGTTTCCTGGTCTTGGCCAGGCGCATGGCAAAGACTACCAGTAACGCTGCCAGCAGGATGTCCGCTACGTATGGCTGGAATACGATGCCCGCGGCACACAGGCTCAGCGCCGCCGCAAATGCCGCCGACATGATAAGCGAAACCCGGCTCTTGGCCTTCAAGAAACCGATCAAGCCGCCGGCGACCAGCACAATTATGTAAATCCAAAGGACCTTATCTGGGCGCATAGTTCAGTTTTCGGCGGAATTTAGCCGGAGAAGATTGCAAATGACACAAGAATTAGTTCGAGCGTCGTGGGGCGTTAACGCCTTTGCTTTACGTATATTCGCGGCCCTTATCCGCTTTCCACTTCGAGGTTCAGGACTAGGCCGGGCTCACATTCAACAGATACCACAATTGGGCGGCAACAGATTTCGCAATCGGTCGTCAACTGCTGCAGCGGCAGGCTGGTGTCTATGAGCAGTTCGAAGCTCTGCCCGCAGAACGGGCATTGTATGAGTTCGGAGACTTCCATCAGGTGACCAACAATTCTCATTATGGCCGCTTCGATCCGCGCCGGGGTGAGGGCACCCGGCCTACACCGCCTACAGAACCGCCCTCTTGCAGGCCGGGTGCCCTCACCCGGCGTCCCCATCTGGTCCACAATGAGAACATCAGGTGACTTCATTCGGTTGACCGCGCTCCAAAGCTGGACTAAACTAAGGGCAATGCAGAATAGCAGGTCAAGCGATAAGCTGCAAAAGTATGCTTGATCCCCTTCGAGTTTTGATCGTAGAGGATTCGGAAGATGACACCCTTTTGATGGTGCGCGAGCTTCAGCGCGGGGGTTTTGATCCGGTTTTCGAGCGCGTCCAAACTCCCGCCTCCATGACGGCGGCCCTCCAAGCGCAGGCCTGGGACCTCATCATCAGCGACTATTCCATGCCGCAGTTTGGCGGCTCCGCCGCCCTGAGCCTCTTTAAGCAGCAGGGATTGGACATCCCGTTCATCGCTGTTTCCGGTGTCATCGGCGAAGACACCGCCGTGGAGATGATGAAAGCCGGCGCCGACGACTACGTCATGAAGAGCAGGCTTGCCCGGCTGGCGCCGGCGGTGCGCCGCGAATTGCGCGCCGCACAAGAACGGCGCGTGCGCAAGCAAGCCGAAGCCGCCATGGCCCATCTGGCCTCCATTGTCGAGTCGTGCGAAGATGCCATCGTCGGCGAGACCTTGGACGGTGTCGTTACCAGTTGGAACACTGGCGCCCAACGGCTTTACGGCTACGCTCCTCAGGAGATGATCGGCCGGCCAGTTTCCATCTTGGTTCCAGCCTTTCGGTCATACGACTTGCCGGAAATCTACGAACAACTCAAACGCGGGCAACCTTTGGAGCCTTTTGAAACGGTTCGCCTTCGCAAAGATGGCAAGGCGATCGATGTGTCGCTGACCGTTTCGCCAATCCGGGACCGTGACGGGCGGGTAATGGGTGCTTCAACCGTGGCACGTGACATCACGCGACGCAAAGCTGAGGAGCAAGAGCGCCTGCGATTGATCCAGGAACTGACCGATGCCCTGGCGCAAGTTAAGACGCTCAGCGGGTTGCTGCCGATCTGCGCCTCGTGCAAAAAGATTCGCAACGACAACGGTTACTGGGAAGCCGTTGAGACCTACGTTAGCGAACACTCCGATGCCGACTTCACTCACGGCATCTGCCCCGAATGTGTCCAGCGGCTTTATCCGGAGTACAGTTTGAAGGCCTGAGCCGCTCCGGATAGCGCGCGGGGCGTATCTCAGCGAATCTGCGTTGCGAGGCTTTGACCATCACTTGCGCAATCGGAAGAAGCGCATTGGATTCAACTCTACCCTATTAGTGTAAGGACTTTTGGCCCCGGCAATATCAAAAAAGTTGCTGCCGACCAAATTTGTCGAGGATTGCAGAGTAAAGCCGAGGCCGGGCCAGGTCAGGACCAGGTCGGCGCCAACCAGGCTGGCGGTCAGAGTCGGGACTGTCAGGTTCGGCGTCGCCGCCACCGCAAAGCTGATGTCGTCGTAGTAGCCGGAGGTGGCGCCATAGTTAATGTTGATCTCGATGACGTTGTAACCGTAATCCAGGATGGCATTGTGCGTGAAAGTCGGGTTGGTCATGTCGTCAATGTAAAAATCTGCGTTGTTCGCACTGTTCGTAAGTGCCGGCCCGACGATGATTCGGCCATGGTGCCAGCCAACACTGCGCGTTGTCGGGGTGTTGAACCATCCATTGTCATAGCCGTCGTCCGCGCCCACCACCCGCGCCTGGTACTTGGTGCTATCGAAACCGGCGCTTTGATCTGAAGATGCGCCTAGCGAAAGCCTCTGGATTTGTGAGGCGCCACTGTTCAGGCTTCCGTCCCCAGGATAGTCCGCATTAGTAGGCGCACTGTCATAATATCCAATCGCCATGAAGTCCGCAAAGTCAGCGCTCGCGTCGCTGGCGCCCAAGGGATCGTAGAACCACCAATCCAGCATGACATCGCCCGTGTAAGGATTGCCGCCATTCAGCCGGAAAGCCAAATTGTACCAGTTCTCATCCAGATCATTTGGACGGCTGCCTTGGATCATGTTGGTGCCGCTGTGCGGATTGACTGGATTGACTCCCGCTTGCGGTCCCACCACTTGGCTATTGGGCGGCGCCGGGCCAAACCACGGATTGCCCGGCCCGCCATTGGGCGCGGTGTTGGTTCCGCCGGACAAATTCATGTCCAGCGCGCCTCGTTTGCGGCTTTCGAAGCTCTCTGAGAACAGGACGACGTACTGAGGGGCGACAGTGAAACTATACTGCCAGGTGTTGGTCTGCGGCGTGGGCGTTGCATCATCCGCAAACGCCAGGCTGACCGTGTGGGTCGAATTGGGTGCGAACCCTGCCGGCGGCGCAAAGTGGATGGAGGTGTTCCCATTGGTGTCCTGCATGAGGGTGGTGGGCAAGACCGTGGCGTCATCAAGCTTGAGCATAATCGAATTGGTGTTCACATGCGTGGTCGCATCAGTCAGAATTATGTCAATCGTGCCGTTGGTCTGCACCCTGCGTCCTTGCGGCGCAAAAGATTGGACGAATGGACCGGCATTGGTGCGCGTCGTGATGCTCAGATCGTCAATGAAATGGTTGTCCGAGCCCGAGCCAGTCCGCGCCCCAAACCCGAAGCCGCCGCCCGAAACCTGGCCCAGGGCGCTTACGTCCAGGTTGCTGACGGCATAAAAACCATCATAAATCACATTCAGTGTTCCATTCGGATGCAGTTGGATCACCACGTCAACAAAAACACCCGGCCGGAGTCCGGGGAAGAAGTTGGTGCTGATCTCTGCGCCCTCAACCTTGACATCAATCGAAGGCGCCGTGTCCGGCGCGGCATTTGGGAATGTGTCGAATTCAACCGTCAACCCCGTGCCGCTGCCTTCCTCCGGCATGCTCCACGCTCCCGAGAGGTCCAGGTCCGAGGCGAAGTTGAAGCTCAATCCGTCCGCCCCATTGCCCAAGCCGCCGAGAAAGGCCTTGAACCTGGCCGTGAAGCTGGCCACCGGCTGGCCACCGTCCAAATTATTCGTGATGATGAACACGCCGCTTTCGTTGGGCGTGTCGGTCGTCAGTTGCAAACAACCGCTGTTAGTGAATCCGCCCCCGGTACCATCATTGGTGGAGACCAGCGCATTGCCGTAAACCGCGGTGCCGGCTGGCAGACCGGAATTGAAGTCCGTGCTGAAGCTCCCGGCCTGTGTGCAGGCGAGCAAGGCTAAGAAGGCCAACGCCGCAGTGGACAGACTTGATTTTAGTTGAGCGGTTTCTTTCATAAAATTCTACGAGTGCTTCCCGGCGAGGCAGCCAGTTTTTCCGGCCGGTGCGACTCCAGGCCTGCTCGTTGGGCCGGTGACCAGGAACAGTTCATTTCAAGGGTTGTAGAAGGCGATTCCTGCCTCCCGGTATGATCAGAAGAATCGCCTGGGGCTGGGAGTCTTGTCAAGACGTTCGCCGTCCGAGCGTCGAACAGGCGTGTATCGGCCTCCTGCGCACATTTGAACTTTATCGAAGCGGCCAGGGTGGCTACGATGATTAGCAACTCGGTCTTCAGGGAATGACGTGACAATGGTGTGGATTTGAGCAGATGCCTAATGAAACCCGCCAGCAGGCTCCAAGCGCGCGGCGCATCCTGATCGTTGATGACGATTCAGGCCAGCGCAGTTTGTTGGATTCTTTCTTGCGCAGCCAGGGCTTCGAAACCGTGCCGGTCGGGTCGGGCGAGGAGGCGCTGGAACTGCTTCGTGGCGGACAATTCGGGATGATGATTTCCGACGTGCGGATGCCGGGCATCTCCGGATTGGAGACGCTGCGGCAGGCGCGAAAGGAGCATGCCGTGTTGCCCATCCTGCTGGTGACGGCTTATGCCGACATCCGGGAGGCCGTCGGCGCCATGCGCGACGGGGCGGTTAATTATCTGGCCAAACCGATTGATCTCGACGAATTGCTGCTGTGCGTGCAGCAGGCCACCGGCATCGCCGAATCCGCTCCAATCAAGTTGAGCGCCGACAAGGAGTTGCCTGGGTACGTGATCGCCAGGAGTCCGCTGATGCGGGCGGTGTTTCGCAACGCTTCGCTGATTGCTGGGTCTGAGACACGCATTTTGCTCACGGGCGAAAGCGGCGTGGGCAAGGAAGTCCTGGCCGATGTGATCCACGGCTGGAGTTCCAGGTCCGCCGGCCCGCTGGTCAAAGTGAACTGCGCCGCCATTCCTGAAACGCTGTTGGAGAGCGAGCTGTTCGGCCACGAGAAAGGAGCATTCACCGGCGCTACAGCCAAACGAATCGGCCGCTTCGAGCAGGCCAACGGCGGAACCATCTTTCTGGATGAGATTGCCGACATGTCTCCGCCACTGCAGGCAAAGTTGCTGCGCGTGACCCAGGATGGCCGTTTCAGCCGCGTCGGTTCCAACGCCGAGTTGCAGACCAACGCCCGGATACTGGCTGCTACCAACCGCAACCTGGAAGAGGAGGTCAAGGCTGGCCGCTTCCGCGAAGACCTGTTCTATCGGCTTAATGTCGTCGAACTCAATATTCCCGCGCTCCGAGAACGGCCCGAAGACATCCTGCCGCTGGCCAGTCGCTTTGTCGGGGAGTTTACCCGGGACAAGGGGCGGATTTCGGCCTCCGCGGCGGACTGCCTGGGGCGCTATTCCTGGCCGGGCAACGTGCGGGAGTTGCGCAACGCGGTAGAAAGAGCCGCGTTACTGGCCCACGGCGAGTTGATTTTCCCCGAACACCTGCCGACCAAGGTCCGGGCCGAGGTAACAATTCCGCCTGCCGCAAGGCCAGCCGACGCTGAACGGTTGGGGGAAATCGAACGCCAAGCCATCTTTCAGGCGCTACGCAAGCACAATTTCAATCGCACCGAAACCGCCAAGGCGCTGGGCATCAGCCGGCGGGCGCTCATCTACAAACTGCAGCATTTCCGCGAGCTGGGATACGAGGTGGATCCCGCGTAGAGCTGCCATCGTTGCAAGGTTACGTCGTCGCCTGCAGAGGCGCTGGTGCTGGAAGACCGAGCAATGAAAGCGGCCACTGGCGTGTTCGATGGACGCTCGCCAACCGCGTCCTGAAGCCGAGACTGATCGCCTGGTAGAGAGCCTTCGGCGCATCGCTGGCTCCGCCGCCTAACTGGCTTGGGGTCCAACGCACAAAACTCCAGGTTTGATGGGCTTTGGCACTCCCCTATGTGCGCGCCATCTTCTGACTTCACATGTCTCTCAGGGAAGGTTAAATTAACAGCATGAGCACAGTGCAGGACATCAAAGTTGAATCGCCGTCAACTGCAAGAGTCAGCGCGAGTTCAAGAACTAATCGCGGACGGGCTGGCTGGCGCCTTTCTTGAACTCGCTATGCTCACGAGCCGCGCACGCCCGGAATTTGACAAACGCCCAGAAACCTTAAAATAGCTGATTCATACCATACCTGCCGCTTGGGAATGAAAAATCTCAACCCGCAACTGCTACGTCCCTGACCCTCAACTCTCAACTTTTTTTACGATGAGTACCACCTCATTCACCAAAAAGACTCTCGGTCTAGAAATGGCGGAACCGGCAGTCACTCCCCCGCCGGCCACGGGCAATGCGACCACATTCGCAAAAAAACCAAAACTCCGTGGCAAATCCAAAAAGCGAGAGATTCCCGAGGGCCTTTGGACTAAGTGCCCCAAGTGCAGCACCATGGTCTTCGACAAGGAACTGGATGAGAATCTCAAGGTCTGTACCAACTGCCAGCATCATTTTCCCATCCCGGCCCGCCATCGCATAAGCTCCCTGGTCGAGCCCTCGACCTTCGCAGAAATGGACGCAACCATGACCAGCGTGGACGTGCTCAGTTTCACGGGCGTGGCCTCCTACACCTCGAAGCTGGAGGAGTACCAGAAATCCACTGGACTCACAGACGCGGTGATCACTGGCCTTGGCAGGCTCGGCCAACAGCTCACCGCCCTGGGCGTGATGGATTTCAGTTTTCTTGGCGGTTCGATGGGTTCAGTCGTGGGCGAGAAGCTTGCGCGGCTGATCGAGAGGGCCACAGCCGAGTGCTTGCCGCTCATCATTATTTCGACCAGCGGCGGCGCCCGGATGTATGAAGGCATGTTCAGCCTGATGCAAATGGCCAAGACCTGTGCCGCGCTGGCCTATCACGCCCAGGCGCGACTGCCCTACCTGAGCGTACTAACACATCCGACGACCGCTGGGGTGATGGCCAGCTACGCCAGCGTGGGCGACCTGATTATCGCTGAACCGGGAGCGATGATCGGTTTCGCCGGCCCGCGCGTCATCAAAGACACCACCCAAGCCGAATTGCCCGCCGGCTTCCAAACGGCCGAATTCCTCCTCGACCACGGCCTGATAGACGCGATCGTGCCGCGCAAAGACCTGAAGGCGCGCCTGAATGACTATCTCAATTACCTGATGAACGGGCAAGAGAAGAAGGAAAAAGCTGAAAAGCCGAAAAGCTGAAAGCCTTCGTGTTTTTCAGCTTTTCAGTTTTTGAGTGTTTCAGCTTTTTTTGGAGAGTTTGCCGTCCACCAGCCGCCAGATGCCGAGCGGATTGGATTCCTTGAGTTCGTCGGGTAGCGCCGCGTCAGGGAAGTTCTGATAACACAGCGGACGGACAAACCGCTGGATGGCGCGTGTGCCGACCGACGTGGATCGGCCATCGGCGGTCGCCGGATAAGGTCCGCCGTGCGTCATCGCGTGGCATACCTCGACTCCGGTCGGGAAACCGTTGCAAACCAGGCGCCCGACTTTGGTTTCGAGGATGGCCAGCAGCTCGGCGTTCGTGGCGAAGTCTTCGGGCGTGCCGTGGACCGTCGCAGTGAGCTGGCCTTCCAACTCTTGGGCCGCAACCAGCATCTGGCTCCGTGAACCGCATTGCACCACAAGTGTAGAGGGTCCGAAGACTTCATCCATCAACGTGTGATGGCTCAGGAAGGTCTCTGCATCGGTAACGAAGAGGGCCGTGCGCGCTTGCGCGCCGCCTTGGATCCCATCGGCTGGCGGGGTGGTGACGCAGCGGACTCCAGGCGTTCTGGAGAATTTTTCGACTCCCGCGGTGTATTCCGAATGGATGCTTTGGGTAAGCATCGTGCCCGGAGGCGTAGCGGCCATGAGACTCTCAAGACTCTGCAGGAAGATTCGGTTGGCCGGCTCAGGCTCAATAAATACGAGGCCTGGGTTGGTGCAGAACTGCCCCACACCCAAGGTCACGGAAGCGTGCAGTCCCGTCGCCAGCGCTGCTGCGCGCTGTTGGAGAGCGCCCGGTAACAGGAACACCGGGTTAATGCTGCCCATCTCCGCATAGACCGGGATCGGCTCGGGCCGGGCGGCGGCGGCGTCCATCAAGGCGCGGCCACCCGCGCGCGAGCCAGTGAAGCCGACGGCTTTGATGAGCGGATGTTTGACCAGGGCCATGCCGACGTCGCGGCCAGGCCCGAAAAGGAGGGAGAAAACCCCGTCGGGCGCATTGCATTCGCCTGCCGCTTGCTGAACGATTATTCCGACCATCTCCGAGGCGCCCAAATGGCCTTGGTGCGGCTTGACGATTACTGGACAACCGGCAGCCAGCGCCGAGGCGGTGTCGCCGCCGGCCACGGAGAAGGCGAACGGAAAATTGCTGGAACTGAACACCGCCACGGGCCCCAGCGGCACGAGTATGGAGCGCACGTCGGGCTTGGGCAGCGGTTTGCGCTCCGAGTTCCCGTGATCGATCCGAGCGTCGAGCCACCAGCCTTCCTGGCAAGCCGAGTCGTAGTTCGGAGCGGGGAGAGAAAGATGTTGTCGTGTCGGCCCGCCTTCGCCTGGCTCCGGCGCGGCAGTCTTCGTTCCTCGCTGCGCTCCGAACGAAGACTGGAGCAGCGCGGCGAACAGGCGCAATTGGCCGCAAGTGCGGGAAGTTTCGCTCTGGAGGCGAGCAGGCGGCAAGGCGGTTTCCTGGTGGGCGCGCTCGACCAGTGCTGAGGCGCTGGCTTCGATGAGGCCGGCAATGCGGCTGAGCAAATCAGCCCGGCGCGTGGCGGACCATCGGCGGTATTCGAGGAACGCGCGGGCCGCCAGTTGCGCCGCCTGGGTGACATCCTCGGGTGTGGCCCAAAAATAGCCAGGCTCAAGTTGCCCGGAGGTTGCAGGATTGATGGCCGGGGTCGGCCTTCCCGAGGGTTTGACTCGGTTGTAGCCGCAAATAGAAAGGCCTTCGAGTTTCATCAGCGACGATTTTCAAGGATTGGAGCTGACTCGCCGCGCTGACGCTCTGGCGCAGCGGGTCGGGCGGACAGGTCGTGCATGGCTGAGGTCGTCCATGGCTGGCAACCATGAGGAAAAAGCTGAAACGCTGAAACGCTGAAACGCTGAAATCTCAAATGTCCTTTCTTTTAGCTTTTCAGGTTTTCAGGTTTTCAGCTTTTTGGCTGACAGGTCCCCTTGCGAAACCAGGCTTTGCACCCGCGCCGGAAAGACCGGCGGGCGCACTGATTCCATGCCCCAGCCCAAAATGACTTCTGCTGCGGCGCCGCAGACTCGGCCCTGGCAGGGTCCCATGCCACAGCGTGACTGCAGCTTGGCCTCGCGCCAACTACCGAACTGTCGCATGCGTCCCAGCGGCACGTCCTCGCAACGGCAGAGCAGTGTGTCATCGCTTGCCAGGGACTTCAAGTCGTCACGCAACGCGAAGGCGCTTGCGAGGGCGGCGCGGAAACGATGCCAGCGGGCGCGCCGGCCAAAGAGCGCCTCGGCTTTGGCCCGATTGTCGCTGGCGGCGTAACCTGCGATCTGGCCCTCGACCAGGGCGCAGTCGGCGCCGCTGATGCCGGTTGGTTCGCCTGCGCAATAGACGTTGCTGGCGGTTGTAGCCTGCCAGTCGTTCACGAATACGCAGCCTCGGTCGAGTTGGCAGCCGAGGGCAAGCGGCAGTTCCACGTTAGGCGTCAGACCGAACCCGCAGGCCAGCAGGTCGCATTCTTCAGTCCACACGCTGCGCCCGTCTGTCAGCAGGACGCGCTGCACCTGCTGGTTGCCTTCGGCGCGCACCGGCCAAACGCCGCAGCGATAAGGCACTCCCAGCAACTGGGCCTTGAGTTGCGCCCCCTGCCAAAGTTTTTCTGGAAAGGTCCGCAGACCGACGACAAAACGCATCACCTGCGAGAGCGGCGCCTGCTCGTCAATGGACATCACTTGCGCGCCGTGCTTCTTCAAGCCGTCCCCCACGGCCAACAGCAGAGGCCCGCTGCCGGCCACGACGACACGCTTGCCGCGGATGGGCCAGCCGTGCTTGACTTGGGCCTGCAACCCTCCTGGGCCCATGACTCCCGGCAGAGTCCAGCCGGGAAAGGGCAGGAACAACTCCCGCGCGCCCGTCGCCAGGACCAAACGCTGCCAACGAATTTGGCGCGGATGGCCGGCGTGCTCCGCCAACAGCAGACCAGGACGGGGCGAGGCAATGACGTTGGTGCGGTCCAGGAAGGTCGCGCCGCAGTTACGGAACCGTTCAAGCCAACGCCGCGCCTGACGCATTGCCGGCCCCCTCTCCCATCCGATGGGAGAGGGCCGGGGTGAGGGTCCCTCTCCCCTCGCCCCTCGCCCCTCGTCACTCAGGGTCTGTTGGCCTCGCCAGATTTGGCCGCCGAGCCACGGTGTGTCATCGACCACGGCTACTCGTCGGCCACTCTCGGCAGCGGCGCAAGCGGCCGCCACGCCAGCAGGCCCGCCGCCGACCACTACAATCTCAAATTCAAGCGTTCCGCGATTCAGCACTGGTTCGGACTGACTGGACAGGTACCGCGGATCGGACTGATCGGTTTGTGCCTCCATGCCTTGTTCACACAGCCTCTGGCAACTGCGGCAGTGTAGTTGTCCGTTGATGGTCACGCGACATTCCATGCAAATGCCCATGCCGCAAAGCAGACCCCGGGGATGCCCCGACACGGAATGGAGGAAGCAAGCCACGCCGGCCCGCGCTATCGCCGCCGCCACTGTGGTTCCCGGCGGCACGCTCAGCGGCCTGCCATCAATGCAAATTCGCACTTCGTCAATCATGGCTGGTCCCACCGTTGGCGAACCGCGCCGGGCAATAGGGCTCGGCGGGGATCTCCGTGGGCCGGCGCAGCAGCAGGTCCGCCAGCAAGCGGCCTGTGGCCAGCGAGGTCGTGATGCCCAGCCCCTCATGCCCGGTCGCCAACCAGATGCGGTCGCTCACCCAACTGGGGCCGATGAGCGGAA
>WNGL01006004.1_pt1 | contig 14392 bp, 8 predicted proteins | sample 5400591 | NCBI WGS metagenome assembly WNGL01 (sample SAMN13153377, study PRJNA577476) | soil metagenome | isolation source: 80 cm soil or saprolite under Garry oak tree replicate 1 | place: USA:California | collected 2016-06-15
CGGGAAAATCAGGAAATTCACCGATTCAGGCAAACCGCTGATCGGCCTGCGCACCGCCAGTCATGCGTTCGAAAACTGGAAGGAATGGGATCGCGGCGTTTTAGGCGGCAATTATCACAACCATTACGGGAACAACCTGGCTGCCACGATAAACGTGCGGCCTGAAGCGGCCGACCATCCCATCCTCAAAGGGGTCGAGAAGGAGTTTGCCGCCGGCGGATCGCTGTATTTTAATGCGCCGTTGCCACCATCATCGACGGTGTTGTTGATGGGCAGCGTGACCAACCATCCGCCGGAGCCGGTGGCCTGGACACATGAGTACAAAGGGGCGCGAATCTTTTACACGTCGCTCGGGCACCCGAAGGATTTCGAGAATCGTTCGTTCCGGCGATTGCTTGTGAACGCGATTTACTGGGCGTTGAACCGCCCTCCGCCTCGAGAAGCGAAATAGAGGTTTTGCGGCTGGTGGACCTCGTTAGCCGTATCCATGCAGTCGAGACGAACCCTCACCCTGACCCTCTCCCTTTCACAAAGGGAGAGGGAACCTCCGGCGGCACCGTGTCCGGGTCACCGAACAGTGAGCCGAAACGCGTGCGCACCTCCTCTCCTCGCTCGGAGCGGGGTATGTGTTTAGCGTGGTCGCAGCGCGGCGACGGAGCGCGGACTTCAGTCCGCAGGGGTGTGGGTCAGCACAGAGGCTTTGAGATTTTGCGGGCGCGTCGGTGCGGTGCTCACAGTCCTGCGGGATAAATCCCGCGCTCCTGCCGCGATCCGGGTTGGAGCGCTAAACACATACCGGAGCGGGGAGAGGGTGAGGGGTTTCCAACTGCATCATTACGGCTTAGCGCCGCCACCAACTGCGGCCGACCGTGCCCGTTTCCTTCTTCGCCCGAAGCTGGCTGATCAACAACTGGCTGCGCGAAGCTTCCAGCGCCATGCGGAAGTCATCGTAAGTGCGGTAGCGTTCGGCCGGAGTTTTCGACATGGCGATCATCAGCCCGTCGCTGGTCGGCTGGGTGATCTCCGGCAAGACCTGGTTCGGCGGTGTCAGCAGCGTGTGAATGTGGGCGGCGACGACCTCCTCGACGGTGGGCGCCTCGAACGGCACATGACCGGTCAATGCGTGATACAACGTTCCGGCCAGGCTGTACATGTCCGACAGGAAATCCTCGCGTTCGCGCTTCACCTTTTCCGGAGCGATGTAGTACGGCGTGCCCCACACGGCCGCGTCGTATTCGGTGTCCGCCTCCGTGCTGCGCGCAAGTCCGAAGTCAACCAGCTTGGGTTCGCCGTCGGCGTTGAACAGGATGTTGCCCGGCTTGATGTCGCGATGAAGGAGGTTGTGTTTGAGCGCGGTGTCCAATGCGGAGGCGACTTTGATGCCGATGTCCAGCACCTGCAATTCGGACAGGCGGCCCTGCTGTTCGATTTTTTGATCGAGACTGCCGCGGTCGGCCAGTTCCATGACGAGATAGAGCTGGCCGTCAATTTCGTCGAAGGTGTAAATGTGAATGATATTGGTGTGGTTCAGCGCGGCACAGGCGCGAGCTTCGCGATAAAAGCTTTCCAATGACTTGGTGTCCTCCGCCAACTCCTTGCGCATCAGCTTTACGGCCACTTCGCGTTCCAACATCAGATCGAACGCGCGATAGACGGTCCCCATCCCGCCCGAGGCGATGGCATCGCGAAGTTCGAACTGGCGCAGGCGCATCGGCATCATGACCGGGTTGCCGCATTTGGTGCAGGGTGTTGTGGACAACGCCGGCAGGTCGCCGGAGATAAAGACCTTCGCGTCGCAGCCGGGACAGGTCACCATCCGCAGCGGTTTGCGAACATCATTCGATGCGGGCGTCACGCCTTAACTGTAGCATTTCGTGTTCCCACTACAAGTTTGGATATTCCTCGGCGGCATCAGGATCAAAATTTCCCGGTATCTGGTTAGCGTGGTCGCTGCGCGAGCGGACGGAGCGCGACGTTTACGTCGCTTCGATGTGGCACAGACGAGCGGATTAGGCGGAAAACGCACGGCCAGGAAATTGCGCACCCTGAAGCGGCCTGAAGGCACGCGCTCCTGCTCAAATGGTAGTTGCGACGGCTAACCGCAGCAACCGAATTACCACGGCAGCGAAATCGTCTTCACGAAACTGAAACACTTCATCGCTTCGATAACGCCTTCCTTGATACCCAGGCCGCTGTCCTTGACGCCGCCGAAGGGAGAGTTCTCGATGCGGTAGCCGGGGACTTCGTTGATGTTCACCGTGCCGCACCGCAAACGCTTCACGCACTCGATAGATTTGTCGAGCGAACGGGTGACGACACCGGAACTGAGTCCATACTCGGTCGAGTTGGCCAGCGTCACGGCATCGTCGAGGCCGCTCACCGTGAGCACCGGTGCCAACGGGCCAAAGCTTTCGCAGGTCACCATGCGGCAATCACGCGGAACATTCCCGATAACGGTTGGCTGGAACAACGCCCCCTTGCGCTGGCCGCCGATGAGCACCTCTGCGCCAGCTCCGACGGCTTCATTCACCACAGTTTCCAGGCACATCGCGGCTTGTTCGTCGATGACGGTGCCGACACGCGTCGCCTCGTCCATCGGGTCGCCGCAAATGTATTCCTTCGTTTTTCCGACCAGACGTCGTGTGAACTCGTCGGCGATGGTTTCCTGTACCAGGATGCGCTTGACCGCGGTGCAGCGCTGACCGGAGTTGCGATAACTCCCTTCCGCCGCGAGGGTCACGGCAAGATCGAGGTCGGCGTCATCGAGCACGATGAGCGGATCATTGCCGCCGAGTTCGAGCACAAGGCGTTTGTAGCCCGCCGTGGCGGCGATGCGTTTGCCCACGCCGACGCTGCCGGTGAACGAGACAATGTCGATGCGCGGGTCCTGCACCAGCGGCTCGGCGATCTCTGCCATTGGACCGAGCAGGACGCTCAACATTGGATGGGGCAAGCCGGCTTCGTAAAGCAATTCGGCGAACTGGATCGCCGTCAGAGGCGTTTTCTCGGAAGGCTTGAGAATGACCGGCGTGCCGGCGGCAAAGGCGGGAGCCAGTTTGTGCGCGACCTGGTTGAGCGGGTGATTGAACGGCGTAATGCAGACGGCGCAGCCGAGCGGTTCGCGCAGGGCGAAGATTTTTCGCGCCTTGCCGTGCGGCGATATGTCGCCGGAGAAAATTTCGCCATCGTCGCGCAGCGCCTCCATGGCGGCAAAACGGAGCACATCCAGCGCGCGTCCCACTTCGTAGCGGGTTTCTCTCAGGCAGAGTCCGGATTCGCTGGTGATGAGGCGGGCGAACTCCTCGCTTCGGGTGTCCAGAAGCTGCCGGGCTCTCTCAAGAATTTGGGACCGCTGGAAGCGAGTGAGGCGCTGGCGCCAATTCAACGCATTGACGATGGCCGCCTCGGTCTGGTCGCGCCCCGCGAGCGCCACCGAGCCGACCGCCTGACCGTTGTAGGGATTTTTGACAACGAGCTGCCGGTTGGACACAATCGGTTTCCCGGCGACGTAGCAGGAGAGGTTCATGTTTTGAATGTCGAATGACGAATGACGAAAGAATGACTAAGTCCGGTTTGACACTTCGAATTCCTTTCAGGATTCAGCTGAGTTCAAAAATCGTCGCAAGAGCCGTAGTCGCCGACCTAACGAGGCGGAAGTGTTTTTCGCGCCAAAATCCGCCTCCTTACCTCGGCGGCTACCCTTCTTGAACTCACTCCGCTTTCGGGATTCGGTTTTCGTCATTCGTCATTTCGTTCGGGTTCCGTTCACTGTAAAATCGAAAATGTCGAAATTGCGCGCGTCACCCGCGGCTTTGGGGGCGTATTCCGGCTTGAGCGGCTCACTTAAAATGAGCGGCACCATTTCTTCATAGCGTCCGCCGTGCGAACGCAGCCCGCCCGCCAGCGCCTTCAAATCATGATACTCCGGCGTGCGGCCGAGCACGACGTCACGTCCGGAAATGACGACCATGTCGCCCAGACGGTCCGCCGGAAGTTCCAGCTTTTCAGCGGCGTTGCGGCCATACACTTCCCGGACGCCCGGCAGGTGGTTGAGAAAATGAAGGATGTGGAACTTTCGCCGCGCGCTGACGCCCGGCGGAAGATGCACGACCGCGAACGAGCCGAGCGCGCCATGATGCGCGACGTAGGGATCGGTAATCGGAAGAATCACGCGAAAGCCTTTGCCAAATTTTCCCGCCAACAACGATTCAAGGTAGATGACATTCGGCGAGCCATCCGGCTTTTGCTTGGCGTTCATGCCGTGGTCGGCGGTGATGCCGACGACAGCTCCGAGTTTCAAGAGTTTGCCCAACTCGGCGTCGATGCCCGCGTAAAACTCCACGACCTCGGGCGCGGTCGGCGCAAACTTGTGCTGCATGAAGTCGGTGGTCGAGAGGTAAACAAAGTCGGCAATCCCCTTCTCGAACAACGCGACACCGGCCACAAGCACGTAAAGACTGGCTTCGCCGCTGTAAATGGGAGGAGTGGGTTGGCCGATCAGTTGTTCGACTGCGTCAATGCCATGTGTGTTTTTCTTCGCCTGATCCGCTTTCTCGGAAGAGAAAGCGATTCCACCCTGCTCGATCAAGCCGCTGGCAAAGATGTCGCGCAGTTTTTCCTTCGCCGTGACAACCGCCACTTTTCTCCCGGAACGCACGGCCGCAGGGAAAATCGTTTCGCAGCGCAGGAACCTCGCCGAGTTCATCATCACTTCCTCACCCGTCGTGGAGTCGTAGAAGAAATTTCCACCGATGCCGTGCACGGACGGGGAAACGCCGGTGACGATGGAAGCATTGTTCACGTTGGTGAATGAGGGCATCGCGCCGCGCGCCAGGCCGCGGAAGCCGCTGACGCTGATGCGTTGCAGGTTCGGCATCCGGCCGCGGACCATGGCAGCATCGAGGTATTCGTCCCCCGAACCATCGAGACAGATGACAACCACAGGCCGCGCCGGCGGGCGGTAGGCGCGTCCATTGACACTGAAGGACTCAGTGCTGATTTCGCTCATTGGTTTCAAATCTTCCGCGCCGCTTCCACTTTGCCGATGCAATCATCCAGAATGGCAAACGCCTGGTCCAGTTCGGCCTGGGAAATCGTCAACGGCGGCGTGAGCGTCAAAATGTTGCCCATCGTGACTTTGAAATTCAGGCCGCGACACAACGCGCCATACATGACTTGCTCGGCCTCGTCGGTCGCGCGTTCAAGAGATTTCCGGTCGCGCAGGAGTTCGATGCCCATGAGCAGGCCGAGACCGCGGACGTCGCCCATGAGAGTATGGCGTTTGGCCATTTCACGCATTTGTTCGAGGGCGTAATCGCCGAGTGTGCGCGCCCGCTCGACGAGCCTTTCCTGCTCGATGATATGAAGGGTCGCGAGTCCAGCCGCGCAGGCGACGGGATTTTTCTCGTGCGTGCAGTGACCGAGCGCCTTGTCGGACGCGACGTTCAGGCCTTCTCGAGCAATGAGAGCGGCGAGCGGAAAAACGCCACCGCCCAGCGCCTTGCCGAGCACGAGCATGTCCGGAATGACGCCGTAATGTTCGCACGCAAACATGCGGCCGGTGCGGCCAAGGCCGGTGGGGATTTCGTCGAGGATAAGCAGCGTCCCATGTTTGTCGCAGGCGGCGCGGATGCGCTTCCAGTAGTCCAGCGGAGGGATGAACGGCGTGCAGCGGACCGTCTCGCCGATGACCGCCGCCACATCGCCCTCCTTTTCGAGCACGTATGCGACGTAGTCGGCGCAAGCAAGATTGCAGAATTCACCGCAGCGAAACGGACAGTGCCGATTGTCCGGCGGCGGGACGTGTTCGCAACCCGGCAACAGCGGGCCAATGCCGCCGCGGAAAATGGCCTCGCCGCCCACCGAGATGGCGTCCAGCGACGCGCCGTGAAAGGAGTCCCACATCGAGATGAACTTGAATCGCCCGGTGGCGACGCGCGCGAGCTTGAGCGCCATGCCGACCGCCGTGGTGCCGCCGGGAGCGAACAGGACACGATTGAGATCGCCCGGCGCGAGTTCACTCAATTTTTTCGCCAGCGCAATAGCCGGTTCGCAGGTGTAACGCCGCGTGCAGAACGAAAGTATGTCCAGTTGCTCTTTGATCGCGGCGATGACTCGCGAATGGCCGAAGCCGACCTGATGCACGTTGTTGCCGTGGAAGTCGAGGTGGCGGCGGCCTTCGACGTCCTCGATCCACGCGTCTCGGCAGGATTTGAGCGCGTTCAGGCAAGGTGTGGAAAGTGATTGATGCAGGAAATATCTGGCATCCTCATCAAGCAGGCGCTGCGTCGCCGCGGCGATGTTTTCCGCGGTCCATGCCCGGCGATACGGCGAAAGATTCAGGTCGCCTTCGGACCGGAGGCGGTCGAGGTTTGGGTCTGGTGGCGACGGATCGTTCATACTCAGAAAAGCGTTCGGACGATTTTCAACTGCCTTATTGTCAATGCAAGCATTGTCAGGTGTCGCGCGGACTAGCCAGAGCATTTCCCAAAACTGCGTAATCGAGCCTTTGCTGGTAACTTTGTCGAATGAATCGGGCGCATTGCTGGCCTTTCGACAAAGTTTTCGACAAAGTTTCTAAGATACCCGGTCCTGGGACAGGCTTTAACCAAGCCCCATCTCGCAAAGCACGGTGCGAATTGCGGCGAGCAACGCCGCGATGTCGCTGGGAAAGATCCGCCCGATGCATCCGATGCGAAAGGTGTCTGCCTGGCTGATTTTCCCCGGGTAGATGATGAACCCCTTCTCGCTGAGTCCTCGATAAAACGCGTCAAAGGAGAACTTTTCGCTCCGGGGAAAGCAAAAGGCGGTGATGATGCAACTTTGGACCGCTGGATCGAGATAGGGATGGAAGCCGAGTTGCATCATTCCGTTGACCAGGGTCTGGTGGTTCGCCTGGTAGCGTGCGGCGCGCCCGGCGACGCCACCTTCCTGTTCAAGCTCCTGGAGAGCCTGCTCGAAAGCGAGGATGGCGTGTGTGGGCGGCGTGAAGCGGAACTGTCGGTTCTTTTCGAAGCCTCTGAGCTGGTCGAGCAGGTTGAGGCTGAGACTCCGCGCGTAGCCGTCGCAAGCCAGTAAGGCGTCCCGACGGCAGACCACAAACGAAAAACCGGGCACGCCCTCGAGGCATTTATTTCCCGATGAAATGAGGAAATCAATTCCCGCGGCCGCGAAGTCGATCGGCATCGCGCCGAAACTGCTCATCGCATCCACGACATGCACGCGACCGTGTCGCTTGACGAGGCGGCCGACTTCGACGAGCGGATTGAGAATGCCGGTCGTCGTTTCGCAATGAACGAGGGCGACGTGAGTGATCGTCTTGTCCGCCGCGAGGGCACGATCCACAACTTCGGGGTCCGTGGGCGTGTTCTCCGGCGTGCGGAGCACGACGTGTTCTATTGTGAGATGCTGCAGCATCCGCACTATCCGTTCGCCGTAAGCCCCGTTGGACAGGACCGCGACTTTGCCGTTGGTCGGCACGCACGTGGCAAAAACAGCTTCGACGCCGAACGTGCCACTGCCTTGCAGGAGGATTGATTCCCAACCGGCTTCGCTCGAAAGCCCCGCGACTTCAAGAATTTTCCCCCGAACCCAGTTGACCTTCGCGTTGAACTCGTAATGCCAGGAGCCGGCATCGTGCAACATGGCTTGTTTGACCGAGTGGCTGGTGGTCAGCGGCCCCGGTGTGAACAGGAGTTTGTCGCGAGCCGGCGGCAGGTGCGTGTTCGTCTGCATGAGCTGGAATTCGATCCCGTCGCAAACTCGCCTGCTGTTCCTTCGGGAAAAAACGGGCCTGGGCCGCACATTGCCCCGCCAGTACAATTGGTCAAGAGCTTAAATCCAGTAACGATTGCGGCGAGGCGTGTCCTCTGAAGACTCCGGCCTTGTCCGTAGCGACACTCTGGCCGCATGATACGGCTGGGGTCGCGCTCAGTCACTCCCCGAAACAGGGCATTGTGAAAAATTTGGCCGCGCGTAAAATCCCGATCTGATGTGAAATCCCATCTCCCGACCCAAACCCAGGTCATCATTGTCGGCGGCGGCATCGTCGGGTGCAGCATCGCGTACCATCTCGCCAAACTCGGCTGGAAGGACGTGTTGCTGCTGGAACAAAACGAACTCGGCGGTGGCACGACATGGCACGCCGCCGGCCTTGTCGGCCGCCTCCGCACGACAAACAGCATGACCAAGATCAACAAGTACAGCGCCGAACTCTACGCCGGACTGGAACGGGAGACCGGCCATTCCGTCGGCTGGAAACAGGTGGGCAGCCTGATCGTCGCCCGCTCACACGACCGCATGACGCAACTGCGTCGCACCGCCGCCATGTCCGAATGGTTCGGCGTCGAGGTGCAACTCATCAGCCCGGAGACGGCCAAAGAGAAATGGCCCCTGCTCCGTATCGACGACGTGCTGGGCGCCGCCTGGTTGCCGCAGGACGGCAAGGTGGTTCCCCGCGAAGTCGCCGTGGCGCTGGCGAAAGGCGCGCAGGGGCTCGGAGCGACCTTGCTGCAAAACGTGCGCGTGCTTGAGGTGCTTCATCGAGACCGGCGCATTGCGGGCGTGCGTGTTCGGCACAACGACACGGTGGCCGCCGACGTGACGAGGATCGCTTCACCGACCAACGGGGAACGCGGCCTCGGCAGAGAAAATCCGAGTCTCGTTACGTCGGCTGCTACTTTTGAGATCAAAGCCGACTACGTCGTCCTCGCCGGAGGCATGTGGACGCGCGACCTGGGGCTGCGTTGCGGCGTCACCATTCCCCTCTACCCGGTCGAGCACCATTATGTCGTTACCGAACCGATCGCGGGCGCGTTCGACGAGCTGCCTGTCGGCCGCGATCCCGATCTGTGCATTTACTTTCGCGGCGAAGCCAACGCGGTTCTCCCCGGCGCGTTTCAGGCCTCCTCCAAGCCATGGCTCGTGGAGCGCGTGCCGGACGATTTCTCCTTTCAACTTCTCGAACCGGATTGGGAAAAATTTGCAGAACCGCTCAGGAACGGCAAATGGCGCATCCCCGCGCTGGAAACCTGCGGGTTCGCGAAATTTGTGAACGGGCCTGAAAGCTTTACACCCGACAACAACTTCATCCTGGGTGAAGCCCCCGAATTGCGAAACCTCTTTGTCGCCGCCGGCTTCAACTCAGTCGGCATCGCCAGTGCTGGCGGCGCGGGAAAATATCTCGCGGAATGGATAGTCGAAGGGCAACCGCCGCTGGATCTCTGGTCGGTGGACATCCGCCGTTTCGGCCCGTGGGCGAACAACCGGGTCTTTCTCCGTGAGCGCGTGACGGAGGTGCTCGGATTGCACTATCAAATGGCCTGGCCAAACCGCGAGTTCGAGACCGGCCGCGGTCTTCGGCAAACCCCGCTACATGAGCGGCTCGCCGCGCAAGGGGCGTGCTTCGGCGTCAAGAACGGTTGGGAACGCCCGAACTGGTTCGCCCGATCCAACACGCGACGCGGACCCCGCGACGCGAACCACGACGCACCGTTTGCCGACGTCCCCTCGACGGAATACTCCTTCGGCCGGCAAAACTGGTTTGCCAACCACGCCGCCGAACACCGGGCCGCTCGGGAAAAGGTCGCGGTTTTCGACCAGTCCGGCTTCTCCAAGTTCATCTTGAAGGGACCTGACGCGACAGGTCTTCTGCAACGACTCTGCGGCAATAATGCGGACGTGACCGTCGGCAAGACTGTTTACACCGGGCTGTTCAACCCACGCGGCGGCTTCGAGAGCGATCTCACCCTGGTCCGGCTGGCTGTGGACGAGTTCTATATCATCACCGGATCAGCCCAGGCTCTGCGTGACGCGGACTGGATTCGGCGCAACACCGCGCGAGAGGAACATGCGGAACTGGTCGATGTGACCGGCAGCTTCGGTGTGCTCGGAGTCATGGGACCCGATTCGCGCGCGCTCCTCAGTCGCCTGACCGAGGCGGACCTGTCGAATGCGGCATTCCCTTTCGGCACTTCACAAGAGTTTGGGGTCGGCCCGGCCGTCGTGCGTGCCGTGCGCATCACCTATGTCGGCGAGCTCGGCTGGGAATTGCACGTGCCAATGGAGCAACTCGCGCTTGTCTATGACCAGTTGATGGACGCGGGTGAGGACTTCGGAATTACGAATACCGGCCACTACGCCATCAATTCACTGCGCCTGGAAAAAGGGTACCGCGCCTGGGGCGCCGAACTCTCGCCGGACGACACTCCGCTCGAGGCCGGGCTCGCCTTCGCAATTGATTGGAGCAAGCAATTCATCGGCCGCGAAGTTTTGTTGAAACAGAAGGCGGCTGGCGTCAGGCGTCGGCTGGCGATCTTCGTGCTGGAAGATCCCGAACCCATCCTCTGGGGGGGTGAACTGATCCATCGCGATGGCAAACCCGTCGGCTACACGACTTCCGGCTCCTATGGCCACACCGTCGGCGGCGCGATCACGATGGGTTATGTGAATCACTCAACCGAAGTGACGCCGGAGTTCATCCACGCGGGCCGATATGAGATCAATGTTAGTGGCCGCCGTTGCCCGGCCCGGATTCATTTGCAGGCCCCTTACGATCCCGCTCGTCAGCGGATTCTGTCGTGATTCCTGGAGGATTTGCAGCGCGATGATTTGATCTGACGGCACTGTTGCCCCAGCCCGCCAAAGCGTGAACTCGAACCCGCTCCGATGGACCCCGCGGTTGGAGATCAACTTTTTCGGGACGGCAACGAGGCTGGGAACGGATGGATGGATGGTCAGCCGGTTTGAAAATCAGAATTCCTTTGCCCCTATTCCGCCGCCATCCTGTCTGCATGCCGGTTTACCAACCGCCATTGACTGATCAGGTCAACTGAATCTCCTCAGAGAGGTTGATCGACGCATGTCAAAGGAATGGGGGCAATGATGGTCCAACGGACCACATTAACGTGAACTCCAGCTCCGCGCCGATGAGGATGGCACCGTGACGCCAAATCCATTCATTCACCAGAATCCGTCGATTGCACTGCACGGGAGAATACAGCGGAAAACTGAGATTGAAGAATCGACCTGGCTCCGTGGAGTATTGCTGTGATTGCTGTGCCTTTTTCGCCCGGGCAGGTTGGTTTCTATTTGACCCCTTTTTGCGCGGCTGCATAGCGTTGCGCCATGGAATTGACGACGAGCCCAAACCCCTGGATGATTCTGCCGTTTGCGGTGCTGCTCGCCGCCATTGCGCTCGCCCCTTTGTTCTTCGCGGATTGGTGGCAGAAACACCATCCGACTGTTGCCTGGTCGCTTGGAGCGATCACAGTGGCCTATTACTTGATTGGTTTGAACGGCCGCGACCGAGTTTGGCACACGGCAGTGGAATACGTCAGTTTCATTGCGCTGATCGGCTCGCTGTTCGTCGTCTCGGGCGGCATTCACATCAACGTGAAGGGCGAAGCAACGCCGCGCGCCAACGTCGTGTTCCTGTTCGTCGGCGCGGTGGTCGCCAATCTGTTCGGCACCACCGGCGCCTCGATGCTGCTGATCCGCCCCTGGTTGCGGATGAACAAATACCGGATCACCGCGCATCACGTCGTCTTCTTCATCTTTATCGTGTCGAACGTCGGCGGCTGCCTCACGCCGATTGGCGATCCACCGCTTTTTCTGGGTTACCTGCAGGGCATTCCCTTCTGGTGGGTCGCGGAACATTGCTGGCCTATTTGGGCCGTTGGCCTGGGCGTGCTTTTGGCGATGTTTTATCTGGTGGATCGGGGCAACTATCTGCGCGCGCCGAAACGAGTTCGCGAAAAACTCGCCGAACCGCACGATGTCTGGCGGTTTGAAGGATTGTCCAACCTTCTTTTCCTGGCGGTAATTCTGGGCGCGGTGTTCATTCACAATCCGCCGTTTTTGCGTGAATTCGTGATGCTGGCGGCCGCCGTCGGGTCCTATTTCACCACGCGCGAGTCACTGCACAAGGCGAACCATTTCAATTTTCATCCGATCCAGGAAGTGGCGATTTTGTTCGCCGGGATCTTCGCGACGATGATGCCGGCGTTGGATTGGCTCAGGGTCAACGCGGCGACTTTGGGTAATCCCACGCCGGCCTTCTTTTACTGGGGCAGCGGCGCGCTTTCGAGTGTGCTGGACAACGCGCCGACCTACCTCAGTTTCCTCAACGCGATCTTCGGCGCGTTTGTGGACCCGGACATCGTCAACCAGGTTCAACATTTGGTGCAGACCCAGGGGGCGGACCTGGCCGCCATCACGGGGCCGCATGCCGAGCACATCCAAAACACATTTGCCGCTCTGCAACGGTATCATGCGGCCGACCTGCTCAATAAAACGGTGACTGTGGACGAAATTGAAATCTGTTTCCTGCTCGGCAATCTGGCTTACAACAAATACATTCTGGCGGTGAGCGTTGGCGCGGTTTTTTTTGGCGCCAACACCTATATCGGCAACGGCCCGAACTTCATGGTCAAGGCCATCGCCGGTCAGCAGCGCGTCCACACGCCCACATTTTTGGGGTTTGTATTCAAATACACCCTGCCGGCCATGTTGCCGATGCTGGGGATCGTCTGGTGGATTTTCTTTCGCGGCTGAATTTCTTGGGTTGCGGCGTATCTCGTCGTTCCAGCCCGCGTCAATCAAGCATAGAGGCGGAGCGTCAACCGAATTATACAATGGCCGCGACTGACCTGGGACTCGGACTTGCCGATACTAAGAACTGGCCGATGTCGGTATAGGTCCTCAGAAACCATTTCATTATTTTCCAAATAGGTGGCACGCGCTTCGCTATTGGTTGCTGTTTACAGGGACAAGTGAACTACCAATTTCGTTATCCAGAATCCTAAAAAACCAGAAACAATGACCCACGCGAAAGCCGCAAAGCACAAAAGCCACGTGAGCATCAGCCGGAATGGTGGAAGCCTTGGTTCGTAAAGTCGGTGACGCCGGAGCACCCATTTGCCGGCAACCCGCATTGCACAAAAACAGCCGATGCCTACCCCTAACCCGACAAGCAAACTTATCAAAGCACCGATAGTTCCAGCTTTTTTTCCCTCGCTGAATGCGGTCCAAAACGCTGTTCCACCGGCAATAAGACTTAATAAGTCCCAGACCATTTCTTGGCTCCATTTCTAAGATTTGTTGGTATTGCAATGCAACATTTACGGACATCGTCGGCGAAGCAGTTCCAAACCAGCCTCGGCCAATGTGGCTGTGAAGCCCGCACTCCCAGGAGTTGGGCCTTCTCCTAAGGCATTAGCAAGATCCCTACCAAGTGGCAAATCTGTGCGCTCAAAGCCATAACCTTTTTCAGCCGCGAACGGGTTCCAGGATTCTGGTACTGTACTTGGCTTGCCAGTAATGCCTTCTACCATCGCGCGCCCACCTCCTGCTCCACCGAAAAGAGCGCCTCCACCCAATGTTCCGACATCATATGCGACACCATCCCAGTTTCCAGCTTTAGCATTTTCGACAATGTCGGCACCCACTGCAACGCCACCAAGTACGGCTGTGGCACCTAGTGCTGCTGTTACAGCCGCGACAGGCAACACAACGGCGGCCGCTGTCGCGACAACAGCAACCGCAGCCGCCGCAGCAAACCCGACAGCAACACCAGCAGCAAAAGATCCAACAACTGACCAAAACGACAATCCTAATGGATCTATTCCATAAGAATCGACTGTCGCCCAAGGAAGTGGCGTCTTCGAGAAGGAGATACGCAAAATTAGAGCTGGTTTCCGGGCCTTAGGGCCGATTTTGGGCCGCATTTTTGGGCTGTAACGGAAAGCTGGTGCCGCTATGGTCGCGGGCATGGCACGGGCAAACCGATTGAGAGTAGACGGGGGAGTATTCCAGCTGACGCACCGATGTCACAACCGGGTGTTCCTGCTGAAGTTCGCTCGAGATCGCAACGCTTGCCGGGCCAGAGCGCGGGAGCATTTGCGGCAAATGAAACGGGATCCGTGTTAGACGGCAAGCCTGGCGGTGGGGAGTCTGGGATTTGTGGAGAAGGTCAAACCGCTGGTTCTGTCCCGGCGAGAGACCGAAATTGTGCCAACCGCTGACAACGCGTGGGTGTTGCAAGAGGCGGTGATCGCTTACGGCCAAGAAACGGACCTGAAAAACGCCTCCAAGGCCATAAAATGAGATGGTTTTCTGCGTATCTATTTCCAATGCAGCGAGCTGTTTGGGCGACAGTCAGCTCCGCACTGGGTTTCCTGCAGGGCATTCCCTTCTGGTGGGTCGCAGAACATTGCTGGCCTATTTGGGCCGTTGGCCTGGGCGTGCTTTTGGCGATGTTTTATCTGGTGGATCAGGTCAACTATTTGCGCGCGCCGAAACGAGTTCGCGAAAAACTCGCCGAACCGCACGATGTCTGGCGGTTTGAAGGATTGTCCAACCTTCTTTTCCTGGCGGTAATCCTGGGCGCGGTGTT
>WNGL01007459.1_pt1 | contig 14392 bp, 6 predicted proteins | sample 5400591 | NCBI WGS metagenome assembly WNGL01 (sample SAMN13153377, study PRJNA577476) | soil metagenome | isolation source: 80 cm soil or saprolite under Garry oak tree replicate 1 | place: USA:California | collected 2016-06-15
GTGGCTTGATTCCGACACCGGCGCTGGATCGCGTCGCCCAGATGGGGCTGCGTTACACCCGGTTCCACACCACGGCGCTCTGCTCGCCGACGCGCGCGGCACTCCTCACCGGCCGCAACCACCACTCGGTAGCCACCGGCGTGGTTGTAGATCAGGCGACCGGCTACCCCGGCTATAACAGCGTCATCCCGCGCGATGCCGTTGCCATCGGCGAAATACTCCGGCAAAATGGCTATGCCACAGCGTGGTTCGGTAAGGACCACAACACGCCGCAGTGGACGGGAAGCCAGGCAGGGCCGTTCACCGACTGGCCGAACGGGCCGATCAAAGGGTTCGACTACTACTATGGGTTCATCGGCGACGACACGACACAGTGGACACCGGGCAACCTGTTCCGTAATACCACGCCCATCCAACCCTATCTCGGCCACCCAGGTTGGAATCTGGTTACTGCGATGGCCGACGAGGCCATCCAACACGTCAAAATGCTGAACGAAGTCCAGCCCGACCGGCCGTTCATGGTCTACTACGCGCCCGGCGCCACACACTCGCCGCACCACCCGACCCCGGAGTGGATCAAGAAGATCAGCGACATGCACCTGTTCGACAAAGGCTACGAAGCGGTGCGCCAGCAAATCTTCGCCAATCAAAAGAAGCTGGGTGTGATTCCTCAGGACGCGCAACTCACTGCCTGGCCGGATACCATTCCGAAATGGGACACACTATCCGACGACGCCAAGAAGCTTTATATCCGGGAAGCTGACGTCTATGCGGCCTTCCTTGCCTACACAGATTACGAGATTGGTCGCGTGATCCAGGCTGTCCAAGATGCCGGCAAACTCGACAACACGCTCGTCATCTACATCAGTGGTGATAATGGCGCCAGCCCAGAGGGAACACTGAATGGGGTGTACAGCGAGTACGCCGATTTGAACGGTGTGCATCCATCGGTGGAGATGAACCTGAAGTTCTACGACGTCTGGGGCACAAACGAGACTTACCCGCACTATGCCGTGGGTTGGGCTTGGACGTTCGACACTCCCTATCAGTGGACCAAAGAAGTGGCGTCATTCTTCGGCGGCACCCGGAACGGGATGGCCATGGCATGGCCGGCGCGCATCAAGGACAAAGGCGGTATCCGCAACCAGTTCCACCACGTTATCGACATCGTACCGACGATCCTCGAAGCCGCTGGGTTGCCAGAGCCGGCGATGGTCAATGGCATTGCACAGAAACCGATTGAAGGCACGAGCATGGTGTACACATGGGACAAGGCCAACGCGCCGGATCGACGGACGACCCAATACTTCGAGATGTTTGGCTCACGCGCGATCTATCAAGATGGCTGGATCGCTTCGGCGCCGCCGGTGATTACACCGTGGATTATCACAATAACAGGCGCCACCAAGGACGTCATGAACGGCTTCAAGTGGGAGTTGTATGACCTGACGAAGGACTGGACGCAATCTAAAGACCTGGCGTCGCAGATGCCGGAAAAGCTGCGCGACTTGCAGCAGACCTTCACCATGGAGGCGGCAAAGTACAATGTGTTCCCGCTCGACGACTCCCGCATCTCGCGGTTTTTCGGCGAGAAGCCCAGCTACACGCCGAACCGATCTGTCTTCACCTATTCCGGTGAATTGAGCAACGTGCCGTTTCCAGGCTCCGCCGGCGCGCCGGATCTGCTGGACAGATCCTACACCATCACGGCGGACATCGAGGTTCCGCAAGGTGGCGCGGAAGGCATGTTGGTCACCGATGGCGGTCGCTTCGGCGGCTACGGCTTCTACGTGTTGAAGGGCCAGCCTGTCTTTACTTGGAACTTGATACAACTTGAAATGGTGAAGTGGCAGGGCAAGGACGCGCTTGCATCCGGCAAACACACGCTTGAGTTCGACTGGAAGTATGGCGGTCCGGGATTGGGCAAGGGCGGCACCGGCACACTCAAAGTGGACGGCAAGACTGCGGACAGCCATCCGATGGCGCACAGTCTCGGCGGTGGCTTACCGTGGAGTGAGACGTTCAGCGTCGGCATTGATACCAGCACTTCGGTGGATGAGAAAGACTATCAAGTGCCGTTCGAGTTTACGGGCAAGCTTAACAAGCTGACCGTGAAGGTCGGCCCGAAACAGGTGTCCGCCGAAGAGAAGGCGGCTGTCGAAAAGAAGCAGCGCGACAGACAATAATCCCGTTTCGATTGTGAACTGCGCGGGCTGCTCACAAGAGCGGCCCGCGACTTCACTACGAGGCGGCGCAAGACCAATAGGAAAATCGCATGAAACCGACTAACGCAGTCATGACAAGGGCATGGGCGGCAGCGTTCGCATTGATGGCTGTTTCAACTGCGACAGCACAGGTGGACGATTCCTTCCAGAAGTACGGGCAGGAATTCAAGGGAAAAATCGGCAGGAGTTATGCCGAATCACAAGATTGGTATCCGGAGGCAAAGAAGGCAAAGCCGGGTACGCCCAACGTGCTAATCATTCTTCTCGACGACGTCGGCTATTCGCAGATTGGATGTTACGGCGGGTTAATCCAAACGCCCAACATGGACGCAATGGCGGCCGACGGTCTTCGCTACAATAATTTCCAGACTACGGCCTTGTGTTCGCCTTCGCGTGCCTCACTTATGGCAGCCAGGAATCCGCATCGAATCGGCTTCGGTTCGCACGCGCTGACCGCTATGGGTTTCCCTGGCTACAACGGTGTCACGCCGGAAAGCGCAAAATCCGTTGTCAACGATTTTCGGCACACCGGATTTACCACCTACGCACTGGGAAAATGGGACCACACGCCTTTGACGGAAGTTTCGCAGAGCGGACCATTTCATCATTGGGCCAGCGGGGAGGGTTTCGATCACTTCTACGGTTTTATGGCTGCCGATGCGGATGATTTTCGATCTCTGCTTTGGGCGGATCACCGGCCTACGGAAAATTGGGTGGGGAAACCCGGGTATCATCTCACCACTGACCTCGCGGACAAGGCAATTGACTATTTGACCTCTCACGCCTCGGTCACGCCCGACAAACCTTTTTTCATGTTCTGGGCGCCAAGTGCCATGCACTCTCCCCATCAGGTGGAACAGAAATATATCGATATGTATAAAGGGAAATTCGACATGGGGTGGGACAAGGCCCGTGAAGTGATCTTCGAAAAGCAGACGAACATGAAACTTCTTCCCGCGGGCACGAAACTGACGCGCAGCATTCCTGAGATTCCGGCGTGGGACAGCTTGAACGCGGAACAGAAAAAACTGTATGCCCGTCAAATGGAAGTTTTCGCCGGCATGCTCACGCAAACCGATGAACAAATCGGGCGGTTGATCGCGACCCTTAAGCGCATCGGGCAATACGATAATACTCTCATCATCCTCACCTCTGACAACGGTGCCAGCGGCGAGGGCGGGCTGAATGGAACGTTTAACGAATCCCGGGTGCTCAATGCGTTACAAACATCGCTTGAAGAGAATATGAAGCATTATGACGAGTGGGGCAGCCCCAACACCTATCCTCATTATCACGCAGGGTGGGCCTTGGCTGGCAACACGCCTTTCAAGTACTTCAAACAAATTGTGCACGAAGGCGGAGTGGCCGATCCGCTGATCGTCACCTGGCCCAAAGGCATCAAGCCCAAGGGGGAGATAAGAAATCAATATTGTTTTATTACCGATATTATACCGACCGCTCTTGAAGCCACTGGCACTCCCTTCATGGAGGAGAAGGAGGGCATAAAACAAATGTCTCTCGACGGCAAGAGCCTTGTCTATTCGTTCAATGCTGCCGGCTGGCCTTCACTTCGGACACAACAAATCTACGAGCAGTTGGGCAACCGTGCGATGTACAAGGACGGATGGAAGGCAGTGACGATCCACGGCAACCGAATGCCTTGGGTCATTGCCGGCACCTTTCCTTTCGATAAAGACGTTTGGGAGTTGTACAATCGGAACGAGGATTTTTCAGAAAGCGACGATCTCGCAGCGAAATATCCTGAAAAGCTGGAAGCGTTGAAAAAACTTTGGGATGAAGAGGCTTGGAGAAACAATATCTATCCTCTTTATGACGACGTGGCCTCGCGAGTCGCCAAGCAGTTCAAACGGAGTTTTGGCGACCGGAGCGTTTATACGTACTACTGGCCTGGCGCCCAGCGTATTCCTGAAGCCGTTTCTGCTCCGATTAAGAACGCGTCGCACACGATAGAAACTACCCTCAATCTAAAAGGCCACGAAGAAGGCGTGATCGTGGCATGCGGCGGTCTAAATGGCGGTTATACCTTGTTCATCGCCGATAACAAACTGCATTACGATTACAACTTTCTCAATACGGTGCGATACGCAATCGTTTCTCCTGAATTGCCTGTAGGGAAGGTGGATCTGAAATTCAACTTCATCAAAACCGGAAACCTGAAGGGCACAGGGCAATTGTATGTGAACGGAAAGAAAGTTGCAGAGGGCGCCATCGATCAAACCGTTCCCAGTGCCTTTTCGCTCAGCGAATCTTTTGACGTGGGTGTGGACAACGGCACGCCCGTTTCTAACAACTACAAGACAAAAGACCATTTTCCTTTCACCGGAGAGTTGGACAAGGTGACCATTACGCTTAAACAAGAGCCGACCGTCCCCCCCACTGTGCCATTGGATGTAGATTGAGGGGGATGATCGGGATTTCTGCGAAGCAATACTTAACGCATTGCAATACCTCGGAAAGTGACGGCGATTGGCTGAGTTCAGCAGACACGACAATTCTGAAGGCGGCGAAAAGAGCTCACGTCTCCTTTGGCTCTGCGCATTGCCCTAAAGTCCTATATGCAGATCCGCGCGGGCACGACAAAATTGCGCTTACTCAGATCAGTCAGATGAGCGACAACGAACCACATTAATACTTATGAAATCAGCAAGACAGATATTCCTTGGCGCGATGCTCGCTGCCGCCGTCATGGCAGTTGCACCTTCCACCCGAGCAGAAGTCCAAACCACCGGCACGCTTGGTTCACCGAGCGCGACGACCATTGACGGAAAGCAACTCCCGCCGCCCGACCCGAAATTCGGCGGCGTGATCAAAGATAGCGCCGCGGATTCCAAGCCATGGTGGCCTCCAACCGTGGTGCCACCCAAGGGCGCGCCCAACGTGCTTTTGATCATGACGGATGACGCGGGCTACGGTGTTCCGAGCACCTTCGGCGGCGTGATCCCAACCCCTGCATTGGATCGGATCGCGAAGGCCGGATTGCGCTATACGCAATTCCACTCGACTGCGCTCTGCTCACCCACGCGCGCGGCCCTGATCACTGGCCGCAACCACCACTCGTCGGGCTTCGGCGTGATCGCAGAACAGGCTACGGGCTACCCCGGTTATGATTCGATCATTGAAAAGAACAGCGCCACCGTCGGCGAGATCCTTAAGGAGAACGGCTACGCCACGTCCTGGTTCGGCAAGAACCATAACACGCCGACCTATCTCTATAGCCTGGCTGGACCCTTCGACCAATGGCCCAGCGGGATGGGCTTCGATTACTTCTACGGGTTCATGGGCGGTGAGACCAATCAGTGGACGCCTTATCTTTTCCGAGATCATACCGCGATCTTCCCGTGGCTTGGGAAGCCCGGCTACAACCTGATCACCGATATGTCGGACGAAGCGATCAAGTATATGAAGGAATTGAATGCCGCCGCGCCGGAGAAGCCTTTCTTCCTCTACTATGTGCCCGGCGGTACGCACGCGCCGCACCACCCAACTCCGGAATGGATCGCGAAGATGAAAGGCAAATTCGACATGGGCTGGAACGAAATGCGCGATCAAATTTTTGCTAACCAGAAAAAGCTCGGTGTTATTCCGCCGAATACCGAGCTCACTCCCTGGCCGGACCTCCTGCCGAAGTGGGACACGCTCAATCCCACTCAGAAGAAAGTGTACGCCCACCAGGCGGAAATATTCGGTGCCTACGCCGCCTACACGGACCATGAGATTGGTCGGGTGATTCAGGCCGTGGAAGACCTGGGCAAGCTCGATAACACCCTGATCATCTATATCGAAGGCGACAATGGCACGAGCGCCGAAGGCTCGGCGATCGGGACGACGTTCGATCTCGCCGCGATCCAAGGCATCGATATGCCCGTTGATGCCCAGTTGAAGTTCTACAATGTCTTGGGTTCGGATCTGACAACCCCGCACATGTCGGTGGCGTGGTCCTGGGCGTTCGACACTCCGTTCAAATGGACCAAGCAGGTGGCGTCATACTTCGGTGGTACCAGGCAGGGTATGGCTATCTCATGGCCGGGCCACATCAAGGATGTGGGCGGCATTCGCTCGCAGTTCCACCACATTATTGATATTGCGCCGACAATTCTGGAAGTCACTGGCATCCAAGCGCCGACGACTGTCAATGGCATTGCCCAGAAACCAATCGAAGGCATCAGCATGGCTTACACCTTCGATAGCGCGAACGCGACGGCCCCGTCGAAGCGCGACACCCAGTATTTTGAGATGTTCGGCAACCGCGCCCTCTATCACGATGGTTGGATCGCCGCCACTGTTCCTCCGCAACCCCCGTGGCTCATGGGCACGGTCAAAATGCCCGACGTGCTCACCGGCTACAAATGGGAACTCTATAACATCGCCGACGACTTCTCGGAGACCAACGACCTCGCCGCGCAGAATCCCGCTAAGCTGAAGGAGTTGCAGGGCCTCTTCATGGATGAGGCCAGAAAATATCAGGTGCTCCCGCTGGATAATTCGATCCTCGAGCGCATCCTTGCACCGCGACCGAGTGCGACCGCCGGCCGCACCGAGTTCACCTATTCGGGTGAAGTGTCTGGTTTGCCCGACGGCAGCGCACCCAACCTGCTCACCAAGTCCTTCTCCATCACCACTGAGGTCGAGATCCCGAAAGGCGGCGCTGAGGGAATGCTCAACACGCTCGGAGGCCGCTTCGGCGGCTATGGCCTGTACTTGCTTAAGGGCAAGCCGGTCTTCACCTACAACCTGCTCGCTCTGGAAAAATTCCGCTGGGAAAGCCCGCAGGCACTCACGCCGGGTAAACACACCATCTTGTTTGATTTTAAATACGACGGCCCCGGCCTGGGCAAGGGTGGCACCGGCGTGCTGTCGGTGGACGGCAAGGAAGTCTCCCGCAAAACGATCCCGCACACCATCCCGGCCCTCATGACGATCGACGAGTCCTTCGACGTCGGAGTGGATACGCGGACAGGGGTGGACGATAAAGACTACAAGTCGCCGTTCCGTTTCACCGGCAAGCTCGACAAGCTGACCATCAAGCTCGGACCGAACCAGATGATGGCCGAGGACCAAAAGGCCAAGGCCGAAACCATGGCCCGAGTGAATGACTAGCCGAACAAGTAACGCCTGATGGAAGCAGGCCAGCGGAACAACAAAACCAGCGAGTAACAAATCGCGCTTGAAAAGGCACTACGGCAAATTTCTGATCGCAGCTTTGGCGCTCATTACCGTCGCCTTGAAGGCTCAGACTCTTGCTCCAACATCTCCTTATTCTGAGGAGGCCGAACTTTCCAAAGTGCAAGAATGGGTGACTTCTCAAGGCACTGTAGAATCAATAGCCGCAGAAATTGCGGCCACACTCGGGCTTGGCAGTGACCGTCTTCCGGTGAAAGTAAAGTCGTTTCGCACCTCGAACGGCGGTATTAGTCGCTCATTTGCTGTCAGCACCAATCCCGCCCCAAAAGGCATCGTGCTTTCTGCGCTCAAAACAATGAGAGATAAGACGAAAATTTATTCTGTAGGCACTGCTTGGTTTACGGACAGATCGGGAACCCTTCACCGAACCATAGAACTAGACGCTTCTGGCGCCAGGGTTGTTTCAGACAGCTCCCATGCAGCAGAATTCAAAGACATAAAAGCCTTCTTTCTTAAGCAACTTCAGGCTACCACTCCCACGACTACCTCATCCGCCTTGCCTAGCATATCTGCAACAGCTGCGGGAGGGAAACAAGGAACCAAGTGATAAGAGTTCAAAACCGAAACGACAACGCAAAACTAAACCCAAACGAAACCAATGAAAATAAATAAACTCATCCTGATGTGTGGCGCATTTGCAGGCATCCCCCTAGCAAACCCATTCACGACCTATGCCGCATCCCCGACACCGGCTCCCAGAGCCAACCCGCTGATTACGTGGACCGCGAGCGGTAAGCAGTCGAAAAACGTGGATGTCCTCTTCGTACAAAACGCGAAGAATGTGAGCTTCAGCAAGGGAAAGCTTGTCTTGCGCGGAGTGAACCCCGTGACCGTGGCCTTCACTGATCGTCCCGCGCGCATGGCCGGGCATATGCAGACCAGCAGGTTCGTTCCGCTGTGGAGTCATGGAAAGGACAGCTTTCTTAAGGATAATCCCAATGCCACGCTATCGGTCTTTCGTGGCGACAACGTATCGGACCTGGTGGTGGAACTGAGCAACCCGCAGCTCTCCGGTAATGATCTCACCTACGACGCGCGCATTCTTGAAGGCACTCCGCCGGCCAACGGGGGAGCTTGCGCGTTGTTCATCGATATCATCGGGATGCCTGCTACACCCATGTCCTACGCCGGCGTCGCGCGCCGTGCCTGGCGTCGCTAGTAGTGCCTGGTAAATTGAAACCCGGAAATTAAACGGTCATTCCACAATCCAAACAAACTCACCTATGAAAAAGCAACTATGAAACAAACTAAACAACGCATTATCCAACTGGCGCTTGCGAGCGCCCTCACTGCTGCCGCCCTCATCGGTTGCGAAAAAAAGGGCGACGCCATTTCGAGCGCGGAGCAGGCCGACAAGAAAGCGGGCGTGGCAGCGCCTGGCATCGAAGAGACCAAGGCCATCGCCGAGGAAGGCTTTATTTACGGGCTGCCACTCGTGATGAACTACGCGGTGATGAATGAGTTTGCCGTCGACACGAAGTCCAGCCAGTACAAGGCGCCCTTCAACGAGATCAATAACCAGCACCGCGTCGCTACCTACGAGGATACGGCGGTCATCACGCCGAACAGCGACACGCCGTATTCGATGTGCTGGTTGGATCTGCGCGCGGAGCCCATGGTGATCTCGGTGCCAGCGGTGGAAAAAGAGCGCTACTACTCGGTCCAGCTTATCGATGGCAATACCTACAACTATGGTTACATCGGCAGCCGCGCGACGGGCAACGATCCTGGCGACTATCTCGTGGTTGGCCCCGGCTGGAAAGGCGAGACGCCGGCCGGAATCAAGAAGGTCTTTTCCTCGACGACTCCTTTCGCGCTCACCCTTTTCCGGACCCAGCTCTTTAATCCCGAAGACATGCCGAATGTCGTGAAGGTGCAGGCGGGGTACAAGGCGCAGCCGCTCTCGGCCTACCTCAAGCAACCCGCGCCACCAGCCGCGCCGAAGATCGATTTCGTCCCGGCCACTACTGAGGGGATCAAGAAAAACTTCTACGAGTATCTCGACGCAGCCCTCCAATTCGTTCCACCCTCGCCGGAAGACAAGGATGTCCGGGCCAGGCTCGCCAGCATTGGCATCGGGCCGGGAAAAAAGTTTGAGTTCAAGGAGCTCTCGCTCGAACACAAGGCCGCCATCCTGGTAGCGATGAAGGAAGGCGATGACAAAGTGGACAAGTTTCTCGCCACCGGAAATAAGAACATCAACGGCTGGAACGTCGGTGCATTCTTTGGTGACCGCGATTTCTTCAAGACCAATTGGCTGATGCGCGCCGGCGCTGCCAAGGGCGGTCTCTACGGAAACGACGCGGTGGAAGCCATGTATCCCTACACCCGCGTGGATGCTACCGGAGAGACGCTCGATGGCAGCAAGCACAACTACACGCTCACTTTCCCCGCAGGGCAGCTTCCGCCGGTGAACGCCTTCTGGTCGGTGACAATGTATGACGGCAAGAGCCAGTTCCTGATCAAGAACCCAATCAATCGTTACCTGATCAACTCGCCGATGCTTCCTAACATGAAGAAGAACGCGGACGGTTCGCTCACCCTCTACATCCAGAAAGATTCGCCCGGCAAGGACAAGGAGTCCAACTGGCTCCCTGCGCCAAACGATCTCATTTATCTTGTCATGCGTCTCTACTGGCCCAAGCCGGAACCGCCTTCCATTCTCCCTGCCGGAGAAGGCACCTGGAAGCCGCCGGGTGTGGTGAAGGCGAAGTAAACACAATGATGAAACTTGTGCGTTGTTCATCGACGACTAAATCCCCAAAACGGCATAATGGAGACTACGCCCCAGGACGTGAGACCATCTCGGCACAGGCCACCTCATGCTCGTGACAGAGCTTAAGAAGGCCGCTGCCGCCATCGTCTCGTTTCTGCGCTAAGCCGCGCACGTCTTTATTGCGTAATCCTGCCGTTGTAAAGTTTAGAGAACATGGCGTCTGAATCTGAGAGTAATCTTCGGCTCGAGATTGGGCATGTGCTGTTCATTGACCTTGTCGGTTATTCCAAACTATTGATCGACGAGCAGAAGGAGCGGTTGCGTCAGCTCACCGACATCGTCCTGGCTACCCCCCAGGTCTGTGAGGCGACGAACGAGGAACTCGTTCGACTACCTACGGGCGACGGGATGGCGCTGGTGTTTCGGAACAGTTCGGAAGAACCGGCGCGCTGCGCGCTGGAGGTCGCACGAGCACTAAAGGGACTTCCTGAGATTCAGGTGCGAATGGGAATTCATAGCGGCCCAGTGAGCAAAGTGACAGATCTGAACGGGCGCACGAATATCGCCGGCGCGGGCATCAACCTGGCGCAGCGCGTGATGGATTGTGGCGATGCGGGTCACATCCTTCTTTCGCAGCGTGTGACGGACGATCTCGCGCAATACCGGCAATGGTCGCCGCACCTTCACGATCTGGGTGAATGCGAAGTGAAGCATGGCATCAAGTTGTCTGTGACGAATTTGTTTGGAGATGATTTTGGAAACGCGGCCGTGCCGGCAAAGTTTGCCGACGCGATCGCACGACGCAAGGCGACTGGAAGATTTCAGATCGGGCTGGCCATTGCAGCCGTTCTTCTTCTCGCAGCCGGAATCATTTTCCTTCGCTTCAAATCGGGCGCGAAATCCCCGCAGATCAGATCGGCTGAGGCAGCGCCAAAATCGATCGCGGTGCTGCCTTTCGACAACCTGAGTCGCGATCCGGAGAACGCTTACTTCAGCGAAGGTATTCAGGACGAAATCCTGACCCGGCTGGCCAAGATCGCGGAGCTAAAGGTAATCTCACGCACCTCAACGCAACGCTTCAAGAGTTCACCCGATAATCTGCCCCAGATCGCGCAGCAGCTTGGCGTAGCAAACATTCTGGAGGGTAGCGTGCAAAAACCCAGCGACCAGGTGCGGGTCAATGTGCAGTTAATTCATGCCGCGACCGACACGCATCTGTGGGCCGATACCTACGATCGCAAATTGACCGATGTTTTTGCAGTGGAGAGCGAGATTGCGAAGGCCGTGGCCGAAAGGCTGCAGGCCAAGCTGACAGGCACAGCGGAACATGTACTGGCATCGCGGCCGACGGAAAACCCGGAAGCACACCAGCTCTACTTGAAGGGGCGCTACTTCTGGAACAAACGCACTACTGAAAACCTGCGGAAGGCGATCGATTACTTTGAGCAAGCGATCGGGAAGGATCCAACCTACGCGCTCCCGTATTCCGGGCTCGCGGACGTTCATGCGGTTTTGCCTTACTATGCCGCCACTCCACCAAAGGAGGATGCTCAAAAATCGCTGGCTGCCGCCCGCAAAGCGGTGGAACTCGATGAGAGCCTGGCCGAAGCACACACATCCCTGGCCAACGCGCTCGTGTTGAACCTACAGTTCTCTGCATCAGTGCCGGAGTTTCAGCGGGCGATTGAGCTAAACCCTAACTATGCCACGGCGCATCATTGGTACGGAGAGGAACTCCAGGGTGAAGGACGATTCGACGAAGCCGTGGCTGAACTCAAGCGTGCGCACGAACTTGATCCGCTATCTCTCGTCATCAATTGCATCCTTGGCTCGACTTTAGCGATGGCGGGCCGGGATGATGAAGCGATCGAACAATTGCGCAAAACAATCGAGATGGACCCGACGTTCGATCTTACGCACTGGTTTCTCGGGCAGATCTATGAGGACAAAGGCCAGCTCGCGGAAGCGATCGCTCAGTATGGGAAAGCCATGCAACTTAGTCCAGACCCGGCTGTTCAGGCCTCGCTCGCCCGGGCCTACGCCCTGGCGGCGAGGAAAGAAGAGGCACGCAAGATACTCGACGACCTAATGACTCAATCCCGGCAGCGTTATATCCCAGCCTATTCCCTCGCTGTCATCCACCTCTCTCTGGGCGATAAAGAGGAAGCGCTGCGGTTGCTGGAAAAAAGCTACGAAGATCGCGCGCCGTTCGACACCGGCCTCTTCGCCAGCATCAAGATCGACCGGAGGCTTGATCCGCTGCGCGGAGACCCGCGTTTCCAAGCACTCGTTCGGAAGACGATGAGTGGCGCCGTGTCTGAAACACCATGAATCCCGGCCGCGGCGCATCATTTGTCCGACGGAACGGTGCAATGCGAATGCCGATAGATTGGGTGCAGCCAACCGATGAATTTTCGTCACCTTGATGCGTAAAGAAATGAAAGGCTTACCCAGCCAGCCGGGTCGTCCGCAGATCAAAGGCGCGTTTTGCCAGGTTGGCGCGCGCGGGCGGCCCGGTTTCCCGGTGTAATTCGACGCACATCCCGCAAACACGCACGCGCGATCATTTTACGAGTCCGACCGCGCACCGACAAGCGCGGCTTTGTATCTGATTTCCGATGCGCTGCCATTCGGTCGCCTGTGGTACGGCGAGCCAAACGCAATCAGCAACGCCATCGGCTACGCAAAGTTTTTCCTCGCGCGCGTTATCTCTGCAAAAAGTCGGAGCGAATCGACAGTCGAAATTGATCGGTGCGCGTCAGGCTGCCCTACGTAGCAAAGGCTTAAGGCCGAACGTAGCAGTCAGGGCGAGTAGTAGCAAAGCCCAAGTTGAAGACGCGTCGGGAACCGATGCGGAAACGACGGCGATGTCTGTCGGGTCATTCAATCCCGAGATCAGCGCGGGGTCAACCGTCTCCCCGGATATCGTGTATTTGCCAATCGTGCCGGTATTAGAGCTCACGACAAACAAATCGTTTCCGGCGACTGCAATATCGGTCGGGAAAGTCAGCCCGGAGATAAGCGCAGGGTTCACCGGCATTCCCGAAAGCGTGTACTCACCAATCGTGCCGGTGCCCGGCGCGCTGCCAAAGTCCGCGGCAAACAGCTTGTTTCCGAAGATCGCGATACCGGTCAGGAATCCGAAGCCCGAGACTACGTGGGGGTTCACTAGCACTCCTGAGGTCGTGTATTCGCTAACATCGCCGCCAAAACCGACGTTTGCGATAAAGAGCCTCTCTCCGGACACTACAATGTCTCCCACCGGCCCCAACCCGGGGATCAGGGCGGGGTTCACCGTCGCCCCCGAAGTCGTGTATTTGCCAATCCTGCTGCTCTCGCTCGTGACGTTCGAAATCGCGACAAACAAATCCCTACCAGACACTGCGATCCCGGACGGACCACCCAACGTCGTGATCAGCGCGGGGTTCACCGTCGCTCCCGAAGTCGTGTATTCGCCAATCCTGCCGGTGTCACTCGCGAGGTTCAAACTCGTGACAAACAAATTCCCTCCGGACACCGCGATGCCCTGCGGGAGACTCAGCCCCGAGATCAGCGCGGGGTCCACCGTCGCCCCTGAGGTCGTATATTCGCCAATCGTACCGGTCTCAAAGTTCGCGACAAAGATTTGCGCACCTCGAATAGTTCCGGGCATGGCACAGAGCGCCGCAGACGCGGCCAAGCCAGAAAGAATTAATCGTATATTCATACGGTTCCAGGGGGGTGAAGCTTTCGTTTTCATAAAACAAATCACTTCCGGATTCAGATCTTGGTTTAAAGAGATTCTGCAAAAAGTCTCGCGACCTTGTCAAGATGAATGGACGCGCGGAAGAAGGTCAGGTCCACAGCAGCGGTTCGGCGCGCGAATTACCGATTCGAGTTCCACAAAATCCGTTAGCTTTTGATCCGCACGCACAATGAACCGCCGACTGTCGCCGCGATGCGCGTCAGCAAAGAAGATTCGCCGCCCATTGGAATCCGCGGCTGAGACGCAGCCCCAACTCCAACCGGCTTTGCTGAGATTGTCAGCGATTAATTTTCCAGCAAAAGTAACAACGGGGCCAAAATTGATCGAAATAGTACGCAACCCCCATGCCGAGGGGCAGTTTAATCACGTAAAGGGATTAAAAAGGGATTAAATAGTGTGCATAGCGGGCGCTGTCTAACTTTGACAGAAACGGAATCGCAAATTCACGCTCTCGGCCCGACGGCCTGTACAGCGCATCCGAAAGTCTTAAAGAATATTGCAAAG
>WNGL01008849.1_pt1 | contig 14391 bp, 14 predicted proteins | sample 5400591 | NCBI WGS metagenome assembly WNGL01 (sample SAMN13153377, study PRJNA577476) | soil metagenome | isolation source: 80 cm soil or saprolite under Garry oak tree replicate 1 | place: USA:California | collected 2016-06-15
GAGAGCGTCGAAGTCGATGGTTGGGTGTTGGACTGAGCTGGTGCAGTCTTTGAGGAAGTAGAGTTTTTGGAGCATGGCCGGTTGATGGGCGTAGTGCTCGACGAGTTGACGTTCGGTTTCCAGGACGCAGTGGGATTTGGCTTCACCGGCGATGTAGACTTTGTCGTGCTGCATGACGACGTCGAGGAGTGCGGTGTTGAGGGCGCTTTCGGGAGATTGGGGATCGGGTACTTCGGCGCCGAAGATGCCGTAGAACTCGGTGCGGGCGGTGCGGCCTTTTTCGATGTAGGTTGGCCGGGTGTTTCGCGCCGCGCTGTGCCATGCGATAGCTTCACTGAGAGGGGCGGCCAGCATGTGGCCGAGGGTTCCCTCCATGGTGTGGTAGGGCCAGATCATGAGGTCCTTTTTGGCTTTTTGCTGCAAGAGGTGGATGTATTGTACGGACCATTCCGGTTCCAGGATGGGCGCCCAGGTTTTGTTATCTATGTCTCCGGCGGTAATGACGGTGTATGGTTGTGGGTGCGCGCCGGTCTGGGGATTTTGCCACCAGGAGCTGTAGAAAATCTGGAGCGGTAGATGGGTGTCGAGTGAGGCGTAGACGGATGTGATCTTGTAGGCATGCATGTAAAACCAGCGCAGGAAGCGTGCTATGTCCTCCTGTGAGCCTGGCACGTAGAGGGTACCGGCGGGATCGATGAAATCATGCTGGTAGTCTACGAGGATGACGGCGATTTTTTGGCTGTCGCTGTCTGCCGGGGTGTAGGTGGTGTTGCGCCCGGCTTCGATGAAGGCTTCGATGCGGGCGGTGTAAGTGGCGATTGGTGTGTTGGGTCGTGGTGTTGTGATGGCGAAAGGAGGTTCAAAGTCTATCATTGTTTCTCTTCCTTTGTTTTCTCTATTACTCCTCCATTTTCATATATGCCAGGTGAGGATGTCAAATGATTCTGAATTCCCCACCCATCCCCCCAAGAAAAGAGTAAAAGTGGGGAACACCCCACACCCCGGCAAAGGGCTGCGCCCTCTGCACTCCTGCTTTTTGAAAGTGATCTGTTTGTGAGCGAGTGACGTATCGTCAATATGGATTATGGTATGGAATAGCTTCTCCTTCTCTGGTACAATGGGATAAGCTGAACGAGTCAAGAAAAGGAGGCTCTCTCATGTCGAATCTCAAAAGTCATATGAATTCGGATACGTCGTTGTTGAATATATTGACCAGTCGCTTTTCCCATCATCCTGAGAGGTACGTGGAAATCTTTCAGATTCTGCGTAAGTACGAGTTACATCACGTGGCGGCGAAGTTTATGTTGAGTCATCGCCACGATGAGGAGGAGGAAGATGACGGGATACTGCTGCTGGATGATCATGAAGAGGACGGGGACCACGCCGAGGGGCTGGCAAAGGCGCTCGAGGAATTGGGGCCGTGCTTTATTAAGTTGGGTCAGCTGCTCAGTACCAGGCCCGATTTGCTCCCGAAGGACTATATTGCTGCGCTCTCTCGCCTACAGAATACGGTTACGCCTGTGCCGAGCGAGAAAATCACCGCGATTATCGAAAGTGAGCTGGGGGCGTCCATTACTGAGATATTTCAATCATTCGATTGCGAACCGCTTGCAACTGCTTCCATGGCCCAGGTGCACCGTGCTGTCCTGCGCGGTGGTGACGAGGTTGCTGTGAAAGTCCAGCGTCCAGGCGTGCGCCAGCGCATCGAGATCGATATCGAGATTTTGCATGAAGTGGCGCGCTTCGCCGCGAAGTATACCTCCTTTGGTCGCCGCTATGGGCTCTTACAGATTGTGCGCGAGCTGGAACGCAGCCTGAGCCAGGAACTGGACTTCCGGCTGGAGGCCGATAGTACGCGCATTATCAGCAAACAGCTGGCAGACTTTCAAAAGATTACCATCCCCACCGTCTACGATGACTACACCTCGCGACGTGTGTTAACGCTCAGTTTTGTGCATGGCCGCCATCTCGCCGATGTCAGCCGTGAAGAGCTGGATACGCTCGACTCACCGGCTATTGCGAAAGAGCTGCTCTCCGCGTATCTCAAACAGATGGTGATCGATGGTGTTTTCCACTGCGATCCCCACCCGGGAAATATCTTTCTTGCCGACGATGGTAGGCTGGCCTTGATGGATTTTGGCATGGTTGGACGCTTTGACGCAGACCAGAAGGATCGAATTATCCTGCTACTGCTCGCCTTCTCCGAGCGGTTGGGGGAGCGGGTGGCTGATACCTACCTGGAGATGATCGAAATTCCTGCAGATGTGGATCGCCGCTCGTTTACCCAGGATGTGAGCGCTCTGGTGAGCCGGTATCACGATATGAGTGGTGGGCGGATGGCGATCGGGACTGCGCTGCTCGACCTGACACGATTGGCCCAATCGCATAATACTCCCGTGCCCACCGCGATGACGCTGCTGGGAAAAGCCATGCTCAATCTCGATGGGACCATCCGCGTCCTTTCTCCGACGCTCGATCCGGTGCAGCTGATACGTGATTATATGATCAATGTCATGGAAAAACGCGTATTGGGGCAACTGTCTCCTGGCCGTGTATTCGCGTGGGTGCTGGATATGAAGCACCTGGTCGAGCACACTCCGCGTAACACTGATATGATCCTCACCAAACTGGCCAACGATCAGCTTAAAGTCCATCTTGAGGTTGAACAGTTTGATAAGGCGGTCAGCAGCATCAACCGGGCCGCCAATCGGCTCTCGCTGAGTATCATCGCGGCCTCGTTGATTATCGGGGGCAAGTTTGTGTGGGATACTTTGCAGAGGACTCCTGCTGAGAGTAGAAAGAAGCGGAGATAGGTGTGCTGTCATGAATTTATCCGGTTATCCGAAATAGCGGTGGGCAAGCAAGCATTTACAATCCTTCTGAAGAGAAGGCGAATCATAGGGATGTCCAGGGCTAGCATTATTCGCCAGCGTTCTCGATGAGACGGGCAATGAGATCGGGGTGAAATCGTCGTCCCTGGCTCTGCATTTGCGTGATATATGGTAGGATCTCAGCGATGAGTCCCTGCTGCTTGGCACGCAGCAGTACGGCTAGGGTTCCAGCGACTGGCAAACCCATACGAGCAGCGATCCGTCGCGCCTTACGTTCATCCAGCAGGATGAGTCGAGCCCCGATCGTTTGTGCCAGAGACAATGCAGCAGCCTCGCCTCCATCCAATAGGGGAAGCGTCGGATCGATGATGACAGCATCTACCACCCTGAGCCATGACGCCTGAGCCAGGTCAGGTTCGGTTGGTGGTGCCTTTGCCTGGTATTCATCGAGTACGACGCGAGGAGCCCAGACTGTGCCGTACAAGAGCGGAAGGAGATCAAGGAGTCCAACCCCTGCGAGCGTGATCAGCGGGGTGGTGTTGGTCACGACCGGGGGCTTATCCGTGGTCGGCCTCCTTCTTGAGGTCCATTTCGTCATCAAAAAGGGAGACATTGTACTGGCCCAGAAGATTGAGAAACTCGCGCCTCGTCAGACCCAGCAGCTTAGCTCCCTCTCCTGAGGAGAGTTCGCCCAGCGCATAGAGCCGCACAACAAGGGCTTCGAAGGCGAGTGCCTCTAACTGTTGCTGACTTTTATCAGTGAGCTGCTCAGGAACCTGCAAGCGTAATTGCATCGTGACCTTCTCCTTTATTGGCGTCATCACTTTGTATTAACACACTCATTATACTACACCAAGTCAGGAGTCAGACTTGACTATATCTGAGCATCGTGCCACTAGTTTGGGCGAGATTTAGGTGGAGGAACGGCACCAATCATGTGCCGTTCCTCTTTGGCTTTTTAGCTGGCTGCATCGCCGTAGTTATAGGGCGGCTCGAGTTGTGGAGGTAGAGGATAGGTGATGCCGTCGCTGCGTTCGGGTAATAGCGGCTGTTCGCCGTTGTTGGATGGCTTGAGAAAGGGCATGCCTGCCAGGATGGAGGGGGAATCGTACTGCTCGCTGTCGATGGGCTGGTTGAAGAGCGACTCGAACAGGGGACCTTCCAGCGTTTCCTCTTTGATCAGGCGTTCGCTGATCATGATCAGGCGCGTTTTATTTTGAAGCAGCACGTTATGGGCCTTGTCGAAGGCGTCCTGGATGATGTGGCGAATCTCTTCATCGATTTCGCGCGCGGTCTGCTCGCTGTAGTTGCGCTGTTCGCCGAAGTCGCGGCCCAGGAAGACCAGTTCGTCCTTGTGGCCTAATGCCATGGGGCCGATGCGGCTGCTCATACCGTATTCTGTGACCATCGAACGCGCGATTTTGGTCACGCGCTCGATATCGTTGGATGCGCCTGTCGTGACATCGCCAAAGATGATCAGTTCGGCCACGTGACCGCCGAGGGCGTAGGCCAGCATGTCCTCGAACTGGGGTTTGCTCCACAGGTAGCGGTCCTCGGTCGGCAGTAACATGGTGAAGCCACCGGCCTGGCCGCGAGCCACGATCGATACTTTGTGGACGGGGTCGGTATTGGGCAGCATGCGCGCTACCAGGGCATGTCCAACCTCGTGATAGGCGGTGATGGCTCTTTCGCGTTCGCTGATGATGCGGCTCTTGCGGGCGGGGCCGGCGATCACGCGGTCGATGGCCTCTTCGAGTTCGCTCATGCCGATTTTGCGTTTATTGCGCCGCGCGGCCAGAATTGCGGCTTCGTTGAGCAGGTTGGCGAGGTCGGCGCCGGAAAAGCCGGGGGTCTGCCGGGCAAGGGTCTCCAGTGAAATGGAGGTTTCCAGGGGTTTGCCTTTGGCATGGACCTGGAGGATGGAGGTTCGTCCGCGAATGTCGGGACGGTCAAGCACCACCTGCCGGTCGAAGCGACCTGGACGCAGCAGGGCGGGATCGAGGATATCGGGGCGGTTGGTCGCGGCGATGACGATGACGTTGGTGTTGGTATCGAAGCCGTCCATCTCGACGAGGATCTGGTTCAGCGTTTGCTCGCGCTCGTCGTGCGAACCACCCAGGCCCGCGCCGCGCTGCCGGCCAACGGCGTCGATCTCGTCGACGAAAACGATGCACGGGCTGTTGCGCTTGGCCTGGTCGAACAGGTCGCGTACGCGGCTGGCGCCTACGCCGACGAACATTTCCACAAATTCTGAGCCGCTGATGCTAAAGAACGGTACACCGGCTTCGCCCGCGACGGCGCGTGAGATGAGGGTTTTACCTGTTCCAGGAGGGCCAACGAGCAGCAGCCCTTTGGGGATGCGCGCGCCGAGGGCGGCGAATTTGTCGGGGAATTTCAGAAATTCGACGATTTCCTGGAGTTCCTGCTTGGCTTCCTCTACTCCGGCGACGTCGGCGAAGGTCACGGTTTGTTTGTTGCCCGTGAACATGCGCGCGCGGCTCTTGCCGAATGAGAGCGCCTGGTTATTGCTGCCCTGGGCCTGGCGCATCATGAAGATGAGCAGGCCGCCGATGAAGAGGAATGGGAGCAGGCCGCCGAGGATGTTTAACCACGCGCCAAGTGCGCTGGGAGCATCGTATTGCAGCACCAGGTGTTTGTTATTCGTATAGTCAATGCCATTATCTTTGAGCACCTTGGTGATATCAAAGGTATCGTTGATGTTAGCGGCTTCTTTAGGACCATTCTGGCCTCGCGTCAGCGTGATAGTATCGGTGCCAACGGAGAGGTTATCGGTCTGGTTTTTGCTGATGTCGGTCTGGATATCGTTCAGTATGGTGGAGACATTCACTGATGTGGTGTCTGAGGATGAATGGAAAAAGAGCACGATGATCAGGACGATAACCAGTGCCAGTACAAGCCAGATGAAGCTGTTCCTTAGCCATTTCCCACTACTCGTCATGGGGAATCCTCTCTACTTTCAGACTTGCAGTATGGGCATGGTATTGTGACATAGTAACCATTCCTGATAACGATATACACTCTGCTGTCTGATTTTTGACTCTTTTGGAGGGTATTATATCACACTGTTTCTATGGCTTCCTGCCCCTTTGTCGAGCGGCGGTCGTTCATCCGAAAGTCATGCTGGAGCGGTCAGGACATAGTAAGTCGGACGAGCGCAGACCAGCCAGAACACGCTTCTGCTCGGCGTCACTCAACGGACGCACATAGATAGAGGTTAATCATGTTTCATTCTATCACATCCCCGATCACCACGTCTGACTCCGCATTAAGGAGCGGATCGACGGAGACGAGACGAGGGTGTCGTGAGCAGGTCATATCTTCGCGAGGTGGAGCACGTTTGTAAGTAGTTCCACAACGCCATGATAGGAGATGATGATGATGGCAAGGGGAACGAGTGCCATGTGTACGTAGCGCCAGGCGCGGAAGATGAGCCGTGCCTGGTTCTGCTTTTTGAGGGATTGTGCCAGGCAAGCATGATCTTTTAATATTTTGTACGCACGTTGAAAGTCGGCTCGTTCGTGTGGTGGTAGTGCGGGAATGTTCCTGGGAAGGTCGCCGACGCTCTCCAGGGCCAGGGTGCAGTACTGTTTGAATGCTGCGGATTTGCCTACACAATAGCGCTCGAGGAGATATTCCAGAAATGAGCTCTCCCCCGCTTTTGATGCTTCCTTGAAAAAGGGGATCGCCGAGAGTGGTGGTGGGAGGGTTCTCTCACTGTAAGGTAGAGCGGGATGATTTTTCAATTACTCGGGCGGGCCAGCACGAGACCCCAGACGGTTCTGGCTCCGGCGGAGAAGAGGGGGGCGGCGCAGGCTTCCAGGGTGGCGCCGGTGGTGCAGACGTCGTCGATGAGCAGGATGGTGCGTCCATAGAGTTGGCCGGGGGCGAAGATGGGGGAACAGGTGAAGGCGCCTTGCACGTTTTGCTGGCGCTCAGATGGGTTTAAGCCGACCTGGGCGAGGGTGGCGCGGTGACGAAGTACGAGGTTGTCGTGGAACGGGAGGCCTGTTTTGGCGGCGCAGACGGCTGCCAGCAGCGCCGCGTGGTTGTAGCCGCGCTGTTTGTGGCGTTCGCTGTGCAGCGGTACGGGGATGATGACGTCGGCCTGGATGCCGAAGTTGAGGTAGGTTTGCGCGAGTAAGGCGCCTAATGGTTCGGCCATGCGAGTGTTGCCGTTGTATTTCAGCGCGTGGATGCAGGATCGCAGCGGCTCCTGGTAGTAGCTGACTGCGCGTAATCCAGTGACTTTGAGCGGGGCATACTGGCAGGTGGGACATGCTCCCGATGGTGACAAGGGAGAGCTGCAGCGCTGGCAGGATGACGTGGACAGCGAGTGAATCTGGGAGAAGCACGATGGACAGAGGACGTAGCCACTGCGCTGGCAGCCCGCGCAGCGCATGGGAAACAGCAGGTCTAAGGACTGCTGCAAGATGCTGCGAGATTCGTGCAAAATGGTCCTCTTGTTCAACTTCCTGGCTCCACAGGATAGACCTGGTACATTGAAGAGAGATACGCAAACCTCCTCTATAGCTAAGGTCTGCCCAGGTCTGTACAAAGAGAGAGGGCCGCTTCGAGAAGCGACCCTCGTGCTCAGCCTCGCGGTCCAGGTGCTATGACGAAGGGCAAGGGTTGCGAGAGAATATCTGGCGGAAGTCGTTGTAGCGGGTGGTCGGTCCTCCGCCGGTGGTTGTGTAGGTGATATTTAGCAGCGTGCCATACTCCTGGTTCTGATGGAAGTCATTCGCGCTCCCCGGAATGTGGTTGCCAAGCTGCCAGACACATCCATCCGAGGCGTTGCGGATGCTGAAGAACGGGTAGAAGACAGCAGGCTGAGTGCCACCACCTGGAGCCGGGTCATCGGTCGTGGGGATCAGCGTGCAGCCAACACCAGTGAAACGATCGCACACAGCCGGATCCTCTATGCGCGGCAGGTCCGCTTCGAAGGCAAAGCGGCTGTACTGCACATTGTAGTCACTTCCCGTCCGCGGGCTACTGAACAGGATCGAGGTGGGGCGCAGGGTGGTGTTGCCATCCGGCCACAGATCCTGATAGGGGACACCATCAAAGCCTGTATTGGAGAATTGGCATCCTGAAACCTTGACCAGCAGGGAGGTGGAAGCAGGGAGGCAGAATAGGTCGTCGGCATCGGCAGGCTCCTGGTCATGCTTGATGCCCTCAAGTCCAGTGCAGGTGCCTGATGAAGAGACCTGGTTGCAGAGGTCGAAGTGACCAATCTCGTCGGAGAAGGCGATGTTGTAGGAATGGGCGGCCCAGGTAACGCGGGTCTTCTCTGAAGAGGTGCTGTACATGGGATGGAAGTCGTAAGGGATGTTGACGCAGCTCGTGCCGGTTGGCTCGAACTTCACCTGGCCGAACCCATTGGCGGCGCTCGATGTCATAGAACCACTCTGACCAGTGGTCACATCATCGAGAACGATCTTCAGGCCATGGGCAGTGTCGTGCATTGTGACGAAGATTCTATCGCCAGAGTTCATGAACAGGTCCGCCGAGTGATTGGGGAAAAGGGTACTGGCAGTCGGTGACTGGACCGGATTCGGTGGAGAGTTGGGCTGCGGTTTTCCGCTCAAGGTGATGAAGGCGAAGTTAATGTACTCCTCGCCACCAAGAATCTGAGATTGGCAGGTTGGGTTGAGAGTCTGCCCGGTGACCGGGTTGTCCGACAGGCTGTCGATGTTGAGCGCGGCGCACCACCTGGTCGGGTCGCAGCTGATACCAAATGGGAAAGGTGCCCAACCTGGAGGATAGAACTGCATCTCCATGAACGCCTGGCCTGGGTGTCTGGGGCTGATGGCGGGATCAACAATGTTTTTATCGCTGTCCGGGGTGCAGGTGCTCAGCAGTTCTGGATACGACTGCGTGTCGCACATGGCCATGCCGAACCAGAAGGCGGGATGGAGTTCGAAATTGAATGACTTGCCCGCTTGCGTTGGATTGGCTGGCGAGGGATCTTTGGGAAGCGTGAGATCATAGCGCATCTGGTTGCCCGAGCCAGGGACGTTGGAGTAGAAGAGCGTCGAAGGCTCATCATGGCCGACGTACTTTCCTTGTCCAAAAACGGCTTCGGAGTCGTATACCTCTGTGCATAGCTGGTAGTTGTCAGCGCAGCTGATATGCAGAGGAGTCTTCGAAGTCTGAGTAGCGTGTGCCGGGTGGTACAGCAGGAAGGTGATGGCTAAAGGTAGGGCGATTACGGCTACCATTGCAAACCCGGCGATGATGAGAAGTGGTTTTGAGCTGATTTTCGCTCGCATGAGCATTTCTCCTCGCTAAACATGTGATTTTAAATAGATTGAACTACAATTGCCGACGTGTCGGGAGAGCCAGAGAGAAAATGGCTGAGCCAGGAAACGAAGTTCGGTTTTTCACCCCGAAAAAACCGGAAGTACCAAAGGTACTGTAACCGTCGGGTTATGTTATGCCCATTGAGAAAGTGTTGAAGTCTGGTTAAGAATTTTAATAAAATAGGCTACCTGGTGAAGAAATGGAGTGGATGATTCTCAGGAGCCTGCCGCATGTTCAACGTCAGCCTGCTTGAGTGAGTAAACGTAATGGAGATGTGGAGAATAGACAACGCGTACCACATCTCCTACGTGGAGCGTGCCATAGATGGTTTCCTTCGATGAGTAGGGCGAATGAGGCGAAGGGATTGCCCAGCGCGCTGCTGCCCGGCAGGTTGTAGCGTTGGCCCGCGTGTTCCAGGGCGTAGAGGAAGTGCAGGTGCGGTGAATAGTCGAGCAGAATGTGATCGCCTGTATGAATAGCCTGATGGGTTGCCGGGAAAATGACCGGTGAAATGATGGTTGGGTTGCCGGACCTGTCCAGGCGAATGGTCAGGCGGGGCCGGCCGTCGATGACGCCGGTGGTGTAGCCTGTTACAAGCGCGGGAATTTGTAAGGGGGGCGAGTAGCTGTCGATGATGCCGAAGAGCAGGGTATAGAGACCTACACCGATGAAAAAACAGGCCAGCAGGGTCAGTGGTGCCCCGATGATGAACGCATTACGCGGTTTGATGCCGGGTCTCCAACTCCACCACGTAATGGCGCTGTTTCCGGTTGGAAACGAGGTCTGGGTCTGGTCTGGCACCCGCTCGCTCCTTTCTTATGATATACTGTGAAAAACCCTGGCAATCCAGGTTGACATCTCAGGAGATGTACGAACGATGGAAAATACTCCCTCAAGTCAGAATGCAGTAGAGGAGAAGCCCGCTGCGGAAGCTCGAAAAGCTTATGGCACGGCAAAGACCGAAAATCTCAGGGATTCCGGTCTCTGGCGCATTATCCTGCCTGCCTTTGTGGCCGTCTGCTGCCTGGTGCTGCTGGCATTCCCTTTGATTATTTTAACTCCGCTGTTTTTCAGCTCACTCGATGCCAAGGCTGCCGCAAACCTGATAGGTAAGCCGCTGACATGGGTATGGATCGTGATATTTTTGGTAGAGCTTGGCATCATCGCGGTAGTTGTGCGGGGCCTCATCAAGATATTCATGACCCAGGCCGGCAACTATCGCGGTTGATGTGCTGGCGTTTGCGAACTGGTGGCCCGATGGACTTTCGACGTTGCCGGGTTGTCCAGGTTGCCGTCTGAACTGCTGACTCCTTCTAATGCAAGCAACCATTTTTTGGTAGGCAATCCTCCACCGTAGCCTGTCAGTGCGCCATTGCTGCCAACGACGCGGTGGCACGGTACAATGATGGCGACGGGATTCGCACCATTGGCAGCTCCTACCGCGCGCACGGCCTTGGGACACCCAATTTCTCGCGCAATCTCTGCGTACGAACGTGTTTCACCGTAAGGGATGCGATAGAGTGCGTTCCAGACGGCGAGCTGGAAAGGGGTGCCGCGTAGATCGAGCGGGCAGGTAAACTGCAAGGGGGCGCCTGCGAGGTAGCGGCGTAGCTGGTCCATTGCCTGTTGCAAGGGAGCGATGGTCTCGCCCTCAACGACATGTTCGATGTCCATCTTGCGCCGTATCCATGCCAGGCTTGCATCAAGTGGCGTGCCTGGAGTTCCCGCCCAGCAAATGCCTTGTTCCGTTGACATGACTATGCACGAACCCTGTGGACTGGGCGTGCTGCTCCAGTAGAGCCTTGTTGTCCTGGGTACTGCTACAACCATCACCGATCTCCTGATTATGTTATTGCCTTTGGTGTGTTGAATCTAACACAGGAGTGGTGATGGTTGCAAGCATTTGTTGGAACACTGGAACAGGGTTACTGCACGATAATCGTGGCTTTCATAAAGGGGTGAATCTGGCAGTGATAGGGAAACGTTCCGGCGGTCATAAATGTGTGATTGAATGTTCCGCCTGACGCAGCAATCGGGCTGGATATGCCTGAATCAAAGGACTTGGCATCGTCACTGGTCACGGTATGTGCCACTGTGGTCATATTGGTCCAGGTGACGGTGGTGCCAACTTTGATGGTGATCGTGGCAGGGCTGAAGGCAAAACTGCCGCTACTATCCGTTATGATGGTGACTGCCATGGCGTTGCCTGAGGTAGTCGGAGTAGTGGCGCTTGTGGTGGGCGTATTGCCCGTTGCCGCGGTGGGCGTTGTGCCTGTCCCTGAACCGTTATCACCGCCGCATGCTGCCAGCAGGACGAGCGCGGCCATGGCTAAAATAATGAGCCAGGCTCGCTGGCGATATTTAGATGTAGGTGAAGTCTTGCGTGTGTAAACGTGCATCTTTTCTCCTCTTTCGTGTGTTTTGAGACTCGAAATGTGGGTTGGTAAGTTGTTCACCCACCCACGTGTCTTTATTATGTGATACGAAGCAGGTTACGTTTAAATAACGCATCCCTGTCTTGAGTATAGGCTTTAGGTTGGAGGGATGCATGGGTAGGATTACCCAAATGTTACGTTTAAATAACGCATCCCTGTCTTGAGTATAGGCTTTAGGTTGGAGGGATGCATGGGTAGGATTACCCAAATTTCCTACAGAGGAGCTTTCCAGGGCGACCGCGAGGGTCGCCTTGACCAGCCCCAGGGCGACCGCGAGGGTCGCCCCTACAATACACGCTATCGGGTAAAACGAGCAACGTGATATTGTAGGGGCGACCCTCGCGGTCGCCCTGGTGAGGATTCAGAGGCTCTTGGAATTTCACCAAAAAACACTTGACTTTTATAAACTCTGCTAGTACACTTCTTAAAGATTTGTTGTTGCTTAGCTTGAAGTATGTATGATTAGACAGAATTGTAAAGGGGGTGAGTTCTATGAAGCGAGCGTTTGTGCATACAGCGTATATAGCAAATGTTGTGCGTGGGACTCATCCGTCAAACAGAGCAAGGTAAACGATACCTTTATGCGATCTGATGCTGCTGCTCAGCTTATACTTCATCAGGGCATGATTTCTCACCTCAACAATCCCTCATACTATGCTGGATGCCTCACTATGAAAACACCACACCGTCATTGATAGAGAAAGCTATATGAACTGTGAACCTCTGGTTTGTTTCATGATTGTTCCCACCTATCGAAGGCATGTGCTCATCATGCAAGAAAGGTTTTAGTTTGCGTAATTTATTGCGTCAATTTGCCCGGAGTCAGACCGTCACAATTTTGAGGGGAGAGGAGGTGAGAGTGTGAGAGGAAAATTGCGTGATAAGCGTACTGAGGCCAGGCGAGACCGTATGAAGCGCGACCTGATGGAACGCCGTCGCCCTGTCAAGCGCGATAACCGCATGGTTGCTATCCTGAGTCAACAGTTGGCAGACGATTATCTGCTGATTGATGAGGAGGAAATGGACGAGGCGATAGCCAGGCAGAAAAACTAGAGGCCGATCTATGCCGCGATCATTGCTGGTTAGGACACGAAGATGACAATGGCGCTCACGTTATCTTTGCCGCCGCCCGCGAGTGCTGCTTGTATCAGTGATTGGGCTATCTGAGATGGACTCATGGCAGGAGTAGAGAGTAGACGCTGGATGTCGGGATCGTGTACCATCTCCCATAAGCCATCAGAGCAGAGCAGTAATTTGTCACCAACCTGCAGTGGTACAGGGAACGTGTCGATTTCTACCGATGTTTTATCACCCAGGCTGCGATAGATCTGGTTGCGTTTTGGATGGGTGTAGATGTCATCAGGTTTAATTACGCCTTTTTCTGCCAAACGCGCTACTATTGAATGGTCGCGCGTTACCTGGTGAAGTCCGTGCGGTTCGCGATACAGGTAGGTGCGGCTATCGCCAACATTGGTCACATAAGCGGTACAGCCTGCTATTAAGACGGCGGTAATGGTTGTTCCCATATCCGCCTTCACCTGCTGGTTGCGCTGATGTATTGCCTGGTTGGCTTGCTGCACACCATCGGCCAGTAGCCTGGGGAGAGTATGAGTGTCTAGCTCAGAGTTCTCCAGTAACGAGGGTACCACACTCCTGGTGATTACTCGAATTCCAAGAGAGCTAGCTTTCTGCCCACTGGCATGACCGCCCAGGCCATCAGCTATCACGAACAGGCCAAATGGTAGGAACTGCGATTGGTAGGCCCGGACGCACTGGAAAGCAAAGAGGCTGTCCTCGTTTGGCTGATGTCTACGCGTGATGCCAGGGTCTATTCCGGTTCCGACTTCCAATACCAATTGACTTTGGTCGTGAGGTACTATGTGAGACGCGGGATGCTCCAGAACTCCTGGTTCATTCCTGCTTAGTTGTATTGTTGGCTGCTCACTTAAAGTTCGCGTTGCCATAGTTCTATCTCCTGATTTCCACTTTCCCGGTATATATAAAAAGAACAGGCTTATCTATAAGTTTTGCTTACAGCATATAGCATGAAGATGAGAGGAGTGTGAAATAAAGATTAGAATTGCATAATAAAATGAACGAAGAGATTGGAACATAAAGGTGGGATACCAAAGAAGGCATCCGGCGTGGGGTGGACTGCATCCACCCCACGCCGGATGAAGAAAGCCATGTTATGGAATATCCACTTCTGGGAATAGGCGGCGGGCGATGACCAGGCGTTGAATCTGGGCGGTTCCTTCGAAGATGTCGAAAACTTTGGCGTCGCGGAACCACTTGGCGAGGAACTGTTTGCGCTCGGAATTTTCGCCAGGGGCGGAGATGCGCACACCTGCCGCCGTAGCCTTCATCACCAATCCACCCGCGTAGGCCTTGCACATCGAGGCCTCTTTGGAGTTGGGGATGCGGCGGTCTGCCATCCACGCGGCGCGCCAGACGAGGAAACGCGCCATCTCGATCTCCTGGCGCAGTTCCTCGAGTTCCGCCTCAATCTCACTCCGTTTGTGCGGTGGATAGCCCTTTGGTAACTCCTCGCAGACCCATTCGCTGGTGGTTTCGTAGGCTGCGTGGGCGATGCCCACGGCTAAGGCGCCGACCATCGGGCGCGTGGCGTCGAGTGTACCCATCGCGGCTTTGAAGCCAGCTTTTTTGCTCTTTTCGCTTCTCTCACGTCCACTCAGCAGGTTATCTTTGGGGATGCGGCAGTTCTCGAAGATCAATTCGGCGGTCTGCGAGGCGCGCAGGCCCATTTTCTCTTCGATGCGCCCGACGGTGAAGCCGGGGGT
>WNGL01013908.1_pt1 | contig 14391 bp, 6 predicted proteins | sample 5400591 | NCBI WGS metagenome assembly WNGL01 (sample SAMN13153377, study PRJNA577476) | soil metagenome | isolation source: 80 cm soil or saprolite under Garry oak tree replicate 1 | place: USA:California | collected 2016-06-15
CGCCCTGCGTCGGAGCCGCCATTGCCGATTGACAGAGAGCCAACGCCAGAACCACCACCGCCGCCACCCTCGCCATGTGCTTCATGCCATCCTCCCCCGCCCTGACTGAACCACACATTAACTGTCTGATCACTTCACGGTCCGAATGGATAGCAACGACGATGCCAGTTTTGTAAGCGATATCCAATCATGGTCTGTAACTTATTATGAAACATACTACTTGACCACGATCAATCTACCTATAGAATGTGGGCCGTCGTAGTCTCTTCACCTCGTCTGGTGCGATTGTGACTTCGGGCATAAAAGTCATAAGTGGTTGTAGATGATATGTTTGGCTGATGTCTCAGGGTTTCAGTGGTAGAGCTTCTGAGTGAGACTATGAGCAAGTTGCTGTTGTCCAGCAGCTTAGCATATCGAAGTCTCAAGTTAAGGCGGTAAAGTCTCAATGAGCCGGTATAGAGGCGGCCTGAGATGCCTATCATCTTTATTGCGACTCTAGGCAGAGTGGGGCGGCCGGACTAGGCGGGGGCGTTTCTGGCCCAGCTCGAACTGCTTGAGCTTTCGGAAGAAAGTCGCGCGGCTGATGCCGAGGATGCGCGCGGCTCCGTCGCGGTTGCCGTTGGCCTGGTTGAGGGCGCGCTGGAGATCGTCGCGGGTCAGGCGGGTGTCGGCGCCGCGGGTGCCAGGGAGAGTCACCTTCCCGAAGAATTCGGTGTCGCCCTGGGCGTCCTGCAGCGTGAGTGTGTCGCCGCCGGCGAACAGGGCGAGGCGATAGACCTGGTTCTCGAGCTCGCGCACGTTGCCGGGCCAGTCGTAGCGGGTCAGAAGCGCCATGAGATCGCGATCGACGCGCAGCTTGGGGGTCTTGTTCTCATGGGCGATCTTGGCGAGGAAGTGGTCGATCAGCAAGGGGACGTCTTCGCGGCGCTCGCGCAGGGGCGGCAGCTTGACGCTGATGACCTTGAGTCGGAAGTAGAGGTCCTCGCGGAACGCCTTCTGCTTGATCATCGCCTCGAGGTCGCGGCTGGTGGCGGAGATGACGCGCACGTCGACGTGCCGCGAGGTCTCGGATCCGACGGGGCGGAACTCGCCGTCCTGCAGGACGCGCAGGAGCTTGCTCTGCATCGGCATGCTCATGTCGCCGACTTCGTCGAGGAACAGGGTGCCGCCGTCGGCCAGCTCGAACAGGCCGCGGCGTGAGGAGTCGGCGCCGGTGAACGCGCCCCTGGCGTGGCCGAACAGCTCGCTCTCGAGGAGGGTGTCGGGCAGGGCGGCGCAGTTCTCGGTGAAGAACTTGCGGTCGCGGCGCTGGCTGTTGTGATGGACGCCGCGGGCGACCAGCTCTTTGCCGGTGCCGCTCTCGCCGCGGATCATCACGGGCAGGCTGCTCGAGGCGACTCGCGTCAAGAGCGTGAAGACCTCGCGCATCTTGGGGCTGTGTCCGATGATGTTCTCGTAGCCGTAGCGCTCCTGCACCGCCTGCCGCAGGTACTGGTTCTCCTGCCGCGCCTGCTCGTACAGGCGGGCGTTCTCGATGGCGATCGCGGCCTGGTTGGCGAAGGCCTCCAGGAAGCGCAGGTCGTCCTCGGAGAAGATCACGCCCGGCTGGCGCGTGTCCACGTAGACCGTGCCGATGATCCGGTTCTTCAGCCGCAGTGGGACGCACAGGAGCGAGCGGATGTGGTAGATGGAGACGCTGCGGAACTCCTTGAACCGCTCGTCGGTCGCGGCGTCGTGCGACAGGATGGCGCGGCCGTGGCCGGCCTCCTTCAGGATGCTGCGGCTGTACTCGGTGGCGTCCTTGATGGTCTGGTGTTCCATGTCGCGCGCCACGACCATCTCCATCTCGTCGCTCTCGCTGCGATACAGAAAGATGAGCCCGCGCTCGGCGCCGACCAGGCCGATCGCCAGGTCCATCACCTTGTTCAGCAGCTCCTTGAGATCGAGGATGGAGTTGATGATCTGGGTGATCTGGTAGATGGTGGTGAGCATCTTGACCGGATCGCCCCTGGCGGCGCCCGCGGCCGTCTCGCCCGCCGGGGGTGTCACCTCCAGGTCGGAGGCCCGGGTGATGACGGCCTGGCGCGTCTCTTCGCTCTCGTAGTCCTGGCGCATGGCCGTGTCTTCGATCTCCGATGCAATCTGCCGGATGGCGTCGCGCGCGGCATTATAGAAGCCGATCGCCTCGCCGTCCAATTCTTTTGCAGCCCGCGCATCACCGAGCAGCGCGTTGAACCGCCAGTGAAACTCGCGGAAGCCCGCCTTCCCGGCGGCGTCCAGTCCGGCGCGTGCCTCGCGCTCGGCATCGGCCGGCTGGCCGGCCGCGAGGGCGCACCGGCCCAGGGTCAGGTTGACCAGCAGCCGGCCGTGGAAGCGCAGGTGCCGGCCGTCGAGGCGGGTCAGGGCGCGCGTCGCCGTCAGCATGGCCTTGCGATCGCCGCGCCGCGCGGCGGCGCGCGCGAGGACAGAGAGGGCGTAGCAGGAGATCCTCGGGTGACCGAGCTCGCGGCCGATGGCGAGCGCCTCGCGGGCGGAATCCTCCGCGGCCTGCAGGGAGCCTTCCTCCAGGAAATCCGTGGCCAGGGCGGCGAGCAGGAAGCCTTCCTGGACCCGTGAGCCCAGCCGGCGTGCCACCTCGAGCCCCTCCCGGTGCTGCTCCTTGGCGTCCTTGAGCCGCCCGAGCTCCCGGGAGGCATTGCCGGTGAAGTCGAAGGCCGGAGGAAGACCGGCGCGGTCGCCGATCTCCCGGCGGGTGGCGCGCTCTTCTTCCAGGACCCGGAGGGCCCGGTCGTGCAGCCCCCGCTGACTGTAGAAGTTTCCCAGGTTGTCGAGGCAGTGGATGAGCACCTGAAGCACCACGTGCTCCCGTGCCCAGGCCAGGGCTTCCTCCATCGCCTGGATGGCGCCCGCAAGATCGCCGACGTCGTAACGCGCGTTCCCCAGGTTCGGCAAGAAGTGGTTGAGAATGTAAGTCTGACCGTGGCTCCGCGCGGTCGCCAGGGTCTCCTCGATCAGTCCCAGGGCCTTGTCGGCCTCGCCGAGACCGAGGTAATTCAGGGTCGCGTTGTTGGTGACGGTCAATTGCGCCGGAAGGTCACCGAGGTCGGCGCTCAGGGTCCGCGCTTCGTCGAACAGACCGACGGCTTCGCGGTTTGCGCCGGATCGCGCCAGGGTTGTCCCGAGGGTGTTGAGGCACCAGAGCTCGTTAGTCCGGTCCCCGGTCGTGCGGGCCAGCGCCAGGGCGCGGCGAGTGTAATCGAGCCCGCCGCGGTCATCGCCCAGGAACCCCATGCACCAGCCGATCGCGCGCAGCGCGGTCGACTCGTGGATGACGTCCCCGGACTTGCGCGCCTCCTCGTAGAGCGTTCGGGCGGCGCTCAGGCCTCCCTCCGGGTCCGCGAGATCGTTCGAGCGGGTCTTGGAGATTTCGGCCAGCGCTGGCATGCGGCGCGCGTGGTCCTCCGGGTCAAGGAACACGAGCGCCTGCTCCAGGAACTGCACCTGCCGCTGCGGATAGTAGAGCCCCCCGGCCTTGCGGGCGGCGCGCAGGCAGTAGTCGGCGGAGGGCCCGGGCTCGCCTGCGGCGGTGAAATGGTGCGCCAGCTCCTCGACGACCGCCTCGATCGAGCCCGCGTGCGCCGTCTCGATCGCCCGGGCGACCGCCAGGTGCAGGGCCCTGCGGCGGTCGTCGGACATTCCCTCGTAAATGGCATCGCGGATCCGGCTGTGCACGAGACCCACGACCGCGCGTCCGTCGGCGGTCGTCTCGCGGACGACCAGCCTGAGGCGGTCCAACGCCTCGATCGCCGCCACGAGCGGGCCGGGCCCGATCCCGGCCGCCCGGGACAGGATCTCGGGTGCGACGGGCCGGTTGAACACCGACAGGACCTCGGCCGCCGCCCGCTCTTCGTCCGCCAGGCACGAGACCCGCTGCGCCACCGCGCTGGCCAGGCTCGGCGGGAGGCGGATGGCTTCGAGCGACCTGCTCTCGGCGATCCAGGTCCGGCCGCTCCGCCTGAGAGTGCCGTCCTCGGCCAGCGCCTTCATGAGCTCTTCGAGGTAGAGAGGATTGCCGTCGGTGCGGTCTGCGAGCAGGCGCGCGAGGCCCTCGGGACGGTCCTCGAACGGCACCATCGAGGCGATCAGCTCGGTCACCTGCGCGGCATCCAGGGGATTGAGCCGGATCTGGCGCAGGCGCGGGTGACCGCCGTGGCGCTCCAGGAGCGATCCGATCGGCGCCGATCGGGCCGCCGTGTCACGCAGACTGCCGACATAGAGCCACGGGCCGGGACCGGGACGGAGCAGCAGATGCTCCAGCAGATCGACGCCCGGCGCGTCGCTCCACTGCAGGTCCTCGATGAATACGACTCCGGGCGCTCCCTGGGCATAGTGCGCCAGCGACTCGGCCACGCCGGCGATGAACTCCTCCTTCCCGATCGCCTCGGCCGGTGGACGCGCGGCGCCCGATGTCGAGGGGGATTCCGGGCGCGCCTCGCCGCCCTCGGGCGGCACGAGCTGGTCGAGCACGGGACGCACGGCCGGCGGCACCTGCGACGGTCGCGGGAGCTGGCGCAGGACTTCGACGAACGGCTGGAACGGCACGCCGCCGTCCTCGTAGCAGCGGCCGGTGAGGTTGCGGACGCCGGCCAGCTGCAGGCGGTGCTTCAGCTCCCGCAGCAGCCGGCTCTTGCCGATGCCGCTCGGTCCGCTCAGGGCCACGAACCGCGGCAGGCGATCGTCCCGACCGGCCGACTCGACGTGCGCCGTCGCCAGGTCGACCAGCGTCTCGAGCTCCCGGTCCCGCCCGACGAAGCGGCCGGAGGTCACGAAGCTGGCGTACGTTTCGGCCGTGTCGAGCTTCAGCGGTGCGCCGGCGCCGCCGTTCAGGAGCTCGAGCGCGGCGGCGGGGTTCTCCGGACGATGGTCGGGGTCGAGGGCGAGCAAAGCCATGACGAAGGCCTCGTGCCACCCCGGGATTGTGGCGTCGAAGGTTCGCGGGGCCCGCACGACTCCCTGCAGGATCGAGCTCACGACCTTGCCGGTGTCCTCGCCCTCATGGGGCAGGGAGCCGGTCAGCACTTCGTACAGGACGACGCCGAGGGAGTAAAGGTCGGAGCGTCCGTCGACGGCGCCTCCCCTCAGGCGCTCGGGGGCGATGAAGTGGATGGTGCCGCTCAGCCCGGTCTGCGCCGACTCGGCCTGGGCGCGCGCCAGGCCGAAGTCGAGCAGCTTCACCTGGAACGGCGGCTGCACCATGATGTTGTGCGGCTTGATGTCGTTGTGCAGGAGGTCCCTGGAGTGGATGTAGTCGAGGGCTCGCAGGCACTGCACCGCCAGGCTCTCGAAGCGCCGCCTCACCTCGGAACGGGGGAGCCGGGGGAGCTCGCTGCCGTCCACGTACTCCATCGTCAGGAAACAGCGCTGGTCCTCGCCGGCGATGCCGAAGTCATAGACCTCGGCGAGGTTCGGATGGCGCAGGCGCGTCATCGAGCGGAATTCGTTCTTGAACAGCTCGACGGTCTCGCTGTTGATCCCTCCCGGCCGCAGGAACTTGAGGGCGATCGGCCGGTTCCCCAGGCCGGTGTCCCGCACCAGGTACACCGTCCCCATGCCGCCCTCGCCGAGCAGGCGCACGATCGCGTAGCGCTGGTTGATCAGCCGGTCAGGACTCAGGGGCATGGGGGCCGTTTCGTCGTCGCGCTCGAGTCGGGGCACGCGCCCCGGTTTCCCCGGGCGAGCAGTTTCCTCAACTGTAAACCGGAGTTGCAGGCCGGTCCCCCCCGGGCCGATGGCGGGAAAATACTACTAATCTATTGACAGCGCAAAGGTTTTCTTCGGAGAACCGACGTCATAAAACCGGCGGACTCAGTTGACCGGGAGGCTGCGCCGTCCGGTGAACCGCTGGTAGCCGGAGCCGTCGGACTGATCCTTGCGGTGGGAGACCTTCGCGTCGTACATACGTGCGTCGGCGATGGCGATGAGGGCGTCGAAGCTCTTGCCGTCCTCGGGGAAGGAGGCCGACCCCATGCTGACCGACAGGCGTGCCGGCTTTCCCCCGTGCACGACGAACTGCTGGCTCTCGACCGCCTCCTGGATGCGCGCCTGCAGCCGGGCCACCTCCTGTTTGCCGACGCCCGGGAGTGTCACGATGAACTCATCCGCGGCGTATCGCACGCAGGTGTCACAGCCGCGCAGCTGACCGCGGATGACGCGCGCCAGCTGGCGCAGGATACGGTCGCCGGCGGCGTGTCCGTGCTGGTCGTTCACGTCGTTGAAGTTGTCGACGTCCAGCTCGATGATGCTGAGAGGGACCTGCTGCCGGGTCGCCCGGCTGATCTCCTCCTCGAAGCTGACGAACAGGTAGCGGGCGTTGGGCAGCCGGGTGAGCGGGTCGATCAGGGCGTGGCCCTGGCTGGCGCCGTAGCGGAGCGCGTTGGTCACCGCGGTGGCGACGTGCTTGGCGACGATCGAGATGACCCTCAGGTGGTCATCCTCGTAGGGCCGGTCGCGCAGATCGTAGAGCGCCAGAACGCCCAGGAGCTCGTCGCCGTCGAGGAGCGGGGCGACGATGGCGCTCTCGAGCTTCCCCAGGGCCTTCTCCTCCATCAGCTCCTCGAGGTCGGAGCGGCCCCCCTCGCGCAGCACCGGTTCCTTATGCGTGACGCCGTGGATCGGCATGCGGTGGACGGCGGCCCAGCCGCTCATCTTCTCCCCCAGGGGGATGGCGTGAGCGCTGAGGCGCTGGGAGTGGACCCCGTGGACGAAGTGCGATGCCAGGACCTTGCGCTCCTTGTCGTGCAGGTAGAGGACCAGGCAGCGGTAGTGCAGCAGGTGGGCGATCTTGCCGGCGATGAATCCCATGGCCTCGTCGAGATTCAGGCTGCGGGCGGTGCTCTGGGCGATCTCGTACAGGGCGTAAAGCTCGCGCTGCGCCGACTGGATGTGCTCCACGATCGAGGTCCGCATCTGGTTGGCGTCCCGGGTCAGCGGGTCGGAGCCCTTCGGCAGCCTCCGCTTGTCCGGGGCGGCCGAAGTCTCCCGCGTGCGGTTGATCTCTCCGGCCAGCGCCTGCAGGCGGTCGAGGTTGCCGACCAGGGCGTCGACCACCCTGGGGTCATAGGCGGTGCCGGCCTCGCTCTGCACGTACGTGAGCGCCTCCTCGGCGCTGAGCGGCTTGCGGTACGGACGGTCCGACGTCAGGGCGTCGTAGCAGTCGGCCACCGCCAGGATGCGCGCCGTCATCGGGATCTCCTCGCCCTTGAGGCGATCGGGATAGCCGCTGCCGTCCCACTTCTCGTGGTGCGATCGCACCACCTCCGTCAAGGGGAATGGGAAGTTGATCGTCTCGAGGATCTCGACCCCGATGCGGGGGTGGATGCGCATCTTCTCGGTCTCTTCGGGCGTCAGAGGCCCGGGCTTGCACAGGATGTGCTCCGGGACCGCGAGCTTGCCGATGTCGTGCAGGAGCGAGCCGGCCTTCAGCGCTTCGAGCTCGGCTTCCGAGATCCGCAGCGCCTTGCCGAGCTGCACGGCGTACATCTGCACTCTCCGGATGTGTCTCTGGGTGGTGCGGTCCTTGGCGTCGATCGCCAGCGCCAGCGCCTCGATGACCGACAGATAGAGATCGGCCATCTGCTCCCCGTGCTGGCGCTCCTGCAGGACCCTCTCCGCGTACAGCTTCAGCGAGAAATACAGGACGTACAGGAGCGGCACCGACATGCCCAGCGCCAGCACCCCGAAGCGCTTGATGCCGACGCTGAGCGCCGCGCCGAGGAAGGCGCCCGCCAGGTAGGCCGGCCCGGTCCACAGGAAGTTGGTCTTCCAGTTCCGGAAGAACGGGATGTCATCCGTCAGGCTGATGGCGCCGGCCACGAGACAGGAGTTCGCCACGAAGAAGGCCCCGGCCGCCAGCACGACCGCGAGCCACTCATGGCCCGGTTCGAGCGGGCCCGGAGTGCCGCCGGCGAGGTGGAAGACGGAGCCGCCGATGGCGGCCGACACCGAGAGCTCCGCGGCGTTGAAGGCGATGCGATGCAGGGGAGGGCGGAGAGGGCGCCGCAGGAGCGAAGCGGTGATGCCGGCGATCGCCGCCGTCAAGACGGCGGCGGGCGTCCCGAGAACGATCAGGGTCGCGAAGACGAAAGTGAAGGCGATCGAAACGTCGCCCAGGACCGGCAGCGGGATCCTGAAGGGCGACGCCAGGATCGCGGCGCCGACGGCGATCAGCAGGGGGACGGCGGAGGGTCGGCCGCCGAACAGCCAGGAGCCCGCCAGCGCGAAGACACCCATGGCGTAGGCGGCCAGAACGTACGTCCGCGCCACCCTGTTCATGCTCGACACGGGCCCGCCCCGGGCTCGGCGCCGGCGTGCACGAAAGGCGCGCCGGCGCGATTAAGTGGACACAGGTCGAAAGATTGCGCGCGCCCCGGGTTGCGTCCATTTCATTTTGGAGATCGGAGGGGCGGGGGTCCCCTTCCGGCCCGCCGCGTGGGGCGGATGCTATACTCAAAACACGTGTCTGGCGGCCGTTTCCGGAGCCATTCCGGGCACGCGATGGCGCGCTCCACGAGGGTTACCCAGCATGGTCTCACGATCCGGCCAGGGACAGCGAGGCGGCGCACCCCTCCCGGCGGCGACCCGGAGCGCCGGGCACGCGGCGCGCGCCGCCCTCGCGCTCGTGCTGGTCGCGGTCGCCTCCGGGCTGCTCTGGGCTTCGGTCCTGCGCGTGGGCGAACGGGAGCGCGTCTTCCGCCGCAGCCTCGGCGGCGGAGCCCCGGCGCGCCTGACGCCGGGCACGCACCTGGCGCTCCCGTTCCTGCAGCGCATCGACCGCGTTCCGGAAGGCTCGCTGCACGCCGCGTCATCCACCCGGGTGCGCTCGGCGGAGGGGATCGACATCGAGATCCCGTTCGAGATGGAGGCGCAGATCGGCGATGCCGCGCTGGCCAGGCTGCTCGCCGCCCCGGGGCGCGCCGGCCCTCCCGAGTCGGTCATGGGAGCGGCGGTGACCGAGGTCATTGCGGGATGGAGCGGCCGTTCCTCCGCCGAATCGCTGGCGCTCCTCGAAGGCGGGAAAGATCTCGAGGAGACGGTCCGGGGCCGCCTGGAGGCCTGCACCTGGGCAGGCCGCGGAGCGGGCCCGGCGCCCTGGCGGCGATCACCGAGCGCGCCCTGCGCGACCGCACGGCGGACACGAAGATCAAGATCGCCATCCTGGGGCTCGACGCGGCCGACTGGGAGATCATCGATCCCTTGATGGCGAAGGGGCAGCTGCCGAACCTCGCCCGGCTGAAGGCGCGCGGCGCCTGGGGGAACATCAAGACGATGGTCCCGGCCCTGTCGCCGCTCCTGTGGACCAGCGTCGCCACCGGCAAGCCCCCCGAGGAGCACGGCATCGTCGACTTCCTGGTGAAGGACTCGAAGACCGGGCGGCCGGTCCCGGTGCCGAGCCGCCGCAGGAAGGTCAAGGCGCTGTGGAACATCTTCTCGGACGCGGGCCGCTCCTCGGCCTTCATCGCCTGGTGGGCCACCTGGCCGGCGGAGCCCGTCAAGGGCTGGATGGTCTCCGACCGGGTCGCTTACAGCCTCTTCGGGTTCGTGCCGGACAGTCCCGGACGCCAGGGCGCGACCTATCCCGAGGAGTACTTCCGCGAGATCCGCCCGAAGCTGGTGGACGACAGCGCCATCACGCTCGAGGAGATCCAAAGGTTCGCCGACGTCTCGCCCGCCGAATTCGCCGCCCTGCGACGGCGGGTTCAGGAGGACCCCAAGGAGGCGTACCGCGAGCCGATCAACCACCTGGGGAAGATCCTGGCGAGCGCGCGCTCGTACCAGGCGATCGCCCTCGACATCCTGGCGCGCGGGCAGCCCGATCTGTTCTCCATCTACTACCAGGGGATCGACGAGGTCTGCCACCGCTTCGCGCACTACATGCCGCCGAAGATGGACATGGTGACGGACCGTGAGTACGCGAAATACCGCGACACGGTCTTCGCCTACTACCGCTATCAGGACCGCCTTCTGGGCGACCTCCTGGCGAAGCTGTCGCCCGACACGGTGGTCTTCGTGCTGTCGGACCACGGCTTCCAGAACGGCAGCAGCCGGCCGGCGAAGGACCCGCCCTACATCGAGGGGAAGCCGGGTCTCTGGCACCGTCGTTACGGCATCCTGATCGCCTCCGGCCCATCCATCAAGCCGGGGCGGCTCGACACCACCAGCCTCCTGGACATCGCGCCGACCGTCCTGTACCTGGCGGGCCTGCCGGTGGCGGCCGACATGCAGGGACGCGTCCTGAAGGAAGCGATCGACGACGCCTTCCTGGCCCGTTATCCCATGCGGACCCTTCCCTCCTACGAGACGGTCGGCCGGCCGCTGGAAGAGGATCGGCAAGCGGTCGTCTCGAGCGGCGTCGACGACGAGGTCGTCGCGAGGCTGAGATCGCTGGGCTACGTGGGCGGCGGGCAGGAGGGCGTTCCGGAGGGTGCGGGGAGCCAGGGCGCGGCGGGAGCGGGCGGCGGGCCGGGGGAGGAGGCCGGGTCCGGGGGGGAGGATCAGGCGCTCGTGACCGCGCATCTCAACGAGGGCGGCCTGTACCTGAAGAAGAAGGACTACGTCCGCGCCCGGGCCGCGGTCGCGGAGGCGCTCAAGATCAGTCCCGATCTGGTCTCCGGTCTCCTGCTGTCGATGGAGATCGAGCAGGGTGAGAATCACTACGACCGCGCCATCGAGATGGGGCGGCAGATCATCGCGAAGCACCCGGACGACGAGCGCGGCGTTTACGTCGAGCTGGGCCGCATCTACAAGGACGGAAACCGGGTCCGGGACGGCATCGCCTATTACCAGCAGATGGCCCGGGAGCGTCCCGAGGTCCCGGAGATCCGGGCCGCGCTCGGCTCGCTTCTGCTCAAGGACGGTCAGGAACCGGCCGCCGAGAGGGAGCTGCTGGAGGCGCTGAGGATCAACCCGGCGTTGTCCGAGCCGCTCACCGATCTGCACCTGATCTACCGGGACTCGCCGCGCGTCCTGACGCTCGAGCCGATCGTCCGCAAGGGGCTGGAGATCAACGGCAAATCAGTCGTCCACCTGAACTGGCTGGGGTTGATCGAGGAGTGGAAGAAGGACCTGCCCCGGGCCGAGGCCGCCTTCCGCAAGGCGATGGAGCTCGACCCGGACTATGCCGCCACCATGGCGAACCTGGGCGCGTTCTACGGGCGCTGCGGCCGATTGCAGGAGGCGGTGGACGTCCTGAGCAGGGCGGTCGTGAAGGATCCGGACAACATCGAGTCGTGGGTCAACCTGGGCGCGGCGCAGGGGAGGCTCGGGAGGTCACGCGAGGCGATCCGGGCCCTGGAGACGGCGCGCGGCAAGGGGGTGCGCACGACGACACTGTTCAACGCCCTGGCGCTGGCCTACCTGCAGGACCACCAGCGCGACAAGGCCGTGCAGTACCTCAAGGAGTCGCTGGCGATCGACCCCAATCAAAAAGACGCCAACGATCTGCTGAAAGCCGTGAGCCGCCGGTCGTGACGAGCCGATCGGGCCATCGCAGCAGATCGGCCATCCGGCTCCATCGCCCGGGGTCCTTCTGCTTCATCAGGGCCTTCAGCGCCGCATAGTGCTCGCCCTGGCGGTCGAGCGCCTCGCGGAACTCGCCGGGCCGCAGCCCGGGGTAGCGGCCGGCGCGCGCTTCGGCGACGTTGAACCCCCAGGCTGCCGCTTCGTTGTAATGCCTCTCGATCTCCGCACCCGCCCCGCTCGCCAGGGGAAGGAGAGTCCCGCCGGCCAGGTGACGCGCGTGAAAGTACTCGTGGTCCAGGAGCAGGCACTGGAACGCCGGGCTGTGCCCGGCCAGGATCGCCTCCGCGTCGTACACGATGTCGTTTCTCGCGCCCGGGCCGGAGTACGGGGCGCTGTCGCGGCCCGCCGGATCGCCCGCCCCCGGGCGCACCAGCGCCATGTAAAGACGGCGGCCGACCCACGGGGCCAGAGGCCTCACGTCGGAGATATAGAGCCGGTAGTCCGGATGGATCTGCGCGAGCGCGTGGATGAGGGCGGGCGGACGGAGACGGGGACCATCGGCGTCATCGGCCGCGAGCGCGGCCGGCGCCAGGCCGGCCGAGATCACCGCTGCGAAAAGAGCCACCCGGGAAAGTCGTGGCTGCGGCCTGTTCCGTCGGGAGCACATCAGGCCCTTCCATGTACTTCGAGAGGCCGGCAGGTTCAACGTCAAAGAACGGACAGGGCCGGCCCTCACATGGGCGAAGTTGTCGTGTGGTATATTCGACACGAAATGAAACGAGTAGCCAGAGAGGGCGGGACGTATACTACGAACGAACAGATCGCCCGGCGGCTCTACCGGGCCCTGAAGACCCCGAGCGACAGCGATCGCACCACCGATCCGATCGTCGCGTTTCATTTCAAAGGGAAGGACGACTACATCCTGATGCGCTGCAACAAGGCGCCCGAGATCAGCATCAAGGGGAAGGACCAGATCGCCGGCGAGGTGAAATTTTTCGCCTACAGCGACTTCAAGGATTACGATGAGCGGTCCGTCCTGTTCAGGCTGAAGGACGACGTGACGCTCATCGAGCTCTACAGCAAGGGCGCGATCAAGAAGCAGACCTGGGAATCGTGGGACAAATTCTGCCGCTGGCTGGATTCGCTCGACGCCGACGGCATTCAGATCTCGCTCAAGCTTCCCTGCCTGGTCTACGAGAGCGTCAATCATCAGAAGCCTTCGATGCAGAACTATATCGTCGAGGCGATCAAGGCGGCCCTGAAAGGCAAGAACAGCAAGGACGAGGAATGAGCCGGGCCGTGGCGGCGACGCCGGCCCGCGCGCGGGTCCGGGTGGAGGAGCGCGCGCGGCGGCGGGTCGCGCTCGCCGCCGTCCTGCTGCCCGCCCTGGTCGCAGCGGCATCGCCCGCTCCGGGTCCGCCGCCGCCGGCCGCGGGACCGACCGCCTTCCTGCCGATCGACGAGATCCATCCGGGGATGCTGGGCACGGCCCGGACGGTGTTCGAGGGGGACGCTCTCGAGGAGTTCAAGGTCGAGATCCTCGGTGTCCTGAAGAACGCCATCGGACCCCAGCAGGACATGATCATCGCCCGGCTGCACGGCGAGAAGGTGGAGTACACGGGCGTCGTCTCGGGCATGAGCGGCAGCCCGGTCTACGTCGACGGCAAGCTGATCGGCGCGCTCTCCTATCGACTCGGCCCGTTCGCGAAAGAGGCGATCGCCGGCATCACGCCGATCGCCGACATGATGAAGCTGGCGGGCCCCTCGCGGAGCGCCGGGGGCCGGTCCCGCGCCCCCGACCTGCTCGGCCGCTTCCTGGCGGCGCAGGGGGGAGGAGACAGCGCCATCCAGGGGCCGGGTGGCGGGCCGGCGGCGCGCCCGGCGCCCGAGGGGCTGACGATGGCGGCCGGCGGAGGTGCGGGATTCCAGCCGATCGGGATCCCCCTGGTCTGCTCGGGCTGCGACGCCGGCGTGCTGCGCTATTACGCTCCAATCTTCGAGTCGTTCGGTCTCGAGCCGACCGCCGGAGGCGGCGTGGTCCAGGGGGCGGTCCCGCGACCGCTGGCGCCCGGGACGCCGATCGGGGCGGCGCTCGCGACCGGGGACATCAGCGTGGTCGGAATCGGCACGCTGACCCACATCGACCATAACCGGGTGTTCGCCTTCGGCCACCCCCTCCTGGGGACGGGAGCGATGGAGATGCCGATGACGCAGGCGCAGGTCCTGCTCACCTTCCCGTCCACCGCCGCGTCGTTCAAGATCGCCAACGCCACGCCACCCGTTGGCAGCATCTTCCAGGACGGGCTCACGGCCATCGTCGGAGAGGTGGGTCGCCCCGCGCCGACGATCCCCGTCTCGGTGCGCGTCACCTCAGGCGCCGGGCGGCGCGAGTTCCACTACGACATCCTGCGCAGCCGCGCCTGGTCGTCCGTCCTGCTGGCGATCACCACCGCCAACAGCCTGGTGCGCACCACCGACTACGAGGCCTCCGCCACGCTGGCGCTGAGCTGCCGCATCGGCATCGAGGGCTACCCGACGGTGACGTACGAGGACCTCTACTCGGGCACCAACCCGTCGCAGCCGGTGCATCTGGCCCTGGCGAACGACGCGGCGGGCCTGTTCAACCTTCTCTACAACAACCGCTTCGAGGAGCCGCGGGTGCGCTCCGCCGAGCTGGACATCGAGGCGCTGCAGGGCTCGCAGGTGGCGACGATCTCGTCGCTGCGGGCCACGCGCACCGAGGTCCGGCCGGGAGAGACCCTCACGGTCACCGCGGTCCTCGACCTGTTCCGGGGGCGCGAGTGGGAGGAGTCCTGGGACGTCACCCTGCCGGAAGACACGCCCCAGGGGGACAGCGAGATCATCGCGGGCAGC
>WNGL01006006.1_pt1 | contig 14390 bp, 18 predicted proteins | sample 5400591 | NCBI WGS metagenome assembly WNGL01 (sample SAMN13153377, study PRJNA577476) | soil metagenome | isolation source: 80 cm soil or saprolite under Garry oak tree replicate 1 | place: USA:California | collected 2016-06-15
GCCCGGGGCGGTTCGGCGGGCGGGCTGCTGATGGGGGCGGTGGCCAACATGGACCCTGGCGCGTTCGCCGGGATCGTGGCGCAGGTGCCGTTCGTCGACGCGCTGACCACGATCTTGGACCCGTCGCTGCCGCTGACCGTGACCGAGTGGGAGGAGTGGGGCGACCCGCTGCACGACCCCGAGGTCTACGCGTACATGAAGTCGTACACGCCGTACGAGAACGTCGCCGGGCAGGCCTATCCGCCGATCTTCGCGCTGACCGGCCTGAACGACACCCGGGTGAGCTACCACGAGCCGGCCAAGTGGATCGCCAGGCTGCGCGCGACCGCCAGCGGGGGCCCGTTCCTGCTCAAGACCGAGATGGAGGCCGGCCACGGCGGCCGCAGCGGCCGCTACGACGCGTGGCTGGAGGAAGCCCTGGTGCTGGCCTGGGTGATCCAGACCGCTACCGGCCGGGCCCAGTGATCAAGCCCAGTGATCAAGCCCAGTGATCAAGCTCAGTGATCAAAGAGGGAACTGACCGACTCGCCGTTGTGGATGCGGCCGATGGCCTCGGCCAGGGCCGGGGCCACCGACAGCACGGTCAGCTTGGGGTGCTCGGCCTCGAGCGGCGCCGTGTTGGTGCAGACGATCTCGGTCACGTCGGTGGCAGCCAGCTTCTCCAGGCTGTTGTCGGCGAACAGGCCGTGAGTGCACGCCACGGCCACCGAGCGCGCGCCCTGCTCGCGCAGCCGGTCGAGCAGCTCGAACACGGTGGTGCCGCGCGAGATCTCGTCGTCCAGCACGATCACGTCGCGGCCGGTCACGTCGCCGATGATGGCGGTGATCCTGACCTCGGTGTCGCTGATCCGTTCCTTGGCGCCCGCCGCGACCGACAGGCCGAGCCTGCGGGCGAACGCCGCGGCGCTCTTGGCGTAGCCCAGGTCGGGCGAGACCACGATGGCGTTGGACAGGTCCCGGCCGCGGAAGTGGCGGGCCAGCTCGCGCAGCGCGTGCAGGTGGTCCACCGGCACCGAGAAGAACCCGTGCACCTGCGGCGAGTGCAGGTTCAGCGTGAGCACCCGGTTCACCCCGGCGGTGACCAGCAGGTCGGCCACCAGGCGGCCGCCGATCGAGATCCGCGGCGCGTCCTTCTTGTCCGAACGGCCGTACGCGTAGTGCGGGATCACCGCGGTCACCCGCCCCGCCGACGCGCCCCGCGCCGCGTCCGCCATGAGAAGCAGCTCGACCAGGTGCTCCTGCACCGGGCGGACCAGCGGCTGGATCAGGAACACGTCCCGTTCCCGGCAGTTGGACTGCAGCTGGACCTCCAGGCAGTCGTTCGCGAACCGCTTGAGCAGCACCGGGCGCTGCGGCGCGGTCAGGTACCTGCAGATCTCCGCGGTCAGCGCCGGGTGCGCGCTGCCGCCGAAGACAGCGATCTCACGCATGGCTGCCCATCTGGCGCAGAGGCAGCCCGAAGCACTTCCTGATCTGCTCCTGGACGATCTCGGGCGGCTGCCGCGCGTCCACGGTGAAAACGTACTCCTTGCGCCGGAACAGCTCGATCACCGGATTGGTCTTCTCGTGATAGTCCCGCAGCCGGACCGCGAGGGCCTCCTCGGTGTCGTCCTCCCTGGTGACCAGTTCGCCGCCGCACGAATCACACTTGCCAGCGACCTTCGGGCTGCTGCCGATCAGGTTGTAGTTGATGCCGCAGTTCGGGCACACCCTGCGGTTGAGCACCCGGCGGCGGACCTCGGAGTCGGGCAGGTCGAGCACGATGACGCCGTCGATGTCGTAGCTTTCCAGGAAGAACTCGGCCTGCCGTCGGTTCCGCGGGAACCCGTCGATGATGAAGCCGAAGTTCCAGTCGTGCTGGGTGAGCCGGTCCCTGACCACCGACTCCACCAGGTCGTCCCCGACCAGTTCCCCGGCGGCCATCGTGCGCCGGACCTGAGCGCCCATCTTGGTGTGGTTCTGCACGTTCCACCGGAAGATGTCGCCCACGCTGATGTGCACGAGGTCCAGGTCGGCAGCGAGCATCTGGCCCTGCGTGCCCTTGCCGCTGCCCTGCACGCCCATGATCACGTACTTGCGCATGTCATCAGCCTGGCATACGCAGCGGGGTGCCGAGCAAGCCCAGTCCCGCCGCTAAGGCAGCTTATTACGGGGCAGGCCGAGCTTGCGCTCGCAGGCCCGCCGCATCCGGTTGCTGAGGAGCAGTCCCAGTTCCGGCCAGTCCTCGCGGAGCCGCTCCGCGTTGAGGAACCTGGCCACGTCGTTCCGGCGGCCCTGGCTGATCACGATGCTGTACAGCAGCAGCCTGGCCTTGCGCCTGGCCACGTCGAACTCCCTGAACTGGTGCCAGGTCAGGTGCACCGGCAGCACGACCGTGCCCTGCCACGGGCCGTGCAGCTCATCGAGCCGGTCAGGCAGCCGCCTGGCGTGCCCCGTGATGCCCGTGCGCAGACCCATGCGGGAATTATCCACCGCCGGCGCTACCCTCATGGCATGGAAAACGCGGGCTCAGCCGATGCCGCCGCCACCGAGGCGTCAGCCGGGCCCGTCTGGCACTTCCTCATCACGCCCCGCTGGCTGGGCTGGCACCTGCTCATGGTGGTCTCCTTCTGGGGCATGGGATGGCTGGGTGACTGGCAGTTCCACCGCGCGCTGTCCGGCAACGGGCTGAGCTGGGCGTACACCTTCGAGTGGCCCCTGTTCGCGGTGTTCGCGGTGGTCTTCTGGGCCAAGACGATCAGGGATGAGTTCCGGATCAAGCGGGGCGAGATGCCCGATCCCAGGGCGGTCGCCGCCGAGGCAGAGAACCTGCCCGCCGGGGTCGCGGGCGCGATGCGGGCCAGATCGGTGCAGGCCGTTTCCGTGCAGGACGGCGCAGGCTCACCCGCCGAGGGCGAGGACGAGGAACTCAGTGCGTACAACGCCTACCTGGCGCGGCTCAACGCCGAGGTCAAGCAGCACGGCCGGTGGCACGGACTGCGATAAGGAGAGAGTCTCAGTGAGAGCAGCGGTGCTGCGGTACCGGGTGATGGCCTACGTGACCGGCGTGGTGCTGATGGTCTTGTGCTTCGTCGGCATCCCGCTGCAGGTCGCACACCATCCGGCCGTGGCCAACGATGTCGGCGTGGTGCACGGCATCTTGTACATCATCTACCTGGTGTGCGCCTGGATCCTGGCCCGGGCGCTGCGGCTGGCGGTCAAGCCCACGATCATCATGCTGCTGGCCGGCACGGTCCCGATCATGACGTTCATCGTCGAGCGCTGGGTCACCCGCCGCTTCATCGACCCCGTGCTCACCGGCCAGGCCCAGCCGACCGCGCCGGCGGTCCGGTAGGCCGGTGACTGACCACTACTTCTCCGCGCAGCCCCGGGCGCCGCACCGGCCCGGCCTGGTCCGGGTCATCCTGCCGGACGTCTACCTGGAACTGGCCACCGACGCCGGGGTGTTCTCCCCCGGCCGGCTCGACCCGGGCACTCGCCTGCTGCTCGAGGAGTCCCCCGCGCCGCCCGTCTCCGGCGACCTGCTCGACCTGGGCTGCGGCTACGGCCCGATCGCCTGCGTGCTGGCCGCCCGGTCGCCGGGCGCGACCGTGTGGGCGGTCGACGTGAACGAGCGGGCCCTGCAGTTGTGCGCCGGGAACGCGCGGGCCGCTGGCCTGCAGAACGTGCGCTGCGTCGTGCCCGGCGATGCCTCGCTGCCGGCGCGGTTCGCCGCGATCTGGTCCAACCCGCCGGTCCGTGTCGGCAAGGACGCGTTGCACGCGCTGCTGTCGGACTGGCTGGGCCGGCTCGGACCGGCCGCCCGCGCCTACCTGGTGGTCGGGCGCAACCTCGGCGCCGACTCGCTGCACCGCTGGCTGGCCGGGCAGGGCTGGCCGGTGACACGGCTCGCCGCACGGAGCGGCTACCGTCTGCTCCAGGTGGATTATGAGGCCGAACGGGCCGAGGTGAGGAGCCCGTGAGCTCGCCCGTGCCGCCCGGCGCGGGCGCCCCTCGGCAGTTGCGCCCGACCGAGGTCAAGCGGCTCAACCGCGAATGGCGCCGGGCCAATGACACGCGCCTGGCCCTGCTGCTCGACTCGGTGGCCCAGCCGTTCAACGTGGGCTCGATCGTCCGCTCGGCCGCCGCGTTCGGTGCCGGGCGCCTGTGGCTGTGCGGCAACACCGCCCCCCTCGGCCACCCGGGCGTGGCCAAGACCGCGCTGGGTACGCAGCGGCTGATCGAGGCCACGCTGGAACCGAACCCAGCCGCGGCGGCCAAGGCGGCGGCGGCCGAGGGCCTGCGGGTGGTGGTGGTCGAACTGGCCACCGGCGCGGTCCCGCTGTACGAGGCACCGCTGGACGGCGACGTCTGCCTGGCCGTCGGCAACGAGGACCACGGCTGCTCCGCGGCGCTGCTCGCGGTCGCTGACGCGGTCGCCTACATCCCGCAGTCCGGCCGGGTCGGGTCGCTGAACGTCGCGGTGGCGGCCGCCGTAGCGATGGCGGAGGCCCGCCGCCGGGCCTGGACCAGGTAGCCCGCACCAACAGGACATCCGCAGTTCACCAGGTCAGCGCCCAGGACGGGCATACTACGCTCGTGTACGTGCCATTCCTCGATCATCCGCGCCCGCTCGCCTTCGCGCACCGCGGCGGCGCGGCCCACGCGCCAGAGAACTCCTGGTCCGCGTTCGAGCACGCGGTCAAGCTGGGCTACGCGTACCTGGAGACCGACGCGCGGGCGACCTGCGACGGGAAGCTGATGGCGTTTCACGACCGCAACCTCGAGCGGGTGACCGACGCCGAAGGCCCCATCAACATGAGGCCGTACCGTGAGGTCGCCGCCCTGCGGGTGGCCGGCACCGAGCCCATCCCGCTGATCGAGGACCTCCTCGCCGCCTGGCCCGACGTGCGCTTCAACATCGACCTCAAGGACGAAGCCGGGATACCGCTGCTGCCCGGCGTGCTGCGCCGCACCGGCGCCTGGGACCGGGTGTGCGTGACCTCGTTCTCCGGCGCGAGGCTGCGCACGGCGCGCAAGCTGCTCGACCGGCCGGTGTGCATGACGACCTCGCTGGCCGCGATCGCCGCCGTCCGGTGCTCGATCCGCGCCGGCCAGGGCCCGGCCCAGGGGCCGCCGACCAAGCTGCTGGCCAGGCGGCTGTCCCAGGCCGACGCCTGGTGCACGCAGGTGCCCGGCCGGTTCGCCACCTCCTCGTTCGTCCGCCGGGCGCACGCCCTCGGCCTGGACGTGCACGTGTGGACCATCAACGACCGGGCCGGGATGATCCGCTACCTGGACCTGGGGGCCGACGGGATCATGACCGACGACATCGAGACGCTGCGCGAGGTCCTGATCGAGCGCGGTCAGTGGTATCCGCGGACCGGCGCCTGAACCCCCTCTCACCAGGCTCCGCGGCACGTAACCGCGATCTTTCTGGCGAAATACGATTGGGTAACGCCGCGAAGGGGAATCTTGTCCGGGTATTCAGCGTTGCTTGAAAAGACCGCTGACCGCCTGGGAGGCAGCAAGCATGGCCGAACGCGCACTTCGCGGCACCCGGCTCGGTGCGACGAGCTACGAAAACGACAGGAACACCGACCTGGCACCCCGTCAGGACGTCGCCTTCGACTGCCCGAACGGGCACCATTTTAGCGTGCCTTTCGCCGCCGAGGCGGAACTTCCCCCGGTCTGGGAGTGCCGTGTCTGCGGTGCGGTCGCGATCGCGGCCACCGGGGAGTCGCCGGCACCGAAGAAGGCCAAGCCGCCGCGCAGCCACTGGGACATGCTCATGGAGCGCCGCACGGTCGAGGACCTCGAAGCCGTGCTGGCCGAGCGCCTCGAGGTCATCAGGGAGCGCCGCGGCGCCGACCGCGACCAGGACACTGGCCGCCCGCACCGCAGGAGCGCGTAGCGGGCCCGCGCCGGTCTTCAGGTACCCAGGCTGGCCCGGGCTCCCGGGTGCCGTAACCTGCGCGCGCGAAGCTGGCTGAGCCGCCGCGCGACGCCCCACTGCGCGACCCGCCAGAACGCTTCGAGGATGATGCTGTTGCTCATCTTGGACGCGCCGTGCTCGCGTTCGACGAACGTGATCGGCACCTCGACGATCCGCAGGCCCGCCTGGCAGACCCGGATCGTCAGGTCGATCTGGAAGCAGTACCCGGTCGATTCCACCCGGTCCAGGCTGATGGTCCGGAGCGTGCCGGCGCTGTAGGCGCGGAATCCCGCGGTCGCGTCGCGGACGCCGAGGCCGAGCATGAGCCGGGTGTAGATGTTGGCGGCACGGGACAGCGCCTCCCGCGACTTCGGCCAGTTGACCACCTTGCCGCCGCGCACCCACCGGGACCCGATGGACAGGTCGGCGTGATCCAGCGCGCCCACCAGGCTGGGCAGGTGTTCCGGCTGGTGCGAGCCGTCCGCATCCATCTCCACGATCACGTCGTAGCCGCGCTCGAGCGCCCAGCCGAACCCCGCGATGTACGCCTTGCCCAGGCCGGCCTTCTCCGTCCGGTGCATGACCTGCACGTGCGCGTCGGCCTCGGCCAGCTTGTCCGCGATGTCACCGGTGCCGTCCGGGCTGTTGTCGTCCACGACCAGCAGGTCCGCCGCCGGCAGCGCCGCCCGGACCCGGCCCGCGATGGACTCCAGGTTCTGGCGCTCGTTGTAGGTCGGCATCACGATGACGATCCGGCGCGCCGACGGCTCGGCGGCTGGGTTTGGCTCAGTCACGACCCCTGCCAATCGCTGTGGTGGTTATCAGGCGGTGCTCAGTCCCGAGGGCTAGTCACGGACAGTGCACGCCATGATATCCCCGCCCCGGCCCGGTCGGCTGAACGCAACTCCCCGGCTGGGCCGCCGCCCGTTTCCTGCCTCCAGCTGAACGTGTCCCCAACAGACAACGAACCCGCGCCAGGATGCGTGCCTGAGTCCGGAGTCCTCGCCGGCGGGCAGGCAAACGAAAAGGACCCGGGCAGCACCTTCGGACCGAAGGCCATCCCGTTGGCCACGGGCTTGGTCCCCGTTGTCTACTGGGTGCCCGGGCCCTTTCCAGGCCCAACCCCCCGTCCAGCCGGATGAGCGCGGCAGTCCCTTCCTGCCCGTTCTAGCACCACGCCTGGCCCCGGGGCGGCTGGCTGCGGGCGCCCCCCGGTCATGACATGACCCGAACCTGACGAGCCTGCCGGTCCGGCTAGCGAGCCCGGTGCTGGACTGATCAGCAACTTACCGCTGATCCGGGCAATGTCAACCGGTGAACCTGCGCTAGCCGCACGCAGGTGAGGCAGATGAGCCAGTTCGCCCAGGGGTCTATACCTTTCGGCCGCGGCGAGGAAAAATAAGCAGAGGCTGCTCTCATGGTCACGGTGCTTTCGGGGTATGGATCACCCCACTTAGCGTCTCCCGACGTCAGGCGGCCACCCCGTACTAGCCGGCCTTCGGCTCCCCTTGGAGGTGATTGAATGGATGGTAGTGCCGACCGCTTCCTCGACCTGATGCATCAGCTCGAGGATTTCACCCACTCGGTATCTCCTGAGCAGGCGCACGCCCAGTTTGACGAGACCACGCTCCAGCTGTTCTGGATGCGGTGGCCGCAGCTGTCCGCCTGGGCGGGTTCGCTGTGGCGGCTGCTTTCCGAAGAGCTCGCCGGGCCGTCGGCCCCGCACGACGAGTCTGAGCTGTATGAGATCGGCGAAAGTGGCTGACACCACCCGCCGGCCCCTGACGGTCGGCGACCTGATGCACTCGCGGATGGTATCGACCAGCCCCGACAGCCCGGTGGCCGAGGCCGCCGCCGAGATGGTGCGCGAGAAGGTTGGCTCGGCCCTCGTCATGCAGGGGCCCTTCCTGGCAGGCATCCTGACCGAACGCGACGTGCTCAAGGCCGCGGCGTCCGGGTCAGACCTCACCACGGTGCCGGTGTCGGCCTGGATGACCAAAGACCCGCAGTCAGCGACCCCGGACACGCCGGTCGAGGACGCGGCCCAGATCATGCTCCTGAACGGCTTCCGCCACCTTCCGATCGTGGAAGGGCGGAGCGTCCACGGCGTGGTCAGCCTCCGTGATCTGTTCGCCGCCAGGATCAGCCGCCCACCCCAGCAGCGCAGCGCGGCGAGCTTAAACTCAGCGCTCCCCCAGGCCGGCCGCTTGCGGTAGCCGGCCTGGGGAAGCCTCATCGGCCGGAGTGAACTGCTCCGGGTCGAACTCGTGAGCGGCCAGGTATCGCTCGAGCGCGGCGCCGCCCTCCATCGCGGCCCGGATTTCCGCCGTCCCGCTGGGCGTCATTCCGGGCGCGTCGGCGATGCCGGCCACGTCGGAGGGCGCGCGACCGGCGGAAGGCGCGGGACCGGCGGACGCAGCGTCGCGATCCGCGGTCAGATCCGGATCTGGCAGCGTTCCCGGCGGGCGATGATCGGGGCGAGCAGTTCGGCGCGGACCCGGGCGTGCTCCGGATGCTCGAACCAGCGCCGGTAGGTGTCCTCGTCGTCGTAGTCGGCCACGATCGCCAGGTCCATGGTGCTGTCGAGCAGGCCGATGTCGCGGCCCAGGCGCATGTTGTGCCGGCCCTCGAACGGGATCGCGGCGAGCGCGGCGCGCAGCGCTTCGACCTGCTCGTCGGTCACGCCCGGCCGCAAGGTGAACAGCAGGATCGTCCGGATCACGGAGTCCCCCTCAGCAGCTTGTCGAGCCGGATGGGCAGGTCGCGGACCCGGATTCCGGTGGCGTGATGGACCGCGCTGGCGATGGCGGCGGCGGTGCCTACGATCCCCACCTCGCCGATCCCCTTGGCCCCGGCCGGGCCGAGTTCCGGCTCCTCCTCCTCGATCCACATCGCGTCGACGTCCTGCACGTCGGCGTGCGCCGCGATGTGGTACCCGGCCAGGTCGTGATTGGGGTAGTCGCCGAATTCCGGGTCCATCGCGCTCTCCTCGTGCAGCGCCATGGACAGGCCCATGGTCATCCCGCCGATCAGCTGCGACCTGGCCTGAGCCGGGCTGACGATGCGGCCGGCGGCGAACACGCCGAGCAGCCGCGGCACCCGGACCTCCCCGGTGTCGGCATCCACCCGCACCTCGGCGAACTGGGCGCCGAAGGAGAACCTGGCGTGGCCGGGCAGCGCGCCGATGTCCGCGGCGGTGTCGGCGGACGCGGCCAGCCCGCCGGGCGGCACGGCCCCGTCCCGGGACCGGATCTGGTCGCGCAGCGAGCGGCAGGCCTTGACCACCGCCCAGGTCCACGACGCGGTGCCCATCGAGCCGCCTGCGATCATCGCGGGCGGCAGCGCGCTGTCGCCGATGCGCAGGTCGATGGCCGCGGGGGGAACGCCGAGCGCCTCGGCCGCCACGGCCAGCAGCGCGGTGCGCGCTCCGGTCCCGATGTCGACCGCGGCGATCGACACCTGGTACCGGCCGGCGGCCGAGACGGCGACCCGCGCCTGGGAGGCCATCGCCCGGGCCGGGTAGGTGGAGGCCGCCACGCCGGTCCCGGTCAGCCAGCGCCCGTCGCGCCGCGTGCCTGGCGCCGGGTCGCGCCCGGCCCAGCCGAACCGGGCGGCGCCCTCGCGCAGGCAAGCGGCCAGGTTGCGGCTGGAGAACGGCTGGCCGGTCTCCGGGTGGACGGCGGGCTCGTTGCGGATCCGCAGCTCCACCGGGTCGATGCGGCAGGCCTCGGCCAGCTCGTCCATGGCCGATTCCAGCGCGAACATCCCCGGGCACTCCCCCGGCGCCCGCATCCAGGACGGGGTCGGCACGTCGAGCCGGACCACGCGGTGGGTGGTGCGCCGGTGGGGCGCGGCGTACATGTGCCTGGTGGCCACGGCCGACTGTTCGGCGAACTCCTTGAGCGTCGAGGTCTGGTCGATCACGTCGTGGCACAGCGCTACCAGCCTGCCGTCCCGGCCGGCGCCCAGCCGCACCCGCTGGATCGAGGGAGCCCGGTGCCCGGTGACCGCGAACATCTGCGGCCGGGTGACGGCGCACTTGACCGGCCGCCCGGTCACCCGCGCGGCCATGGCCGCGAGGATCACGTTCGGCCGCGGCATCCCCTTGGCGCCGAACCCGCCGCCCACGTGCTCGGCGATCACCCGCACCTGGCCGGGCTCCAGCCCGAACACCGCGGCGACCTGCCCGGCCGCACGAGACGGGCCCTGGGTGGCGTCGTACAAGGTCAGCGTGTCCCCGTGCCACGCGGCGACCGTGGCGTGCGGCTCCATCGGGTGGTTGTGCTCGGCGGGGGTCCGGTAGGTGGCGTCGACGCGGACCGCGGCGGCGGCGAACGCGCCGTCGAAGTCGCCGGCCTCGGTGTCGGTCTCGTAGCGCGGGTTGACATGGTCCGGCTTGTAGAGGCCGGGATGGTCCGCGGTCAGGATGACGTCGTGCGGCTCCCGCTGGTACGCGATCTCGACCCGCCCGGCCGCGTCCCTGGCCGTCTCGAGGGTCTCCGCCACCACGGCCGCCACGAACTGCCCCCGGTAGGCGACCGCGCGGGACTGGAACAGGGCGAGTTCTGGATCGTCGGTACCGGGCAGCCGCGGCGCGTTGTCCGGGGTGAGCACGGCCAGGACGCCGGGCAGGGCCAGGGCGGCCGACGCGTCCACCGAGCGGACCGTCCCCTTGGCGATCGCCGACGGCACGGCCCACACGTAGGCCGCCCCGTCCACCGGGCGCTCGAAGGCGTACCTGGCCCGGCCGGTGACCTTGTCCGGCCCGTCCACCCGCGCGGTCACGGCGCGTCTCCCGCCAGCACCGAGAGCATCCGGACCACGACGTTGCGCACCAGGGTGAGCTTGAACGCGTTGTCCGGCAGCGGGTCGGCCGCGGCCAGTTCGGCGTCGGCGGCACGGCCGAACCACTCCGCCGTGGCCGGGCGGCCGACGAGGGCCTGTTCGGCGATCCGGGCGCGCCACGGCACCGGCGCGACCGCGCCGAGGGCGAGCCGCGCGTCCTTGACCACGCCGCCGGCCACGTCGAGCGCGGCCGCGACCGACGTCACCGCGAAGGCGTAGGACGCCCGGTCCCGCACCTTCCGGTACGCCGAGCGTCCTGCGTACTCCAGGGCCGGGATCTCCACCGCGGTGATCAGGTCGCCGCGCTCCAGCGTGGTCTCGCGGGCCGGCTCCTCGCCGGGCAGCCGGTAGAGCCCGCAAAGCGGCACGACCCGCGGGCCCGCGGCGCCGGTGACGTGCACCGCGGCGTCCAGCGCCGCCAGCGCCACCGCCATGTCGGAGGGATGGGTGGCCACGCAGTGCGGCGACCCGCCCAGGATGGCCAGGTTGCGGTGTTCGCCGGACCGGGCCGGGCAGCCCGAGCCGGGTGCCCGCTTGTTGCACGGCTTGCTGACGTCCTGGAAGTACAGGCATCGGGTGCGCTGCAGCAGGTTGCCGCCGACGGTGGCCATGTTGCGCAGCTGGCCGGACGCCCCGGCCAGCACCGCCTGGGCCAGCACGGGGAACTCGGCGCGCACCCGCGGGTCGGCGGCCAGGTCGCTGTTGCGCACCCCCGCGCCGATCCGCAGTCCCCCGGCCGGCGTCCGCTCGATCCGGCCTGGCAGCAGGCCGGCGACGTCGACGAGCAGGTCGGGTGCGGCGACCCCGAGCTTCATCAGGTCGACCAGGTTGGTCCCGCCCGCCAGGAAGGCCGCCCCGGGCCGTCCGGTCACCAGGGCGACCGCGGCCGCCTGGTCGGGCGGCACCACGTAGCCGAACGGCTTCACGACGCTGCCTGCCCGGAGACGTCCAGGATCGCGGCGAGGATGTTGACGTAGGCGCCGCATCGGCACAGGTTCCCGCTCATCCGCTCGCGGACTTCGGCCGCGTCCAGGGTGACCGGCCCCGTCAGGCTGGCGCTGGCCGCGCTCGGCCAGCCCGCCGCGACCTCGCCGAGCATGGCCGCCGCCGAGCAGATCTGCCCGGGCGTGCAGTATCCGCACTGCAGCGCGTCGCGCTCGACGAACGCCGCCTGCAACGGGTGAAGCTCATCGTGGCCCAGGCCCTCGATGGTGGTGATCTCGGCGCCCTGCGCCGCCACGGCCAGCAGCAGGCAGCTGTTGACCCGCCGTCCGTCCGCCAGCACGGTGCAGGCCCCGCACTGGCCGTGGTCGCAGCCCTTCTTGGTGCCGGTCAGCCCGAGATGCTCGCGCAGCGCGTCGAGCAGGGTCGTCCTGTGGTCCAGCTCAAGCCGGTGCGTGCTCCCGTTGACCCGCAGGGTCAGCATGCTGGAGGTCTGATCCGCTCTCGTCACGCGGGCCATCATGCCACGCCATGACACTAGTATTCTGATCACGTTTTTACTAGTAAAATCAGTACCATGATCCCGGACCGGCCCCGGCCAGCCCCGCGGTCGGCCCATCCACCGGCACCGCGATCGGCCCATCCACCGGCACCGCGCAGCGAGCTCGCCGACCTGCTCAGGAGCCGGCGCGACCGGCTGACGCCGGCCGACGTGGGGCTGCCGGCGGGCAGCCGCCGCCGCACCGCCGGGCTGCGGCGCGAAGAGGTGGCCCAGCTGGCCGGCGTGTCCGCCACCTACTACACATTCCTCGAGCAGGGCCGCGACGTCCGGCCCTCCCGGCAGGTGGTGGCCGCCCTGGCGGCCGCGCTGCGGCTGAGCTCGGCCGAGCGCGCCCACCTGTTCCAGCTGGCCGGGGTCACCCCGGCGGCCGACGACCAGGCGCAGGCCGAGACGGTGGCCCCCGTAGTCAGCGCGATGATCGGCCGGCTCGACCCCTACCCCGCGTACCTGAAGGGCAGGCGGTGGGACGTGCTGGCCGCGAACCGGGCGGCCCGGGCGCTGTTCACCGACTGGAATGCCCGCGCGGCCGAAGACCGTAACCTCCTCTGGTGGATGTTCACCGACCCGGCCGCGCGGAAGGTCTACGTGCACTGGGAGCGGGAGGCGCCCGACATGCTGGGCCGGTTCCGCGCCGCCGCGGCCCGCAGGCTGGACGACCCGGACTTCACCGGCCTGATCGAGCGGCTGCACCAGGCCAGCCCGGAGGTACGCAGCTGGTGGCCGCGCTACGACGTGCAGCCGGTGGGCGGCGGGACCAAGCACCTGCACCACCCGGCCCTCGGCGACGTCGCCTTCCAGCACACGGTGCTGCAGGTCGCCGACCACCCCGAGCAGATGCTCGTCTACTTCACCACGGCCGACGTCCCGGTGAGCAAGCTCGCCGGCCTGGCCGCCGAGATCGGCTAGCCCGTCAGCCGGGGCAAAAGACCAGGCCCGTTCGGGACCGCAGTTCGAGACGTGGCTGGACCAGCTGGACCCGGTCGGGGCGCGGATCGCGGCGGAGAAGATGTTCACCTTCGGCACGGAAAGCTAGCCCGCCGCCAGGAAGGTTTCCACGCTGAGCTGCTCGGCGCGCAGCCCGGCGGATTCGGCGGGGCGCCGGAACCAGTCGATCGTCACCGTGCGCCGTTGCTGGCCGACGCCGGCCAGGCCCCAGGTCCCGGCCGCGATCCCGTCGATCAGCACGGCGGGCCGGAGCATGCCTCCGCCGGGCAGGATGCGGCGGTCGTCGCCGCTCGCGACCAGCGGCGCGCGGGTGCGGTAGCCGAGCATGGTGGTGTCGAAGGCGGCGAGCAGCAGGGCAGGCGGCGCCGGCGCCGGCAAGGCGTCCAGGGTGCCGGGCAGCGCGAGCAGGTCGCCAGCCGTCTCGACCGGCCCCAGGGCGGCGAGGGCCCGCCTGGCCGTGCCGAGCGGCAGGCCGGACCACCAGGCGAAGTCGGCCGCGGTCGCGGGCCCGTAGCCGGCCAGGTAGCGACGGGCCAGCGTGGCCAGGGCCAGTTCGGGGTCCACGGCGGGCACCGGCTCGGCCGCGCGGTAGCGCCCGTCCGGCAGGCCCGCTACGAGTCCCTGGGCGGCCGCCCACGGCATGAGGACGTTGACCGAGCGCTGGCCGAGGCCGGGGTGGCCCCGGGCGGCCAGCTCGGCGAGCAGCGCGGCCCGGTCCAGCGGGCGCTCGCGGAGCACGGCCACGAGGTCGCCGAGCATCCGCACGGCCGCATCGTGGTCGCCGCGCTTGCGCATCGCCGCGTCGAAGAAGGCCCGGTTGCGCGAACCCACCGCCGCCTGCAGCCACGGCTGGTCGGACGGGTCGATCAGGTGCACCGTGCCCCGCACCGTCCACGTCCTGATCAGCCCGGACCCGTTCACGCCGGCCCGCCGCAGGCCAGGCACCCGGGAGCGGAGCGCCAGGCTGGCCGCCCGCACGTCCTGGGCCTGCACCCCGACGACCGCCCGCGCCGCGGCCGCTGCGTCGGCCGCCGCCGTCGCCGGGGTCAGGCGCTGGGCGGCCAGGCGGAGCCGGCGCAGCCGCTCGTCGTCCATGCCGGCTTGTCCGCCTCAGCGGCGGGCCGAGCTGGCGGGCAGCGCGGTGCCGGTGAGGCGCTCGGCCTCGGCCCAGAGCCGGGCCGC
>WNGL01011138.1_pt1 | contig 14389 bp, 14 predicted proteins | sample 5400591 | NCBI WGS metagenome assembly WNGL01 (sample SAMN13153377, study PRJNA577476) | soil metagenome | isolation source: 80 cm soil or saprolite under Garry oak tree replicate 1 | place: USA:California | collected 2016-06-15
TCACGGGCTCCGGCCCTGCGGGACTCATGCTAAGGCATGCCACGGCCGTCTTGTTCTGGACCTTGCGGCCACAGCGATGGGGATAGCCTACGTCCATCTGGGCCCGCCATGCGTGATGACCGGGGAAGGGATGCTCGTTTGCTGTAGAGTCTCTACGGCGTGCTTCCGCAGGGCGGAGCGACAGACGGTGGCGCCTCCGAGGTTCACAGCGATGCTTATATTGCAGCGACCGCAAAAGCATTTGACACAGCTATGGCGAAAGTAGCTAGTACAACCTAGTCAGCATTTCTCATACCTCCTACCACCTCCTTACTCGCATAGTGTAGTGTCGCTGTCAAGCGCCGGCGTAAAAAGGCATAGTATTTCGCAAGCATGCTAGGAGTAATGAGACACCAAAGAGAGCTAAACATAGTACGATAAACAACTCTGCGGGAGATTTTTACATGTGCTTCAGGGTATAGCAACACCTCTGAGCGACAAATGCTTTCGAGCGTCTGGATAGCAAACAAGAGAGGCCACATACAACTGAGGCGCAGACGCAAAGCCGTACGGGGTAGCTGCAGTATATATTGGCAGGCTTGATCAAGATGGTCGAGTGTATGCCAAGTTAGCTGTATAATGAGCGGCCGAAGCTGCTGTAAGATTGCTGGATTTGTCAGTTCCTCCGGTCCAATCTCTAATTGTTCGAGCTGCTCTCTAGGTAAATAGCAACGACCAATAGACAAGTCTTTCCCAATATCCTTCAGAATATTTGTCATTTGCAGCCCTTGACCAAAACGAATTCCTAATGCACAGAGATTTTGGAACTTTTGAGGCTGCCATCCTTGCATATAAACCTTATGGATCTTGGTCCAAAACTCTCCTACTACCCCCGCCACATAATAGGTGTAGAGGTCAAGAATGGCCAAATCGGGGAAGGGCTGGACTGTTGAGGTAGTTTCCCCAGGAAAGTACTGTAAATCCATCTCCATTCCGTGGGTCAGTGTGAGGACGAGTTCGCGTATAAGTTGCCGATCAACCGCCGATAACCTCACAAATAAGTGGAAACAGGCCGGTAGATGATACAATAACTGGTACGCTTCCTGCTGAGCCCGCTGTGGGAGCAGAGCAACTCGGAGTTGTTTGAGATCATCAAAGGAAGGAGTATCCAATAAAAATTGCTTGCGGAAGACTCGTAAAATTTGCAACCGCTGACAGCGGGGGAAGATAGAAGTATCAGCAATCGTATCAGCAACACGACAGAAGAGATAGGCCAAGCTTACTTGCTTCCGGACCGAGCCTGGCAACACACGTAGGCTCAGATAAAAGGAACGCGAAACATTTTTCAAAATCTGCTGCAATACAACTTTTTCTACCAAGTGGTGTGGGTGTCTATCGTGTAGCAGCCATGTGCTGGGCAGCATACTCGATCTTATAGCCATATTACACCCAAACCGCCATGTATAAGTCCATAGTTTTTATGCATGCAACCCAGAACACGCTTCGGCAATTCAATCCAAGACCACAGGTTCTAATACTGCACTAGTGAGAACACATTATAACCTTGCAGGCGCTTACGTCCACCTAGGGCACTTAATTCTATAAGGAAAGCCACTTCAACAATCTCACACTGCATCTTCTGAACCAGATCTATAGCTGCACAAATTGTACCGCCAGTAGCAATAACATCGTCGATGAGGACTACCTGCGAACCCGGAACTAATGCATCACGATGCACTTCGAGTGTGTCCACCCCATACTCCAGCTCATAGGCTGCCTTCAGCGTTTCAGCAGGGAGCTTGCCGGGCTTGCGTACGAGAATAAGGCCAGCGTTCAGCTTATAGGCGAGCGCCGCTCCAAGAATGAAGCCACGAGCTTCCACCCCGACCACCCGATCTATATGACGTCCGATATACCGATCCGCCAACAAATTAATGGTCATGTTAAAAGTCTGCGGATCCCCCAAAAGCGGCGTAATGTCCTTAAACACAATCCCTTTTTTGGGGAAGTCTTTTATATCACGAATCTTTGCTGCCAGGGCCTCGATCATGTATGCAATCCTTGCTGGCGTTGGACTCATCGAGTCGCTCTTGACCTTTAACTGTGCTCCAGTGCAGCAACATTACTAAGTCTAGGAGGAAGGAATTTATGAGGAGAGATAGGAATAGCTTTATGCCGGACTTCGAAATGGAGATGATTACCTGTAGCTCGCCCGCTCTGGCCTACAGTAGCAATAGGCTCTCCTTGTCGCACATGTTGGCCAAGCCGTACTCGATTGTCATAATTATGCGCATAGATAGTGACAACCTCTGCCTGATGCTGCAGGATAACAATACGTCCATACCCACCCGGCCCCCAACCACTAAAAATGACCTCTCCATCCGCCGCAGCTTGTATAGAAGTTCCTCTAGGCGCGACAATATCAACCCCATCGTGCCGACGCGTGGCATCTTGCTCAAAATCACGAGAAATCTCGCTTTGCACAGGCCAAAGCAGTGCTACCCTTTCCAGGGCTCTTTCCTTAGCAGTGATTACAGTGTGAGCAGCTTGCGCTGCAGATGCCCCTTCTGCAGGACGCAGAATCTCCGAGAGAGCTTTGACACTGGAAGATGGTTTAACAGTTTCTGTCCCACATGGGCAACGACTGACAATCTCACGCGGCTGTGTTGCTCCAGGCACGTAGAGCTTTTGTCCCGCATACAGAGCAGTTGTAGTAGAAGTTTGATTCACTCGTGCCAGGATTCGTAGATCGACTCCATAAGCTCGGGCAATGCTCCATAGGGTCTGCCCTTGCTTTACTTCATGATACATTCCAGGGTGTTCTATCTTGTGAGCAGACACTCCCTTTGCAGCCCCCATACCACTTGCGGTAAGGGAGGTATGCCGGCAACCCATGGATAGCAGCACAACAGAACATCCCCCGCCTATCAGGCATCGTACAAAAAGCCGGAGCCACTCCCCCATTCTCCAACCTTTCAGCTTATCACTGCGACGCTCTGCAATTTTGGGACATTCTATCTAGACGTACTCAACAACGCACACCAACACCCCCGCCTGAGCGCTCTCTGCCCATCTCTACATAGCAACTCCTAGCCTTTCATACGAGCAATAGAACATTACTTGAAATCAATCGGGGCGAGAAGATTTGAACTTCCGACCCCCTGCTCCCGAAGCAGGTGCGCTACCAAGCTGCGCTACGCCCCGTCTTCCCTCGGACCTGTCAAAACAGACAGGCTGTATTGTCCAATAAGTTGGCTGAAGATGCAACCCCTAGTTTTCTCTTCCCTACTTTATGGTTCTTTGCTTCCTTTGCTCTTCCTTGGGTTATAGGTCTCGCACCCATAGTGCTGGGCCTACGTTCCAATGAACGCACAGTGTTTGAGTGAAAGTGGGCTAGAATGGATAACAGTAACATGGGAAATAGAAGCCACGAAGGAGTGAAGTAATTGAGCATGAGCCTACGATGCAGGATCGGGGCGAGAGGATTTGAACCTCCGACACCTTGCACCCCATGCAAGTGCGCTACCAGGCTGCGCCACGCCCCGATGATCATGCTTGCGTGCGTTGTAAAAGCCCCAAGAGTTCCTGAATATGTTTCTTTAGATATTTAACCTCTTGAGCGAAGGAGCTTTCTATGGGATTTGAAGCCAGTACCTCTTCCTCGTGATGAGCGAGCATCTTTTTCGCTCCCGAAATCGTGTAGCGCTCATTGTACAAAAGGTTTTTAATTTCGACAATAGCTTCGATATCTGCTTTGGCATAAATCCGCTGCCCTGATGGATTTTTTCTTGGCTTCAGGGAAGGGAACTCAGACTCCCAATATCTCAGGACATGCGGCTTCACTCCTATCCACTTTGCCACTTCCCCGATTTTTAAAAAGGGTTTCGTGGCAAAGAGATCAGCGGTGAGCAGAGGTTGAGGGCGATGGCGTTCGTTAGTCACAATAACCTAGATAAACGCAGGCTGCTATCCCTGAGCAGCATGTTTCCAACCCAGGGAGGGCAAGCGTAACACGCAAACTCCCCCTTGTATCAGGCACTCAGCGAAATCTATTTCTTCCGAAAACGCAACCGAATCGGCACGCCAGCAAACCCGAAGTGCTGTCTCAATTTGTTTTCTAGGTACCGCCTGTAAAAATTTGCCACCCCTTCAGGACGATTGACAAAACAGCAAAATGTAGGTGGCAAGGCCACTGTCTTGTAGAAACTCATTGAGCTGCGATGTCGGCACATGACGCTTCGCTTCCGCAAAAACCGTGTCAATCAGGGGAAATAATTTCACTACACGCTGGCCAGTGAGGGCCGACAAGCTGATGATCGGAACGTGCGAGAAGAAAGGCATGGTTTCCTGAATTGTCTGTACAAAAGACTCATAAGTCTGCGAGGTTTTTTCTACAATGTCCCATTTATTCAGTGCAATTATACAGCCTTTGCCTCGGCGTTCAATATATGTAGCAATCTGCGTGTCCTGCGCTCCCACACCAGCCACAGCATCCAAAAGAAGCACCGCCACATCGCAGAGCTCAATACGCCTTAAAGACATGGCCACCGCCGCTTTTTCAAGCGACTCACTAATCTGTCGAAACTTCCGCATCCCAGCAGTATCAACAAGTGTATAGGACCGCATGTTGACTCGTACCACACTGTCGATCGCATCTCTCGTCGTACCTGGGGCATGATCCACCAAAAGCCGACGTTGGCCAAGAATCCGGTTAATGAGCGAAGACTTCCCAACATTAGGACGCCCAACAATGGCAATCTGCACTCCTCTTTCATCTTCCAGGGGCATAGGGGCTTCTGGAAGCTCCTTGAGGATAGCGTCGAGCAAGTCGCCCACACCTTGACCATGCTCAGCAGAAATCAAGAAAGGCTCTCCAAAACCCAAACGATATACTGGAGACGTGTCAAGGCCCATGTTAGCCGCTTCAACCTTGTTAACGACAAGTACGACACGTTTATCAGACTTGCGCAGTTGCAACGCAATGTCTTGATCAACATTGGTGACCCCTTGCCGCGCATCAATGACTAACAGGAGAAGATTCGCCTCTGCTATGGCATCGTCTGTTTGCTCTCGGATAGCATGTATTAATCCCGGCACTGCTCCTGTGACAATACCTCCCGTATCAATCACCCGAAAAGAACGCCCCAGCCACTCGGCCTCTCCATAATGACGGTCACGGGTGACGCCTGCGGTCCTATCTATAAGTGCGAGATGGCGACCGACAATACGATTAAATAAGGTGGATTTACCAACATTAGGGCGTCCGATAATCGCCACACTGACCGGTGACATAGCTTGCTTCCTATGGCGATATTTGCCCAAGCAATCTCTATAGAGGTTAGAGCAGCAAAGAGCCAATCTTCTTGCAGGATGTACGAATGCAATGAGAGAATTCGCGATAAACTTTTTTGGAAACCACAGAAACACTCTGCTTCATGCTATGTGCATTTAATGACTAAAGAGGCGCTTACGGCGGCTAGCAGGAGCAATATGCAACTCTTGGCGATATTTTGCTATTGTGCGACGGGCGATCTTCACACCTTTTGCCTCAAGAATCATCATGAGCTGCTGATCGGTAAGCGGCTTACGAGCATCCTCAGCTGCGACGGCCCTGCGAATAATATCCTTGACACTGACGGACGACATCGCATCGCCATCAAGCGACTCAAGTCCACTATGGAAAAAGAATTTAAGTTCAAAGACACCTTGAGGTGTATAGACATATTTGTTTGTCGTGACACGACTGACAGTAGATTCGTGCATACCGATATCATCAGCCACATCTTTGAGAACAAGCGGCTTCAAATATGCCAAGCCTTTATCAAGGAATTCACGCTGAAATTTACACAGACTTTTGGTCACCCGTAACAAAGTCTGACGCCGTTGTTCAACACTTTTCATCAGCCATATAGCTGAACGGAATTTCTCTTCCAAGTACTCTCTCGTATCACTTTGCATGCCATCGTTCTGGCGCAGCACGTTCTGATATAAGGCATTAATACGGAGACTAGGCATACCATCTTCATTGAGAATAACTTGATAATCATCATCGACTTTTACGACAACAACATCAGGGACAATATATTCAACTCTAGGAGAGTTAAAGCGACTCCCAGGCTTGGGATCAAGGGTGCGAATAAGTCCAACAGCCGCAATCACATCATTGATCGTGACTCCAAAAGACTTGGCAATTTTCTGAAAATAACGCTCATCAAGCTGGGAGAGATACTGCTGGACAATCTTCCACGCTAGCGAATCATCCAACTCCAGATGATGCAATTGGATCAACAACGATTCTTGAAGATCGCGCGCACCCACTCCAGGGGGATCGAATGACTGGATAACCTCGAGCACAACAGAGATCTGCTCCTCCTCACCCCCAAACACCATTGCGACCTCTTCTGTTTGACACTGGAGGTAACCATCGTCGTCGATGTTCCCTATGAGATAGGTCCCTATCTGCTTTTCAAGTTCGTCATGCACGGTCAAAGAGAGCTGCCAGAGGAGATGCTCAGCTAAGGACGTTTCACTTTTTAAAGTTGCCTCGAGCGACGGCACCTCTTTGCTTATAGTAGGTACATAATCGGGATTAGTACTAAAATCTTGCAAATATGCTTCCCAGTCCACCTCAAACTCTTCTGAGTCCTGGGAGGTTTCTTGAGGCAACTCCGCGTTCGCAAGCTCTGTATCGCTCGTCTCTTGCGTGGCCACCTCTTCCAAAAAAGGGTTCTCCAAAATCTCCTGATGAACCTTCTGAATCAATTCAAGCCGAGACAGCGGCAGCAATTTGATTGCCTGCTGCAACGTAGCCGTCATCACCAGTTTTTGCGTCGTTTTGAGAAGCAGTTTTGTTTCGAGTGCCACAACTCAACCTCAAATAGTCGAACGTCCGTGAGGATACAGAGAGAATCTCTCACCCAAATATACCTGCTTCACCTCAGTGCTTTCAATTAACTCTTGAGGGATACCGCTTTTGAGGATACGGCCCTCATGCATAATATACGCTCTATCAGTAATCTCGAGGGTTTCGCGTACACGGTGGTCAGTAATAAGCACCCCTATCCCTCGCTTCTTCAGGTGAAATATTAACGTCTGCACCTCGCCTACCATGATCGGATCAATACCCGTAAAAGGCTCATCCAAAAGGGCAAAACGGGGGGAACTCGCCAACAAACGAGCCAGTTCCACTCTGCGACGTTCCCCTCCGGATAAGGTATAGCCTTTCATACGCCGCAACGCCGTAAGATTAAACTCTGTCAGGAGTTCTTCTGTACGCTGCGCCTTTTCAGACCGACTACAAGGCAAGACTTCAAGAATAGCCAGAATATTCTCCTCAACTGTCATTTTGCGAAAGATTGATGCTTCTTGTGGTAAATACCCAATTCCCTGCCGAGCCCGTTGGTGCATGGGCATAGACGTCAGGGTTACACCATCCAGACAGACTTTACCCGCATTAGGCTGGATAAGACCTACAACAATATAGAACGTTGTCGTTTTTCCTGCACCATTCGGCCCGAGCAAGCCGACAATTTCCCCTGTCTTGACTTCCATACTGACATCCCGGACGACCGTACGCCCTCGATACGTCTTTGACACAGCATGGGTGGTTAATACTCCCGGTTGTGATACCATGGTCATGGTGTTTTGAGTGAGGTTTTACGTGGGTGAAAGAGTACACGTGCCTGTTTGACGAGCGCTTTTTCTTCCTGAAGCAGGAGAATAATCTCTTCTCCAGTCAGTTCATCGTGCTCTTGCGTGTCCCATACCCGCGGGTTCCCCGTCAGCACAAGTCTTTGTTCAGACTCAAAATAATCTGCCCGTTCGGCTACAGCCGAGCGCGTCCCCTGTTGGAAACGTACGTTACCAGTTGCTATAATCCGTTCGATATTTTTATCACTGGCGTCGTTTATAACTTGCAAACGATCGCAGAGAATCGTCATTGCACAACGTAAAATACGTACTTTTTCTTCAAAAATGAATATGCGTGTTTTACTGTCAAAAGTCATACGTTCGGAAGATACATCCAGAGTGGTTGCACCGCCCTCACAACCTTTTTGCGCTGGAAGCTTCTCAAGTGTGCCCTGTAAACCTTGGCTATAAACCCTTCCACTAAGACATGCCAGAACAATACTCGCTACTACGAGTAATATCCTCCACAACTTTCCCTCACAGCGTTTATCGCAATTGGAAAGCAGCATGAACATCATCCTGTAAGACAAAGCGCTGCTGCTCAATATTACCCAGCAGCCCCGTCCCAACAATGTAGACCAAAGCACTACGAATTTGTACCGCCGCATCAGTCTGTAAAACTCGACTGGCCGCATGCCAGTGGAGGATATCTGTTTCTACAGTATACCCTTCCAGATACTGAAGCTGAACCTTTCCTTGGATAGTCATATTCCCTGTAGCACTATCGATTTGACCGGAATCGGCTATTACATGTACAGGATGAGCTTCCTTCGCAAGGAGTTGGGCTTGTAACCGATGTACTACTACTCTCTGCTTGGTGTCATAAAATTCTGCCTCATGTGCCGACAACTCCCATTCATCTCCAGCTTCTGCCTGTTCGATTAAATGCAGGTTTTGGACACGCATATCTGGCTGCTCAGTCTCACTCGGTTGTCCTACATGCTTGACCACCTGTGTTCTACCTGAAAGGAAAAATCCTCCAACCATAGCAAGCATAATAAGAATGAGGCTCACCCCTAGAGCTCTATACCATCTCATCACCTAGATACCCATTTCAGTCAGCATGGAGAAAATATCTGCCATATGATGTGTCATAGGCCATCCACTGCAGCCAACGCCTGTCTGAGTCAGCAATACGTATAGACACTTCTAACCGCATTGGAGGTAAAATCTCAGGAAATTTATCCGCCCACTCGATAATAACAACCCCACCCACCTCAAGGTATTCTTCAAAACCGATATCCTGCACCTCGGCACAAGAAGAAAGTCTATAAAAATCAAAATGATACAATGGAATGCGGCCATGATACGCATGGACTAATGCAAATGTCGGACTCCGCACATAGTCATCTCCTCCAACTTCCAAACCTTCAGCAAAGCCCTGTACGAATGTCGTCTTGCCAGCCCCTAACGCACCACGACACGCGACAATGTCCCCTGCTCTCGCCCATCGTCCTAGGCGTGCCCCAAGCGCTCGTGTCTCTTCAGCCTGTACACTCAGGCGACGTTGTGTCACGAGGGACTGCATACCTCTCCTTCATGGTATGCTGGATAGCATATGGTAGCTCTTCAAGTACATCGGATGCAATGAGCCCATGAGAGCCAAGACGGTCCCGCACATGATCACCAGCGAGACCATGCAGATAGATACCGCATTGGGCTGCCTGTAATGGTTCTAGCCCCTGACACAGCAATGCTCCAATAACCCCAGCCAGCACATCTCCAGTTCCTGCAGTCGCCATCGCGGGATTGCCTGTGGGATTGATCCAGCGCCGACCATCAGGAGCATAGAGGACAGTATAAGCTCCCTTCAAAACGACATAGACATTATAGCGCTGCGCGAAATCACACGCGATCTCCAGGCGTTGCGCCTGCACCGTGATGGTATCAGTCTCTAAGAGACGCGCCATTTCACCCGGATGAGGGGTCAAAATGACCGGCAGAGAACACTCGTGCAAGACATCCAGGTGTTTCACGAGACAATTCAGCCCATCAGCATCAATCACGACCGGTACAGGCGTTCGCCGTAACAAGGTATGGACGCAAGCCACAGTGGCTGGATCTGTCCCCAAGCCTGGCCCTAGTACGAGAGCGCTCGCTCGCTGCAAAAATTGACATAACGCAGGTATAGCAGCTTCAGCAATGCCGCCAGTCGTACTCTCGGTGACTGGCAGGGTCATCACTTCCGTCAGGCGTGACGCCATCGCTGGCGCTAGCCCCGTAGGTAGAGCCCATGTGACCAAGCCAGCTCCGGCCCGCAAGGCAGCTTGACTCGCCAGGATGCCAGCCCCAGATTTGCCGAGCGAACCTGCCACGACCAGTAGATGGCCATGGCTGCCTTTATGGGCGTCAGCGCGACGATGAGGCAGCATGCGGCGTATATCGTTTTTCTCTAACAGAGCGACTTGAATGCCTTCTGCCTCAATGGCTTGCGCCGGGATACCGATATCGACAATATGTAATTCTCCCACTGCCGCCGCCGCTGGATACAGCAATAAACTTCGCTTTGGCAAAGCAAAAGTTACAGTATACGTGGCTTGTACATACGCGCCATGCAGATGTCCAGCATCTGCCGAGAGACCTGAGGGGATATCAACCGCCACGATCGGTTTCTGTAAAGTATTGAGCGTCTCGATAGCCTCGGCATACAGGCCAGTTGGTGGCTTATTTAAGCCCGTCCCAAGCAGCGCATCAACGACAATATCAGTGTCCTGCAGTGTGCTGACAGCGCGCCTCCAGGCTTGAGGGGTTGGACAGGCTACCATAGGGACCCCGTATGCCTGAGCCATCTCATAGGCTCTCCGTGCATCGCCGCGCAGACGCCGCCCAGGCGCAAGAAGTAGTATGCGTGTTTTGATGCCCAAATGCCACAGATGACGCGCTAATACAAAGCCATCCCCCCCATTATTCCCTCGCCCCGTGACAATAGTGACATGACCCCGTTCGAGCCCAGACAGACGAGTTTGCATGAAGCGTAACAGCTGTATGCCAGCATTTTCCATCAAGACAATACTCGGGACACGATACACCTCAATGGTACGCTGGTCGATATTTCGCATTTCAGATGCCGTGGCGACTTGCATGCACCCTACTCCCTGGCCAGCGTGGGGCTCTGGTCGTCTGCAGAACCATCGAATGCACGAGTGATCGCCTGCCCAATGCGACGCGCCAAAGATTCGATCAGGTTCTCCTCTGGCCCTTCAACCATCACCCGAGCCACAGATTCAGTGCCTGACAAACGCACCACGACACGGCCCTCATGACCCAGCCTATGCTCCGCCTCTTCTACCACCTGTCGCACCTGAGGGAGATCAAGCGGATCTCGACGCTCGCGAATCTTTATATTTAACAGTATTTGGGGAAACTTATGTAGGATTTGCGCTAAGGTTGCCAGGGGAAGCTGTCTGGCTGCTATTACATTCAGAAGCTGGACGGCCGTCAGCAGACCATCCCCGGTCGTGTGATGATTCAGAAAGACAATATGGCCTGACTGCTCTCCGCCGAGCCTTGCTCCCGTCTGCTGCATCCCTTCGACAACATACTTGTCACCCACTGGGGTTCTGTACAACTCAAATCCTATCTGGCGCAAAGCCTGTTCCAGGCCGAGGTTTGCCATCACTGTACTCACAATAATACGTTGTGATGCTGGGTCCCCTTCCAACAGTGCTTGCGCACACACCGCCAGGAGATAGTCTCCATCAAGGATACGGCCCGTATGATCAATGGCAATGAGACGGTCGGCGTCTCCGTCAAAAGCGAAACCTATATCGAGCTTTTCCTCAAGGACTTTCTGCTGCAAAAATGCAGGATAGACCGCCCCACATTGCTTATTAATATTGACCCCATCTGGCGTAGTGTGCCAGACATGGACCTCATCGCCAAGCTGGCGAAATAAGGCCGGAGCAACTGTAGAGGCTGCCCCATTCGCACAGTCCAAACCGATACGCAGCCGCATAGGGATTTCATAGTGAAACGTCTGCTTGAGAAAATCGATGTAATGCCCGGCGCCAGCCTCATAGAGGCTGGGACGTCCGATCCCTTCTCCAGTGGGAGGTGTTCCCACATCTCCACGAGATATGCGGGCTTCCAGTTCTTCCTCAAGCCTGTCCTCCAGCTTGGTCCCTGTTGCGGAGAAAAATTTGATCCCATTATCCATATAGGGATTATGCGAGGCGGAAATCACTACGCCTCCGATAGCCCCTGTATGACGTACCAAATAGGCAACTCCGGCAGTGGGAAGAACCCCTACATTAAGGACATCTGCCCCGGCCGCGCATATGCCTGCAGTCAATGCTGCTTCGAATAGAGGACTAGATAGACGTGTGTCGCACCCAACGATCAGGGACGGCTTGACCTCGGAAGAAGCAAGGGCTAAGACATGAACAGCCGCACGGCCGAGCGCCATGACCACCTCTGGCGACATAGGCGCAATATTCGCCAGGCCGCGGACACCATCTGTCCCAAATATACGGGCCATAGAATGGTCTCCCGTTTGTAATAGAACACCAGCCTAGGTGCGGGGGATACTTTGATCAGTTCGTGTCGCCCTTTTCTGGGAGGCACAGCACGCGACTTGTCGCAGCATGGCAGTGCTAAATCACAGCGGGTATTTCATTACTTCGACCATGTGGTTCACTCCACAGGGCCACGAGACGATCAATCTCTTCAGCGTTGAGTTCTTCTCGTTCGATGAGTTCCTGGGCTAGAGCATGCAAGATATGAATATTGGCAGAGAGAATCGATTTAGCAGTGTCATAGCCATGCGTCACCATCCGCTTAATTTCCTCGTCGATAGCAATGGCGGTCACTTCACTGTAATCCTTATGCTGGGCTATTTCCCGTCCTAGGAAGATTTGCTCTTCCTTCGTCCCGAACGCGAGAGGCCCCATACGTTCACTCATGCCCCATTCACAGACCATCTTCCGGGCCAACTCAGTTGCGCGCTCGATGTCATTACCCGCCCCTGTCGTCGGGTTTTTGAAGATGAGCTCTTCCGCTACTCTGCCCCCCATATAAATGGCTAAATTATTCAAGAGATATTCGCGAGGATAAGCATGTTTCTCCTCCGTTGGGAGCTGTTGGGTCACACCTAAGGCGAGGCCTCGGGGAATAATGGTAACTTTATGGATAGGATCAGTACCCGGCAAAAACTTTGCCACCAACGTATGGCCACCCTCATGGTATGCTGTAACGCGCTTTTCTTCATCACTGATCACTAAACTGCGGCGCTCTACCCCCATCATAACTTTATCTTTCGCGCTTTCAAAATCCCGCATAGTTACTTGCGTCTGCTGCTGCCGTGCGGCATAGAGGGCGGCTTCATTCACCAAGTTGGATAGATCAGCTCCCGAAAACCCAGGAGTACTACGGGCCAATATGGCAAGATCAACATCAACAGCCACCGGTATGTCTTTGGTGTGGACAGTGAGAATACCAAGGCGCCCCCGCACGTCCGGACGCGAGACCACCACTTGACGATCAAATCGTCCGGGACGCAACAGAGCAGGGTCGAGGACATCGGGACGATTCGTCGCCGCAATCAGAATGACTCCATCATTCGACTCAAAGCCGTCCATCTCAACTAAGAGCTGATTCAAGGTTTGCTCGCGTTCGTCGTGGCCCCCTCCTAATCCGGCCCCACGATGCCGTCCTACAGCATCAATCTCATCAATAAAAATAATACACGGAGCATGTTTCTTGCCCTGCTCAAACAGATCCCGCACGCGCGAGGCTCCTACGCCAACGAACATTTCGACAAAATCTGAGCCACTAATACTAAAGAAAGGCACATTCGCCTCACCTGCAATGGCACGTGCGAGCAAAGTCTTCCCAGTACCTGGAGGCCCCATAAGGAGCACCCCTTTTGGAATTTTTCCGCCCAATTTCTGAAAACGCTGCGGATCTTTCAGGAAATCGATGATTTCCTCCAGTTCTGCCTTCGCTTCATCTACCCCAGCAACATCAGCAAAGGTCGCTTTTTTCTTTTGGTCTGAAAGCAAGCGTGCGCGGCTCTTGCCAAAAGAAAGGGCTTTGCTACCACCACTCTGCATTTGTCGCATAAAGAAAACCCACAAACCGATCAACAATAATACAGGAGCCCAGGACAACAAAAACTGCATGATATATGAATTCTTTTCTGGCAAATCCACTTTTATACTAACGTGTTTTTCACGCAGCAGACGAATGAGATCAGCATCTCGCGGCATATATGTTTTAAATCGACCATTAACTCCCTCCACGCCGGTATATTCGCCTGTGATTTTTTCCCCTTCAATGCGTATACCACGTACTAGGCCTTGTTCAACCCGCTCCAAGAAGTCGCTATATGCAATCTCTCGCATGGTCTGGCCCGTTTTATTAAAATAGGTCCACATAAAGACAAAAATAAGACCAAATACTAACCATAAGGCAAGCTTTTGGTAGAATGGACTCAAAGGGACCTCCTTACCCGCGGCAAGAATACTCTCGCATACAATACTTCACACACAGCTTGAACATAGCAATCCTAAAACTTCATAATTACTGGCAAGACATGCTCTAGACAAAAACAGCTCAGGCCCCTCCTGATACTCCACTCTCATCACGAGCTAGCCTCCTGCAGAGTACAGCATTGGAGGCACAACACGCGGTTCGTCCCATGACGAAGCTTAAAAGGCTCAGCAATGCGATACCCTACAACCCACACGATCTCACAATTGCTCATCACTAAAGGTACGTATGG
>WNGL01006009.1_pt1 | contig 14385 bp, 9 predicted proteins | sample 5400591 | NCBI WGS metagenome assembly WNGL01 (sample SAMN13153377, study PRJNA577476) | soil metagenome | isolation source: 80 cm soil or saprolite under Garry oak tree replicate 1 | place: USA:California | collected 2016-06-15
AGCCAGACGTCGAGCTCCGTCCAATTCGACAGTGGAAAAATGCGGATGTTCTCTCCTTTGTCTATCCGGGAATTAAAAAGATTCCAGAGTTCCGGCCGCTGGTTTTTCGGATCCCATTGCCCCAACGGATCGCGGAACGAGTAAATTCTCTCTTTGGCCCGCGATTTTTCTTCATCCCGCCGTGCCCCGCCAAACGCAGCGTCGAACCCCCCTTCCGCAAGCGCATCCAGAAGCGATTGTGTCTTCAACAGGCCGCAACATTTTTGCGTTCCCAGCGAAAACGGATTGGCCCCCGCGTCCAATGCCGCCCGATTCCTGTGCACGATGAGTTCCGCGCCAATCTGCCGCGTGTACGCGTCACGAAACTCGATCATCTCCGGAAATTTATAGCTCGTGTCAATATGCAGAAGGAGGAACGGGATCTTGCCCGGGAAAAACGCCTTCTGCGCCAGACGCAGCATTACCGAGGAGTCTTTGCCAATCGAATAGAGCATGACCGGCCGCGCAAATTCCGCCGCCGCTTCACGCAGGATGTGGATACTCTCCGCCTCCAGCACCTTCAGGTGATTCAAGCGCAGCGGGGCAAGCGTCGCCGTTCCCTCGCCGTAGGCGGAAGCCTCAGCCGATTCAGAAAACGAGACTCCGGATGTGTGTGTCATGGACCTCGATTTACAAATAAAAAACCCACCTGCCAGGGTTTCCGGCGGTGGGTTGGCTACAATCTTGTAGTAAGACGCTTATTACAAAGCTGGCTTTTCACCCATACAAGACACAGCGGCCCTCGCCGTCATTTGTGGACGACGACAACAGACAGCCGCTCTTAGAAAAAGGCCAATCACGAGAACCAATGATACCCGATACCTTTAGACGTTTCAAATCACCTTTTCGTTCTCGAACTATCGGTATTTTCGATGATTGCAACGCGACTTTGGTTACCGCCTAGGATTGTCGTTCGCCAAAACTCCCAAAGGTCGTGAATCCCACAATCCCCCCTGGGTATACGATTCCTTTCAACGTGCTTTTGAGTCTGCCAAAGAAGAACCGTTCGCGCCCGGCCCATTCCCGGTGTATCGTCGCCAACCCGGAAACTGGAATTGATCTCTTGCTTAAGCTCCGCGTGTTCCGAAATCCACTCGCGATCAGCCAAGACCGCCAACCTCGCAGGCGGCATTGGGCGGAAAAACTAATGCACTACCCGCGCGTTGAACTCGCGTGCCCGGTCACGCGCGACGGCCCAATCCTACGCTTGAGTACCCTCCTTTCGCCCAGTGGCGCCGCTCCGCTGAAAATTACACGGACGAATGAGTGAGCCAGTGTCGCTGGTCCACTTCCGGACAAATATCTGCAATGGCTCGGACTTCACCTTACGCGCCTGGTTGTCACCTCACTAAGAGTACGATCCGTCGCTCTTGCAGGCTCAGGTGTCTCAGATTGCGTAGGCCAGCATCACAACTTCCGGGTTGCCCGTCACTCGGGCACAATCGCCAAGGTGTCAGATGGCCACATCTCCGGTTTGCCAACCAGATCGGCATGGGGGCAGCGGTTGCGCGCTGACCCCTGCCACACCACCGTGCGTGCGGGTCTGTACACGGCGGTTCGAGATGATTAACAGAAACTTGCTGGTCCGTATTTCCCTCGTTTCCGCATCATCGCTGCTGCTTCCGTTGCTGAGTTTAGCTCCCACGTTGTTGTTGCTCGGATCCCGTGCGTGCAACGACCCAGAGCGACGCTTGCTTAAAGTGCCGATTTAGCGATGTGACGAGCCTTAACGGATAGAGATCAGCGCAACAGACGATGTGTGCAAGAATTCGCCGGCGTTGCGAACGGGACAGTCGCTCCTCATAGAGAAGGACCTCGTCATGATGTTTGGGATCCTCGGGCTTGGCCCGGAGAAGCTCCCGCTCCAGTCCACGGTCGCCCTGAGCTAGGATTCTCATACAAGCAACTCGAACGCGTTCGTGCTCGGCCCATTTTTCACGCAGGATTCAGATTAACTCATTGGAACCCGAGTGATCTGCCATTGTTGATCCGTGGCGGAAGCGGGCCGATCATCGAAGCAGCTGTCCTTCGTCGAAAGGCAGGCCATGAAACGCTACTTATCGGTGGTCTTGTTTGGACTCGTATCCGCTTCGGGAACGCTGGCACAGCCCAATCTGGTCAAAGTTCGGGTCCGGGTGATCCTTGTGGATCAAGAACTCAATCAGAAACCGGTGCCATTTTTCGTGGTATCGCTCAAGAGCGGGGCAAGGGCCGCGGAGGTGAAGACTAGCCTAGAGGGAACCGCGGAAGCACAGCTTCCGCCGGGGCGGTGCACGGTTTCGTCGCCGAAGCCTGCCGAGTTGGGAGGTAGGCGCTTTTCTTGGAATATTCAGGTATCGCTTTCGGGCGCCGAGCGGAACATTGACTTAACCAATGACAACGCCAAAGTGGAGGAGACTGCTGCTCCGGCATCGTCTGCAAAGCCCGCCGCCAATGACCTCACCGAACAGTTCAAGCGACTGAAGAACACCGTGGTGACCGTGAGGAGCGAATCGGGGCACGGCACGGGATTCTTCGTGGACGGGAAGGGGCTCATCCTGACCAATCAGCACGTCGTGGGCAATTCGGAGTATTTGGCCGTGCAGTTTGACCGGACGCACAAAATCGTGGCCAAGCTGATTGCCGCCGATCCCCAGAAGGACGTCGCATTGCTGTCGGTGAACATGGCTGCCCTGCCGAACGCTTCACCCGCACCGCTGTATAGGCCCGGAGCTGGCAGGACTCCGGTCGAGGAAGGCGAGCGGGTGTTCACCATCGGCAGCCCGCTCAGCCTCGATAAGATCATCACCACCGGCATCGTCAGCAAGGTCGAGCCGCACACCATCATGTCGGACATCAACATTAACCCGGGAAGTTCAGGCGGGCCGCTGTTCAACGGAGCGGGCCAGGTTATCGGGTTGACTACCTTCGGCACGCGCGGAGAAGGCGGGCCGGGCGTGTCGGGTATCGTGCGTATTGAGGAGGCACTTGCGCTGCTCGAGCAGAATCGCGCGAAAGTTAGGGGCACTCCGCCGCCGGGTGCGCTCCTTCCGGTCGAGCCTCTGACGCCTTATCCGATCGAAGGGCTCAAGGAAGCGTTGCGGGCGGAAAAATACGATGCACGCCCGTACTATTTCGCCGCCGGAGATTTCAATATCGCTCTTTCCACACCTCCTCTGGATTACCGGGAGCAGGAGGAGAGGCGGCTGCAGGCCGAGCGCGAGCATCAGAAGCGCAACAAGAAACAACAAAGCGCGGACGGAAGCACGGGCGATTCCGATGCGCCGAAGGAGTGGGAAGAAGAAGCCGGCGCGCATCCAGCAGTATTCGCAATATATGTGATGCCGAAGGCCAAGGAAGGGTTCGGATCAGCGTTCGGCCGCTCGCTCAACCCAAACTCGGCTGCAAAACTCAAGTTCAAGACCGATTTCCAGACGATGAAGCTGTTTTGTGGAGACAAGGAAGTGCGGCCGATCCATCCTGGGAGGGTTCCGGTGACGGTGTCGGTCCGAAACCGGGTGGTAAAGATGGAAGATTCCACCTACAAAGGGGTGTACATGTATTCGCCGGACGCCGTGAATCCGGACTGCGGTCAGGTGAAGCTGGAAATCTATTCCGCGAAGGGCGGGGATCCCACGGTCAAGACTTTCGAGGAGAAGACCGTGCAGCATGTCTGGGCGGACTTCGACGCCTTCCGCAGGGCTCAGGCGGTAGGCACGCAGGCGGCGTCGGCCGCAAAGCCCTAGACTAGAATTTACACAGATGCGCCGCTCCATTTACGCTTAACAACAGGGAGACTACCCCTGCGTTGCCGACTTCGCCGAAACACTCCGGCGCATCCGCGGCCGCTTTGGATACCATGAACTTCATCCGAACAGACGACATTAACAATCCTGTAGATCCGATTTGGGCCATTTTCCATGCAGGATTCAGGTTAAGCGGTGACATTTCGTTCTTCTGGTCACGGCCTGTTATTGTTCTTTGCAAAATCCCCCTCTCACTCGAAAACACTCCCGACGTCCGGAGTGTATCGAGGGAGTCAGAGCCACGGCTTAGTTCTAACGCGCAACTCGTACAGTGTTAACCCGGATTTCCCCGTGCATCGGTGCGCAGCGGATCGATCCGACGATTCTGGACGAGTGGTCGGCAAACCGGAAACTGGAACGAGATAACTTGAGAGTTCGCCGTTATTCGGAAATGACCTCGAAAAGGATGGGGCGGTTACTCCCTATCCGGCTCTGCGTGTTTTGCGGCGAAGTGCGTTCCGAGGCTAGCTCCGTAAGGAGTAAACATCGCCTCCGCGCGGGATCGGCGTTCTCTTGTATGCATTTGTGAAGCGAACTCGGAAGAACCAGAAGATTAGCAAGAGCATTAGCGCACATCGAAACCAGCCTTAGGACCGAGGACGACCGAAAAACAGGACGTAGCCGTCCGCGTCCTTGAGTTCGAATCCACGCAAACCATCATGCGTGTCCTTGAGTGGTTCCGAAAACTTGACGTTGCGCGAGGCAAACTCTGCGGCCAGTGCATCCGGATCAGGAACGTAAAGGTAGGCGTCCCAACGGGCCGCTGGTTCTCGCTTGTAGTTGGGAAGCGGAGCTACACCAACGCTCTTGAGCATGATCATCGCACCGCCGCGGCGCACAATACCGAAGAAGGGGTCATCAGCGGGCTCGCGATACGTGATATCAAACCCGAGCTGATCACGATAGAACGAAAGCGCTGCTACGCCGTCATGCACGATGAAGAACGGCGAGACGCTAGAGATTTCCGGTTCAGTCATGTGAGTTCCCCCCGTTCTCTTCCACCCAACTAATAGTACGCCGACCGGCATATCGGCGGCGAGTCCCAAGCGTAACGCCAACCGCCCTGGAGGTAAGGATTCGTCAGGGGTCCGAGTTTCCGCGCTTACGGAAGTGCATTGTTTTCTGGGTGTTCCGCAACTACTTAGTGGCCTCAATCTTGAGACCGGTGAAATAGCCTTCAGTGCCTGGACCGATCCAGAGCGCTACGCCGCCCGAGGAATCACCGAGTTTGAGATCATTGACAATCAGACACGGCTGGCTGGCGCCATGGACATACAGACGGGCCTTGGTGCCTTCCACCGTGATGCGGTAGCGGGTCCAGACGCCCGGCTCGAGGTCCACGTAACTCTCGTACTTCTCCGGCGACTGCTGGCGGAGTTCCGCGAAGCCGAATTTCGGGTGCGACCCGTACTGCGTGGAATGATTACGGCGGATTTGATCATCCGCCCGACCGTTGGTGGGACGCAGATAGATGTACTCGTACTGGCCGTCCTGAAGACGGAAGGCGATTCCAATGAAACCGCGCGCGCCGCCGGCTCCAGTAGCGGGACGCCCCGCCAGTTCCACGTCGATCGCGCCGTTGTGAAAGGCGGACCCCTTCACGATCGCGTATGCCTCACCATCGGCAACCTGGCCATCTTCCGTTATCTTTACGGCGTGTTTGCCGAGGTACTCGGCGGACTCCAGTCTTACCTTATGCGGAATCAACTGATCAACGGTCTGAGCGGACGCTACTGACGCGACAGCCAGATGGAGCCAGAAGGCAAAATTGCAGACTGACATCATCCATGACTTTTTCATGATCTCTCCTCTATTCCTGTCTTATTGCAGTCAGTGGATCGATTTTGGATGCGCGCCTCGCCGGAACATAGCTGGCAACAAGGGCCACGATACCCAGCAGAACCGCCACGGCCAGATACACCGCAGGATCGTTCGGCTGCACGCGGAATAGCATGCCCGTAAGCAGTCGTGTGCTGGCAACCGCCGCGGCCAAACCTAGAGCCAAGCCGAGACCCGCGAGGGCGAGCCCTTGGCCGAGGATGAGCCGAAGCACGGAACTCATGCTGGCGCCCAAAGCTATCCGCAGGCCGATCTCGTTCGACCGTTGGCCCACGGCGTAGGCCATTACTCCATAGACACCAGCCATGGCGAGCCACACGGCCAGCCCGGCGAAGACCGCAAACAACAGCGTGCGGAACCGGGGCACAGCAACGTTCTCCGAAAGTACGGCCTCCATCGTCATGAACTTCATCGGGACATCCGGCGACCTCTCGCGCACCAGGTGCCTCAATGTTCCCGCAAGCGCGTTTGGATCGCCTGTGGTCCGCGCGACAAGGCTCAATCCGTTAAACGCGTGCTGCCCGTAGGTCATGTAGCACTCCGGCATCGGTTCACGCTCCGGGCCACGCTGCCGCACGTCACCGACTACACCGATGATCGTCATGCCCTGATCAGAATCGAACGTACAAAAGATTGTCCTGCCGAGCGGGTTCTGGTTGGGAAAGGATTTTCGAACCAGCGCCTCATTCACTACGGCGACAAAGGGCCTGTCCAATGCATCGCTATCGCTGAAGTCGCGTCCGCTCTTCAGTGGAATCCCCAGCGCCGCGAACGTGCCAGGCGCGACGATAGAAAGGATCACGGGAGGCGCCGCCGGATCCGGTTGCGCTGGCATGTGATCGATGAAATAAGACCCCGTCGAATCGACGTATCCGGGTGGCGCCATCGTAACACCCGCTGCCAAGACGCCGGGCAGCGTCCCAATTTGAGAGAGCACATCTTTGAAGAATTGGCGCGTGCGCGCGATGCCCACTGACGGCGGGGCAGGTACGGTCGCCCGCATAACCAGCACGTTTTCAGGCCGAAAACCCAAAGCCACATTCTGTAAGGCCACGAAGCTCTTGATCAGCAGACCGGCTCCGGAGACAAGGACCACGGCCAGCGCGATCTCGGCTACCACGAGCACTCCACGCATGCGCATCATCCCCCCGCCACTGACCAGGCGCGTTGCTCCCTGCTTCAGCGTATCGCTCAAGTTAACCTTGGATGCATAGAGTGCGGGAACCAGACCGAACAGCAGGCTCGTGATCATCGACATGCCAAGCGTGAACGCCAGTACCCATCGATCGATGCCGGTTTCGGCAAGCCGCGGCAGGTCGGCAGGAGCCAGAGCCACCAGTGCCTTGGATCCCCCATAGGCGAGCAGTAGCCCCGCGGCACCCGCGAGGAACGCCAGCAGCAAGCTCTCCGTGACGAGTTGCCTCACGATGCGCTGCCGGCTCGCGCCCAGCGCGGCGCGAACAGCGACTTCGCGGGTCCGCGCCGTAGCCTTGCTGAGCAGGAGGGTCGCGGTATTGGCACAGGCAATGAGCAACACTACGCTGACCGCGCCCAACAACAGGTAGAGCGTGAACCGAACGTTTCCTACCATTTCATCTCGCATCCGCGTCACGGCAACGCTCCGGCCCTTGTTGCTGTCAACATACCGCTGCTCAAGACGCGCTGCGATCAAGGTCATCTCGGTTTGCGCCTGACCGACTGAGACGCGGGGCTTGAGCCGGCCGACCGCGCGAAAATTTTGCCCGACGCGCAGTCCAGGCGGCCCAACATATGAAACCCACACATCCGTCTTCTCCGGGAACTGGAAGCCCGGTGGCAGGATCGCTACAATCGGTCGCAGCCCTGCAGCGCGAATGGTCTGGCCCAGCGCGCGAGGATCGCCGCCAAAATGGCTTTGCCAGCATGCGTAGCTGATCATCGCCGCACCACTGCCGGCAGTCTTCATTTCTTCGGTCGTGAAGACCCGGCCCATGACCGGCTCAATGGCGAAGACGTGGAAGAACTCCGGACTCACGAGGGTGACGCGCGCATACTCGGCCTCGGGGCCTCGAATCACCGCCATTTCCCGCGAGACATAGTAGGCCATCGCCTCAAACGAAGAACTTTGCGCGTGCCAATCCTGGAAGTCTGGGATCGAAATTTGCTTGGAAAGCGCCGTGGGGGCCTCGCCGGTCTTCGAGAAATCGGAGAGAGTTACAATTCGATCCGGATCGCGATACGAAAGCGGCCTCAGAAGCACCGCGTTCACCACACTGAAGACAGCCGTGTTGGCGCCGATGCCGAGCGCCAGAGTCGCGATGGCGATGGCAAAGAACGCTGGGTTACGGCGGATCTGGCGCAGTCCGTAATCGGCGTCGCGCACGACTTGCTCCAATCGAGTCCATCCCCAGGCTTCGCGAGTATTCTCCTCCACCACAGTGAGGTTGCCCAATTCACGGCGTGCTGCCAATCGGGCCTCGTCCTCCGCCAACCCGTCTTCCCGGCGCTCTTCTGCTTCTTCGTCCAGGTGAAATTGAAGTTCGTGGCGCAGTTCGGCTTCCTTGTCACGCCGTTGCGCTAACCAACGTAGCTTGCGAAAGAAGGAGTTCATTGTGTCTCTTGGTCGACTGAATTCAAGATCAGCCCCATGGCGCGGGAGAAAGTTTCCCACTTCGATCGTTCGGCCACGAGCTGTTTGCGCCCGAGGGGCGTAAGGCGATAGAACCTGGCGCGCTTGCCTTTGTTCGAGAGTTCCCAAGCAGGAATTATCCAGCCCTTGGCCTCCAGACGATGGAGTGCCGGATACAACGACCCGGTCTCAATCTGGAGTAGCTCTTCTGAGGTGCGCTGAATGTGCTTCGCGATAGCGTGGCCGTGAGCGGGTCCCGCAAGTAGAGTGCGAAGGATAAGGAGTTCGAGTGTTCCTTGCAGCAGCTCAACTCGGGAAGCTTCAACACGACTCATTGTGTAGACACTCTACTCTTTTTTCTGTAGAATGTCTACTCTAAATCGAGGAGTCCGAAGTTGACTAGCGGATCGGTCGTTCGAAACGTTGCGCCGGGCGCGCGCTGCCTCGCTTCTCCGCAATGTGTCCGACTCGCCCGAGTAGGTTGTGGACCGATGACGGGCAACCCGTAAGTTATCGGTTCGTCTTTCGGATTAGTACCGACAAACGCGCTTGTATTGACTGGTCTGGCCAACTTCCGAGTGGTCGGCAATCCGGAAGTTAAGATCTTTTGGCGTTAAGTTCCGAGTGCGCCGTGAGCAATCTTGAAAAGGCGTGTCGCTAAACCACCCAGAAGGGGACTTATGGCCCGTATATGTACCAGTTGTGCGTTACGTGTCGAAGTGAGCCCACACCTCGGATAGCTCTACACTGCACGACTTTGCGGGAGCTTTCCTGTTCATCACCACAGAGCTACGGAGCAGACGGAGAAGATTTTCAGTCCACCGACGCGGACTCCCTAGTCAGAGTGGAAAACTAACTGCGCCTCGTAACTGAGAGGCTTGAAGCCTTGCCTCCGTACCTCCGTGTTGAATGTTAAGATTCTTATTCGTACCGCAAGCAGTCTATGGGATCGAGGTTGGCCGCCAGATTTGCCGGATAATAGCCGAAGAACAGGCCCACGCCGACGGAGATCGCAAACCCAATCGAAACCCACAGATAAGACAGCGTTGCGGGAATCGAAGGCACGAAAGTGCGCACTAATGTAGATATGCCGGCCCCGATCAGAATGCCGATTGTGCCCCCGACCAGCGTGAGGACCACCGCTTCAAATAAAAATTGCAGGCGGACATCCGCGCGGCGGGCCCCGATGGCTTTCCGCACGCCAATCTCCTGGGTGCGCTCGGTCACGGAGATGAGCATGATGTTCATCACGCCGATTCCGCCCACCAGAAGTCCTATCGAGCTGATCACGGTCGTTAGAATCACCAGCGCGCCCGTAAGCTGATTCCACAGGTTGCTGAGGAAGTCCGGCGAGCTCAGCTCAAAATCATTTTCGTTTCCGGCGGGGACGTGGCGAAGGCGGCGCATGGCCTGAATCACCTCAGCCTGCGCTGTTTCGATGTTGACGTTTGGGGGAACAGTGAAGGCCATGACCAGCTCTTTGGCTTCGGGATACTGCTTCTTGAAGTCGCTCAGAGGAATGATGGCGAAGATATCCACCCCAGGGCCGAGGAACAGACCCTGGTCGTGCTCAAAGACACCGATGACTTCGTAGACGGCACCGTTGATGCGCACAGTTTTGCCGACGGCGTCCGTATTGGGGAAGAGCGATTCGCTGATGGCCGCGCCGAGCACGACGACGGAGCGCGCATGCTCCTGGTCAAAGGCGCTGATGAAGCGGCCGCGCTCGATCGTGAACAGCGGAATCGCTTCGGCGTACTCCGGCTCAGCGCCGCGCACGATGACCTTCTCGACGCTATGATTCCCGCTGGTAATCAGGTTGCTGTCCCCGAAGAAAAAACCTCGCGTGCCAACTGTGGTCACAATCTGCACATCGGGGGCGGCCTGGCGGATAAACCCGGCGTAGCTGTACTCAAAATACTTGCGCGTGCGAATGCGTTCCGGCCAGCGGGTAGGGTCCGTACCGGGCGGAAATCGTGAGAGGAAATAAGTGTGCGAGCCGAGGGATTCCACTTTGTCTTGCACGAACTTGTTCAGACCTTGAATGATGGCCGCCATAGAAATCACCGAGGAAACCCCGATGACGATGCCGAGCACGGTCAAGGCGGAGCGAACCTTGGACGAGCGCAGCGTCTGCATTGCAGCAATGAAATTTTCCCGTGCTTGCGCAATGGTCATGATGGTCATCAGTCCGACCTCAAGGCGACAACCGGGTCCACTCGCGATGCCCGCAGCGCCGGATAGATTCCGAAAAACAATCCGACTCCTGAACTCAGGAACACGCCCAGCACCGCCACCCACGTCTGCACGGAAGCAGGGAACGGGGTATACGTCCGGAGGGCCAGGGCCACCAGGAATCCCAGCGTGATGCCTGCAAGTCCGCCGACGATGCATTGCATGAAACTTTCCGCCATGAACTGCCGCAAAATGTCGCGCTTTGTGGCGCCCACCGCGCGCCGCACGCCAATCTCCCTGCGCCGCAACGTCACGCTCACCAGCATGACGTTCATGATGACGATGCCGCCGATAACCACGGAGATGGCACTCACCATAATGAACACGGCGAAAAACGCAGAGCTGATGCTGCGCCACAAGGCCATATAACTTTCTTTCGTGCCAAGGAAGAAGTCATCATCCATTTTCCCAGTGAGGTGGCGTCGCGCACGCAAGATGAGCTGTGCCTGGTCCTCGGCCTTTTGAAAATTATCTGTGCTCGTCTTGACGTTGATGGTCAGGCTGGTATGTGCCCCCTGCATGCGCAGGAAGACCGGGAGCGGGACCATGACGAAGTTGTCCTGGTCCTGCCCAAGAACGCTGCCGATCTTCTCCATGATGCCTACCACCATGAATTCATCGTTGCCGACGCGAATCGTCTTTCCGACGGGGTCCATGCCGAGAAATAACTGCTGCACGAGCGTGTCGCCGATCAGGCAGACGTTCGCGCGGTGTTCGGCCTCGGACGGAGTGAAATAGCGGCCCAGCTCGACCGCGCGTGTGTCAATATCCGCCATGCTTGCCGTTTGGCCGGAGAGGTTCACGTCCTGCACCTCTTTGTTGCCGGATCGTGCCCGGACGGTGGTGCTTGCAGTGGCGCCCACCTCTGCGCAGGCAGGACATCCTTCGGCGATGGCGCGCATGTCGTCGAACTCAATCTTTTTGTACTTCAGCGCCTTGATGATGATGTTGAAGTCCGTCACCGCGAAAGGCGTTCGGGCGATCTGAAAAACGTTCGTGCCGAGATTGGCGATCTTCTGTTCCACATAGAGATTCGCGCCCTGCACGATGGTCATGACCGTAATGAGGGTGGCCACACCCATCGTCAGCCCAAGCATGGTGAGCGAGGCTCGCAGTTTGTGAGCGCGCAGCGCACTGAAGCACTGCGCAAGATTGTCACGAACGGCGAGCATGGGGTGGAAAAAGCCTTTCCAGTTACTCTACCGCATCCTGCGAAGCGCGAGGTACGAACTCTCGGCGGACGCGGAATCCTCTCTGAAAAGAATACGAAGAAAGGGGTGCGCGGGTTACGGTGTCGGCTTCTTTGTTCGGCATCTTCTACGAAGTGGGTGGTCCGACTGCGATAGATCCTCATAAACGCGCTTGTATTGACTGGTCTGGCCAACTTCCGAGTGGTCGGCAATCCGTGAGTTAGGATCCTTCTGGCGCTAACTTCCGTGTAGCCCGTGATCTAGGCACAATCCAGAGAAGTCGCCGCTAATCGGCTGCGACGGAGGTCACTTCTACGTGTACGCGACTAACCAACCAGGTGGGAAGGTCAATCCCAGTGTTAGCCAGCTTCCCGCAATTTCGCTAGAAGTCGAAGCGCAGGCCCATTTGAATTTGGCGCGGGTCGTTCCCCTGGGTCGTTATCACGCCAAACGTTTGCGGGCTTTGGAGACTGGCCGCGGGGTCCAGGAAAGTGACGTGGTTGAAGATATTGAAGAACTGAGCCGAAAACGAAATGCTCATTCGCTCGTTCGGCAGAGGAATCTTCTTCGCCAGGGCTAAATCGAGATTCCACGCGGGAAGGCCGCGCAGCGTGCCGCCGCGCGAGGTCGTGTCCTTGCTCAACTGAATCGCGCGAAATTCGTTAATCACGTTCTGGGGGTCAGCAAAGATATTCAGACCAGATCCTTTCCCTGAGGCGCTGGAACCCGCGCCCGAAGTGGGAGCGACGTGGTTGACGCCCGCGCCCGTGCCGCCGGAACCCGTGCGAATGGCCTCGGAGGAAGCTCCAAACCCCGTCTGCCCAAATTCCTGCCCCGAGCCATCCAACACCCGGAGCGGCAACGCGGTCGCCACGGAGACGATCGGTGCGACTTGCCATCCGCCCATCGCTCTCTTCATCCACGCGGCTTGGCCATGGAAAGGCAACTCCCAGACGCCCAGCACGGTGAGAACGTACTTACGATCAAATCCCGAAGTCCCGTAGTCGTAATGAGGATCGTAACTGTTTGAGAATGCCTGATCCGTGTCTTGGTTCACCCCAACGTTGTCTAAGCTGTGGCTATAGGTGAAATTTGCGTCCAGGGTAAGACCGCGGTAAGCGCGGACATGGTAGGAAACAAACGCGGCGTTGTAATTGGACTTGGCGAGGCTCGACCAGTAAAAGAAGTTGTTAAACTGTGTCGCCGCGTTGGTGGCAGGTCCGAACGTGAAGAACGGTTGAATGCCATTGAACACGTTACGCACGCGCTGGTTGGCAATATCGGAGCCAAATTTGGCGGCCACTCCGGCTGTGCAACTCGTTGTGCAAAGGCTGCTTCCCGCCAAGGCCGTCTCAAAGAAGGGCTGGGGTGTTGTTATCCCCTGGGCCAGCGCGTCGAAGGCCTGGGCAAAACTCTCGCCGCCAACGACCATGAAGAAGGGAACCTGATTCAAGTCAATGCCCTGGTAAATGTTTCTGGCCGTGTGGCCCACGTAGCCAACTTCCACTCGGCTTTTGCCGGGAAGCTCGCGTTGAATGGTGAAATCCCACGTATTGTGCGAGCCTGGTTTCCATTGCGGGTCTTGCACTTGCGAGTTGGGAACGAAAGAAATGTTGGCGCCAGGCACGAGGGCATTGCCCGGAACAACTGGCGGGGTCACACTGGCCGGAATGGAGGGCAACGGGACGGTGCTGCCGTCAATCCCGATGCGAAATGCGGTATCTGGAGCAGTCCCGCTGTTCCCCTTGCAGGGCTTAGTAGGGTCGGGGTTAGTAACATTGGGCGAAAAGGGTGCCAGACACAGGAGACTTTGCCCAAAACCCACCGCCTGGAGGGTATCAATGGCCGTCTGCACTCCATTCAAGCGGTCATAGAAATGCCAATACCCTCCGCGAAACACCGTCTTCCCTCCGCCGAAAAGCCTCCCTAACACTCCGCCGCGAAAGTTCGGTTGCCAGGCTGCCGCCACGCGCGGCTCCACGTTGTGGCCCACGAAAGCGAAAGGGTACGTGCGTCCAGTATTGCCGATGGACGTGAACCCGACCGGCGGATTGAAAACCTGGCCGGCCAGCGCAGCCTGCTGCCGCTGTTGTAGGTAGCTCCGCGGGTTCACGATGCCACCAGTTGCGCCAGGGAAGACCGTTATCATGAACTTGCCCTGATCCTCGACCGGCGGCACGGTCGCTGCCCAGGCCAGACCGTAGTTCAACGTAAGCGTGGGCCGCAGATGCCAGGCGTCCTGGACATAAAGAGTAGCCTGATCGTACCTGACTGCGTTCTGGAGATCAGTCCCTTGCGGCAGTAGCTGAAGCTGCGCGTCACGCGCACGCAGGATCGTGCCGGCATCAACCAGGCCCAGGACTTGCGCGTACAGGTTGTTCCAGCTGGAATTCTGGCTTGAGGGCAGGCAATTGGCTGATGTGGATGTCGCGCACGCGGGCGGCCGGACCGTGCTGGGGAAGCTGATTCCTCCGATTGTGTTTCCCATGAAATACTGCAAAGTCTTCTGCGAGTTCTGCTGTCCATCGTCGCGCCGGAAGAACGCGTAGGTATGTTTGAAAGAACCGCCGAACTGGAACAGATGGTTTCCCCGCAGCCAGCTTGCATCATCGCGGAAGTCTAGACCGTGCGAGTTCCACATGCGTGTCCGGGAGTTCTGGGTATCAATGTTCAAGGGAACCAGGGCGTT
>WNGL01006508.1_pt1 | contig 14385 bp, 13 predicted proteins | sample 5400591 | NCBI WGS metagenome assembly WNGL01 (sample SAMN13153377, study PRJNA577476) | soil metagenome | isolation source: 80 cm soil or saprolite under Garry oak tree replicate 1 | place: USA:California | collected 2016-06-15
CCTGGTGTGATGCTTTTGCCACACGTCTGTGCCGCTAGCCCGACACCCGGTTCCCATTCGCACTTCAAAATCGGACCTTCGACGGGCGTTCCGCTGTGAATGTCGGCGACCGCTCATCGGGCGTGCAAGCGCGTGCACGGCTGGCGCGCAACAAAATTAAACGGCGCACCGCGGAGTCCTTGCTTCTTTGAGGACGACTCGCATGAGCGGCGAGTCGCGTTAGCCTTTTCACGCCGGATCACGCAGCCCGCTCGTGCGTTATCTGTCGCAGGCATGGGTCAGGCATGGGTCAGGCATGGGGCCTGTTGCGGATGAGGCGATGACAGCGCGTCGGAGACCTGCCGGAGCAAACGGCCGAAGCCTGCTGCGCCTGCGTCCAAGCTTTATTATTTTCCTGTTGGCAGCGGTGGGCAGCCCAATTCCGGCGCTCGCAGCGGACGGCGGTTCGCGCTTCGGATCGCAAGCGCTCTTCATCGCCGAGCTTGCGCTTCTGCTTTTAGTCGGCCGCTTGATGGGCGAAGCGGCGCAGCGCATCGGCCAGCCCTCGGTCATGGGCCAGCTGATCGGTGGATTGCTGCTAGGGCCGTCGTTCTTCGGCGTGCTGTGGCCGTCGGGACAGCATGCGGTCTTTCCCATGGATGGCGCGCAGAAGAGCATGATCGATGCCGTTTCCGAACTCGGCATCCTGATGTTGTTGCTGCTGACCGGCATGGAGACCGATCTGCAACTGGTGCGCCGGGTCGGCCGCGCCGCGATCGCCGCCGCGCTCGCTGGCGTCGCAGTGCCGTTTGCATGCGGCTTTGCGCTTGGCGAGCTGCTGCCGGCCGAGTTTCTGCCCAATCCGAACACCAGAGTGGTGACCGCCATTTTCCTCGGCACCGCGCTTGCGATTTCATCGGTGAAGATCGTCGCCGTTGTGGTCCGCGAGATGAATTTCATGCGCCGCGACCTCGGGCAGATCATCGTCGCCTCGGCGATTCTCGAAGATACGATCGGCTGGGTCATCATCGCGGTGGCGTTCGGCCTCGCCGCAGCGGGAACGATCGATCTGTGGTCGCTTGGACGCGCCGTGCTCGGAACTGCTGTGTTCATGCTCGCGAGCTTCACGCTTGGCCGGCGCATCGTGTCCCGCTTGATCCGTTGGGCCAACGACAATTTCAGGAGCGACTTTCCGGTCATCACCACCATTCTGATCATCATGGCCATCATGGCGCTCACCACGCAGCTGATCGGCGTCAATACCGTCCTCGGCGCCTTCGTTGCGGGCATCCTTATCGGCCAATCGCCCATCCTCACCCGTCACATTGACGAACAGCTGCGCGGCCTCATCGTTGCTTTGTTCATGCCGGTGTTCTTCGGCGTCGCCGGGCTAAACGCGGATCTCACGATTTTGCGCAGCCCCGCTCTGGCGCTGCTTGCCGTTGGCCTCATCGGGATCGCCAGCATCGGAAAATTTACCGGCGCCTTTATCGGCGGCACGGTCGGCGGATTGTCCCGCGCGGAATCGCTCGCGCTCGGCTGCGCCATGAATGCGCGCGGCTCGACCGAAGTGATCGTCGCTTCGCTCGGCCTGTCGACCGGCCTGCTCACTCAGAATCTTTTCACGCTGATCGTCACGATGGCGATCGTGACGACAACGGCGATGCCGACGATGCTGCGCTGGTCGCTCAAGCGGCTGCCGTTGCGCAAGAAAGAACGCCTGCGGCTTGAGCGGGAGGAACTGGATGCCAAAGGCTTTGTGACCAATCTCGAACGCTTGTTGCTCGCCACCGACGACAGTGCCAACGCTAAATTCGCCGCTCAACTTGCCGGGATCATAGCCGGCTCGGGCGGCAAACCGACGACCATCATCGATCTCACCGACAAGGCAAAGCGCAGCAAGCCTGAAGCAATGGACGAAGCCGCCGCAAAGGCTCGCCAAAAATCCGAGCAAAAATCCGAGAAAGGCTCGGCAAACCCGGATGGAGAGCATTTCGAAGAGGCGGTCAAAAGCGCAGCCGAAGCTACGACCGCGCTCGAAGCTCATGCAGACGACAAGTCCGCCAAAGTCGAAGTTATCACCCGTCGCCACGCGCTGGGGCCCGAGGCGGTCGCGGGCGAAGCTGGCAAAGGCTACGACCTCCTTGTGGTCGGCATCGCCAATATTCGTGACCCCAAGGGCGGCTTCAGCAGGGAACTGTCGCTGATCACGCAAAGCTTCGACGGTCCGCTCGTGGTGGTGGATACCCGCGGCCGCGACCTGTCGCGTCTGCGGTATGGCCGAATCCTGATCCCGGTCACTGGCACAGAGGTCTCGCGCCGCGGGGTCGAGGTCGGGCTCATTTTGGCGCGTGCCAGCGACGCGCAGGTCACCGCACTCTATGTGACGCGGGCAAATTCCGGCGCGAGCCGCTACACTCCATCGCGCCGGCTGGTGATGCGGCGCAACGAACTGGCGGTGCTGAAGGAGGTCGCGGCTTTGGCTGAGCGCTACGATGTCCCGCTGCGCAGTACGACGCGCGCCGACATGGCGCCCGACGAGGCAATCCTGCGGGAAGCCGGACGCGGCTACGACCTCATCGTGCTTGGGGTGAGCCGACGGCCGGGCGAAGTGCTATTCTTCGGCAATACCGCGGCGGCCGTGCTTGAGCGATCGCCGACATCGAATCTGTTCGTCGCGAGTTAGTATAGGCCTGTGCCCTGCACCCTGATTGAGCCTAAGATCGAGCCCAAGATCGAGCCCTAATTTGCAGACCACAAATGGTTCCATGCCGATAGTTCCGCTGCTTGCCCAATCCGCGTTTGATCCGGAAACGATCGAAACATTGGTTTCGGTCTTCGAAGCCGCGTGGTGGAAAGTCGAGCAATCCGGCAGCAAGCTGGCATCACCGGCCTATAAGCGCGCCGCCCAGGAGATAATCGCCAAGCGCATCATTGAGATGGCGCAGCGCGGTGAACGCGATCCGCATGAGCTCGCCGAGGATGCGGTCTCTTATCTGGACCGTTCTTACGCGTGAATGTGCCACGCGTAATTTGGCACGCCCGACTCGAAACCTGATTTCTAAGAAGAAAAGCGTTTAATCGGCGTAGCCGAGAAAGCGGTGTTCGAAACTTGGGTCATGCTGCGAAGCCCAGCGCCGGGCGCGCTCTTCCTGAACCATCTGCCGCAATTGCGCTGCGGAGGTCGCTGCAGACGTACCGGGCCTGCGGTGGATCTCATTGCCGAGGCGTGTTGGCCGTGCGGCATCAGCGGGCGCGTTGACCGCCGCCGCGTTCTTTTCGGCATGACCGCTCGCTGGTTTTGCGATTGTCTCGGCAGCCACTGCTTTGTTTGGCGCGCTCGGTTTAACGATCATCGCGGTCGCGCTTTGCGGCTCGACCGGCTTGTTTGGCGAGGCAACGAAAACAGAAAATGACACCGCCAATCCGGCAAAGATGGCGCCGATGCCGGCAATATAAGCAAGCATGCCTGCCAAAATGTCCATCGACGCTCTCGCGCGCTCATCCAGCACCCCGGCGCTACAATGCGAGATAGTCGACTTTCGTTCCTCGGCCGCGACTGGACCGGGAACAGACATGCGCGCCATCGCCGCCCATCATGGTAACGGGGGCGTGATGGGCCGCCGGCGGCGTTGAAACCGCCGACGGCCAACGGCAATTGCCGTCAGGCCTGCGAAATAAATTTCGTGTTCAGATAGGCGGCAAGACCCTCGATCCCGCCTTCGCTGCCGTAACCGGATTCCTTGACGCCGCCGAACGGCGTTTCCGGCGTCGAAATTGCAATCGAGTTGACGCCGACCATGCCGGACTGCAGCGCATCGGCGATCATCGTCGCCGTTTGCGTTGAGCCGGTGAACGTGTAGGCCGCGAGCCCGTAGGGCAGCGAATTGGCGCGTTCCACGACTTCGTCAAAGCTCTTGAATGCGACGACCGGCGCCAGCGGCCCGAACGGCTCCTGGGTCATGACTTTGCTATCGTCCGGCACATCGGTGATCACCGTCGGCTCGAAAAAGTAACCCTGATTGCCACGCCGATTGCCGCCGGTAACGACTTTACCGCCGCGATGCTTGGCGTCGTTGACGAAGCCTTCCATGGTGTCGATACGTCGCGCATTGGCCATCGGCCCCATCGTGTTGCCTTTCTCGAGCCCGTCGCCGAGCTTGATCGCTTTGGCATATTCGGTGAAGCGCGCCAGGAAACGATTGTAGACCGGCTCCTGCACGTAGAACCGCGTCGGTGAAATGCAGACCTGGCCGGCGTTGCGGTATTTGAACGCCGCGATCGTCTCGGCGGATTTCTCGGGATCGGCGTCGGCAAACACCACAACCGGCGAATGACCGCCAAGCTCCATGGTCGCCCGCTTCATGCCTTTGGCGGCGAGTGTCGCCAGATGCTTGCCAACCGGAATGGAGCCGGTGAACGAGATCTTGCGCACGTCGTCCTTGGCGATGAGATGCTCGGAAATCTCCGACGGAACGCCGAATACCAGATTGAGCACGCCCGCCGGCAAGCCGGCATCGGCAAAACAGCGCACCATTTCGACGCAAGCGCCGGGCGTCTCTTCCGACGCTTTGAGAATGAGCGAACAACCGGCGGCAAGCGCGCCGCCAATCTTGCGCGCCGGTGTGAGCGTCGGGAAATTCCATGGTGTGAATGCCGCGACGATCCCGACCGGCTCCTGCACCACGATCTGGCGCACGCCCTTGGCGCGTCCCGGCACGATCCGTCCATAAGCGCGCCGGCCTTCTTCGGCGTACCATTCGATGATGTCGGCCGAGGTGATCACTTCGGCCCGCGCTTCCGGGTAGACCTTGCCCTGCTCCTGAACCAGAATTTTCGAAATCGCATCATAACGTTCGCGTATCAGGTCGGCGGCTTTGCGCATGATTTTGGCGCGGTCATAGGCCGATGTTGTCCGCCACACCGCGAAGCCTTTCTTGGCCGCCTCGAGCGCGGCATCGAGATCCGCCTGGCTGGCATGCGGCAAGTGCGCGAGCGGTTTTTCGGTTGCCGGGTTGATCACGTCCTCACCGCGGCGGCCGTTGCCGCCGAGCCATTTGCCGTCAATGAAAAGTTCGAGATTGGCGTACATGATGTCCTCACTGTTCCTTGGACTGAATTGCGACTGCGATTGGCGCTTTCGCTCGGTCGGTTTCGCTCGGTCCGAGGGATTAGCAGCTTTTACCGGTCTGTTCACCCCCGCCGACGAGGGCTGCTTTTTTCACAGCGCATCGCCGTCGGTTTCGCCGGTGCGAATGCGCAAGGCGTGTTCGATCGGAGCGACGAATATCTTGCCGTCGCCGATCTCGCCGGTCTTGGCCGCGCTGCTGATCGTCTCGACGACTTTGTCAGCGTTCTCTTCGGTGACAGCAATCTCGATGCGGATTTTCGGCAAGAAGTTCACGGCGTATTCGGCGCCGCGGTAAATTTCGGTATGGCCCTTCTGACGCCCATAACCCTTCACTTCAGTGACCGTCATTCCGTCAACGCCGATCGCGAGCAGGGCGTCGCGCACTTCGTCGAGCTTGAACGGCTTGATGATGGCGGTGACCAGTTTCATGGCATTACTTTCTTGGCGCTTCCCGGTTGCCGGCGAGACGCTGCAAATCGGTCTCGCATTTTCGGTATTCGGCCTTGCTGCCGTTGTATCGGCTATTCTGTTGCTGGGCGCGCGCCGCGTCCAGTGGTCCGATCGCCAGTTCCGCCGCGGCGCTGGCGCAACAGCCCTTCCTGGGCAACCGATGCGACCAGCGTGCCGTCGCTTGAGAATATCAGGCCGCGGGCGAAGCCGCGGGAACCGGCGAGATTCGGACTATCCTGGGCATAAAGCAGCCATTCATCGGCACGGAACGGCCGATGGAACCAGAGCGCGTGGTCGAGGCTCGCCGCCATGATGTCGTCGCTGAACACCGTGCGGCCGTGCGCGATGAGTGCGGCATCCAGCAATGTCATGTCTGAGGCGTAAGCGAGGACGCACTGATGGATGGCCGGTTCGTCGGGCAACCGACCGGTGGTACGCACCCAGACGTGGAAGCGGTCGCCGGCGAGCTTGCCGCCGGCATAGCGATTGTACTCGACCGGGCGCAGTTCAATCGGCCGCTCGCGCTCGTAATATCGGCGCACCGCTTCAGGCATTAGCGGCCTCAGCCGCTCCCTGAATTCCGCTTCAGTCGGCAACTCATCCGGCTTCGGCACGTCCGGCATCGTGAACTGATGCGACAGCTCGCCTTCCGCGCCGTGAAACGACACCGACATGGAGAAAATCGCGTGGCCGTGCTGGATCGCGACCACACGTCGGGTCGTGAAACTTCGGCCGTCGCGGATGCGGTCCACTTCATAGATGATCGGCACTTTTGGATCGCCGCCGATCAGAAAATAGGCGTGCAGCGAGTGCGGTGGCCGGGCGGTCACGTTCTCGACCGTGCGGCAGGCGGCGACGAGCGCCTGGCCGATCACCTGACCGCCGAAAACGCGTTGCCAGCTCGATTGCGGCGAGCGTCCGCGAAATAGATTCAATTCGAGCGGCTCAAGGTCGAGGAGGTCGATCAGGTCTTGAACGGCGGAAGCCATACTATCTCCGTCGGCTGACCCGCGTGCAGCGAGGTCCCTCGGCATCAGGCCGTGCGATCGTCGTTCCTGGTTGCATACGGGTTCAGCGGCGGGGTCAAGTCGGTCAATTAACGATGCCAAAGAAACGATGCCAGGGAGCAAATCTCTGGAGCAAATCTGTTAGACTGGAATTGATAATAATAGCTGCGTTCGGCTGTCCTGTGGGTGGTATGCCGTGATGGTGTATCAGGTTGGATTATGCTGCGTGCTGATATCGACGTCCTGATTGCCGGCGGCGGCTTCGCCGGACTCACGCTGGCGATTGCGCTGCGCCAGGCGCTCGGGGAGTCCTTTACTGTAGCCGTCGCCGATCCGAGCCTCGGCGCCACCCATGCCGATGACGAACGCGCTTCGGCGATCGTCGCGTCGGTGCGCCGGTTGTTCGACACGCTTGGCGTCTGGCAGCGCGTCGCCGACGAAGCGCAACCCATTCTCGACATGGTGGTCACCGACAGCCGGCTCGGCGATGCGGTGCGGCCAACCTTCCTGACTTTCGCCGGTGAAATCGAGCCCGGCGAGCCGTTCGCGCATATGATCGACAATCGCCGGTTGGTTGAGGCGCTGGCCGACAAAGCGCGGCAGACCGGTGTCGAGCTGCGGACCGCCGCAGTGACAGAGTTCACGCTTCCATCCGAGCGCGGTCCGGTGAATGCGAGCACATCGGGCGATGCATTGCGTATTGATGCGCGACTCAGCGACGGATCCGCGTTGGCCGCGCCTCTCCTCGTTGCCGCCGACGGCGCGCGATCGACGATCCGCGGCCGGGCAGGAATCGCGACCCACGGCTGGAGCTACGGACAGTCGGCAATCGTCGTCAATGTCGCGCACGAGCGCGATCATGGAGGGCGCGCCGAGGAGCATTTTTTGCCGGCCGGACCGTTCGCCATTCTACCGCTTACAGGCCGCCGCGCCTCGATCGTATGGACCGAAACGACAGCGGAAGCCGAACGCATCATGGCCCTGCCCGATGATGCCTTCCATACCGAGCTCGAGCGGCGCTTCAAGCTGCATTTGGGCGATATCAAAGTGATCGGCCGACGGCGCGCTCATCCGCTCGGCTTTTTCGTCGCCCGTTCGTTCATTTCCGAGCGCATCGCGCTGATCGGTGACGCCGCGCACCTGATCCACCCGATCGCCGGGCAAGGGCTCAATATGGGATTGAAGGATGTCGCCGCGCTTGCCGAAGTCATCGTTGACGCGGCGCGCCTGGGACTCGATCCAGGTTCGGCGGATGTGCTCGAACGCTATCAGCGTTGGCGCCGCTTCGACACAATGGCCATGGGTGTCGCCACCGACGGTCTCAATCGGCTGTTTTCCAACCGCTCCGATCTGCTGCGGCTGGTCCGCGATGTCGGCCTCGGCTTGGTTGATCGCGTTCCCGCTCTCAAGCGCCTGTTCATCCGCGAGGCGGCAGGTCTCGTTGGCGACGTGCCCAAGCTGTTGCGCGGTGAGGCGCTATAAACTACCTGCCCATTGCATGTCTCGTTGCGGGCTTGTCCCCGCCATCAATGCCTTTAGTCTTTGTGCCACCTTAAAAGCGCAGTGCCCGCACAGGGCCGGTTTGGCAATCGCCCCGGAACAGCATGGCCTTCAATCACATCGCGGTCCTCGGTGCCGGCGCCTGGGGCACGGCATTGGCATTAGCCTGCGCGCGTGCCGGGCGCAGCATCACGCTTTGGGAGCATGATCCCGCCAATGCCGAGCGGCTCAAGAAACAACGCGAGAGCCACTTCCTGCCCGGCATACTGCTCGACGACCGTATCGCGATCGCCAGCGATCTGGCCGAAGCTGCCCGCGCCGCGGCGATCTTGCTCGTGGTGCCCGCGCAAGCAGTCCGCGCGGTGATCCAAGCGCTGGCGCCGGCACTGGCCGAACGCACGCCCGTGATTGTCTGCGCCAAGGGCATCGAACGCGGCAGCAAGAAATTCATGACCGAAGTGATCGCCGAATGCGTCCCCAAGGCGATCCCTGCGATTTTGTCGGGGCCGAGCTTTGCCGCCGATGTGGCGCGCGGCATGCCGACGGCGGTCACGCTCGCCGCAGCGGATGGCAACCTTGCCGCCGAGCTGGCGCAGGCGGTCGGCTCCGCAACGTTGCGTCCGTATCATTCCAACGACGTTCGCGGTGTCGAGATCGGTGGTGCAGCGAAAAACGTACTCGCCATAGCCGCCGGCGTGGTCATGGGACGCGGACTTGGCGCCAGCGCGCTTGCGGCGCTGACCACGCGCGGCTTTGCCGAGCTTGTGCGCTTCGGCAAGGCCTATGGCGCGAAGGCCGAAACTATGATGGGCCTTTCCGGCCTTGGCGACCTTCTTCTGACCTGCTCAAGTCCGCAATCGCGCAACTTCACTTTCGGTATCAAGCTTGGCCGCGGCGAGAGGCCGGATTCGATCCACGCTGGGCTTGCCGAAGGCGTGTTCACGGCGCCCGTGCTACTTGAAATGGCGCGCGATCAATCGGTCGATATGCCGATTTCCGCCGCGGTCGCTGCATTGCTTACGGGCAAGGTGACAGTCGATGCGGTGATCGAATCGCTGCTGACTCGACCATTCAAGGCGGAATCGTGAGTGCCGCTAAAGCGAGAAACGTTTGCGGAGTGACAAATGGCCTACTGGCTATTGAAAACCGAACCGGAAGAGTTCTCCTGGGACGACCAAGTCAAGCGGGGCAACAAAGGCGAAGCGTGGAGCGGCGTGCGTAATTTCATCGCGCGGCGCAATCTCAAAGAGATGAAAAAGGGCGAGAAGTTTTTCTTTTACCACACCGGTGATGAAAAACAGATCGTCGGCATCGGTGAAATCATTCGCGAAGCTTATCTCGATCCTACGGCAAAGAAAGGCGAGCCGTGGGTCGCGGTGACCACGGCCGCGGTCGAGGCCTTGCCCAAGCCGGTATCGCTGGCCACGGTCAAGGCGGAGCCGAAGTTGAAAGATATGGCGCTCGCCAAATATGCGCGGCTTTCGGTCCAGCCGGTGACCGAGGTGCAATGGAAGCTGGTCTGCAAGATGGGTGGATTGTAGGTCTGCAGTTGCTGCCGACGACTGGTATTAGGCTGCGGCGTCGGTCTCGATTTGCGCCGCGACCTTGGCCAGCACTTTTGCGAGGCTCGCCGTCGAGCGGCTCGCGCGCAGTGTTTCGGCAAATCGCTCCAGCACGCCGTCCTCGAAAGCATTCACCACCGTCTCATGCACGTAGCTCTTGCGGCAGATCGCCGGCGTGTTGCCGAGTTCGGCTGCGGCCTCGCAGATTGCGTCGAGGATTTGCCGCCGGCGCGCCCGCTTGCTCGCCGCAGGCTCCGCGCGCGCCAAGGCGTCAAGCACCGAAACTGAAGCGAGCAGGGTGCGAAAATCCTTCAACGAGATTTGGGCGCCGGCGATCTCGCGCAAGAACTGGTTGACGTCCCGCGCGCTCGCGGTCCGCACGACGCCATCGGCATCGCGATATTGGAACAGGCGGTGTCCGGGCAATTGCAGAAGAAGATGGATCGCGTTTGCCAGTTTCGGCGCATGGATTTCTTTCTCGATTGGCTTGCCACCTTTGGCCTTGAAATGCAGCCTGATAGTTTCGCCATAGATCGAGACGTTCGATTTCAAAAGCGTCGCCGCGCCGCGCGTGCCGCGCAGCCGCGCATACTCCTCACTGCCGGGACGAATGGCGCTGATGGCGACGAGTTCGACCACGGTGGCGAGGGTAAATTCGCGTGACGGCGCCGCAGCACTCAAGTGCTGGTTGATGCTGCGGCGGACGTGCGGCAGAACTTCCGCCATTCGAGCAAGCCGGCGCGCCTTGCGCGTCTCGCGCACGCGCTGCCAATCGGGGTGATAGCGATATTGCAAGCGCCCGGCGGCATCGCGGCCGACTGCTTGGATATGAGCGTTCGGATCGGCGGCGTATAAAACATCCTCGTAAGCTGGAGGAACGGCCAGCGCGACAAGGCGCCGCCTCTCTTTGGTCGGCGCCGCTCTGCTGTCGGGCATCAAGTAACGAAAGCCGCGGCCATGCCGCTGGCGGCGGATGGTCAATTCGGCCGTGCTTATGTAATTCAGCCCCAGCCGCTTAAGGAGCGTCATGGTGGCAGGCGAGAGTCGGCACCGGTCGCGCGCAGCGGCTTGGCCTGCTTGTTGGGTATGCTGTTCCTGCACCGAGATGACGCAACAAAATGGCTCTTGACTGAGCAATGGCCGGCGTGAGTGTTTGTTCCCTTTTGGGGTGCGCCCTGACCAGCCGACGCTGCCGTTCAACAGGGGGCAACAGGGGGAAACGTTGTGACTTTCAGCACTGTCAATTATCTCGCCATCGTGATCGCCGCGGCGGTCGCCTGGCTCGCCAGCGCTACCTGGTACATGAGCCTCAGCAGGCTTTACACAGCGGCGCTGGGGAAGACACCGCAGCAGATGGCAGAGGATCGAAAAAAACCGGGCGCCTTCCTGCCCTATGTTTATGCGTTGGTCGCGAACGTCATCATTGCTTGGATGCTTGCCGGCCTGCTTGCCCACCTGGGCGTCGGCCAAATGACGCTGCGCAACGGCGTCATCTCCGCGGTCTTTCTTTGGTTTGGCTTCGTCCTCACCACAATGACCGTCAACTACAGCTTCTCCGGCCGCGACAGACGGCTTCTGCTTATCGATCTCGGCAACTGGCTGATCGTGCTCCTCGTGATTGGCGCGGTGATTGGCGCAATCGGGGCGTAGCCGCGGCGTGCCGGTTCGGCCATGCGGCGGGGCGTCTCAGTAGAACGCCGGCCTTATAGCCTTGTCCGCTCTCGTTGGGCCATCGCATAATGCGGCGGAGAACGTCTTCAACAAAGACCTGCAACAAGATCGCAACAAAGACCCGCCGGTGAGCGGAGGAGAGCGAAATGTCCGACAAGATTTATGAAGTGCCGGCCGATTGGACCAAACGCGCTTTCATCAACGAATCCCAATACAGGAAGATGTATGAGCGATCGCTTGCCGATCCGAACGGATTTTGGGCCGAGCAGGCCAAGCGTATTCATTGGATGAAGCCGTTCAGCAAGGTCAAGAACACGTCTTTCAACAAGCCCAATGTATTCATCAAGTGGTTCGAGGACGGCGTTACTAATGCGGCCTATAATTGCATCGATCGTCATCTGCACAGCCGCAGCAATCAGACCGCCATCATCTGGGAAGGTGACGATCCAAAAGAATCAAAACACATTACTTACAAAGAGCTGCACGACGAGGTTTGTCGTTTCGCCAATATTCTGCGCAATCGCAACGTCAAGAAAGGTGACCGCGTCACCATCTATATGCCCATGATTCCCGAAGCCGCGTATGCGATGCTGGCCTGCGCGCGCCTCGGCGCCATTCATTCCGTAGTGTTCGGCGGCTTCTCGCCGGATTCGCTCGCTGGCCGCATCGAAGACTGCAAATCCAACATCGTCATTACCGCGGACGAGGGAATACGCGGTGGGCGAAAAATTCCGCTTAAAGCGAACACCGATGCGGCGATCGCCAAGGTCGGCGGCGTCGATTACGTGATCGTGGTCAAGCGCACCGGCGCAGCAGTCGACATGGATCCGGTCCGCGACGTCTGGCATCACGAGGCCAAGGAAGTGGTGACGGCGGACTGCCCTTGCGAGGAAATGAACGCCGAGGATCCGCTGTTCATCCTTTACACGTCGGGCTCGACCGGCCGCCCCAAAGGTGTGCTGCACACCACGGCCGGCTATCTCATCTATACGGCGATGACGCACCAATACGTGTTCGATTATCACGACGGCGACATCTTTTGGTGCACCGCGGATGTCGGCTGGGTCACTGGCCACAGCTATATTGTCTATGGCCCCCTGGCGAACGGCGCCACCACGCTGATGTTCGAAGGCGTGCCGAATTATCCGTCGACCTCGCGGTTCTGGGAGGTCGTCGACAAGCACAAGGTGAACACCTTCTATACGGCGCCGACCGCGATCCGGGCGCTGATGCAAGCCGGCGATGCGCCGGTGAAGAAGACGTCACGCGCCTCGTTGCGCCTTCTCGGCACGGTTGGCGAACCAATCAATCCTGAAGCCTGGGAATGGTACCACCGTGTCGTAGGCGACGGCCGCTGCCCAATCGTCGACACGTGGTGGCAGACCGAAACCGGCGGCATTCTGATCACGCCGCTGCCCGGCGCAATTCGTCTCAAGCCTGGCTCGGCGACGCTGCCGTTCTTCGGCGTCGTGCCGCAGATCGTTGACGCCGAGGGCAAAGTGCAGGAAGGCGAAACCAGCGGCAATCTCTGTATTGCCGAGGCTTGGCCGGGCATGATGCGCACGGTCTACGGCGATCACCAGCGTTTCGTGGAGACTTATTTCAGCGCCTACGCAGGAAAGTATTTCACCGGTGATGGCTGCCGCCGCGATGCGGACGGCTATTACTGGATCACCGGCCGCGTCGACGACGTGATCAATGTCGCCGGCCACAGGCTTGGCACTGCCGAAGTGGAATCGGCGCTGGTCGCCCATCCAAAGGTTTCGGAAGCTGCCGTGGTTGGCTACCCGCACAACATCAAGGGACAGGGCATCTACGCCTATGTGACGCTGATGGCCGGAGAAAATCCGACCGAGGAGTTGCGCAAGGAACTGGTCGGCTGGGTGCGCAAGGAGATCAGCCCGATTGCTTCGCCCGACCTGATCCAATTCGCCCCGAACCTGCCGAAGACGCGCTCCGGCAAGATCATGCGCCGCATCTTGCGCAAGATCGCTGAAGACGAATTCGGTAACCTTGGCGACACCTCGACCCTGGCCGATCCCGCCGTCGTCGACGACCTCATCAATAATCGGCAGAACCGCAAGAGTGCATAAAAAAGCGCATAAAAGCGCATAAAAGAGCGCATAGCGGCGAGTTCTGCCGTCGGGACCGGTGAAAACTCCGTGGAACAACGTCGCGCGTCTTGTCTGCCGCAACGAGGTGGTGCGCGCAGGGCACACCTTGGCAAAAATTATCAAAACATCAATCCTGTTGCCGCCGCGGTACTGAGAGTATCGGCGGTTTCGGCTAGGATATTTCGCGTCGAAACGCCGTCATGGCGGTTAGGGAGAGGGGCATAGAGGCAATTAGGGAATTGGAAAATGCGGAGAACGATTTTACTTTCGGTTGGTTTTGCCGTCGCCGTAGTTGCATTCGGTTTTGCGGCTGCGCCGACGCAGGCTCATGGCGATCGGGTCGCGGTAGCACCAACGAACGTCGGCTGTACTATTTTACCGGCTCTGGTGAGGCGATCCGCTATCCGGTCGGCGTCGGGCGTGCCGGCATGCAATGGTCCGGCACTGCCTTTATCGACGGCAAATACATCCAGCCGGCCTGGACGCCGCCGGCTTCGATCAGGGGCGATTACCGAAGACTTCCGCCGGTGGTCCCCGGTGGCTCGTCGCGCAATCCAATGGGCGTTGCAGCAATGACCCTTTCCGGCGGCGGCGAATACGCTATCCACGGCACCAACGCGCCGGGCACGATCGGCGGCTTCGTCTCCCACGGCTGCATCCGCATGTACAACGAAGACATTATGGAGTTGTACAACCGAGTGAGTATCGGTACGCGCGTGGTGGTTACGAGGTAACAGGGATCAAAAATCAGAAATCAGGAAGTCAGGGATCAGTTGAGTACCTGATACCCGATGCCTGCTGTCTGATACCTGGTACTCAAAAATCCGAGGCTAGCCCGTTGACCTCCCAGTCGCCGTAGCGCGTCGGATCAAGGTCGCCGCGGCGGGGGACTTCGTTCGCGGATTCTGATTTCAAGGAATTGCGTTTATTTCGCTCGCGATCGGTTCGCCGTGCTTCGGCTTCGGCGAGCG